>Ga0208300_100759_pt1 | contig 18966 bp, 13 predicted proteins | sample 23_taG_FD_184096 | JGI IMG/M metagenome (GOLD analysis project Ga0208300, IMG submission 184096) | Marine viral communities from Cariaco Basin, Caribbean Sea - 23_WHOI_OMZ (SPAdes) (version 2) | ecosystem: Environmental > Aquatic > Marine > Oceanic | place: Caribbean Sea: Cariaco Basin... | reverse complement strand
CCCCATTCAGCCGCAAGCCACGTGTCGTTGTAATCAAGCCAGCGCACGATACAGCCAATATCAAAGGCGGCTTTGATGGGGTCGAGCTTATGAGAGGTCCCAGGGACGCGCGCGCCATTGGGAGTCAATTGATCGGCACAATCTGGACCTAGATGTTTGGTGCACTCAGGAAAGCGTAACGCCAGTAGCCCGCAACCAAGCGTATCCATCAAACAGTAACGAGCGGTGCGCCACGCCTCAGTACTGTTTGGTGACTCTTCATCTATAGAGTAATTAAGAACATAGTCGGCAATTTTTTGAATTTCATCGTCATACTCTGGACGAACATTGCTCTCGACGGTCGCATTTTGTGTCTGTGACATGGCTGTCTCCTCTTCCTTAAGTGGGCTATTTTATTGACCAACTGTTGTTTTAGTCATCATTTAAAAGTAGCACACTCAATATGGAACAACCAAATTGAATTATGTTAAGAATTACGACCTTAGCAGCCGTTTAAATCATCAGATACAGTAAGCCTAAAATAAATAAAGCTGCCATGATAAACAACAAAGCGCTTAAAACTTTGGTCGTGGTTGTGGCAGTGTCATTACGCTCTTTTCTCACTTTGGTTTTTTTGGCAACGTACAACACCATTTTCACATGCTCTATATTGTCTTCGAGATAGTGATCGCCTTCAGGCACAAAGCCTAAAGACTCATAAAAGCTGAGCAAATAGCTTTGGGCAGAGATAATAATGGGTCTCTTTTTACCGTATTTTTTACGGCAGTGGGCAATAGCGTGGGTCATTATTTGCCTTGCCAGACCCTCACCTCGGTGTGCTGAGAGTACGAGCACTCTACCAATGGCAGACATGGACGTGTGGTTGGATTTAACAGCCGAATCGGTGACGGCAAGATTGGACTTCAGCTGGTTAAATTCAGGCGGAATGATGCGGCAATAACCCACCAGCGCTTCATTTTGATGGGCAATCAGATGCAAACAATCAAAATCCACCTCATCCATGTCTTGGTAGGCGCAATTTTGCTCGACCACAAACACTTGGGAGCGCGCCTTTAGAATGTGGTACAGATCAACTGAGGTCAACTCATCAAAGGTTTTTATAGAAAATTCACAAGTCATAATTGATTGGCTTCTAACAATAGGCTTTAAAAGAGTGGCATTATAACGATTTAGACACGCATTAACCATGCAAGGTTTGACTGATCTTGTCCAAGTTTAAGCTGTCAGACATGGCACTAAATATCTCAAAGTACTTGCCGCCTTTTTGATATAGCGCCTCGTGAGTACCTGTCTCTACCACTTGGCCGTTTTCTATCACGACAAGGTCGTCAGCGTCGATGATCTGCGCGATATTGTGCGAGACCATAATGACCGTACGGTCTTTTTTGATTAAATCCAAGCTTTTTTTGACTTGTTGGCTGGCGATGGCATCCAGACTGGCAGTCGGCTCATCCAAAAACACAATGGGCGGGTCTTTTAAGAACATTCTTGCCAGTGCGATACGCTGCTGTTGACCACCCGACAAAGATTTTGCCGTACTGTCATACCCATCCGCCAGCTTGGTAATTTGCTCATGAATGGAGGCTTTTTGGGCAGCCACAATGATGTCCTCGATGCTGGCATTCATATTGCCATAGCGGATATTTTCACTGATGGTCCCTGAAAAAATATGATTGCTTTGTAGCACCAAACCGATGTGCTGGCGTAATTCATGGGTGTCACAATCCGCTAAATCGTGCCCATCTAGCAAAATCTTGCCAGCGTCTGGCTCATAAAACTTCACAAGCAAACTAATAATCGTACTCTTGCCAGCGCCGCTTAACCCGACCAAAGCGGTAATGCGATTGGGCTTAATGGTAAAGCTGACGTCTTTTAGCGCTTGCGTGCCATTGGGATAAGTGAAATCAACGTTTTTTAGCTCAATGTGACCTTTTAAATCTCGGTTTTTTATACCATCAACATTTTCGACTTGGCTTTCATCCTCTAAAATATCAAAAAATCCTTCGGCATAAGTGAGGGCATTATTGATCTGATCATAGATACGATGCAGTTGCCGAATCGGCGCGGCGACGTTTTGAAACAGCATGACGTGAAATAAAATCATGCCGATGGTCATTTCACCTTGCAGCACAAAATAAGCGGTAAGCAGAATAATGACCACCACACCAATCTGTTCGATAAAGGTTTTTATGGCATCATAAATAAAACCAATACTGCGAATACGCAGCTGATTGTCGGTCATCTCTTTTTGAATGGCTAAGTGTTTTTCAGCCTCAATCGACTCACGGACAAAAGATTTCACCACGCTGATAGAGTTAATGAGCGAGATCACCAAACCGCTTTTGGCTTCGCGATATCCGCGCATCTGTCGCCGAAATCCTTGTAGGCGCATTGCTTGTTTTTGACTGATAAAAAAGTAAATCGGGATGATGATCAGGCCGACCAAGCCTATCCAAACGTTGGTCGAAAACATAATAATGAGCGAGACAATCGCACTGGCAAACAGCGGTAACATATCGATAAAGAAGTTTTGTACTAGGGTGGTTAGGCTACTGACACCATAATCGATACGAGTTTGCAGTTTCCCACTGTCATTTTCGCTACTGGTATAAAACGCCATGCGATATGTAAGAATCCGCTCGATGATTTTTTGTGACAAGTCCCGAGAGAGGTTGATGCGAATCTTTTCACCAAAAAATCGCTGCCCAAACGAGATAAATATCGACAGTATCTCTTTGGTCAGTAGTACCGCGCTGATGATCGTTAACATGCGTACGCCAGCTGCCCAAGGCTCGGACAAGGTGGCGATTTCGGTCAAGGTGTCGACCGCGTAGCGCAGCACAAAGGCGTTGACCTGCGCGGTAAAGGAGCCAAGCACCGTTAATATCAAGGTTGCCACAATTAAGCCTTTGTAAGGCGCGGCAAAGACGGCCAGCTTTTTGAGAATATCCCATAGTAAAGCCCGCCGCTCCGTTTTCTTGAGCGGCGGTTTTTTGTCTAAGGGAACACGGCGTGACGGGGTGGTTGGCATAAACGCTTAGCTCATGGGTATTAATATTTTACGTAATCATATTTATATAAATTGGCTTAGCCATAAAAACGATAGATGTCTATAAAATCACGGGCTTGGCCTGGTCACTATCGGAGGCATGATAATGATATATGGTGAGACCAAGGCAACAGGCTAATGAGTGAGATTAAAACGCATCCGCTGGCACAAATACCGCGCCTACCATGATACGGCGCGCAGAGCGGCTCATGGATACTTTTTTGGCCTGCCAGCGACCGTCAACTTGTTCAGTCTTGCCACCTACTAGCAAGGTACCCGATGGATGACCAAAACGCACTTCATCAAGCTGCTTTTCAGATTGGCCACCACCAGCGGCTTCGTTGACCAATGTCCCTTGCGTGGTTGCTGCTGCGGCAATTGCCACCGCTGCCGTGCCCATCATGGCATGATGTAACTGCCCCATGCTCATTGCCCGCACGACCAAATCAATCTCGCTTGCTTCGACTGGTTTACCACTCGATGCGGTGTAGCTCTGCGACTTGCCAACCCAAGCGATTTTAGGGATATGCTGGCTAGTTTGCGCCTCACTTTCGTCTTTAAATAAGCCCATAGCGACCCCGCCACGCGCACGGATTTTTTCTAGCTTGGTTAGTAGCTCATCATTGCTATTAATATCGCTTTGCAACTCGGTGCCTGTAAAGCCTAAATCCTCTGCGCGCATAAAGATAGTCGGAATGCCCGCGCTGATAAAGGTTGCTTTGACACGATCAGCTTTTAGACCACAGCCAGAAACATCAAAGTCATCGACCAAGTTGTTTGTTGGGAACATATCACTTGATGAGTCGACCGGATCAATAAACTCAATCTTGACCTCAGCGGCAGGGAAGGTGACACCGTCTAACTCAAAGTCGCCTGTTTCTTGAACCTGTACTTTATCATTTACATCTTTATAGACTGGCACATGCGCAATAATCGTTTTGCCGATGTTTTCTTGCCAAATACGCACTTCGCAAATACCGCTATCAGCGTTTTCATGAATGCTATTAGCAATTTTATCGGCAGCGACCAGACCCATATTAATAGCACACGCACCCACTGCTGCGGTCAAGTTGCCACAGTTACCCGCCCAATCTATCATAGGCTTTGCGATATTGACCTGTCCAAACAGATAATTGACGTCATGATCTGATTTTTCAGAGGGGGACAAAATGACCGTCTTTGACGTGCTCGAGCTGCCATTGCCCAAACCATCGATCTGCTTGCCATAAGGATCAGGGCTACCGATGACGCGCAAGAGGAAGTTATCGCGCGACTCGCCAGCCACTTGGCAACGCACAGGTAAGTCGGATAACTTAAAGAACGTGCCTTTTGAGGTGCCGCCGCGCATATAAGTAGCAGGGACAGAGGTTTGTGAGGCGAAAGAAGGTTTTGATTGAGTCATTGCTGGAGGTCCTTTTTATAAATTATTATTACTTGCTTTGAATAATAAGCCTACAGGTGATTTCTTGATCGCTTCACTTTCAGCTGAAATCTCTCTATAAATTTTTGGAATTTCTTTTAATTTTGGTGGATCTAAAACTTGATTAGCTGCAATTAACCCTAACCCCCATGAAGGGGTTCCTGTTAACGCAGCGGCTATTTCAATACCTCCCATTACAATCCATGAACCAATATCATGACCTGCAAAATTCCATTTTTTTTGTCTCAAATCATCTAGCTTTTTTCTATGCGTACTTAAAGAGTTATCAATGTTTTTTAATAACTGATCACGAGTAGTGTCAAAGTTAGATGGATTTGTTTCAATTAATTGATGGATGCTGGAACCCAATATATCTCGTATCTCATGCAAAGCATCTTGCTTTCTTAACTCTATCAATGAGTCCGCCGGTATATTTCCAATCCATGGCATATCGGTATGTGACAAATCATTTAAACCTTTGAGAATGTGTAATCCATCAACTGAATAGTAATTTTCAGCTCTTAAAGAATCATATTCTAATTTCCAATTAAAATACTGCCAAGATGTTGGCGCTTCAATAATAGGCACTCCTGAAAGCTGCCTGGACTTAAGCAATAGTTCATTACTAATTGCCATTCTACTAAAAATTTGGGAGTAGAATATTCTACCGGGGGTTGTATTCCTAAGAATACTTTTGGGTAACGTCTCCTCGTATTTTTTAAAACCATCTCTAAAAGAACCCTCCCAATCAGTATCAAAAAGAATAAGCTCCTTCTTTTTGATATGGCTTTCTAGTTTTTCTATAGTATTTAAACTGTCGCAAAATTCTGCTAAGTCTTCTTCACTATTAAGATTAATGTTAAATATTTTTTGAGCATGAATGAGCGTATCAGCTTGCCCTAATATACTAATTATATCTCTTCCATTATCCTCGAGGTTTTGCATATCTGGTAGAATAGCAACGATAGGGTATATTAGATCTATACATGCTAAGTCTTTGTATTTCAGGACGTTTAGACCATGTTTGATAAAATAATATACTCGAGTTTTATTATCGGAATTCTCAAGTATATATTTAGATCTTACAAAAGGGTCTGGCAAAATAAGAGTATCTGTATAGATGCCACATTTAGAGGCTATATTTTCATTATGTGAAGGGAACAGGTCACCACCATATACCCCATTCAAGTTATCAACGCTATCCTCTAGATGCCAGCAGCCGATATCACCAACATTTTTCCAAAATTCATATATATTGCTAATGAAGTAATTAATCTGAGGTGCTATATTTCTTATAAGTTCATCATTAGATGAATAGAATGAAGCTACTTGATGAGGGTTTAACCCCTCTTTAATCATTCTTCTGAAAATAGCTTGGAAGCTGTTTTCTACTATTTCAAAGTAAGTTTTTTGAATCTCGTTCAGTGAAAATTTATTTTTCAGTTTATCTCTTTCGTCAAAATGGCTAATAGCCAATGCCATAGACCTTATACGACCATCAACTGTATCTAAAATTACTTCTCCATCTTCTGAATATCGAATGTTGGCAATACTGTTTTTAAAGTCGTCGATTAGATGAGGAGCAATTTTAACCTTACCGCCATTTATTTTTGCTCTAAGTACTTCCAACCTAACTTTTAAATTATATTCATATTCTTCGTCATTGTAATCAGCCATGTTTAAGTCACTCTTTTTTAATGGATAATGTTTTCAAAGATCTAGTAATGATAGCGACAAGAAATAACGGTCAAATAGTTATCATCGACGGTATATACCAACCGATTGGCGTCATCGATGCGTCTGGACCAAAATCCTGATAGGTTTTCTTTTAGGGGTTCAGGCTTGCCAATGCCATCAAACGGACTGCGTTTGCAGTCGGTGATAAGTTTATTGATACGTTTGAGTGTTTTTTTGTCTTGTGTCTGCCAATACAAGTAATCTTTCCACGCCGCATCTGTCCATGCTAATTGCTCACTCACTATCAAACCCTTTGACTATATGAAAATTTTTGCGTTCAAGCGTTCTCAATGTCGCCATCTGCACGCTCATTGTCATCACTGCTATTACTTTCGTCTGTTATATCAATCAGCTCATGCGTGACGGTTTTGCCAGCTTGATATTGCGCAATAGATTCCGCTAAGTGCGCGGCATTGGCAGGAGATTTGAGCAGATAAACGGTTTCCATCAGGCTATTGTAATAATCAAGCGACATAACAACCGCATCATCAGCGTCACGTCGAGTGACAATAGTGGCATTGGCATCGTCATTTACGGTGTCTAGAACCGATTTTAGGTGCTTTCTGGCTTCTGAAAAACTAACGACCCTCATGATACACTCCATAACTTGTACATTATATTGTACATATTACGCTATTGGTGAGGCAAACTCAATATTTAGCTGACCTCGATACTTAGATGTTAGATATTAGTAAAAAGGCTAAGTCTAGAGGTTGCAAGCAAAAAAGCCGATGTCATATAACTACGCTATACAACATCGGCTCCTTATATACTCATAGCATGCTAAAAATTACGCAATATCTAACGTCCCTTCGATAAACTCTTTGGCAAAGCGCTGTAGCATACCGCCCGCATTGTACATTTTGACTTCATCTGCTGTATCAAGGCGACAGATAATAGGCGCTTCCGTTTTGCTACCGTCAGCACGGTTGATGACTAAGGTCATGCGACCGCCAGCCGATACATCACCTGTGACATCAAATACTTCTGTACCATCTATATTTAAAGTATCACGGGTGGTCCCTTTTTCAAACTGTAGTGGTAGGGCGCCCATACCGACCAAGTTTTGACGATGGATACGCTCAAAGTCTTCAGCGACAACCACTTCCACGCCTGCTAAACGTACGCCTTTTGCCGCCCAGTCACGGCTTGATCCTTGACCATAGCCATCACCTGCGATGATAATCAGCGGCTGCTCACGGTTCATGTAGGTCTCAATCGCTTCCCACATACGCATGACTTGACCCTCTGGCTCAACACGGGCGTATGACCCTTGAACGATCTCACCATTATCGTCGCGTACCATCTCATTGAGTAGTTTTGGGTTGGCAAAAGTGGCACGCTGCGCCGTCAAATGATCACCGCGATGGGTCGCATAAGAGTTGTAGTCCTCAGCAGGTAGGCCCATGGTATCAAGATACTCGCCAGCCGCGGAATCACCTAAGATAGCATTAGAAGGTGACAAGTGATCGGTGGTGATGTTGTCTCCTAATACCGCTAACGGACGCAGACCGGTGAGCGCGTTTTTCTTAGCCATTTTGCCTTCCCAATACGGTGGGCGACGGATATATGTGGTCATCTCTCGCCAGTCATATAGCGGACTTAAGGCTTTACCCGTGTCTTTTTTGGCTTCATCAAACATCGGGATGTAAACGGCATTAAATTGTTCAGGCTTGACAGCGGCGGCCACGATAGCATCCACTTCATCATCATCGAACCAGATGTCTTTTAGATACACGTCATTGCCGTCCTGGTCTTGACCCAACGCGTCTTTTTCGATATCAAAACGAATGTTACCCGCGATGGCATAAGCGATGACCAATGGTGGCGATGCCAAAAATGCCTGCTTGGCATAAGGATGGATACGACCATCGAAGTTACGGTTGCCAGACAGCACCGCTGTGGTAAATAAATCGTTATCGATGATTTCTTTTTCGATATCAGGATCGAGCGCACCGCTCATGCCATTACACGTGGTACAGGCAAAACCGACCACATCAAAGCCGATTTCTTGTAGCTCAGGCATGAGACCGGCTTCTTCTAAATACATTTTTACGGTTTTTGAGCCAGGGGCTAAGGATGACTTCACCCACGGCTTGCGCAATAAACCTTTGGCATTGGCGTTACGGGCGACAAGGCCTGCGGCAACCATGTTGCGTGGGTTTGAGGTGTTGGTACAGCTGGTAATGGCAGCAATGATAACCGCGCCATCTGGCATCAGGCCATCTTTTGGTTCAGGCAGTTTTTCATCAGCACCATGCGCAATGCCTTTGGCAACCAAATCCGTGGTAGAGACACGAGCATGCGGGCGTGAAGGCCCTGCCATGTTGCGCACGACCGATGATAAGTCAAACTCAAGTACGCGTGCGTACTCAGCGTTTTCCATGCCATCAGCCCATAGGCCTGTCTGCTTGGCATACTGCTCAACCAATTTAATTTGATCTTCACTACGACCTGTCAGACGCAGATAATCGATGGTTTGCTCATCGATATAAAACATGGCCGCCGTTGCGCCGTATTCGGGCGTCATATTAGAGATAGAAGCACGGTCGCCTACTGTCAGCTGGCGCGCGCCTTCACCGAAGAATTCAATATAAGTAGAAACCACGCCGGCATCGCGCAAAAACTCGGTCATGGCCAGAACCAAATCCGTGCCCGTAATGCCTTTTTGCAATTTGCCCGTTAATTTGACGCCAACGTAATCTGGCAAGCGCATATACGATGGGTTGCCGAGCATGACGCTTTCGGCCTCAAGCCCGCCCACACCGATTGAGATAACGCCTAACGCATCGACCATTGGTGTGTGGCTGTCCGTACCGACCAAAGTATCAGCAAAAGCAACTTCTTCACCGGCTTTGTTCTGTACGACCTGTACGACAGGTGACATTTTCTCTAGGTTGATCTGATGCATGATGCCGTTACCAGGTGGTACGACGTTGACGTTATCAAAGGCATACTGACACCAGTTGATAAAATGAAAGCGGTCATCGTTACGGCGCTCTTCGATGGCACGGTTTTTTTCAAAAGCATCCTCTTCAAAACCGCCGTGCTCAACGGCCAATGAGTGATCTACGATCAGCTGGGTCGGCACAATTGGATTTACTTTAGAGGGATCACCGCCTTGCTCAGCGATGGCATCACGTAAGCCGGCCAAATCAACAAAGGCCGTCTGACCCAAGATATCATGACAAACGACGCGCGCCGGATACCAAGGAAAATCAAGGTCTTGCTTGCGGTCGATATGCTGCTTTAGGGCAGCTGTTAAGTCTTCTGGCGGGCAACGACGAACCAAGTTTTCGCACAGTACTTTTGAGCAGAACGGTAGCTTGTCATAGGCGCCCGCTTCAATACTCTCGACAGCAGCGCGTGTGTCAAAATAATAAAGATCCGTTCCCGGAAGTGGCTTTTTGAATGAGTCATTCATGGGTTGTACTAGGGCGTTGTCCATAAGTCACCTTTGGCTGTTGGCTGATTTGAATTAATACTCGAGTGTCAAACATTACAATGACGTAAAAGCGTTATGTTTTAGCAAAACCCGCTATGTCACCATTCACACTAGTAGGCTTTGCTAAAAAATATCATGGGAAATTAGAAAGACGCGGTTGCAAAGTTATATGAATAAGGTTACCTAAAAAGGATGAGCGTGTGACGATCCAGCCTAAACCTTGATGCAGGCGAGCAAGGCTGGGTCGTCATACGTCTATCAGCCAGCACCATCGCTAGCCGATAGTGACAAATCTAACGCGCACTCATATCTGGCACAGGACGCAACTCTTCGCCAGTATATTCGGCACTTGGGCGAATGATACGGTTATTGGCACGTTGCTCAAACACGTGTGCCGCCCAGCCTGTTAAGCGTGAACAGACAAAGATTGGGGTAAATAGCTTGGTTGGGATACCCATAAAGTGATAAGCAGACGCATGGAAAAAATCAGCATTACAGAACAGTTTTTTCTCGCGCCACATCACTTCTTCACAGCGTACTGATACAGGGTATAACACCTCGTCACCAACGTCAGCGGCCAGTTTTTCAGCCCATCCTTTAATCACCACATTACGCGGATCTGATTCGCTATAAATGGCATGCCCAAAGCCCATAATTTTATCTTTACGCGCCAGCATGCCCATCATCTCTGCTTCGGCTTCATCAGGTGAACTGAAACCTTCGATCATGTCCATGGCTGCTTCATTGGCACCGCCATGCAGCGGGCCTCGTAGTGAGCCAATCGCGCCGGTAATGCAAGAATGAATGTCAGATAGGGTAGAGGCACACACGCGCGCGGTAAAGGTTGAGGCGTTAAACTCGTGCTCTGCATACAAAATGAGTGAAACGTTCATGACTTTTTCATGGAGCTCATTTGGTTTTTCACCTTTGAGCAGATGCAAGAAGTGTCCGCCAATGGTGTCATCATCAGTGTCAGTCTCGATACGTACGTTGTCGTGACTAAAGCGATACCAGTAGTTAATGATCGATGGGAACGCTGCCAGCATACGGTCAGTTTGATCATTTTGCTGAGAAAAGTCAGTTTCCGTCTCAAGGTTGCCAAGCATTGAGCAGCCAGTACGCAGCACATCCATTGGATGGGCGCTGGCAGGGATGCGCTCAAGCACGTCTTTTAGCGCTTGCGGTAGGCCGCGCAGTTTTTTTAGTTTGGCTTGATAAGCGTCTAATTCACTTTGCGTGGGTAAGTTGCCATAAAGCAGCAAATACGCCACTTCCTCAAAAATACATTTGTCCGCCAGCTCTGATACGTCATAGCCACGATAGGTCAATCCAGATCCTGATTTGCCCACGGTAGATAGGGCGGTCTTGCCAGCGACTTGCCCGCGAAGACCTGCGCCTGACAATACTTTTGCTGATTGGTTTTGTGCTGCCATGTTTCCATTCCTTTTGTTGGTAGCTTTTTAACGGGTTATTACAATGGATTAAAAAACAGTGTCACTTAACATTGTCACTTAAAAAACGCTGCTTGTGCTCATTTATTATCGGCAAACAGCTTGTCTAGTGTTTGTTCAAACTCATGGTAATTTAAGAAATCATACAGCTCCATACGGGTCTGCATGGTATCGACGACTTGTTGTTGCGTGCCATCCTTCAACAGATGCTGATAAACGTTTAAAGCCGCTTTATTCATCGCACGGAACGCTGATAGTGGGTACAGCACCATATCGACCCCCACACTGTATAGCTGGTCAGTGGTATATAGGTCAGTCTGACCAAACTCTGTCATGTTTGCGAGTACTGGGATATCGAGTACGTCTGTAAACTTACGATACATCTCAATATCGGTTAGGGCTTCGGCAAAGATCATATCAGCACCGGCATCGGCAAAGGCCACCGCACGCTCAACAGCCGCATCCAGCCCTTCGACAGATAACGCATCGGTACGTGCCATCACCACAAAATCAGGGTCAGTTTTGGCGTCTAATGCGGCTTTTAGGCGATCCACCATCTCTGAGATGCTGACGATTTCTTTATTTGGGCGATGACCACAGCGCTTCTGCGCCACTTGGTCTTCGATATGTACAGCCGCCACGCCCGCTTTTTCCATCTTTTTGATGGTTTGAGCGATATTGAACGCACCACCAAAACCCGTATCGATATCAACCAACAAGGGCGTATCGACGGCATCGGTGATTCGGCGCGCATCTTCTAGGACGTTATCAAGGCTGGTCATACCAAGATCAGGCAGACCAAACGACGCATTTGCCACGCCAGCACCCGAGAGATACAACGCCTTATGACCGACTTGGGTCGCCATCATCGCAGTATAAGCATTAATGGCACCAGCGATTTGTAGGGGTTGGTTGTTGTCGTTTTTTTGGGTCAGGGCACTGCGAAAGCGGGCGCCTGCTGAAGGTAATGTCATGTCTTAATCCTTACATGGAGGGGTGATTATTCTCGTTATTGGGATTGATTATACCCAATTATCGATGACGGCAAAGCGATGTTTTCTTAGTATTGATTAATCTATTTTAATAATTAATTTAATTAAAATAGTACTATTTATTTATCAAATAGCATTATCCAAAATACAGTGATTCATATAAGGCACTATTCGTATTACTAAAACGCCAGAATTTTTTACTACCAAATTTTTACATTTAGTTACAAATAGGAAGACGTATTGATTGAATGCTCAAAGTTCTCAGGCAGAAAAAAGCCCTTGTAGCGAGGCTAAAAGGGCTTTTTGTCTAAGGTCAAATATCTAGATTGCTTGTCTTAGCCAAACAAACCGGCAAGATTGGCCAAAAACAGGAGCGCAAAACCTGCCAAGAAAATCAAACCGGCAATCGACAACGCATTCATGCCAAAGGACAGCTTTTTATGTTTGGTGACCAGTGAATAGTTTAACCAACCAAAGATAGGGGCCGAAACAAACGCTGATATCATCGCAAACTTGAGCATTGCACCTAATTGGCCAGTAAAGAAGGTGATAATCACCAAACCGCCACCGATGGCATAAGTCGTCCAAAAGGCAATTTGTTTTTTGTTTATCTCCTTCTCGCCTTTGAGCAAACGCCAGCACTCAGCGTTGGCACGGCCATAACCATCAGCACAGGTGATCGTGGTGCCAAACATACACATAAAGGCGACGAAGGCGACCAGCAGTTTGGACCATTCACCGATGGTCGCCGTATACATGTTGATCAACTGGTTGATATAAGCGCCGCCAACCAGCTCAATCTCTTGCCCTGAGCCATATTGGACAAACACGCCTAAAGATAAGAAAAACAACGCCAAAATCGCTGAGACAGTGTAACCCACATTAAAATCAAGCAAACCTTGGCGGTGCGTGGTGTGATCGGCTTTGACTTTGGCAGACGTCCACATAGACGTAATCGCAGCAAATTCAAGGGGCGCTGGCATCCAGCCCATCAGAGCCACGATAAACCCTAAAGTCGCTAGGTTCCAAGGCGAAACAACGACAAAATCAGCAGCCATCACCGTCGGCTTGCCCGCAGCAATAATAACGGCGGCAACCGTCGCTGTCGTCAGAGCAATCATAATCCATTTGGTCACGCCATCAAGCAGCTTGTAATGTCCAGCAATCAAAAAGAACCACGACACGGCAACGATGATGACAGACAAAGCCATCGTTGATAGACCCAAGGAAGCTGGCAGCATAAAGCCCAATATCACCGCAGCGATCAGCGATACCGCGCCCGTACTGATCACGGCTGAAAGTATGGATAGAATAAAATATATCCAAAGATATACCTTGGAGCGTTTGGCGTAACCAGCGATTAAGCTTTCGCCTGTATCGTAAACATAGTCGGTGGCAAATCGAAAAAATGGATACTTAAAAACGTTGGCTAAAACAATCATAATAGCCAACTGCCACCCATATATGGCACCAGCCTGTGTGGATGAAATCAAATGCGAGCCACCAATAGCTGCCGTCGCCATCAAAATACCGGGACCAAAGATGCGCCAACTAAAGCCTTCCTGGCTGGCAGCGCTATCAAGGTTGTGTGTTCGTTGTGCAGTCATAAATACCTCAAATTATAGCAAGCGACACCCTATCACTGTCCTGTGATAGGGTGCCTGCAACTAGAACAGTAATAAGAAAGAGAGAATTAAAAAACAAAAAGAAACATCTAGCAGCGACTTTAGCACACCTATAATGATACGAGATAATGATTATTTTCATTAATAAGACAAACGAAAGGTTACATATAGCGTCTATTGTTTAATTTTTCTTTACTAAATACAGTCAGTATAAGATTACATGGACAATAACCGCGTATTTCAAGACCCTCTTTATTTATCAGGTAAACTGCTGACGTCGATAGGTGATACCGCGCTGCTCATAAACATGATAAATCGCGGTCAGCAAATCGGGTATGTTGGGATGAACAAAATCTTTGAGGGTATGCAAATAGATAGGGGAGGTAACGTTTTCATGCACCAAACGTTGATAGCTGATTTGTTCGGTACGTACCGTTTGTAGGCTGGCAGGGACAAGCGTAATCCCTTCACCCGCAGCCACTAAGCCTAGGGCTACTTGTAAGTCACTCACCGTCGTGGTTATAAAGGGTGAAATACCGTATTGTGCAAATAAGTGCAGCAAAGGCTCGGTAATCGGCTGGCTAAGCACGGCCTGCTCGTTGTTGGCATGGCTGGTTCTTGTACTAGTACTAGTACTAGGAGTGAGGGCTGAGAGGTTGTCTCTGGTTGACTTCGGTTTTGTGACGGTGGTTGATATCGGCAAGTGGGTTTGATGGTACAAAATCAAGCGGTTATTTGCCAAGTCTATCAAACGCTGTTCACGTACGTGGGCTAACGCATGCGCTTTGGGCAGAGCCACCACATAACGCTCATGGCGCAGTAGTATTTGCTGAATCCATGGATCTTGGTGAGCGAAGCGCCCAAAACCGATGTCAATGTCGCCAGATTTGAGCGCGTCCATTTGCTGATAGGAGCTAATATCTTTGAGATTGACTTCAATATCAGGGCTAGACTGCTTTAGCATGGCAATAACTTCAGGAAGCAACCCATAAAGCACAGAGGGGACAAAGCCGATGTTTAAGATAGGACTTGGTGCGGATAACCGCTGGGTCATGCTGGTGACAGTGTCAATCTCTGTCAAGATGGCGCTGATTTTATCGTAAAAGAATGCCCCAGCCTCGGTCAGATGCAATGGTCTGTGGTAACGGTCAATCAATTCCACCCCCATATCTGTCTCGAGCTGTTTGAGCAAACGACTCAAGCTCGGTTGGGACAGTCCCGTTTGGGCTGCTGCCGCGCTAAAACTGCGCAAATTTGCGATGGCAATAAATGCATTAAGTTGTTTTAAGTCCATATTCTTAAACCTGTTAGCTATCTACTGTCTCTATTTTTTAGGGTAACGATCGTATGTTTTTAGATATCATTTACAGATATGAGATCGATCAGATAAATTGTGCTTGAAGATAGTGAGGTGAGCAACTATATTGTTTGCCATCGACATTGTTACATTTTAGCAAAAAATATAATAACTCTATTTTAGCCGTCATCTAATACCAGCAAAATCAACTGGTTTGGTAACCTTCTATGAGCGACAAAGAAAAAGATATTGCAACGGATTTTGAGGAAAAACTGGCGGAAATTGCCAGTAAAAAATCGCGTTATCGCAATCGAACCAAAAATAATATCTATGAACGCTTTATCAGTCGGGTTCACAGTGATGAGGACGATGAAAAAGACAATAGCGACACTGACAATTTTTTTGCCGATGCGCCTTTCAGTACAAACAATCCTGAACCATTTTCCAATCAAGATAATGAGAGAGAAGGGCAGTTTGACGCCACAGATACCACCACTACAACAACAGACGTGACCTTTGATTTTTCAGATGAATCGCTAGAACAAGACACGTTTAAATCAGAACCGCTAATAAAAAAAGAGACGCAATATACCGATAACTATTTAGAAAACAGCGACTTAGATGACGATCTATTTAATATCAATTTTGATGATGATCTCAATCACACCAATCAAGCCACAGAACCAGCTTCGCCTATGTGTTCTGATACTGACGAAACCGCTCATAAACTTGATGATGACACTCACTTAGACACTCAAGATGTGCCAATACAACCCACTATTAAAGAAGTAGCGCCAGCACATGACAATGATAAGCTGGCGAGTCACAAAAAATCGCTGATTATGGGTATGGTAGTTGGTTCATTACTGATTGGTATTGTCGTCGCGATACTGATTTTTACAGGGGTGCTGTCACCTTCAGCGCAGAGCGACGCGCTCCATGCAGCTGAGACAAGTACGAATAATGAGGTAGCAACTGATCCTGTAGCCGTGGTTAGTACCGCTGCCCCAACTACGGTAGATAAGCCGCTGCTTGCTGATACCAGCCCTGATAGTCTCCCAACCGTTGAGCCACAACACAACAGCTTAACGAATGATGACCCTCAAGGAGCGGTCAATAATAGTACGGCTGCAACACCAGCAGCCATCGACAATGGCTTAGATAACTTAGATAGCTTAGATCAATCAGAGACTCAGCCCGCCATCACGTACGAGGACTTTAGAGAAGAGTCGCAGACCACGTTATATCGTGAAACCAATGATTAGTACGCTAATCAATTATCCTAAGTCGAATGGCTTATCAGAACCTACGATAGCCAGCTGGCAGGTCACACTTTGAGGCTGTCATTACATAAAATGCACTAGACCTCTTTAGCAGAGCCTCGAAGACTATCTATATAGTCTGCCCACGCTTGCATCATTTTTACCCGACTATCGATCTCATCGAGTCTATTGTAAGCGCCGCCATGTGTGTCTTTGATTCTATGACCCAGCTGCAGCTCGGTGACGATGTCTGAATAACGCAGCTCTGGCTGCTCCATCAATAAGGTTTTGGCAGAAGCCCGAAAGCCATGCGCGCACTGCACATCTTTGTAGCCAAGCCGATGAAACACCTGCACCAGCGCCGCTTTGCTAATATAAGCATTGTTTGAGGCGCGCGCCGATGCAAAGACGTATTCCTGATGACCGCTGATGGATTGAAGGTGTCGTAAGCGCTCAATCACTTGCGTGGCTAAAGGCACCACTAAGTGCGAAACCATATCATCACGACCTTCGCCTTTGGTAGGGGAGAACGCCCATAGGCTGCTGTCCCAATCAATATCCTGCCAGCGCATCGAGCGCAAATCGATACTACGAACAAACACATAAGGCAGTAAATTCATGGCCTCTAGTGTCATCTTTCTTGCGCCTTTGAAGTCAGACATGTCCTTTAACAGAGTCGCGAATTGATCTGGCTTGGTAATGGCTGGCAAGTGAGTGCCGGAATTGGCAGGTGCCAGCTCACCGCGCGTATCAATCGCCACATTTCTATCACACAATCCTCGCGCGACAGCAAATGAGAATACTTTCTCGGTATATAGCCGAGTACTGGCGCCAACAAAGGCTGCTTGGTTTTTATTGTTTTGAATTGCCTCGCAGACGCTTAATATCATCTCGCTGGTGATATCGTTCATTCTCAGGTCGCCAATCTCTTGGCACATGTATCCTAGACACAAATCCCAAAATTTGAGGGTCGACTCACTAAACGCAGATTTTTTAGATTTTCTGTGATGACCTGCGGTCTTATGATCCCGCCACGCTTGTGCAATTTCAGAAAACGTGGCGTTTTTTAGGTGCGCATATTTATTCACTTGCTCTTTTTGCTGAATCGCTTTGGGGTCAGATCCTTTAGCAACCGTAGCAAGTATGGTCTCTGCTTGATACTTAACCTCAGACAAACTGATGTCATCCACCTTACCAAGCATCATTCGCGGTCGTTTGCCGCCAATATGCGGATGCGCATACCGTAGGTAGTATTCTTTTTTGCCATTTGGAGAGATACGAATGCTTAATCCAGACACGCCTGAAACACTGACCGAATAGTCTTTATCTCGGCATTCAAGCTTACTAATGTCATATGCAGTATCGACAGCCATGATATGTACCCGTAACCATCATAAATGGTGATAAATAAGGAGAGCGAAGATTATTGTCTCTTTGCTAATTATGCGTAAATTGAGAAGATGCTTTGCACAGATCTTATTACTTATTAAAAAGTGTCTTTTAAAAAATACATAGAATTTTTTGGACACCAAGGTGGACACCTAAATTATAGATTATTTGATTGAAAGCTTTTAATCGTAGGTTTTATAAGAAATATTATCCCCAAGTGAACCTTGGGGATAATTGTACCACAATGAATGAATAGGAAGTAGATTGCGTGTTCAATAGGCTATATCTTGGATTAAACAGGATTTTAACGGCTTTTATATTCAGATAATTTGGGTTCTTATCGTCTGCATGCTTTATAGGGCAATAGATTGAAGGTATATTTTATAATATTTATGCTCGCGTACGTGCATATAATTTATGAATCAGGGTGATAGTAGGGTTCTGTGCAAATTTGGAAGGCATTACTTTAGGGTCTAATTTTGATATAGCCGCCTAGAATAACTCAGTAAGAGTAGAGGTATTAGAAAATAAAGAAAAAGTGTTCGCCAAATGTGGCAATGGTTACTTCTGTCAGTTCGGCTCCTTCTGTATGTAAATTTTACACAAAAAACTAGGTAGATAGAATGCTTATATGGATTACGCTTTATATTCTTCTTTGCTTGTTCTTTAGGTGGCTTATATTCTCTAATTCTAGTATGGCAGAGAGGCTTGGCTCTCGGGGTTGGACTCCAGACCAAAACAAACTCTACTTTTCAATTATGTGGTTATTTTCAACCTTTGTATTTCTGTTTGGGATATTCAACAGTAATTTTCGTAACTCCTTTTTATTAGAGTATTTACTTTAAAGTTAGACTTCTGTATAGCGCACCGCTCACGCGTAAAACATGTGTGTTAAGTACACTATAAAGTACATCGTGACTACTTAGGGAGTCAAAACGTTGATACCATTAGCCTACAGCCTATTATTCAAGTCCTTCTAGGGGCGTGAACCTTTGATTGTAACGCCAGACCTTCAACTCCTTTGAAGTGAGTTTCTAAGATAAACCCTAAATTTTACGCTGCTTAATTTTTAGCGCTCTCTACCCAAGAAAACTCTTCCATAATACGCATCCATTGATCGTCTAATTCCGCTGTTAGCAACAACGGCTCACCAGTGACTGGATGGCTGAGCGCTAAAGTCTGAGCATGTAGCAGCATACGCGCGCAGTCATATTGAGTACGAAAAAATCGATTGTGCCGTCCATCGCCGTGGCTGGTATCACCCACGATGTGATGGAATAAGTGTCTCATGTGCCGACG
>Ga0208300_100756_pt1 | contig 19015 bp, 16 predicted proteins | sample 23_taG_FD_184096 | JGI IMG/M metagenome (GOLD analysis project Ga0208300, IMG submission 184096) | Marine viral communities from Cariaco Basin, Caribbean Sea - 23_WHOI_OMZ (SPAdes) (version 2) | ecosystem: Environmental > Aquatic > Marine > Oceanic | place: Caribbean Sea: Cariaco Basin... | reverse complement strand
GTGATCATATCTTTCTGGATGGCGTTATCGATAAGGCCTTTTTGAAGTCACAGATCGAGGATTTCGGCCAGGCGTTCTACGTGTGCGGACCCGATCCGTTCAACAAGGCCATTATGGCCGCGCTTGAGGAACTGGGAGCCAGCCCGGATGCGTTGATCTTCGAGAAGTAGATCACTTTGATCGCCTCCTCGATAACCCAGAGACGGTCCTGACCCCAGCAGCTTATCGCGCCGTAGCGGAAACTGGGAACACCCCAAAGACCGCATTCATACATGGCCTGTCGGTTGTCTTCGGCCCACTCTCGCCAGCTTTCGTCGTTCAAAAGGGGTTTGGCCTTCTGCCAGTTCAGACCGGCGCGTTCAACGATCACTTTCAGGCCGGCGTCGGTCTCTGAGCGTATGCCCTCGGCATTGACTGCCCGGGCGTAGGTGCGCATGTAGTCGATTTCCACGCCTTCGGAGCGGGCGTATTCGAACAGGGCGTAGCATCTTTCAACACCCGGCCCGAGCGGGTCGGCAACAAAGCCGTAGGGAATGCCCAGTTTGCTGGCTTCTCTTTTGGTGTCGTGAAAGATGTACCATTTTTTCGCATCTGGCACCGATTGCCCGCGCATCAGCATAGGCAGAACCGGCCGGAGGCGGAGCGGAATATTCCAGGTATTGGCCAGCTGCACCGCACGTTCCAGGCCAAGATACGAATAGGGACTGCGGATCGAGAAGAACACTTCCAGAGAGTTCGCGGCAGCCGGGTGGTTATCAGGAAGCACGGTGCCGTTAGTGGCCAGGCCCGACCAGGTGCGAGTGAAGCTGATGGTACCGCCAGCATGGCGGTTGAGCCCCTGCTCGATGAGGCTTCGCTCCAGATGGTCCAGCCGATCCACACCCCAGAACCAGTCGCCCAGGTACCAGACCATACTGCCCTGATAGTGCCCGAGCCGCCGGAGCATCGATTCATTCATGGCTAATGTCGCCTCATCAGGCCTTGCAGCCGGTGCTTCACCAGTTGTTGAGTGCCATAGCTCGTCGAATATGGTCAGGGCCGTAGCCAGCGCTTCCGGGGTTTTCTCGGCAGCCAGTAGACGCGCGGTCGCTGAAGTCAGTTCGGCCTCAGAGGGCGGGGTTGGCCGGTCGGGGGGCGTGAAGTCATAGAGGTTTGCCAGCCTGGTGGCGTCCTGCTGGGCCCAGGCACGCCAGAGTGCCGGTTCCGGAAACATGGCATCATCCAGCCGCCATACCGTGTGTACCCGGAAGCGCACCCGGTAGTTTTCCTGAAGCTGCATGAGGGCCTGTAACAGGGGAAGGCCGAAGGGATCGCGAGGGTTTATGAAAACCCGTGCCAGGTCCTGCTCGCCCCTGATCTTTGCCCGTGCATTGTGAATGGTATGTTTAATGGAATACCTGGGTGCACTGGACAGGGCGCGGGCGAACCATGGCATAAGGTCCGCTTTTTCGGGGCGACGCATGGGGCGCTTCCTTTTGTTGTTATTGATTCAGTTGTAGCCACCGCGATCACCATCGTCAGCCTGTCCGAAGAGCAGCTTAATGCGAGGGCATTCGAGGTGGAATAGAAAACTCGGCGAGGTTACTCTGAATCAGTACCTTTTATTTTACGGGCGTTCAGCGCTTCGGCGACCCGTTCATCAATCCGGTGCAGAAATTCCTCGTCAGCCCTTCCTGAGGAGTAGGCGCTCAGCAATTGGCTGCTTGCTCGCAGATTGCTGATAAACGTTCGGCAGTCCTTGCACATCATCAGGTGCACTTTCACGGAGAGGTTTTTCCGGCCGTTGAGTTCGCCGTCGATGTAGTCACTGGCAATTTCGGCCAGGTCCCTACACATTAACATTCGCCCGTCTCCTGGAAGGTATCCACCATGAGAAAGATCTTTTGCCTCGCTCGGTGCAAAAGTACACGAAGGTTAGAGGCACTGACATCCAGAATGTTACAGACAGCATCGGATCTGTGTTGATGAGCTTCGTACAGCATCAGGGCCGAGCGCTGGGTCTCCGGTAGTGCAGAGAGGTGTTTGTCCAGGCAATCGCTGAGGGCGCCGTTTTCCATCAGGGTATCGGCAGAGTCGTGAAACTGCAGTTTGGGCGGGAGGGACCATCGGCCTTTGGCGTTAAACCGGTCCGACAGTTCTGGCTCCAGGGCCTCCGAAAAATCGGTAGAGACATCTCTCTGGGCTGAGCGAAGGCGATTTTTACAACGATTCGCGACGATTCGATGAAGCCAGGTCTTCAGGCCGGATCGACCTTCGAATTTATGAATAGCATCGATGACGGTTACCCAGCAGTCCTGAACGATTTCCTCGGCGCTGGAAGGATCGAGATAAAACCTTGCGACGGCGAGCATTCCGGGGGTATAGGTGCGTACAGCCTGCTGATAGGACTCTTCGGTTCCGGCTTTCAGGCCTTCAATCAGCGCCTGTTCCTTTTGGAGAGCTGAATCGGTCATTGCTATTCCCTTTAATGAGCAATTGTTCAAGAATAGCAGTAAGTGTTCTGAACTGTCGAAAAGTTCCCGGCGGCCTCAGCCAGTTTTTTGCCTGAATAACAGTACCTGGTTACGCCCGTTATTTTTTGCGTTGTACAGTGACTGATCTGCACGGAACAGGAGTTGCTCCCTGTTTTCTGTGGCTGAATCAAGAACCGCAATGCCAATACTGCAGGTGATGGTGAATTTGCGCTCTTCTGCCACGAATTCCAGCTCGGACACGCCTTGCCGGAAACGCTCAAGAAAGGCCTGCGCGGCCCGGCCGCCGGTTTCTGTGAGCACAATGCAGAACTCCTCCCCGCCGGTTCTGGCAGCTATATCGGAGTCTCGCACGGATGTTTTCAGAAATCCCGAGAGCTTTTTCAGCACCTCGTCTCCGACGGCATGTCCGTAGGTATCATTGATCGATTTGAAGAAATCAATGTCGAGTACAGCAACAGCAAGATCCCGCTGGTAGCGTTTGCTGCGCCGGAATTCTTCCTCGAACCGCTGATCGAAATGGCGACGATTGAACAGACCGGTCAGATGGTCCTGGGTAGCCAGCAGCTCCAGTTCCCGGTTGACGCTTTGCAAATCATGGGTTCGTTCGTCGACCTTCTCCTGAAGGTTATCGTTCAGCTCCCTGAGCGAACTGATCATGTAACTGAAATGATCTGTGAGTTGCTTGGCTTCGAGCCAGCCCGGGTTTTCAACGTGGGGTTCGGTAAGCTCGCCATTGGCGATTTTGTTCGTATGATCGCTCAGTTTTTCCACGGGACGGGCGATATAGAATGCCAGAACGATACCTACCCCTATGGCAGAAAGAATGATGACCACTTCGGCAATATAGATTACCGACTCGTTCTGTCTGGCAAGCTCATTGACTTCAGACAGGTCTACCTTGGCAACGATGCCCCAGTCCTGTTCTGGAAGGTAACGGGTCGCGGCGATCACTGTTTTACCCCGATAGTCGGTTGCCTGTTTCAGGACTGTTTCGTTGCCCAGCAGGGCCTGGATCATTGGGGCATCGGTGTTGTCGGCCGAAAGGGAGCGACTGAAGGCAGAAGCGGAATCGTATTTCAGCGAGGTAGCCACCAGGGCTCCGCCATCCTCATTCCGCACTGCCAGTGCCCATTCCCCGGTTTGGCCCAATCCGGTTCGCTGCTTGACAAGCTGGTCGAGAAAGTCTGCAAAGTAACTGATTCTGATGAAGCCAATGGTTCTGTTGCCGAGAATCAATGGCTTTCCTACGGTTACAAAGGCCACGCCTTCCGTACGGTGGAGTTTCAGGCCGTCCCGAAAGGACGCCGGTGAGGTGTCAGCCTTTAATGGCGGAAACCCTTTGGATTCCGCCACCAGGTCGCCGTTTTTGCTGTAGATCCGGATGGAATGAATACTGGAGAGGCTGGCTTGGGCGTCGCTGATGCCCTGCTCCAGACTATCGAAGGCCAGGCTTTCCCCGGTGCGGTGCCAAAGGTCCAGGCTCCGCGTAAGCTGGCTCCGACCTGCAATCAGATCGGTTTGCTCTTCCATGCGATCGACCGCGGTTTGAACCCGCTCTTCAGTGATCTCGGCCAGTGCGTTCAAATGCTCGGAAAACTGTTCGATGTTATAGGCTCGATAGGATTCGTTGAGGTATTGCAGTCCCACGAAAAGCGGCACCGCCGACAGGGCGACGAACGCAGTGATCAGCAGACTTTTCAGCCTCATGGATTGTTTACTCCCATTCTTGTTATTAGGGCTGTTTCGCCAGGTTCAGCCCGCTTGTGATTGGCTAACCGGCTCCTCCCGGCGTGCCGAACGCTGCATGATCACCTCAGGAATCTTTTTCAAGGGAGTTACGATATCCACGGCCCCGAGTTTGATGGCTTCCTTGGGCATGCCGAACACCACGCAGGACGCTTCGTCCTGAGCTAGGGTGGCGGCGCCTTTTTCTTTCATTGCTTTAAGACCCCGGGCGCCGTCATCGCCCATGCCAGTCATAATGATGGCGGTCGAATTGTGGCCGGCAGCCTGGGCGACGCTCCGGAACAATACGTCCACGGAGGGTTTGTGGCGGGTTACATGGGGGCCATCGAAAATTTTGACGCGATACTGGGCACCGCTGCGCACCAGCTCCATATGCCTCCCCCCGGGCGCTACCAGAGCGAGCCCGGCGTGTACCCGGTCACCGTCTTTGGCTTCCCGCACTTCAATCCTGCACACGCTGTTCAGGCGGGTAGCGAAGGCAGCGGTGAACTTCTCGGGCATGTGCTGGACCACGAGAATCCCGGGCGCATCCGCAGGTAGTGCAGACAGAACCGCCTCCAGGGCCTGAGTGCCGCCGGTAGACGTGCCGATAGCTACCACACGGTCTGTGGTGCGATAGCTCAGGGGCTGCGGTGCCTGTGGTTTTTGAGTGGCAGTTGATATCGGCGGCGCTGCTTGTCTTCTGGTCGGGCGAGCCTGGCTGGCTTCCCGAATGGCCCGGATCAACTGATCTTTCAGGTCCCGGAGACCTTCGCGGACTCCGACACTGCTCTTGGTGAGCACGGAGACCGCGCCCGCAGACATGGCATCCACCGACAACTGGGCGCCTTTCTCGGTGAGCGTCGAGCAGACGATGACCGGGGTGGGGCGTTCCTGCATCAGTTGTTTGAGGAAGGTCATGCCGTCCATCCTGGGCATTTCCATGTCCAGCAGAATAACGTCCGGCCAGTTTTTCTCCATTTTCTGCCTGGCAAAAATAGGGTCCGGGGCCGTGCCGATCACACTGATGTTTTCCGAGCGCAACGTCTCTGTCAGCACCTGGCGAACCAGGGCCGAATCATCAATGATAAAGACGTTGGGGGCCGCAACATTGGCCATAGAGTGCTAACCTCTTTGTAATCAGCGAATTTTGCGATAAATCGACGGAGCGAGCTGTTCCAGGGGCAGGTCGAGCCCGAACAGGCTTTCAGAATGGCCGACCATTAGCAGGCCATCTTTCTTTACCCGCTCAAGTACATGGCGAATCAGCCGGAGCTTCCCTTCGGTTGAAAAGTAGATCAGTACGTTTCTCAGGAAAGCCACCTCAAAAAGACCAATCGATGAGGGCAGGCGTTCATTCAGGTTTTCCACCTGGAAACTGATCTGGTCCCGGAGAGCGTCTTTGGCGAGCACGTGACCCGCATAGTTGCCAACGCCCTTGAGCCAGTATTTTTTCAGGTATTCCCTGGGAATGGTGTCTACCGCCTTGTACGGAAACAGGCCCTGTCTGGCACGCTCCACGACACTGTGCGAGAGATCGGTTCCCAGTACCTCCCAATGGCGCCCTGGTACGTTCTCCGCCAGTGTCATGGCAATGCTGTACGCTTCCTCCCCGGTTGAACTGGCGGCGCTCCAGACCCGGATCACGCCACGATTTTCTCGGCAGAATCGGGCCAGCCAGTCGAAGTGCTTCTGCTCCCGGAAAAACCAGGTTTCATTGGTGGTCAACAGGTCGATCAGCATCTGGCGTTCTTCCGGGTCCTGTCTCACCATGGACAGATAGTCTCCAAAGGTTTCCAGACCGTGCAGACGAAGCCGCTTGCTCAACCGGTGTATGACCAGATAGCGCTTTTCGTCGGGTAGCTCGATACCAGACGCCGAATGCATGATTGCGCGTAGCGCCCTGAAATCCTCGGTGGAAAGTCTTGGGTTACCGGAAAGCGTATCGATTGCCAGCATCGGATTCAGTCCTCTGTTCCGGGATCATCTCCTTCGCGGGCGCTGGCCGCGATGGACGCCGCAGAGGCGATTCGTTTCATGTCCTCCACTGACAATACCCGATTGATGTCCAGAATGATGATGAAGCCGGATTCCTCACGGACCATGCCGGCAATGAAATCCGCCCTCAGGCCGGCACCGAACTGCGGTGGTGGCTCCAGGTTGTCCTCCACGTCGAACACGGAATCCACCGAGTCCACCATAAGCCCAAAGCGCAGCCTGCCCTGTTCCGGAGATTCCACATCCATAATGATCACGCAGGTTCGCTTGCCGGGTTCGGTAAAACCGAGCCCGAATCGGCAGGCAAGGTCAATGACCGGAACCACATGTCCCCGCAGGTTGATCACGCCTCTTACAAAAGCCGGCATCATGGGCACCGGGGTCATGGCCCGGAACTCGGTAATCTCTTTAACGCTGTCAATGGCCAGGGCGTAACGCTCACCCTGGGTCCGAAAGCTCAGGAACTGACGGGCTTCGGACGCGCCTTCAGCCGGTTCGCTGTGTTGATCCACAGTCATCAGATCGTGTTTCATGGCGACCTTCCGCTCAGTCAGAGAATTCAACAAACTGGTCTGACTCCTGGACCTCTGTATTCCGCCTGCTGGTCGGCCTGCTCGTCTGCGCGGGCACTGTCCAGCTGTTCGCTTGCATACCCCTCTGAGCGGCTTTCAGTTTGAATACGGAAACCAGTTGCACCATCTGTTCCGCCTGGGCGTTCAGTTCTTCGGCGGTGGACGCCAGCTCTTCGGAGCCGGAGGCGTTCTGTTGGGTCACCGAGCTGAGCTGGGTCATCGCGGTGTTGATCTGGTTTACCCCGGTGGCCTGTTCTTCACTGCCAGCGGTAATTTCCTGTACCAGGTCGGACGTGCGTTGGATGTTGGGCACGATCTTGTCGAGCATGGCGCCCGCTTCTTCGGCGAGCGACACGCTGCCTGACGCCACCTCACCGATTTCCTGGGCCGCCACCTGGCTGCGCTCCGCCAGTTTACGAACCTCGGCAGCTACCACCGCGAAGCCCTTGCCGTGTTCTCCTGCCCGGGCGGCTTCAATAGCAGCATTCAGGGCCAGCAGGTTGGTCTGGTAGGCAATGTCGTCGATGATGCCGATCTTGTCGGCGATGTCTTTCATGGCGGTCACGGTTTCTTTCACCACTTCACCGCCACGCTGGGCATCCTTGGCGCTCTGGGAGGAGATACCGTCCGTCAGGCGCGCATTCTCCGTATTCTGGGCGATCGAAGCGGTCATCTCTTCTACGGAGGCCGATGTCTGTTCAACACTGGCGGCCTGCTCGGTTGTTGCTTCGCTCAGGGATTGAGAGGTGGCTGACACCTGCGTGGCAGCGGACGACAATGCATCGGTTGAAGCGCGAACATCCCCGATGACGTTGGTTAGGTTCTCAGCCATTTCCTTGATGGCAAACAGAAGTGACGAGCGATTGTTGTCATCGGTCTCAACCTCCATCGTGAGGTCGCCATCGGCAACCCGGCGACAGATTGATACGGCGTAGTCCGGTTCGCCACCGAGCTGGCGGACGATCTGACGGGCAATCAGAAAACCCAGTAGCAGCGCCAGTACCACACCGCTGGCAATAGAGGCCTGCATTACGAGTTTACTGTTGGCAAACAACCCGGCCGCGGCCTCAGCGGAATTATTTGCGGTGTCCTCCTTGTAGAGCGCAATGTCGCGAAGGGTATCGCCGAGGCGGTTGGAGATATCATTGAATTCGCCGAACAGGAATGCCTGAGAAGCCACGCTTTGACCCAGAGGCTCACTTTCTGCAATTTCGATCAATCGACGGATGCCTTCGCGGTACTGTGGCATCAGCTGGTCAGCCCGGTCGAACATGGCCAGCGCTTCCTCGCTGACGAAATGCTCGCGTGCGCTTTCAACGGCGTCATCGATCAGCCGGGCGCCTGTGCGCATCTCCTCGATCACGTCGTTCTTCCTTGCCTGGGTATCCGCCAGGGCGAGGTTCCGGTTATTTCGGGCCACGTACATGAGTTGATAGTTGGCTTCCTTGATTTTGGAAACCCCCAGCAAGTCCTCCTGATAGATGGTACGGGTCATCTCATTGATATTGCCCATGTTATTCAGTCCCACCAGGCCAACGATGGCGGTGATCAGGGCGGTCAGCAGGAACGCCAGAATAAGGCGGGTTTGCAGCTTCAGTTTGGTGAACCAACGCATAACTTTCTCCTGAAGTAGTGCGGGTTAGTGGATGGCGGCTTCCATGGCACGCACGGAGCTGAGTATGCCGGGAACATCCAGGGTCAGTGCCACCTGGCCGGTTCCCAGAATGGTCCCCCCGGCAATATCCGGGAGATGGTCAAACAGTGGTCCCAACGGCTTGATCACCGTCTGGATCTCACCGTGTAGTTCGTCTACCAGCAGCCCGGCGCGCTCTTCGCCCTGGGCGATAACCACCATGCTGCTGCGCTTGGGTGTCTCCCCTGGCAGTGAGAAATGTCGCTTCATGGATACAAACGGCAGTGCCTGTCCGCGCAGCTCCAGATAACCGCTCTGCTGATCGCGCTTGAACGATTTTGGTGCCTCAATGCACTCGGTCACCCAGTCGGTCGGAATGACGAAGAACTGGTCTGCGACGCTCACCAGGAAGCCATCGATGATGGCCAGTGTGAGCGGCAAACGGATTTTCAGGCAGCACCCCTGGCCGTGGCGATTGTCGATGTCGATGGACCCTCGCAGGGCCTCGATATCCTGCCGTACCGAATCCATGCCGACGCCACGCCCAGAGAGGTTGGACACTTCTTTCGCGGTGGAAAGACCCGGGTGGAAGATCAGTTGGGCAATGGCTTTGTCATCCAGGTCGTCTTCGGCTTTGATAATGCCCTGGGCGATGGCCTTGTCACGAACGCGAGCCAGATTGATGCCCCGGCCGTCGTCCTCGATTTCAATGACGATCATCCCCGACTCGTGGTAAGCACCGAGACGCACAATGCCTTCCGCGGGTTTGCCGACGGCTGTTCGTTCATCCGGTGTTTCGAGGCCGTGATCCATGGCATTGCGAACCATGTGCACCAGAGGGTCGTAAAGTCGGTCGACCAGGCTTTTATCCAGCTCTGTATCGGCACCCTCAAGCTCGAGTCTTATCTGCTTCTGGAGCGTGTCGGAGGTTTCCCTGACGACCCGATGGAAGCGGTTGAATATCTCGCCCATTTCCACCATCCGAAGCTGTAAAGATGTCTCCCGGATGTGTTCCAGATGCTGATGTATTTCTTGGCAGAGCTCTGTCAGTTCCGGGTCCTGGCGGCGGTTGGCCAGCATTTGGGCCCCGGCAGCGGCGACGACGAGTTCCCCTACCTGGTTGATCAGATCGTCCAGTTTGCGTGCAGAAACCCGCAGGAAACCGCCTGTCTCGACTGCCTTGGATTTCTTTTGCTGGCGCTTGAGGGCATCGGAGACCACTTCAGGCGCGGCAGCGGCCTGCTCAACCAGGCATTCGCCAAGTTTCTTGCTACTTATGGACGAGGCTTGCAGGTCCAGAGCCTGCTGCAGTTCGGCCTCGGTAATGGCACCGACCGACAACAGAATTTCACCGAGTTTGCCCCGAGTATCCGGCAGTTCGCCCAGTAGTTTGAGGTAGTCCTCGGTTTTACTGTCCGGCGGCAAGATTCTGAGGAACGTGTTATCGCGGATGAATTCAAACGCGTCTTCAATGGTGCGCTTTTCCGCGTCGGTATAAAGCCGAATCTCGAGGCCGAGATAGCAGGTCTCCGGATCGAACTGGTTCAGGTTTTCCGGAATGATCGAATCGACCAGGCTGATGTCGGTTATCTGGCCGATCTGTGACAGAAAACGAACGAACGACGCAGGGTCAAAGCCGTCCCGGAACAGATCCTCATCGAAGCGGACAGAAATGTGCCAGGTATCGGCACCGGAGCCATTCGGCAGGGTTTCAAGGTCGGCGTCACGGGTAGCGACGTCCTTTGTGCCTGTTTCAGAGAGGTATTGGCGCAGCGATTCGAGGAGCTGGCCGGATTTTTCCGGATCCGGGTCAGTGCTTTCGCCAGCACCCGCCGCTTCGATCAGTCGCGCGAGATGGTCGCAGCAACGGTAGCTCAGCTCGATGAGTTCGCCGTTCAGCTGCTGCTGACCATCGCGAACAGCCATCAGTACATTCTCAAAGTCATGGACAAAGTGCACCACCAGATCCAGGCCAAGTAGACCAGCGGAGCCTTTCACGGTGTGGATGGCCCGGAACAGTTCATTGATGGCGCCGTCAGATCCAGGCGAGTCTTCAAGCTCCCTCAGGCTGTCTTCGCAACGCTGCAGGAGGTCCTGACTTTCGGCCAGGAAGCCCTCCAGCAGTTGCTGCCACTGATCACCCGTCAGCATTTTCGGTCTCCTTATTGGTCCCCTTCCCGGCAACCAGGATGGCCGGCAATCCCAGCAGGCCATGGGCATGGAAGAGGTCCAGTAACTGGGTTACCGAGCTGTCTCCGAGCTCCAGCAGGAAATCGATGTCCTGTTCGTTGGCCCACCGGTGGACGGCCAGCAGCCACTGCAATCCAGCCGTATCGATTTCGTCAACGGATTCCCCGTTGATCACAAGTCGTTTGGTCTCAGGCAGTGTGGTGAGTGCCAGCTCATGGAGGTCGCGCACGTCGTAGATAGTCAGGCTGGGTTCCAGAGTCCAGATGGTAGTATCTGTTTTCGTGTCTACCCGAACGTCCATGACAGTCCCCCTTACATGGTAAGTTTCTGCACCGCCGAGAGCAGTTGTTCCGGCTGGAACGGTTTAACCATCCAGGCTTTTGCGCCGGCCGCCTGACCCTCGGCTTTCTTCGACTGTTCACTTTCCGTGGTCAGCATCAGCACAGGTGTGAATCGATGATTCCTGTCCTGTTTGAGGGTTTTCAGCAGAGTAATGCCGTCCATCCTCGGCATGTTGACGTCGCTGATCACCAGGTTGACCCGTTTGCCGTTCAGCTTGCTCAATGCGTCCTCGCCGTCGAATGCTTCGACGATGTCGTAGCCGGCATCCTTCAGAGTCATCCGAACCAGTTGGCGCATGGAGGAGGAGTCGTCAACAATACAGATAGTCTTGCTCATGGTTTTACCTCTCGCAGAAGTGATCAGAAGAATGTCAGGTCCGCTTCGGGCTGCGGCCGGGTTTTCTGCCCCGCCCGCTCTTCGGTAGTGGTGTAGGTGCTCTTGAATCGTTCGAGCCAGCCGTCTACCGAGAGTGTTCCGCCCTGGACGCCCTCCTGAAGACGGATCAGATCCGAGTGCACGTGTTCGAGAATCTGTTCGATACGATCCTGAAACTGGAGGCTCACGGTGATTGCCTGGATGGTTCGCCTGACCTCACGGTTGTCGTCCTCCAGGGTACGTGAGCTGGCTTCCAGCTGGCTTACGGCTTGTTCAAAGCGGGAAAACAACGAGTCTTTGGTTTCCCGGAGCGAGGCCATGTTGCGCTCGTCTGCCTCGCTCAGGCCGGCGGCGGCGTCCGAGGTTTCATTCATTGCGTTTTCAATGGCGTCTACCTTGTCGGCAATCTGGGCACCGGTCTCTCCGGAGGTTTTTGACAGCTGCCGGACCTCATCTGCCACGACTGCAAAGCCCCGGCCGGCATCACCGGCGCGGGCCGCTTCGATGGCTGCGTTAAGAGCCAGCAAGTTGGTTTGATCGGCAATTTTCCGCACCGAAAGGGTCATGGTCTGGAGTTCGCCCGTGTAACTCTGCAACCCCCGGATAGTGTCGATCAGCTCTGCTTTCTCACGGTGGCTGTGGTCGAATTCATCCATCACTTGCTGCAAGCTGTCCCGGGTTTCGGCCAACAGGGCAGACAGAGAACCGTGCTCGTCCTGATTGGCAGCATCAAGGCTGTTGTCCAGCAGGTAGATCAAACCATCAAACTGCTGGACCAGGCTGCCAATATTCTGATCAGCCAGGTCACGAACCTGATTAATGCTGTTGGTCCAGGCTGGAATCATGTCCTCCAATAGCTGCCCGAGGGGTTCGTTTTCCTCAGAAGCAGGGTCAGCTGTGACAGGCTGGGCGTCTTCCGGTTGCACTCCCGCCGCCGATGGCTGCTGGCCAGGAAGCGACCAGAACAGAAACGTGGCAGCAAAAATGCCGGTTGCAAGTAATGGAAATCCCACCCAGGGAATGTTGAGCAGCCACATTGTCGATGCGGCAATCAGAATAAGAACGAGAACGCCGGCTGTTTTTTTCATAACAAAAACGTCCTATATCAAGCCTTTCTGGCAGTTGAGCAAAGGCAATTTATCTCGCTACGGGGCTTTTCTCTAAGCGGTCTAAGGCATTTCCTGAAGCGTTCCCGGAGGCGCCAGAAGTACCTCGAACTGGTCCCGCGGTGCGGGTTTCGACAACAGAAAACCCTGCAGTAAATCGCTGCCTGCGCGGCCGAGGCTGTCGGCTTGGGGAACGGTTTCAATGCCCTCAGCGACGATCGTCATTCCAAGGGTCCGGCCCAGTTGGATAATGCTTTCAACGATCCCGAGGGAGGTTTCATCGGTGTCGCACCCAAGGGTGAATGACCGATCGATCTTAAGGGTATTGGGGCGGAACCGGCGCAGGTAACTCATGCTTGAGTAGCCGGTGCCGAAATCATCAATCGCGATTCGCAAGCCTGCCTCCCGGAGCTGCCTGAACACCATTTCGGCCCGCCCCGGGTCGGCCAGGATTGCGCTTTCGGTGAGTTCCAGTTCGATGGCGGAGGCTGGAATCTGGTGGCGGCTGAGCGTTTCCTCCACGGCTTCGACAAAGCCTTTCGAGAGCAGCTGGGCAGCAGAGACGTTTACGGCAATGCTGAATCCTGTTGGCAGTGAAGACTGCTTCTGCCAGATGGCCAACTGCTCGCAGGCGGCGTCGAGAATCCAGTGACCGACCTCAAGAATGTCGCCGGAATCCTCCAGTTGAGGAATGAATTCCGCGGGAGAGACCAAGCCGTGAACGGGGTGCCGCCAACGTAGCAAGACTTCGGCACCGGCCAGTTGCCGGGAGGTGGCGTGGAACTTCCCCTGATAGAAGAGCTCGAACTGTTTTTTGCTCAGTGCCTTGCGCAAGTCCATGTCCCGGCGCAGGCGATCACGGGTCGACTTTGAAGTCAGTTCAGGCTCATAGAACGTGAGGGAGCCGCGACGCCTGGTCTTGCTTCTCACCATGGCCAGTTCGGCCGCTCTCATCAGGGAGCCCGGGTCATCGCCGTCATTCGGGTAACACGCTGCTCCCATGGATGCCGTGGTGACAATTTGCTCGCCGTCTACGGAAATAGGCTGTGTCAGCGCCTGCTGAAGACCGATGAGCCGGTTGTGGGCAGATGCCGATTCGTCACAATCGTTCAGTATCAGGGCAAATTCATCACCGCCAAACCGGGCGACATAGCCACGGGTTCCGATGAAGGTTCTGATGCGTTCGGCGACTTTGCGAAGGTATTCATCACCAACACTGTGGCCAAGGGTATTGTTGATTTGCCCGAACCGGTCGATATCCAGGAATACCGCGAACAGTTTGTCGTCGCTGGTGGCGATGCTGCGGCTCGAGAGCATTTCGGCGAGTGTTCTGGAGTAAGCCTGACGACTGGCCAGACCGGTCACGCCGTCTTGTTGAGCTATCTCATAGGCTTCCAGTTCCGCGAGCCTCCGGTCGGTAATGTCGGAAGCGAAACCAATCCTGTGAGCGCCCTTGCCACTGGCATTTGGGAGGTTGATGAAGCGCGCGTGAATGTAACGCAGATCGCCCCGGGTGTTACGAATGCGATATTCGAACTCCTGAACGATGCCCATCTCCAGGTTGTCGTGGAATCTTTGCTCAACAAATTCCCTGTCTTCCGGAATGATGGAGTCACTCCAGGCCCTTGGGTTGGCCTGAAGCGCGGATCTTGGCATGCCCCAGATGTCTTCGAATGCCTTACTGACAAACAGGCATTTATCGTTGTCATTCATGTCATGACAGAACATGACGGCCGGCGCATACTCAATGAGTTCCTGCAGAAAATGGGCGCTCTCTGCATACGCCAACAAATCACCGCTCAGTCGTGGTTTGTTGTCGACAAGCGTAAGGCCGGTGTAGTTCGTGTTCAGAGTGCCAGTGCGAATCGACTTCTTCTTTTCCGATGAATTATCCAGCATGTCTCGGCATCCCTTTGTTAGAGAGTCGTTCGGATGCTCTAAGTGTGGGATAGGCTGTTCAACAAAAAAATCGGGTGATTTCTGATCAGTCAGAGGCAATTCCTGAGTTTTCGAGGAGTTGCCCCTTAAGGGAGGCTGAGGGTTAGGCAGGAGAGGCAGTAAGTGCGAAGCGAACCAGTTCGACGCTATTGCTCAGACCTAAACGGTAAATCATCTGGCTTCGGTGGGATTCAACGGTTTTGACGCTGACGCCAAGTTGCTCGGCGATCTGTCTGGTCGAGAGGCCTTTTGCGATGTAACCAAGGACTTCCTGTTGCCGCTCGGTCAATTGCTCTGTCGGTGCCGCCGAATCCATGGATTTTACTGCTATATCAATAAGGTGCCGTGCAACCGTTGGGCTTACGAAGGGCTTTTTCTGGTGGACGTAATCCAGTGCCAATTTGAGCTCGTGCTCAGGGGCATCCTTCAATAGATAGCCATCCGCCCCATGCTTTAGCGAATTGAGTACGAATTCTGGCGAATCGTACATTGACAGCATGAGTAGAGGTAGGGCTTGGTCGTGTCTCCGGATCTGCCTTATCGCTTCGATCCCACAAACTTCAGGCATGGATACATCAATGACCATAATGTCTGGCTTGCTAGAGTTGGCGATTTTGACCGCGTCGCTACCGCATTTTCCTTCGGACGTTACTTGATAGCCTTCCAGACTGTTTAGAAGACCTTTCAGGCCAGCTCTCACGAGTCCGTGATCATCTACAAGGGCGATTTTTTCTCGTACGACATTAACCGAGTTTTCCACGTGTTACACAATTTTTTCGAGTTCAACGTTTTAGTTAAACGTTAGCGAGACAATATTGTTTCTAGACTAAATATTCCATCGGGAAATCCCTGTATGCCCTATGGGGGATTCCCCTAGTGTTACAGGTCGCAAAGACCATGCTTGAACGCGTAGCGAATCAGTCCTGCGATATCCCGGATTTCCAGACGATCCATGATCTGGGCACGATGGGACTCGATCGTTTTCGCGCTCAGGCCAAGTTCCCAGGCAATTTCTTTGGTTGCCTTGCCATCCGCTATGTGGCGGAGAATTTCCTTTTGACGTTCTGTCAGTGGGACATCGCTGCTGCTAACGAAGCCGGTGCCCCCGGTCAGGGCGGCTTTCACCAGATCGCCGGATATTTTGGGACTTAGATAGACCTGTTCCGCGATAACGGATTGCAGTGCAAGTGACAACTCCGCTTCTGCGGAGTCTTTGAGAAGATACCCATTGGCGCCTGCCCGGAGTGCCTTGCTGACATACTCTGGGCTGTCGTGCATGGAGAGAATGATAACCTTGGTGGTACACCCTTTTTTGCGCAAGTCGGTGAGTGCATCAATGCCTGACATGTCGCCCATGGAAATGTCGAGAATGCAGATATCTGGTTTTTCGTGCTTGGCCAGTCCAATGGCCTCCTCGCCACCGGCGCCTTCGCCAATAACTGTGAAGTCATCCATGCTATCAATCAGGTTTTTCAGACCCGCTCGCACCAATTGGTGATCATCGATTAACACAACGGTATTTGTATTTTTTATCATTGGCCCTTTCCTTACGCCATTTGCGTCAACGTGTCCCGGTCCAGTGGCAATGACGCTTCGATCCTGGTGCCCTTGCCCGGCGACGAATCGATTACCAGAGTTCCGGCAACCAGGCTGGCGCGCTCGTTCATATTCGCCAAGCCGAGCCCTCCTTTTTTCCTCTCTACGTCGAACCCGTTGCCGTCATCCTCGATTATAATCTTGAGATCGCTTGAATCCGCTTCCAGAATGACATCCAGCCTGTTCGGGTCGGCGTGACGTACCGAGTTCGCCATAGCCTCCTGGAAGATACGAAAGGCAGTCAGGGTTGGTTCAGCTGGCATTTTCTCAACCGAGATCCTGTCATGAAACTGTGACTGGATGCCGGTTGGACCCAGAACCCGTCGCATCTCCCAAGAGATGGCGTGTCTCAGTCCCAGCTCGTCCAGTTGTGGCGGTCGTAGCATAAGCGAGCGGTCTCGTACTTTGGCAACGAGTTCCTCCAGAATGTCCGAAATCAGATCGGCTTCGCCCGGTTTTGGTTCGCCTGCTGGCCATTTGTTGAACAGGGAACGAGTGTTTGTTTTCACGGCGATCAGCAGTTGCCCTATGTCGTCATGTAGCTCCCTGGAAATCAGTGCCCGCTCCTGTTCCAGCACCTTGATTGTCTTGCTGTTGAGCTTGGAGAGGTTAGTGTTGGCTTGTCGCAACTGTTCCCTGAGTACTACTTCGTCGTCGACATCGTGGATAACCATCTGAACCAGCAGGCGCTCAGAGAGTTGCAGCTGGGAGCAGTGGAGGTGTACCCGGAATACAGAGCCATTGCTGCGCCTGAGCAATACTTCCTGTTTTCTGGCAAAGGTAGGTTGACTGTCGGTGAGGCAGAAAAGCTCTTTGAGCAGTCGTTGCTGTTCCGGGCCGGCCCCCGCCTGGTCAAGCGACTTTATTGAGGCCTCTTTTCCCGCGGGGATACCCAGCATGCAGTAAAAGGCCGGGTTGGCCATCAGCAGCGCACCCGCTTCGCCCGGCTCGTGTAGTACAACCGGAGCTGGCAGGTTCATGAGCATCGCTCTGAGATCGGATTCCTGCCGTTCCAGGGTCTTGGTATAGAGAATCTGGTCCGTATCATCAATGATGGAGCCCATAAGGACGTATTCGTGACCGTTATAGACCTGTCGATGAAAAATTTCCCGGTAATAACGAATTTCTCCATTGGGGAGCATGCCACGGAACCGCGCCTCGGCACTGCCGGTTTTCAGACATTTCTCTACTGCGCCCTTGGAAATGGGTCTGTCCTCGGGATGAACCCTGTCGATCGCAACTTGGAGCGGGAGCTCCGTTTGATCCTCAGGAGCATCCAGCAGGCGCTGAAACCCTTTGGACGCATTGACTGTCGGTGAGCCCGGGTGCCACTCCCAGGAACCGAAACGGCCCAGTTTTTCAGCATCCTCGAGGTGTTTGAGAGCCTTTCTGGCCCTGCGGGCAGCTTCCACCTGAACGGAGATGTCCACCGCCGTCACCAGCAGCATATCCACGTCGTCGAAGTGAACAGGGTGGGTGGTTAGCTCCACCCAGAAGGGGTTACCGGCACGGTTCCGGTGACGTTTGGCCGTGATATGTTCCCTGGTGCCTTCCAGGAAATTCTGGAAGTGTGTTTCCAGCTCGTTTTCTGTTTGGGGAGGGGGGAACTGAAGGTCATCGGCCTTGAGTGCCAGAAACTCTTCGCGTGACCAGCCGTATCTCGTTATGGCTGTCTCGTTGACGTCGAGAATCCGCCGATCGTCCGCATCGACCAGCCACATGGGCTGGGTATGTGATTTGAACAATTGATCGTAGGCTATGAGGGTATCCTCAAGCTGTTTCCGTTCTGCGTGGCTCTCTGAAATAACCGCTCTTACAACCATAAACAGCGCAATGGCCGTAATGGATAGAAGAACGATCTGATCTAAAAAATGAAAAATATCATCGTGAATGTGGTTGGTTTGGTCCATTGATATAGAAAGCCAGTCAAGCACGACGCTTAACGCAGCGGCAATAGCGATGTAAATCAGCGCAACCTTGAGCGCGCCTACTCGACGGATAAAACGATACATAAGGCTGTTATTGACTCTGGCTTTACAATAAATAGTAGCTGAAAACGACGATTTATCGTTTTGTAATAAAGACTTTTCAGAACTGTGAGGTCACTTGCCGCGTACTTCTGGGATAGTGTGAATAAGTTTGGCCCAAATGTGTAACAAATAGGGCTTTCGGGAGTCTTTCCCGGGAACACGCCGATTATGGAGCAGGTAATGAGCACGGGAAAACTGGTTCTGATTGCATTGATAGGAGCTGCAATTGCGGCCTTCTGGCTGCTCGGTGGCAATGAGTGGCTCACTCTGGAGGCGCTCAAACAGAACCGCGAAGCCCTGGAAGGCTGGATCGAAGCAAATCTTGCCCTTGCACTCGGCGGCTATGCCCTTGCCTATGTCGTTGTTACTGCTCTTTCTCTGCCGGGTGCCGCCGTGATGACACTGGCTGGCGGTGCATTTTTTGGCAACCTTTATGGTCTGCTGGCGGTTTCGGTGGCTTCAACCATTGGCGCATCTATCGCGTTTCTGGTGGCGCGCTTTCTGCTGCGAGACACCCTCAGGGCAAAGTATCGCGACACCATTGCCCGAATCGACCGGGGCGTGGAAAAGGATGGCGCTTTCTATCTCGCGACGCTGCGCCTGGTTCCGGTGTTTCCCTTCTTCCTGATCAACCTGGCCATGGGCCTCACGGCCATGAAGCTGCGCACCTATGCGCTGGTGAGCTGGATTGCCATGCTGCCCGGCACCTTTGTCTATGTGAACGCCGGTACCCAGCTGGGCCAGATCCAGTCCACCGGCGACATTGTCTCCGCCGATCTGCTGCTGTCCTTTGCCCTCCTGGGCTTGTTCCCGTTGATGGCCAAGTTCGTGGTGGGCTTTATTCGCCGCCGCAAAGTGTACGCCGGCTGGCAGAAGCCCGAGCATTTTGATTACAACCTGCTGGTTATTGGCGGTGGCTCTGCCGGTCTGGTCTCCGCCTACATTGCCGCAGCAGTGAAAGCCAAGGTGGCCCTGATTGAAAAGCACAAGATGGGTGGCGACTGCCTGAATACCGGCTGCGTGCCCTCCAAGGCCT
>Ga0208300_100755_pt1 | contig 19021 bp, 18 predicted proteins | sample 23_taG_FD_184096 | JGI IMG/M metagenome (GOLD analysis project Ga0208300, IMG submission 184096) | Marine viral communities from Cariaco Basin, Caribbean Sea - 23_WHOI_OMZ (SPAdes) (version 2) | ecosystem: Environmental > Aquatic > Marine > Oceanic | place: Caribbean Sea: Cariaco Basin... | reverse complement strand
TGGAGGCGGTGCTGGCCAAGCTCGAGGAAGCCGGGGCGACCATCACCACCGGCGAGGACTGGATCGAGCTCGACATGGGTGGGCGCCGGCCCAGGGCCGTCAACCTTCGTACCGCGCCCTATCCGGCTTTTCCCACCGACATGCAGGCGCAGTTCGTGGCGCTGAATGCGGTGGCCGAAGGAACCGGCACGGTGGTCGAGACGATCTTCGAGAACCGCTTCATGCACGTGCAGGAGCTCAACCGCATGGGGGCGCATATCGCTCTCGAGGGCAACACGGCGGTAGTCACTGGCGTCGAGAAGCTGTCCGGCGCGCCGGTGATGGCGACCGATCTGCGTGCCTCGGCAAGTCTCGTCATCGCGGCGATGGTAGCCCAGGGGGAGACGATGGTAGACCGGATCTATCATATCGACCGCGGCTACGAGTGCATCGAAGAGAAATTGCAGCTACTGGGCGCGCGCATTCGTCGCGTGCCGAGTTAGGTGACGGCAAGAGAGAACATGAGCAACCAACTGATTCTGGCCCTGTCCAAGGGCCGTATTCTCGAAGAGACACTGCCGCTACTGGCGGATGCGGGTATCACGCCGGCGGACGATTTCGGCAAGAGCCGCAAGCTGCTGTTCGATACCAACCTGCCCGACGTCAAGCTGGTGGTCATTCGCGCGGTGGATGTGCCGACCTATGTCCAGCTCGGTGCAGCCGACCTTGGGGTAGCCGGCAAGGACGTTCTGCTTGAGCATGGCGCCGAGGGGCTCTACGAGCCGCTCGACCTGGGAATTTCACGCTGCCGCCTGATGACGGCGGGCATCGTGGGCGCGCAGCCGGCGCATGCCAAGCGGCGGGTCGCAACCAAGTTCGTCAATGTGGCGCGCCGCTATTACGCGGAGCAGGGCATCCAGGCCGAGGTGATCAAGCTCTACGGGGCGATGGAACTGGCGCCGCTGATGAACCTGGCGGACGAAATCGTCGATATCGTGGATACCGGCAATACCCTGCGGGCCAACGGCATGGAACCGCGTGAGCTGATCGAGAACATCAGCACGCGACTGGTGGTCAACAAGGCGTCGATGACGATGAAGCACGAGCGGCTGAGGCCGCTGATCGAGCGCCTGCGTCAAGCCGTGGCAACGCGTCTTCCAGCCGCCTGAGACACCGATCCGTCAAGCGTGAATGGCGTGCCGGTCGGTGGACGGCGATCGGCCGAACGTAGAGAGAATGCAAAGATGAGCCAAACGACTACCATTGCCCGCCTCACCACGCGGGATACCGATTTCGATACGCGTCTCGATTCACTGCTGGCCTGGGAAGGTGTCTCCGACCATGAGGTCGGGGAGCGGGTCGCCGAGATCATCGCCGCCGTTCGCCAGCGCGGTGACGACGCCGTGATCGAGTACACCAACCGCTTCGACCGTCTGTCCGCTACCGACATGGCCGAGCTGGTGATCGGCCCGGAACGTCTCGAGGCGGCATTCGAGGGCGTGCCGGCGGAACAGCGCGAGGCGCTGCGTCATGCCGCCGAGCGCATCCGGCTCTATCACGAGCGCCAGAAGCCGGAATCCTGGCAGTACAGCGAGCCGGATGGCACCGTGCTGGGCCAGAAGGTGACGCCGCTCGATCGGGTCGGTATCTACGTACCCGGCGGCAAGGCTGCCTATCCCTCGTCGGTACTGATGAATGCCGTGCCGGCGCACGTGGCCGGCGTGCGGGAGATCATCATGGTCGTGCCGACGCCGGATGCCATCGTCAATGAACTGGTACTGGCTGCGGCGCACCTTGCCGGGGTCGACCGGATATTCACGCTGGGCGGTGCCCAGGCCGTGGCGGCGCTGGCTTATGGCACTCAGAGCGTTCCTCGGGTCGACAAGATCGTTGGGCCGGGCAATATCTATGTGGCGACGGCCAAGCGCGCGGTATTCGGGCAGGTGGGCATCGACATGATCGCCGGCCCCTCCGAGATCCTGGTCGTTTCCGACGGCGGGACTGATCCCGACTGGCTGGCAATGGATCTGTTCTCGCAGGCCGAGCATGATGAAGATGCACAGGCGATTCTCGTCACCTGGGACGCCGGGCATCTCGAGGCAGTTCAGGCCTCCATCGAGCGGCTGCTGCCGACCATGGAGCGGGAGGCGATCATCCGCGAATCGCTGGCGCGGCGCGGTGCGCTGGTGCTGTGCGACAGTCCCGAGCAAGCGGTCGAGCTGATCAATCGGATCGCCCCCGAGCACTTGGAGCTTTCCGTGGAGGCGCCGCAGGAGATGGCAGCGAAGGTGCGTCATGCCGGGGCGATCTTCATGGGGCGCTACACCGCGGAAGTGCTGGGTGACTACTGTGCTGGCCCCAACCACGTGCTGCCGACTTCCGGCACGGCACGCTTTTCGTCGCCGCTGGGTGTCTACGATTTCCAGAAACGCTCTTCACTGATTCAGTGCTCCCCGGAGGGAGCCGATACGCTGGGCCGGACCGCCTCCGTGCTGGCGCGAGGGGAGTCGTTGACGGCTCACGCACGCTCGGCGGAGAATCGCCTGAAGCGCTGAGCAGCCACCGTTCGGACCTGTTCGATCGCCGCCCTTGCCGGGGCGGCGATGTCGTTTCTGGCCTATGATGCTATGGAGAGGTGCCTTCCGTGTCGGTGCCTGGGGCAGGGGAGGCTGAATCATCGGCGTCCGCCGGTGCATTGGCTTGACGGGCGGCATCGTGGCCGGGCTCGACAGGTTGCGGGCGCTCGCCGACGGTCAAGGTGATCTCCCGCTTTTCACCGCCCCGGACGATGGTCAGCGGGAGCTGGGCGCCGGGCGGAATTTCGGCAATGTCGACCTGGGTTTCCCGCGGGTCGAGGATCGGCTTGCCATCGATCGCCAGCAGAATATCGCCGGGTCTTAGCCCAGCCTCGTCTCCAGGGCCGCCGGGCACCACATTGGCGATGATGACTCCGCTCAGTGTCTTGAGGCCGAACGAGGCGGCCAGGTCCGGGGTCATCTGCTGGGCGTCGATGCCCAGCCAGCCGCGGATGACACGTCCGTGGGTCACGATGTCGTCGAGGATGCCGCGTGCCAGATTGGCCGGAATCGCGAAGCCGATGCCCTGCGAGCCGCCGGAGCGGGAAAAGATCGCCGTATTGATACCGATCAGAGAGCCGTTGGCATCCACCAGCGCGCCGCCGGAATTGCCCGGGTTGATGGCAGCATCGGTCTGGATGAAATCTTCATAACGGCTCAGGCCGAGGTGATCGCGCCCGGTGGCGCTGATGATGCCCATGGTCACGGTCTGGCCGACGCCAAAAGGATTGCCGATGGCCAGCGTGACGTCACCGATGGCGATGTCTTCAGAGTTGCTCAGTTGAATGACCGGCAGGTTTTCCATGTCGATCTTGAGTACGGCCAGGTCGCTGTCCGGATCGGTCCCGATGACCCGAGCAATGGCTTCGCGCCCGTCTCGCAGCGCGACCTGGATCTGGTCGGCGTCGTTGATGACGTGGTTGTTGGTCAGGATGTAGCCTTCTTCGCTGGCTACCACGCCGGAGCCGAGGCTCGACAGCATGCGCTGGCGCTGCGGCATGTTCTTGCCATAGAACTGGCGGAAGAAGGGGTCCGACATCAATGGGTGTTGGTTGGTGTCGACGACGCGCGACGAGTAGACGTTGACGACCGCGGGGGCGGCGCGATTGACGGCCCTGGCGTAGCTGACCGGGCCTTCGTGACGATCCAGTGCCGGCGCGTCGACGACATCGGGTGGCGGCCGGTCGGCGTTCTGCGAGCCGGTCGTGGTGGCGATGCCAGTTGGCCGGGAGGTCTCGTCGGGTGTGTCTCGTCCCAGCAGTGATGGAAACGCGTAGAGCAAGACGACGGCAAGCAGAATGCCGCAAAGGGCGGGCCACAGATAGGCGGCTAGGTGGCGGCGCATGTGCTGAGTCCTTAGACTGAAAACCCGGGTGGTCTCGTTAAATCCGTATTGCCGCGTCATCGAGTCGGTATGTCATCCTCGTGACTTGATGATGCCGCAAGGCGGTTTATCGAAGCCTCGTCGACTGCGGCAAGCGATCGGATACGCAATCACATCAGGCTCGTCGATCGAGAGGAGACGAGAGAGAAACGACGTCCGTCATGACATCTCGCAACGTGGACGAGGCCATGGCGACAAGTGACATAAGTGTAACATTCACCAAGGCTTTCCGCTGGGAGACAGTATGATTTCGCGGCAGACGCTACAGGCGGCTATCGATACGGAGCTGCGTACCGACGCGTTCAAGGATTACACGGTCAATGGGTTGCAGGTAGAGGGACGGGAGTCGATCGGTCGGGTTCTGACCGGAGTGACGGCCTGCCAGGCGCTGTTGGACGAGGCCGTCGCGTGGGGAGCCGATGCCGTACTGGTGCACCACGGGTATTTCTGGAAGAACGAGCCGGTCAGCGTGACGGGGATGAAGCGCCGCCGTTTCGCCACCTTATTGAGCAACGATCTCAACCTGCTGGCTTATCATCTACCGCTGGATGCACACCTCACGCTGGGCAATAACGCCTGCCTGGGGCGGCGGTTGGGCTTCGAGGTGGAACGCTGTCTCGATGGCGAGCTCGGGCAGGGGCTGCTGTGGATGGGTAAGCCCGACACCGAACTGGATAGCCGGGCGCTTGCGGCTCGCATCGAACAGGCGCTGGGCCGCACGCCTCTATTGATCGAAGGGCATTCCGGTACCATCCGAAACGTGGCCTGGTGTACCGGCGGTGCGCAGGACATGCTGCCACTGGCGGCCGAGGCGGGAGCGGACGTTTTCATTTCCGGCGAGGTTTCCGAACGTACCACGCACATGGCGCGCGAAATGGGTATTACCTACCTTGCGGCGGGGCATCATGCCACCGAAAGAGACGGTATCCAGGCTCTGGGCGAGTGGCTAAAGAGCCGTTTCGACGTCGAGCACCGTTTCGTGGATATCGACAATCCGGCGTGAAGGAAGAAGGCCGGCGTGAAGGGAGAAAAAATAGAAGGGACGACCCGTCGGAAGCCGGATTTCGACTGCCGACGGGAGTGAAAGACATCAATAGCGAGGCGGTTGGGGAGTGTTCTCCTGCTGCTCTGCCGTCTTGCGCTGACGAACGCCATAATCCTCGGCTAGCGTGCCGCCTGTGCCGTCGGCGTAGTCACGCGGTACCTGCGGCGCATCGACGTCTTCGCTTTCGTCCTGAGTGCCGTGCAGCCGGCGTTTCAGTTTTAGGTCATCGACCAGCTTGTCCGCGCCATTGATCAGATGCTGCTCGAGATCATGGCTCTGGCGCTGAATGCTGGAAGCCAGATCGGCTACCTTGGCGAAGTGATCGTTCAAGGCATCCTTGACCTGATTGAGTTCCAGTTCGGTCTCGGCCAAGCGCTGGCGCACTTTCTGGTTGCGGGCCACGTTGGCATTCAGCAGATGATAACAAAGGGCGCCGATACCGATGCCCGCCAGGAAGCAGGCGATTGCCAGAATCCAGTCGATATTGCTTTCGTTCACAATGCGCTCCTCGTCGTCGTGCTGGGCACGACCTTTCTCATAGACCGTTCTCGGGGTCGGTGCGGGGCCATTATATCGACCCGCTCGGCTACCGGGTCAAACCTTCCTTGTCTGATTGCCACTGTCAAGACTTTCGTCGGAGGTTATAATGCCGCCACCTGTTTCGACGTGAGGTCACGATACCGCCATGAGTTCTCCCCAGTCTGCGACGTCAAATCCGAACGCCATGACGCCGATGTCACGCTACCGTGCCGATCTGGAACGTGATGACTTCAGCTACGACGCCGCGCAGGAGAATGCCGTCAAACATCTGCAGCGCCTGTATGACGATCTCCAGCGAAGCCCGGCTCCCAAGCCGTCCGCGGCTGTCTCCGGGGAGTCGAAGCTTTCCAAGGTGGCGGGGCTGTTCGGCAAGCGCAAGGCGTCGGAGCCCCAGGCACCCGAGAAGCCGCAGGTGATGGGGCTCTACTTCTGGGGCGGTGTCGGCCGCGGCAAGACCTACCTGGTCGATGTGTTCTACGAATCGTTGCCGTTCGATCGCAAGATGCGCACGCACTTCAACCGGTTCATGCAGCGCGTGCATCGTGAGCTCGAGGTGCACAAGGGCGAGAAGAACCCGCTGACGCAGATCGCGGCCAAGTTCGCCGGAGAGGCGCGCGTGATCTGTTTCGACGAGTTCTACGTCAAGGACATCACTGATGCGATGATCCTGGGGAATCTCATGGAGGCGCTGTTCGCGCAGGGTGTCGTGCTGGTGGCGACTTCCAACATCGTGCCTGACGATCTCTACAAGGACGGCCTGCAGCGGAGCCGGTTTCTTCCGGCAATCGATCTGCTCAAGCGCCACTGCGAGGTGGTCAATGTCGATTCCGGCGTGGACTATCGCCTGCGGGCACTCGAGCAGGTCGAGATATTCCATTCTCCGCTCGATGCCGATGCCGAAAAGCAGCTGGCGAGGAGCTTCCGTTCAGTGGCCGGTAGCGAGGGGCGGCGCGAGGAGACGCTGACGGTCAACCATCGCGAGCTGAAAGCGCGCCGTCGCCATGAAGGCGTCGTCTGGTTCGATTTCAAGATGCTCTGCGACGGACCGCGCAGCCAGAACGATTACATCGAGCTGTCGCGGGAATTCCATACGGTGCTGGTGTCGGATGTGCCGCGCATGGGCGGGAGTAATGACGATCAGGCGCGACGCTTCATCAGCATGGTCGATGAATTCTACGATCGCGCGGTCAAGCTGCTGCTCTCTGCGGAGACCGAGGTCGAGTCGCTCTACACAGGGGGCAACCTCAGTTTCGAATTCGAGCGTACGCTGTCGCGCCTTCAGGAAATGCAATCCCGTGACTATCTGGCGCTGGCGCACAAGCCGTGAAGCAGGTCGGAGCCGATCGCCTGCAGTGCTGTGTAGCAAATTGCAAGTCGATCTTTCGTCGTTCATCGGGCTCGTGTACAATGCGCGCTCTTCGATTCGTTACCGTCTGAACGGGAGCTGTTCTGCAGCCTTCGGTGGGCGAGTAACCCAAGAAAAATAGGGATGGCCGAGAAGCATCCGCTTCGACGCCCAAATACGCTTATTTGGTGAAACACTCATGAAGACGTTCAGTGCCAAGCCGCATACCGTGCAGCGCGATTGGTATGTCGTTGATGCATCGGGCAAGACGCTCGGTCGTCTGGCGACAGAAATCGCTCGCCGCCTGCGTGGCAAACACAAGCCGGAATACACCCCGCACGTCGACACTGGCGATTACATCATCGTCGTCAATGCCGAGAAAGTGCACGTGACCGGTAACAAGGCGCAAGCCAAGAATTACTACCGTCACACCGGGTATCCGGGCGGTCTCCGTACCATGTCGTTCGAGAAGTTGATCGACCATGCGCCGGAGCGAATCATCGAAGGCGCCGTCAAGGGCATGCTGCCCAAAGGCCCGCTGGGTCGTGCCATGCACGCCAAACTCAAGGTGTATGCCGGTACCGAGCATCCGCACGCCGCGCAGCAGCCGCAAGAACTGAACATCTGAGGGTAACCGTCATGGCACAACAGTATTACGGCACCGGGCGTCGCAAGACCTCTACCGCTCGTGTGTTTCTCAAGCCGGGCACCGGCAAGATCACCGTCAACGATCGCGAACTGGGCGAGTTCTTTGGTCGCGTCACGGCACAGATGGTCGTGCGTCAGCCGCTGGAACTGACCGAAACGACCGGCCAGTTCGACGTCTACGTCACGGTCAAGGGCGGCGGTGGTTCCGCTCAGGCCGGCGCGATTCGTCACGGCATCACGCGCGCGCTGATGGAATACAACGAGGAACTGCGTCGTCCGCTGCGTGCGGCTGGCTACGTGACCCGCGATGCTCGTGAAGTCGAGCGTAAGAAAGTGGGTCTGCGCAAAGCTCGTCGTCGTCCGCAGTTCTCCAAGCGCTGATCCTGCAGGATCGCCTCTGCGCTCAACGCCCGACTTATTCAGTCGGGCGTTTTGCTGTTGGTATATGGCTGTTGGTGCGTGGCGGGTGTGCATTCTAGCTCCCCGTGGTCGGCGAGGCGCCCGGCCGGGTTGCCCGTCGTGTTATCATGGTCGTTGAATTAATGCGAGGAAAGTTTCATGGGTGTAGTGGCCAAGCGATCGTCGATGACCTTTTACTCCGGCAGTGAAGATCATTTCAGCCATCGCGTCAGAATCGTGCTGGCGGAAAAGGGCGTGGCTGTCGATATCCTGGACGTCTCGGCCGACGAGCATAACGCTGAGCTGGCGGATCTGAACCCTTACAACAGCGTGCCTACGCTGCTGGATCGTGATCTGGTGCTCTACGAGTCCAAAGTCATGATGGAGTATCTCGATGAGCGTTTCCCGCATCCGCCACTGTTGCCGGTCTACCCGGTAGCGCGTGCGCGGAGTCGTCTGTGGATGCATCGCATCGAGCGTGAATGGTGTCCGCTGGTGGAGCAGATCCAGCAGGGTTCCAAGAAGGATGCCGACAAGGCGCGTAAGGAACTGCGTGAGAGTCTGACCGGGATCTCGCCAATCTTCGAAGACATGCCGTTTTTCATGAGTGAAGAGTTCACCCTGGTGGATTGCTGCATTGCACCGATCCTGTGGCGTCTGCCGGCGCTGGGCGTCGAGTTGCCGGAGAAGCAGGTCGCTCCGTTGATGAGCTACATGGAGCGGGTCTTCGCGCGTGACGCTTTCAAGGTGGCGCTATCCGAATCCGAACGTGAGATGCGTAGCTGAACGGCGCCTGTCGTAAGCTGCCTGAAAGGAGATGACATGCTGACTAGCCGTCCCTATCTGGCAAGAGCTCTTTATGAGTGGTTGCTGGATAACGAGCAAACACCGTATATCGTGGTCGATGCCGGGAAGCCCGACGTCAAGGTGCCGCAACAGTTCGTGCAGAATGGTCAGATCGTGTTGAACATCGCGCCGGCAGCCGTGCGCGACTTGATGATCGACAATGCGGCGGTCACTTTCGGGGCGCGCTTCAGCGGTCAGCCGATGCAGGTCGTCGTGCCGATGGACGCTTTGATCGCTATCTATGCTCGCGAAAATGGTGTGGGTATGGTCTTCGGCCAGGAGCCGGTCATGCCGAACTTCTCTGGTGGAGAGGAGGAAGAGCTGGAGGAGGAGGGACGCCCGACGCTGGAAAGCGTCGAGAACCGCTCGGAAAATACCTCTTCGAAGTTGTCCGAACCTGCCGACGAGAAGAAAAGTGACGAAGCGCCAAACCGGCCCGAAAAGGGCAAGCCGTCGTTGCGTATCGTGAAGTAGGCTGGCGTTTGCATTTGTCGCTGGGCCTGCCTTCATGCCAGTGACAAGTGAGGAATCATAAAAAGCCGCTGCCGAATCAGATTCGGCAGCGGCTTTTTCGTCACGGACCTGCGCCCGGGTGATTAGTTGAGGTATTCGAACACCTTGACGATGCGCTGGACACCGCCCACGCCGGAGGCGGCGCCGGTTGCTTGGCTGGCTTGCTGTTGCGTGACAAGCCCCATCAGATAGACCGTGCCATTCTCGGTAATGACGCGAATCAAATTGGCGTCTAGGTCCTCGTTGGCGACCAGATTGGCCTTGATGCGCCCGGTGATCCAGGTGTCGGTCATGCGCTGGCTGACCGGCGTATTGGCCGATACCATCAGCTCGTTATGAACCTGGCGAACGCTGCGCACGTTTCGGGCGATTTCCGTGGCGCGCTGCTTGAGCTCGTCGCTGGGCACCTGGCCGGTCAACAGGACATTGCTGTTGTAGCTGTCAACGTTGACATGGGCGTCGCCGTAACGAGCGTCCGCGGCGTTGAGAGCGTCGAAAATCTTGCTCTGGATACTGCTGTCTTCGACCTTGGCGCCGGGCGTGCGCTCGGCGTAGTTCTCTTCCTGGCTTCCGGTGGCGCATCCGCCAAGGGCCAGCAGGCCGATCAGACAGGAGGAAACGATCAGTGTCTTCTTCATGGGTCTCACTCGTTGCTGCCAAATAGCTGTTGGTCGATCAGATCACACAAGCAGTGAATGACCAGGAGATGAACTTCCTGGATTCGTGCGGTGGAGGTTGCCGGGACGCGGATTTCGCAATCTTCCTGACCCAATAGCGAGGCCATGTCTCCGCCGTCGCGTCCTGTCAGGGCAACGACGCTCATTTCCCGATCATGCGCGGCCTGGATGGCCTGGACCACGTTGGCTGAATTGCCGCTGGTCGAGATCGCCAGCAGGATGTCGCCTGGCTGGCCCAGGGCCCGGATCTGCTTCGAGAAAACATCATTGTAGCTGTAATCGTTGGCGATCGAGGTCAGGGTCGAGGTGTCGGTCGTCAAGGCCAGCGCCGGCAGGCTCGGCCGCTCGCGCTCGAAGCGATTGAGCAGCTCGGAGGAAAAGTGCTGGCTATCACCGGCGCTCCCCCCATTTCCGCAGGCCAGGATCTTGCCTTCGCTGACCAGGCACTGGACCATCATCTGGCTGGCGACTTCGATGAAAGGTGGCAAGACTTCGCTGGCGTAGGTCTTGGTATCGATACTGGCGTTGAACAGGTCGAGTATGCGTGTTTGAAAATCCATGGGCTGCCTATTAGGGCCTGGGTCAATATGCGTCGAAGGCTGCACGAATCCAGTCGAATTCGAGCAGGGGAGGGCTTCCGGTCACGCCCACGACGTCGAAGCGGCAGGGGCATGATAGCTGTTGCGCATGAAGATAAAAACGCGCGGCCTTGATGATGCGTCGCTGCTTGGCTGGCGTGATCGTTTCGAGCGGATTGCCGTAGTCGCTGCGTTGGCGGTGACGCACCTCGACGAACACGAGATCCTCGCCGTCGCGCATCACCAGATCGATCTCGCCGCCCTTGGCGTGCTGATTACTGGCAACCAGCGTCAAACCCTGTGTCGCGAGCCAGCGGGCAGCAGCCTGCTCGACCTGCTGCCCGAGTTGGCGCCGACTAGTGGGCGCTGCCTGGTTGGCTGGCTTCGGTCGATCAGTTGGCGTTGACATCGTCGGTATCGAGTGCGAATCCGTTGAGATCGCTGTTGGCCGAGTTTCGTGATTCTTCCTGCGATGTGCTGCCGGCGGCGCCGTCAGGATTCGAGGGCGAGTGAGTCGGCGTGGCTGCCGGTGCCATCAGTAACGGTTGTGGCGTGCCGGACTGGAACAGCGCCCAGGGTAGGGTGCGCTGGATGCGGCCATCGTCGCGCGCCTGTAACGTCCCGGTGGCGCCGAAGATCTGCGTGTTCGGCAATGCCTGGATCAGCGGCAGGCGGCGGGCGAGCTCGTAGGCATCGACGCCCATGGCGTTGAGCTTGAGCAAGCCGGGGTCGCTGTCTTCCTGCGATAGTCGGCGGAAGGTGGAAACGAAAGGCAGGGCGTCGACACCGCCGACGGCCGCATCCGGAATCATCCATGGAATGTCGAGGAACTGTACGCCGTTCAGGTCATGATCGGCGCGAGGCTGTGGCGTGCCCTCGTAGAGGTGAGAGGTGGCGTAGACAGGCAGATCGCCGGCGTAATAGAACTCCAGAGTTGGTGGTACCTGGCGGGCGTAGCTGGGCAGTGCGAGCAGGAACAGCATGTCCATGCTCGAAGGGTCGCTGTCGAGCAGATTGCGTACCGCCGTGGCCACGGATCCCGACGGATCGTAACTGACCACCGAATCGACGTTGCCGCCCTCGGCCTCCCACGCGTTGTGGAACGCCGCCAGAATACGTGAGCCCCACTCGTTATCCGGCACCATGATGCCGGCCCGGCGATGACCGTCGAGATACGCGCGATGGGCGACCTGGCGTGCCTCGTCTTCTGCCGACAGACCGTACTGGAACAGGTTGGTTGCCTGATTGTGTGCATGCTGCCCATAGTTCAGCGCGAGCGTGGGCAGAGGCACGCTGCCGCGGGTTTCCAGTTCGCTGACCTTGTCCTTGTCGAGCGGGCCGATCACCGCCTGGGCGCCGTTCATCGTCGCCTGGGCGTAGAGGGCGTCGAGATTTTGCTGGCTGGAATCGATGAAGGTCAGTCGAGGGATGCGTTCCCCCTGGCTTTCGGCGTCGCTGGCGCGGGCTTCGAGACCCTGGCGGATAGCCGAGGCAATGTTGGCCAGCGGGCCGCTGTCGGGCAGGAGTACGGCGATCTGGTCGACCTCATTGCCTTCGAGCTGACGTAGCGTCGACAGGTCTTGCGGGAGTCGTCGATTGGTCGGGTGGTTCGGATAGCGGCTACGCCACTGATCCAGGCGATCGAACAGGTTGGAGATATCACCGCCGCTGGTACGGTAAAGGCGGGCGAGATCCACCCAGCCCTGCGTGACCGGGTCGCCATCCGTCGCAGCCAGGGCATTCAGCGCGGTGGGACTGAGGCTCGACAGCGGCTTCCAGATATCGTCGTTCAGCTCGTAAGGGGCATTGTCGCGCTGCAGGCCGATCAGCAGGCGGGCAGCCGCCTCCGGTTCACCGATCATGTTCAGGGCAAGGCCGCGGCGATAGCGCAATGTCTGTCGATCGCCGGTCGAGAGCTCGGTCGTGCTATCGAGAATGTCGGTGGCGCGAATCACGCTCTGACCATCTTCCTCGGCTAGCGCGCTGTCGGATAGCACCATGGCCCAGCGGATTCGTTGGGTGCCGTCGAGCTGGGTGCTGTCGATCTGGCTAGCGACCTGGAGTGCCTGCGCCGTGTCGCCCTGGCGTGCTAGGATATCCGCCGCCTCGAGGCGGGAAGTGGCAGCCTGTTGGCCGCTCTGGGTATTGGCCTGCTGGAGTAACTCCTGGGCGCTCGGGCCACTGATGCCCTGCATCATGCTCTGGCCCGCACAGCCTGCCAGTGTCAGAGTTGCCACCAATGGCAGGAGGAGTCGCCGCAGCGCGTTGCACATAGTGTCTTTCCCTTTACTTGTTGAGAGGTCTTGCGCCCGGGACACGAATCGCCGATGAAACCGCCGCGATAAATCGTAGCCCGAAGCATTGACCCTTACCCGTTCCGCTAGAAGGCGTCTGTCGATCGATGGCCTGTGGTCGTCCATCGCGGCCTTGCGGAGGCTTCCTTGCCGAACTGAACATCGAGTCTGCCAGTGGTGGTCGTCGATGTGAATGCATGTCAATCCGGATGGTACCGAATGAGCGAGACAAAGGAAGGCGTATTGTACGTGGTCGCTACGCCGATTGGGAATCTTGAGGACCTGAGTGCCCGGGCGGGTCGGGTTCTCTCGGAGGTCGATGCGATCGCTGCCGAGGACACGCGGCATACGCAGCGTCTGCTTCGGCACCTGGGTATCGAGCGGCCGCTGATTTCATTGCACGAACACAATGAAACGGCGCGCGTCGAGCAGCTGCGCCGACGGTTGGCCGATGGCGCGCAGCTGGCGCTGGTCAGCGATGCCGGTACGCCATTGATCTCCGACCCTGGCTTCGTCCTGGTGCGAGAGCTGCGTCGAGCCGGGTGTCGCGTGGTGCCGATCCCGGGGCCTTGCGCACTGATCGCGGCGCTGAGCGCTGCCGGGTTGCCGACGGATCGCTTCACTTTCGAAGGGTTCCTGCCGGCCAAGTCCGGCGCGCGCCGGAAGCAGCTGGAGGCCGGCGCATCGCGGGAAGAAACGCGGGTGTTCTACGAGTCGCCTCACCGGATTCGCGATCTGCTGGCGGATCTGGCCGCCGTGGTCGGCGAGCGCCAGGTGGTGCTCGCACGGGAGCTGACCAAGACCTTCGAGACTCTGCTCGACGGTTCCGCGGCCGAACTGCTGAGCATCATGGACGAAGATCCCGATCAGGCGAGGGGGGAGTTCGTGGTCATGCTGGCCGGTGCGCCGCGCCGGGAAGAAGCCGCCGACGACGCCGAGGGCGAAGCGCTGCTCCGGGCGATGCTGGCCGAGGGCGTGGCGGTCAAGAGCGCGGCGGCGGTCGTCGTGCGCCTGTTGGGCGGGCGTCGCAAGCACTGGTATCAGATGGCGCTGACTCAGAAGCCCGGCGCCTAGATCGACGGTCGATCTGCCACGTTTCCACAGATGAGTTTCGGGCTGCCGCGGGTCTGAAACTGTCGGCATTACGCGACGTTTTCGTGCCGATGACAACGGCTTTTGCTCAACGCGGCAATGCTGTCTTGAGAGGGTCACGGGGGGCTGCTATTCTTGCGCGCTTGGGAGTCGGCCAGACAGTCGCCGCCGGCATTGCCGGGGGAGGAAAGTCCGGGCTCCATAGGGCAAGGTGCCAGGTAACGCCTGGGCGGCGCAAGCCGACGGCTAGTGCAGCAGAGAGTAGACCGCCTAAGCAGCGATTCGCTGCCGGTAAGGGTGAAAGGGTGCGGTAAGAGCGCACCGCGCGCCTGGTAACAGTGCGTGGCACGGTAAACCCCACCTGGAGCAAGACCAAATAGGGATCCTTTGGCGCGGCCCGCGCTGGATCCGGGTAGGTTGCTTGAGAAACGTGGCGACGCGTTTCCTAGATGAATGACTGTCTTAGACAGAACCCGGCTTATCGGCCGGCTCCCTCTTTCTTTCGATTTCCGCCGTTCGACACCGAGATCTTCATGCAGCACCGCGACAACGCTCCAGAAGCACCCCAAGGCGGTGCGGCGAATCGCGCCGATTTTCGCCATACCAGCGTGCTGCTCGACGGAGCCGTGGAGGCGTTGGTGCAGTCCCCCTCCGGTGTCTATCTCGATGGCACCTTTGGCCGTGGTGGTCACTCTCGAGCGATTCTCTCCCGTCTCGACGAGGATGGGCGCCTGATCGCGATCGACCGCGATCCTGCCGCGCTGGCAGTTGCCGCCGAGATCGACGACTCGCGACTGACGGTATGCCGTGGCGTATTTGGCGAACTGGACCGCCATGCCGAGGCGTGCGGTGTCCATGGCCGTTTGAACGGCATTCTTCTTGATGTCGGTGTTTCTTCCCCGCAGTTGGACGACCCCGAACGCGGATTCAGCTTTCTGCGGGATGGTCCGCTGGACATGCGCATGGATCCGACCTCGGGCATTGGCGCTGCCGAATGGGTCGCGCGCACCGACGACCAGGAAATGGCGCGGATCTTCAAGACCTACGGAGAAGAGCGTTTCGCCAAGCGAATCGCGCGGGCCATCGTCGCGGCCCGTCGTGAGGCTCCGATCGAACGGACCCATCAACTCGCCGAGGTCGTCAAGGCGGCGCATCCCGCCTGGGAAAAGGGTAAGCACCCCGCCACGCGGGTCTTCCAGGCCATTCGTATCCATCTCAATGACGAGCTGGGCCAGCTGGAACGTGCCCTGTCGGTCGCTCTGGATGCGCTGGAGCCGGGAGGACGCCTGGTAGTGATCAGTTTTCACTCGCTGGAAGACCGACTGGCCAAGCGTTTCATTCGCGATCAGTCTCGCGGGGATACGCATTTGCCTCGTGGCATGCCCATTCGCGAGGATCAACTCAACAAGCGGCTCAAACCGGTAGGCAAGGCAATGCGTGCCAGTGAGAGCGAGGTCGATGCGAACCCGCGCGCGCGCAGCGCAGTCATGCGCATCGCCGAGAAGCTGGGACCTGCCGTCGAGAAGTTGAGATAAGGAGCAACATGGCCGTTCAAGGACGACGACGCAGCCTGTTGGAGACCGGTGACTGGCCGTTCGCCCGGCGTCCGGGGTTCCGCGCCACACTGCTCGGCATCGTGACCATCGCCGTGCTGGTGACGGCGCTGGCCATCATCAGCACGTCTCACTTGACCCGGGTACAGTATGCACGGTTGCAGAAGCTGGAGAATCAGCGGGATTCCCTGCAGACGGAGTGGGGGCGCCTGCTGCTCGAGGAGAGTACCTGGTCGTCGCCGGCACGGATCGAGTCGTTGGCCAGCAAGCGTCTGAACATGCGCGTACCGAGCGTCGATGAAGTCAAGGTGATCCATCCATGAGTGCGGCGAGACGCGCTGCCACGGACAGGAGACGCCGGCCGAATGCACCACTGGGGGCGGGACGCTACTGGTTCATGTTGTTCATCATCCTGGTGGCGCTATCCGCCCTCGTGGGACGGGTTGTCTATCTTCAGGTGATCGACCGCAGTTTCCTCCAGAATCAGGGTGACGCCCGCACGCTGCGTGTCGAGTCCATTGGCGCTCATCGCGGAATGATCAGCGATCGCAACGGCGATCCCCTGGCGATCTCGACGCCGGTAATCACGTTGTGGGCCAACCCGCAGGAACTCCCCCAGGATCCCATCCAGCAGACGCTGCTGGCGAAGGCGCTGAAGGTCGACCCTCAGCAGCTGGAAGCACGCATAGCGCGTTACTCGGATCACGAATTCATGTATCTGCGGCGTCAGCTCACGCCAGCCGCGGCCAAGCCGGTGCTCGATCTGCAGATGCCCGGCGTCTACGCCCGCGATGAATACAAGCGCTACTATCCGGCGGGGGAAGTGGCGGCGCAGCTCGTCGGCGTGACCAATGTCGACGATAAGGGGCAGGAAGGGCTCGAGCTCGCCTACAACCGCTATCTCACCGGCCAGCCCGGCAAACGGCGTGTGCTCAAGGATCGAAAAGGGCGGCTGGTTCGGGACCTGCACTTGATCGAGGAAGCCAAGCCGGGCGGCGATCTGACTTTGTCGATCGATCTGCGTCTGCAGTACATGGCGTACCGCGAACTGGCAGCGGGAATTCGCAAGAACGATGCCGACGGCGGTTCGCTGGTGATGCTGGATGCGCGGACCGGCGAGGTGCTGGCGATGGCGAATTTGCCATCCTACAACCCCAACAACCGTAGCGACGTCGACGTGCGCGGGTTACGCAACCAGGCGATTACCGACGCCATCGAGCCCGGTTCGGTGATGAAGCCGCTGGCCATGTCGGCGGCCCTGGCGTCCGACCAGTTCTCGCCGGAGAGCATCATCGACACCTCGCCGGGCTGGATGGTCGTGGATGGCTATACCATTCGGGACTTCCGCAACTACGGCAAGCTGACGCCGGGAGGCATCCTGCTTCACTCATCGAATATCGGCATGTCTCACATCGCGTTGTCGCTGCCCCAGGATGCCATCTGGAATCGCTATCGCGAACTGGGCCTAGGGCAGTCGCCCGGGACCGGCTTCCCCGGTGAAAACAGCGGCAGCCTGCCCTCCATGATCAACCTTCCACGCAGCGCCCAGGCGGCCATGGCTTACGGTTACGGCGTCGCCGTGACGCCGTTGCAACTGGCGAGCGCCTATACGGCCATCGCCAACGATGGCAAGCGCCTGTCTCCGTCGCTGCTCAAGCTCAATGGCGAGCCGGATAGCGAGCAGGTCATGTCGCCGCGTATCGCCCATGAATTGCTGGCGATGTTGGAAAAGATCGTCCAGCCCAACGCTGGTGGGCATCTGGCGATGGTGCCGGGCTACCAGATCGCGGGCAAGACCGGCACGGTACGCAAGGTGACCAGCACGGGCTATCAGGAAGTCGAATATCGCGGGTTGTTCGCCGGTATTGCCCCGGCTTCCAATCCGCGTATCGTCACGGTGGTGATGATCGACAACCCCAAGAAGGGGGATTACTACGGTGGCCTGGTCGCCGCCCCCGTGTTCAGTCGCGTCGTCGGTAGTGCCCTGCGCCTGCTGGACGTGCCTCCCGATGCGCCGCCCAAGGCGGCGGAACAGGAGTCCTCGCCATGAAGATCGATACCGCAAGACTGGCCGACGCGCTGACCTCGCTATGGCCGGAGATCGCTCGCCCCGAGCGGTCGGCGTCCTGGCTTCCTGCCGCTGCCGATTCGACCCTGTGCCTCGACAGCCGGCAACTGCAGGAGGGCGATCTGTTCCTGGCGGTGCCGGGCGTCAGCGCGGACGGGCGACAATTCATCGCCGATGCGCTCGGGGCCGGTGCCGCGGGCGTGTTGTGCGAGGCCGACGGGCTCGATCCGCAATGGCAGGGTGACGAACGAATCCTCGCGCTGCCGGGTTTGAGACGGCAGTTGGCTGCGCTGGGCCGTCGATTGTTCGACGTGCCGGCATCGTTGACGGTGATCGGCGTCACCGGCACCAACGGCAAGAGTTCGGTGACTCACTATATCGCCGCGTTGCTGGAGGCGCTGGGTACGCCGGCCGGCGTCATCGGTACGCTGGGGTATGGCCGGCCCGGTGCTGTGCGTTCCGCGCTGCAGACCACGCCGGGGCCGTTGGCGCTGCAGCAGATGCTCGGCGAACTGGCGAGCGAGGGCGTCGAAGTCGTGGCGATGGAGGTGTCGTCGCATGCCTTGGCGCAGGAGCGGCTGGGCGATACGCGAATCGATACGGCGGTCTTTACCAACCTGAGCCGCGATCATCTCGATTACCACGGCAGCATGGCGGCTTACGCGGCGGCGAAGGCCAGGCTGTTCAAGCGCGACGGGCTGAAGCTGGCGATCGTCAATGGCGACGACCCGCTCGCGCGGCTGATGCTGGCGGGGCTACCGGACGGCGTCCGGGTATTGGCCACCGGCAGCAGCGAGGCGACGACCTTGCGGGTCGTCGATTGCGAGGCGTTGCCCGATGGACTGCGCGCCATCGTCGCGACGCCGGAGAACGAAGGCGTCCTCGAATTGCCGTTGATGGGGCGTTTCAATCTCGACAATGCGCTGTCGGCGATCGCCACGCTCTATGGGCTGGGCTATTCGCTGGACTCGCTATGGCAAGCCGCGTCCCGGCTCCAGCCGGTGCCGGGGCGCATGCAGCGGCTGCCGAGGGCGGCCGATGGCGATGGGCCTGTCGTGGTGGTCGATTACGCTCATACCCCTGATGCCCTGGAGAATGCGCTCTCGGCACTGCGCGCACATCTTCCGAGCCGGAAAGGCGGCCAGCTCTGGTGCGTGTTCGGCTGCGGCGGTGATCGCGACAGCGGCAAGCGCCCGCTAATGGCTGCCGTGGCCGAAACGCTCGCCGATCGAATCGTCGTCACCGACGACAACCCGCGCAGCGAAGATCAGAGCCGCATTCGTGACCAGATCGTGGCCGGCTTGTCGCTTTCGGCAAAAGAGACGGCCTGGTCCGTCGATGGCCGACGGCAGGCGATCGAGCGCGTCATCGAGGCTGCCGGCGCCGACGACATCATATTGATTGCCGGTAAGGGCCACGAGGATTATCAGGAGATCGACGGCGTGCGCCACCCGTTCAGTGATATCGACATCGCGACGGCGCTA
>Ga0208300_100751_pt1 | contig 19098 bp, 15 predicted proteins | sample 23_taG_FD_184096 | JGI IMG/M metagenome (GOLD analysis project Ga0208300, IMG submission 184096) | Marine viral communities from Cariaco Basin, Caribbean Sea - 23_WHOI_OMZ (SPAdes) (version 2) | ecosystem: Environmental > Aquatic > Marine > Oceanic | place: Caribbean Sea: Cariaco Basin... | reverse complement strand
ATCGCCGGCTCGGTGTCCCAGCCGCTGTATAACGGCGCCGCGCTGGCGGCCAGCCAGAAGGTGGTGGTGGTGCACGCCGCCTACCGGTTGGGCGCCCACGGGTTCGCCGACTTCGCCGCCATCGCCCCGGAGCTGGAGGCGGACAGCAACCTGGGCCTGCGCGACCAGGTGGCGGCGCTGGAATGGGTCAACCGGCACATCGAAGCGTTCGGCGGCCGGCCCGACCGGGTCACCCTGTTCGGCGAATCCGCCGGCGGCTTCAGTGTCGCCACCCTGATGGCCACGCCCCGCGCCCGGCCCCTGTTCCAGGGCGCCATCGTGCAATCCGGCGCCGGCGACTTCGCGCTCGCCCCGGAAGAGGTGGCCAAGGTCACAAGCGCCTTCGTGGAGGCGTTGCCGGGCGAGGGCAGCGCCGCCGACAAGCTCCGGCAGGCCGACCCGAAAGCCTGGATCGCCGCCCAGAATCAGGCCCTGCGCACCCTGGTGAAACGTGGCCTGCGCGACACCACGCCGCAGTTCGCGATGAATTTCCAGCCGATGGTGGACGGCGACCTGCTGCCACGCCTGCCGGTGGACGCCATTGCCGACGGCGAGGCCCGCGATATCGCCCTGATGGCCAGCGTCTGCCGCGACGAATACCACTTCTTCCAGTACGCCGGGCCGATGGCGGGCTTCCCCTCGGTGGAGGAATTGCGCCGCTTCGACGAGGCGGAAATCCTGCGCCGCTTCCAGCGCGCGCTGCCGCAGCACGGCCAGCAGGCGCTCAGCTACTACCAGCGCACCGTCACGCCGGACCCGCAGCGCAGCAACATGGACTGGTTCTCGGCCATGGAGACCGACCGCCTGTTCCGCGTGCCCACCCTGCGGCTGCTCGATGCCCAGGCCGCCCACCGGGACGACACCCGGGGCTTCCAGTTCACCTGGACCAGCCAGCAGTTCGGCGTGCCCATGGGCGCCTGCCACGTGATCGACGTGCCGTTCGTGTTCGGCGTCACCGACACCCCGGCGGGCATGTTCTTCACCGGCGGCGGCGAGCCGGCCCGCGCTCTGGCGGCCGAGGTGCAGAAAGTCTGGGGGGATTTCGCCCACGGTCGGGCGGTGCAGGGCCCGGCCTGGAAGGACACCCGCCGGGTACGCCAGTTCGGTCCCGGCGACGCGGAAGCCGCCTTGCTGGACGCGGACGGCGAAGCCCTGTGGGCCGACATCATTCCCGTGCCGGGGACTGCAAAACCGGGCCAGGGCGCGTAAAATAGCGGCCCTGTCACCCCTCAGGAGTACCCCGATGTCCGTGGCCGAGGCCATTGAAAGCAAAGTGCGCGACGCCCTGCCGGTCGCGCACCTGGAACTGGAAAACGAAAGCCACCGGCACAATGTGCCGGCCAACTCGGAAACCCACTTCAAACTAGTGCTGGTGTCCGACGCCTTCCAGGGCCAGATGCCGGTGCGGCGCCACCAGGCCGTCTACCAGGCGCTGGCCGAGGAGATGAAAGGGCCGGTGCACGCGCTCGCCCTGCATCTTTTCACGCCGGAGGAATGGCGTGCCCAGGGCGGTGACGTGGCCGACTCCCCGGACTGCCGGGGCGGCGACGGCCAGGCCAAGGAGAAGGCGCGATGAGTCCGGCCCCGCACCACGGCGAGGGGCCCATCGTGGTGGCGGCCTTGTACCGCTTTACCCGCCTCGACGACTACCAGAGCCTGCGCGAGCCGCTGCTGGCGGCCATGCTTGAGCGTGACGTGCGCGGCACCCTGTTGCTGGCCCACGAAGGCATCAACGGCACCATCTCCGGCGCACGCGACGATGTCGACGCGATCGTCGGCTGGCTGCGCGCGGACCCCCGTTTCCAGGACATGGAATACAAGGAGTCCTTCGCCGCCGAGCACCCCTTCCTGCGCACCAAGGTGAAGCTCAAGAAAGAGATCGTCACCATGGGCGTGGAGGACCTCGACCCCAATGCCAACCGCGGCACCTACCTGGAAGCCGAGGAGTGGAACCGGGTGATCGCCGACCCGGAAACCCTGGTGATCGATACCCGCAACGACTACGAGTACGAAGTGGGCACCTTCCAGGGCGCGGTCAATCCCAACACCAAGGCGTTCCGCGAATTCCCGGAGTACGTGAAGCAGCACCTGGACCCCGCCAGGCACAAGAAGGTGGCGATGTTCTGCACCGGCGGCATTCGCTGCGAGAAGTCCACCGCCTACCTGCGCGAGCAGGGCTTCGAGGAGGTCTACCACCTCAAGGGCGGCATTCTGAAGTACCTGGAGGAGACGCCGCCGGAGGCGTCGCTGTGGCAGGGCGAGTGCTTTGTGTTCGACGAGCGCGTCACCGTGGACCAGTCGCTGCGGCCGGGCGGCTATGACCAGTGTCACGCCTGCCGGCGGCCGATCAGCGAGGACGACAAGGGCTCGCCGCTGTACCGGAAGGGGGTGTCCTGCCCGCGTTGTTACCACGAATCGTCGGCGGAGCAGAAGGCGCGCTTCGCCGAGCGTCAGAAGCAGATCGAGCTGGCCCGCCAGCGGGGCACCCGGCATCTGGGTGTCGATCAGCACGCTGATGGCGATCCTTCCCAGGACTGAGTCGCCCTGCTGTCTTGGCGGCTCCGTAGCCCGGTTCGGTCTCGGTGCTTGGGTCCAGGACCCGCCGTGAATCCATCCCTGGAGGCTTGCCGCAGCGGCGGACCGGATCGGCTCCCTGCCTCACACAGTCCTGGACCCAAGCACCGAGACCGAACCTCCTGAATGGCGCCAGCCGCCACGGCCGCTACGAAGCAAGGTTTGTGGGAGCGGGCTTGCCCGCGAAAGGGAGCGAAGCTCCCGGCAGGATCCCAGAGAGACCTCTAACGGCAACACAAACAAGGTCTCTGGAATCCCGCCGGGTGGCTGGCGCCACCCTTTCGCGGGCTGGGCCCGCTCCCACAGGTCTGCTCCTACACGCTCGATTCGGTGGCGGGGGTGGGGTCTTTGGTGGGTTCGGGGTGGCAGCCGGCCTGGCCGCGCCAGTCGGGGGCCAGGCCGAAGCGCAGTTCGCCGGTGGTGATGGTGCTGGTGCCGGAGAAGAAGAACATGCCCAGGGTGATCAGCTGCAGGCTGAGGATCACGCCCGGGCGCCACAGCGCTTCCAGGCCGGCGCCGAGGGAGGGCGCGGCCGCCGTGGTGGCCGGCAGCAGAAGGCTGATCAATACGCCGTAGCCGGCGGCCAGCAGCGCCATGCTCTGGTAGGCGGAGAAGCGGCGGCTGCCGCCGCGGTAGTCGGCGCGCAGGAATTCCGAGTAGACCCGCCACAGCTGGCTGCCCACCAGGGCCAGGGCGAACGCCGCCGCGTACAGGCCGTGGAAGAACAGGCTGGTGCAGAGCAGCGCCAGGGCGGTGTGCAGCACGCAGGTGACGGCCTGGATCGGCACCACGCGGACCGCTTCCATGTCGCCGGCGAAGGCGATCTTTTTGGTTTTGCCCAGGAACACGTGGTTCAGCCGGCCGAAGCAGCGCTTGGCCCAGCGTGGCGCCAGGTGCACCGGCTTGCCGTAGCAACAGCCGAAGCTGATGCAGGCCAGGCGGCCGACGCCTTCGCCGAGCACATAGGCGATCGCCATGGCGGCGAGCAGCGGCATGATCGGCAGGGCGGTCTGCCAGGTGGCGCGGGCGATGGCGTCCGCGCCCCATAGAAGCAGGGGCGCCAGCAGGATACCGATGAAGCTGGCGCCGCCGACGGTGAAGCCGTGGCGGTTCTTCTCCACCACGCTGGCGATGATCTTGGCCGCCGGCAGGCAGATGGCGAGCACCCCGGCGGTGAGCCCCAGGGCGATGGCCAGCGGCACCCGCGAGGCGCCGGTGAGCACGATGAAGGTGGCCACCCCCAGGCCGCCGGCGAGGCCGGTGAACAGGCCATAGAAGGTGAGGTTGAGGCCGCGCCAGGAGCCGTCGCTGTTTTTCGCCAGGGGCAGGGAAGCGACGAATTGCCAGCGTTCGCGGGGCAGCTCCCGGAACAGCACCCGGTAGACGACGGCGAACACCACGGCCAGGGCCAGTATCAACAGATCCGCGTGCATGGTTTTCTCCCGTGAACGTTGTCCCTTGATCGGTACCGGCAGGCTAGGTCGGCGTTGCGGACGCGCCGGTGACAGGGGGGTGACGGTTCGGTGACCGCCGCCGCGTGGACAAGGCGCGGTGACCGAATTATGGTGCATAAAAAAGCACTGGTGCCCGCACGGGCACACGGGGGATAAACCATGGAAAGGGTAAGCACGCTGATTATCGGCAGCGGCTTCGGCGGTGCCGTGATGGCCTGCCGGCTGGCGGAAAAAGGGGACAAGGTGGTGGTGCTGGAACGCGGACGGCGCTGGCTGCCGGAGGACTACCCCAGCGTCAGCCAGCGCGACTGGTTGTGGGATGAAGATCAGCCGGAGCAGCAGAACGGCTGGCTGGATTTCCGCTATTTCGGCGACATGAGCGTGGCGCTGGGCGCGGGGGTCGGCGGCGGCTCGCTGATCTACGCCAATGTCAGTGTGGCGCCGCCGCCGGAAGTGTTCGAGCACGGCTGGCCGGAGGCGATCCGCTTCGACACCCTGCGCGAGCATTTCCGGGTCAGCGGCGAAATGCTCAATGTGCAGACCCTGCCGGACCATCAATGGACCCCGCGTACCCGCCTGATGCACGAAGCCGCCGACAAGCTCGGCCAGCGGCACCGCTTTCGCGTGGTGCCCCAGGCGATCAGCTTCGATCCGGACTGGCACGACGGCCTGGACAACGCCTACAGCTATGCGCGCAGCAAGACCTGGACCAACGCCCAGGGGCGCACCCAGGGCACCTGCGTGCACTGCGGCAACTGCGACCTGGGCTGCCCGGTGCAGGCCAAGAACACCCTGGACCTCAACTATCTGGCCCGTGCCGAGCAGAAGGGCGCGGAGATTCGGCCGCTGCACCACGTGCGCTGGATCCGGCCGCTGCAGGGCGGCGGTTACGAGGTCGGCGTCAACGACCTGGACGCCCGCGCCTGGCGGCTGGTCCGCGCCGACAAGGTGATCGTCGCCGCCGGCAGTGTCGGCTCCACCGAGTTGCTGCTGCGCTGCCGCGATCAGTACAAGACGCTGCCCAAGCTGAGCCGGGCGCTGGGGCGGGGCTGGACCAGCAACGGCGACTTTTTCACCCCGGCGTTTTATCCCGACCGCGATCTGGCGCCGAGCCGGGGACCGACCATTACCTCCGCCATCGATTATCTGGACGGCAGCGATGGCGGGGCGCGCTATTTCGTCGAGGACGGCGGCATTCCGGATCTGCTCGGCAACCTGCTGCGCCACGCCGGCAAACACCCCAAGCTGGCGCGCACCCGGCTGGCGGCGGCGCTGCTGGAATACCGCCGCGACAACACTCCGTTCGAGAACATGATGCCCTGGTTCGGGCAGGCCCGGGACGAGCCGGGCGGCCGCTTCTACCTGGGACGCCGCTGGTACGCGCCCTGGAAGCGCGACCGCCTGCGTCTGAGCTGGGATTACCGCAAGGCGGAGCAGGCGGTGCAGGGGCTGGCGGACCGCCATCTGGCGCTCACCGAGGTCACCGGCGGGCGCGCCAACACGCCGGCCACCTGGCGCTGGTTCAAGAACCTGATCACGCCGCACCCGCTGGGCGGCTGCAATATGGCCGATACCGTGAAACAGGGTGTGGTCAACCACGCCGGTGAGGTGTTCAATTATCCTCAGTTGTTCGTGGTCGACGGCGCCACGGTGCCCGGCTCCCTGGGGCTGAACCCGTCGCGGACCATCGCCGCGCTGGCGGAGCACGCCGCCGCGCAATGGCGCTGAACCTTATCCGGCAGCAAGCGAGACCTTATGAGTGACGACAACCGATACCATGTACGCCTGACCGGCGAGCTGATGGGCGGCGCCGACGCCGACCGGGTGGCGGCGAACCTGGCGCGCCTGTTCAAGATGCCGGAAGAGAAGGCCGCCTTGCTGGTCAGCGGTAAACCACGGGTGGTCAAGAAGGACGCGGACGAAGCCACGGCGCGCAAATTCCAGGTGGCCCTGCGGCAGGCCGGCGCCCGCTGCGAGCTGCTGCCGGTGAACGGTGAAGCCGCGACAGCCGCGCCGCAACCCACCGCTGCCGCCCCGGCCACCCCGCAAGCGGAGGGCTCAGAGGCCGCTGTAGCCCCGGCGGCGAGCGCCGATCAGCGCAGCGGTGATATTGAAACGGTGGGCACGATTCGTACCGGCGGCACCGGTTTCAGTGGTGCCTTCGAGGTCGCGCCGGTGGGGGCCGACCTGGACACTTCAGAGCGTGGTCAGCCGGCGGCGGCGCCGGATATCAGTCATCTGTCCATGGCTGAACCGGGCGCTGATTTGGAGCCGCTCAAACAGGAGCAGGCAGTGGTGGTGCCGGATATCAGCCACCTGTCGATCAAGCCGGATTAGCCCTGGGGGCCGTCCGGCCCCTGGAAGTGCAGCATCATTTCTTCCAGCACGTCGGGGATGCCGTTGGCCATCTGCCGCACCAGCTGGCTGTCGTTCCAGACTTCGTCCAGGGCCGGGTCGTCGTCGACGCCGGAGATCAGCAGCATGGGCAGCAACCAGGTGGCCATGGGGTCGTCGTCCTCGTCGCTGTGCCAGCGCTCCTCATGCAGCAGCATGCCGCTCAGGAAACCGGCGCACCAGGACGCCAGATCGGCGCCGTCGTCTTCGCGGTAGGGGTCGAGCAGGCAGGGCAGGGTGATGCGCTCGCCGCCCAGGGTGTCGGTGAGCAGGCGGCCGCGCAGTTCGTCCAGCGCCCCGGCCACCGCCTCCGGCAAGGACATCTCCAGCGCCAGCCCGAAATCCGCCGGGCCGTCGTAGGGCCCCACGGTGAAGGCGCAAATCAGGCCGTGGGTCTCCACCCAGGAGGGGGCCTCCTCGCCCTGGCCGGCGAAGTAGGTTTCCACGGTGTGTTTCAGGTGGGGGTTGGAAATTCCGCTCATACTGTCGCCGCTGCCGTTAATTGGGACGGCAAGGATACCCGCTTGCCGACGCCCCTGAAACCGGCGCCCGCGCGCAACTGCTGCGCAGGGTGTCGCGGCCGGCGGCTTTGGCCTGGTAGAGCGCCTGGTCGGCCCGTTCGATGAACGCCAGCGCGGACTCGCCCCAGTGATGGCCGGCCAGCCCGCAGGACAGGGTGATCCGCAGGGACGGGTCGAAGTCATAGCGCTGCTCGGCGAACTTTTCCTTCAGGCGGGTCATGGCCGCCTCGCAATCCGCGTGGTCGGATTGCGGGAACAGCACCACGAACTCCTCGCCGCCGTAGCGGGCGAGCACGTCGGAGCGCCGCAGGCACTGGCTGGCGAGCGCGGCGAAGCGTTTCAGCACCTCGTCCCCGGCGGGGTGGCCGTAGGTGTCGTTGATGCTCTTGAAATGGTCCAGGTCCACCACCGCGATGTGCAGGGGAATGTGTTCGCGGTCGGTGCGGGACAGCTCCTCTTCCAGCCGCTCGAGGAAGTGGCGGCGGTTGAACAGGTCGGTGAGTTCGTCGCGGATGGCGATGCTGGCCAGCCGGTCGTGGGCCTGGCGCAGGGATTCACGCTGGGCGCGGAAGCGCTGCTGCAGATTGTGGATATAGCCGCCCATGTAGACGAACCAGGCGAGGATCAGCGCCAGCACGCCCCACTGGCTTAACGACAGGGCGAGAATCTGGGTCAGCGGCAACTGCACCCACTCATAGACCAGCAGCACCGTGAACGACAGCTGGGCGCTCGCCGCCATCACGATTTGCTGGCGGCGGTCCAGGGAAAATACCCCGAACGTCATCATGATCAGGTAGAGACTGAGCAGGGCGCCGCGCAGCTCGCGGGCGTAATAGAGCAGCAGGGTGATCACCACGATACCGGCGAACATCTGCACCATGGTCAGGCTGGGGTCCTTGAAGCGCTCGGTGAAGCCGCTGCGCACCAGTGCGAACACCACCAGGTTGGCGGCGAACAGGCTGCCGAAGATCAGCAGGTGGGGCGTGCGCGGATCGAAGGCGGCGATTTCCACGCCCACCACGGTGCCGGCCCAAAGCAGCAGATAGGAATAGATGGCCATGAGTTGCCGGCGCAGCCGCAGGGCGCGCTCGGGACGGTGGGAAAGAACCAGCTTTATGTTGTTATTCAATGCAAAGGCCCGCCTGGTTTTTGCCACCCCTGGCTGCTTCTCAAGGTGTCCGGCCCCTGAGATGAACGCTGCATCTCATACTTTATCATTGTGTCATAGTTCACACTTTAGTCTTTGCTGGTACCAAAGCAAGGGTATGGCTTGCCGGTCACACCGAAATAGTGCCAGACTCGTCGAGTTAAACAAACGTTTGATTGGTTTATGAGGATGCCATGTCCACCGATTTGCCTATCGACCTGAGATTGTCCGAGGAGCAGCGCATCAGCCGCGAAGGCATGCGCCGCTTTGCCTCCCAAACAATGGTGCCCGGCGCCCGTGCCGCCGATGAAGCGGCCGCCGCCGACCCCGGGGTGCTGGCGGGCATCGCCGGCTTCGGCCTGACCCTGATGAGCCTGCCCGAAGCCCTGGGCGGTGCCGGCCTGCCGCGCTCGCCGATGGGCAATGTGCTCGCCTGCGAGGACCTGGGGGAGGGCGACCTGAGCCAGAGCCTGGCGGCGCTGGCGCCGCTGGGCGTGGTTAACGCGCTGCTGGACTTCGGCGACGAGGCCCAGCACGAGGCCTGGCTGCCCCGTTTCGCCAGCGAAGCGCCGGTGCCGGCGGCGGTGGCGCTGGCGGAGCCGCGCGCCACCTTTGAGCCGGGCGACCCGCACACCCGCGCCCGCCGCGACGGTGACGATTATATCCTGGATGGCGAAAAATGCCTGATCCCGCTGGTCGAACAATGTCAGCTGTTCCTGGTGGTGGCCGCCACCGACGACGGCCCGGCGGCGTTTATCGTCGAGGCGGACAGCCCCGGCCTGAGCCGGGCGCGGCAGGATTACATGGGCCTGCGCAGCGCCGAGCCGGGCACCCTGACCCTGGAAGGGGTGCGGGTGCCGGCGTCCCAGCGTCTCGCCAACTTCGATCTGGAGCGGCTGGTGAGCCTGTCGCGGATCGGTCTGGCGGCGCTGGCCACCGGGTGCTGCCAGGCGGTGCTGGAGCAGTGCGTGCCTTACGCCCTGGAGCGCAAGGCGTTCGGTGAAGCGATCGCCCGGCGCCAGTCGGTGGCCTTCATGATCGCCGACATGGGCATCGAGATCGAAGGCATGCGCCTTCTCACCTGGCGGGCCGCCAGCCGCGCGGAACAGGGCCTGCCGTTCCAGCGCGAAGCCTACCTGGCGTTTCTGCAGAGCATGGAAAAAGCCATGCGCATCGCCACCGACGGCGTGCAGGTGTTCGGCGGCGCCGGCTTCGTGCGCGACTACCCGCTGGAAATGTACTACCGGAACCTGCGTGGCCTGTCGGCCCTGCACGGCGCGCTGATGGTGTGAGGAGAGTTGCCATGATCAATTTCGAACTGCCCAAGTCCCTGAAAAATCTCCAGAACATGACCCACCAGCTCGCCGAGCAGGGGTTCCGGCCGATCTCGCGCAAATACGACCGCATCGAGCATGGCGACACCCCGGCGGAGCTCAAGCCGCTGGCGCAGATGATCGCCGCCGGCCGCCCCCGTGGCGGTGGCAAAAGCGACAAGGCGGACGCCGATCCGGAGGCGGTCAAGAACGGCAGCAACCTGATGGGCATCGTCAGCGTCGAGGAGATGTGCTGGGGCGACACCGGCCTGATGCTGTCCCTGCCGGCCTCCGGGCTGGGCAACGCGGCGATCCAGGCGGTCGGCACGGCGGAGCAGAAAGAGCAGTACGGCAAGCTCTACTGCGCCATGGCGATCACCGAGCCGGGCGCCGGCTCCGATTCGGCGGCGATCAGCACCACCGCCCGCCGCGACGGCGACGAGTGGGTGCTCAACGGCGAGAAAATCTACTGCACCGGCGGCCAGCGCTGTGACGCCGTGGTGGTGTGGGCGACCCTGGACAAATCACTGGGCAAGGCGGCGATCAAGTCGTTCATCGTGCCCCGGGACAACCCCGGCATGCAGCTGGCGCGGGTCGAGGACAAGATGGGCCTGCGCATCTCCGATACCGCCGCGCTCTCCTTCACCGAGTGCCGGATTCCCCTGGACCATGTGCTCGGCTCGGCGGAGATCGCCGACACCGAGGCGGCCCGCAAGAAGGCCTTCGGCGGGGTCATGCAGACCTTCGACAACACCCGGCCGATGGTCGCCGCCATGGCCCTGGGCGTGGCCCGTGCCGCGCTGGAAATCACCACGGAAATCCTGGAAAAAGAAGGGGTTAAGGCGGATTTCTCGAAAACGCCTTATAACTCCAGCGCCATTGAGCTGGAGCTCTACCGCCTGGAGGCGGACCTGGACGCGGCCCGTCTGATGACCTACAAGGCGGCGTGGATGGCGGACAACGGCCAGGCCAATTCCAAGGAAGCCTCCATGTGCAAGGCCAAGGCCGGCCGCATGGGCAACGACGTGACGCTCAAGTGCGTGGCGCTGTGCGGCGAGCTGGGCTACTCCGAGCGCTATCTGCTGGAGAAGCTGGCGCGGGATTCCAAGATCATCGACATCTTCGAAGGCACCCAGCAAATCCAGCAACTGATCGTCGCCCGCCATCTGCTGGGGCTGTCCTCCCGGGAACTGAAATGAGTCGCGGCGGCCGGCCGATCTGCTAGCATGCGGGACATTGATACGCATTCAATGTCCCATTGCAGGAGACCGGCATGTCGTCATCACTGGCCGATCAGGTGATCTGGATCACCGGTGCCTCTTCCGGCATCGGTGAAGCGGTGGCTTCCGAATACGCCCGCTACGGCGCCAAACTGGTGCTCTCGGCGCGCCGCCGCGAAGAGCTGGAGCGGGTGCGCGCCGGGCTGGTCAACGCCGACGAGCACCTGGTGCTGCCGCTGGACCTGACCGACCAGGACGCCATGGCGCCGGCCACGGAAACGGTGCTGCGCCATTTCGGCCGGCTCGACCAGGTGGTGCACAACGGCGGCATTTCCCAGCGCTCGCTGGTGCGCGACACCGACATGGCCGTGGACCGGCGCATCATGGAGGTGAACTACTTCGGCGCCGTGGCGCTCACCAAGGCGGTGCTGCCGGCGTTCATCCGCCAGGGCGGCGGCCGCTTCGTGGTGGTCACTTCGCTGGTGGGCGAGCTGCCCACCCCCAAACGCTCCGCCTACAGCGCCAGCAAGCACGCCCTGCACGGCTTCTTCGAGGCCCTGCGCGCCGAGGAATTCGACAACGGCGTGCGCGTGACCCTGGTGCTGCCGGGCTTTATCCGCACCCAGGTGTCGGTCAACGCGCTCACCGCCGACGGCAGCGCCCAGGGCCGCATGGACGACCTGCAGGCCAACGGCATGGACCCGGCGCTGTGCGCCCGGCGCCTGGTGGAGGCCGTGCAGCGCGGCCGCGATCAGGTTATCATCGCCGGCCGCGAGGGGGCCGGGCTCTATTTGAAACGCTGGTCACCGGCCCTGTATCGTCGCGTGATTCGCAAGGTCAAGGTGACCTGAGCCTTTTCCACCATTCGTTCTCCGCTATCCGACAGCCGACTATGAGCACCGCCGATACCTTCGCCGACACCCAAATGGACGCCAAGCACCGCACCCGTCTCAACAAGCTGCAGAAGAAGCTGCGCCGCGAGACCGGCCGGGCGATCGCCGACTTCAACATGATCCAGGACGGCGACAAGGTGATGGTGTGCCTGTCCGGCGGCAAGGATTCCTACACCATGCTGGAGATTCTGCGCAATCTGCAGCACTCCGCGCCGGTGGATTTCGAGCTGGTGGCGGTGAACCTGGACCAGAAGCAGCCCGGCTTCCCGGAGCATGTGCTGCCCGAATACCTGGAAAAAGAAGGGGTGAACTACCATATCCTGGAAAAGGACACCTATTCCATCGTCAAGGAGAAGGTGCCGGAGGGGAAAACCACCTGCGGCCTGTGCTCGCGCCTGCGGCGCGGCAGCCTGTACGGCTTCGCCGAGGAGATCGGCGCCAACAAGATCGCCCTCGGCCACCACCGTGACGACATCGTGGAAACCCTGTTCCTGAACATGTTTTTCGGCGGCAAGATGAAAGCCATGCCGCCCAAGCTGCGCAGCGACGACAACCGCAACGTGGTGATCCGCCCGCTGGCCTACTGCCGGGAAAAGGACATCATCGAATTCGCGCGCTACAAGCAGTATCCGATTATTCCCTGCAACCTGTGCGGCTCCCAGGAGAACCTGCAGCGCCAGGCGGTGAAGGACATGCTGCGGCGCTGGGACAAGGAGCACCCGGGCCGGGTGGAGAGCATCTTTTCCTCGATCCAGAACATCGCCCCCTCGCAGCTGGCCGACACCAGCCTGTTCGACTTCGAGCACCTGGAACAAGGCCAGAACCAGGGCGGCGCCGGCGCCCACCGGCTGGACGTGGTGAACCTGTTCGGCTAGTGGTCCATGCGGCTGGACCACCAGGTGACCGGCCAGCCGCGCGTGCCACATGATTCGCGCCGCCGTTTCCGCTAAAATACGCACCGCCCTGTGGCCGGCAGGGTGGCCGCCCGCCGCCCCGGCCCTCTCTCTTCGCACTCTCGACCTGAAAGGTAGGAGCACATGACCGATCGAATCAAAAAAGGTGGCCTTGAGATTGCCGCCGAACTCCATGACCTGGTAGCCAACGAGATCGCTCCCGGCACCGGTGTGGAGGCGGATCATTTCTGGACGCAGATGGAGACCATCCTGGCGGACCTGGTGCCGCGCAACGAGATGCTGCTCACCAAGCGCGACCAGATGCAGGAAGTGATCGACGTCTTTCACATGGAGAAGAAGGGCGCCAAGATCGACTTTCAGGAGTACAAGGAACTCCTCGAAGAGATCGGCTATCTGCTGCCCGAAGGCGAGGATTTCAAAGTGGGTACCGCCAATGTGGACGAGGAAATCGCCCATATCGCCGGTCCCCAGCTGGTGGTGCCGGTGCGCAACGCGCGCTTCGCCCTGAACGCGGCCAACGCCCGCTGGGGCAGTCTCTATGACGCCCTCTACGGCACCGACATGATTTCCGACGAAGGCGGGGCCGAGAAGGGCGGCGCCTACAATCCCAAGCGCGGCGACAAAGTGATCGCCTGGGCCCGCGATTTCCTGGACCAGTATTTCCCGCTGGCCGACGGCTCGCACAAGGACAGCACCGGCTACGCCATTGTTGACGGCAAGCTGGTGGTGCGCCTGAAGGACGGCGAGAGCGGCCTGAAGGACGAAAGCCAGCTGCAAGGCTACCGCGGCGACGCGGGCAAGCCGGACGGCGTGCTGCTCAAGCACAACAACCTGCACGCGGAAATCCAGATCGACGATCAGCACCCGATCGGCGCCGAGGACCCGGCCCACGTGAAGGACGTGCTGATGGAGTCCGCCATCACCACGATTCAGGACTGCGAGGATTCCGTGGCCGCGGTGGACGCCGAAGAGAAGGTCGAGGTGTACCGCAACTGGCTGGGCCTGATGAAAGGCGACCTGAGCGAGAGCTTCGAGAAAGGCGGCCAGCGCGTCACCCGTGATCTCAACCCGGACCGCGAATACACCGCCCTGGACGGCTCCACCCTGACCCTGCAGGGCCGCTCCCTGCAGCTGGTGCGCAACGTGGGCCACCTGATGACCAACCCGGCGATCCTCTACAACGACGAGGAAATCCCCGAGGGCATCATGGACGCCATGATCACCGTGCTGGCGGCCATGCACGACCTGAAGAAGACCGAAGGTCCGCGCAACAGCCGCACCGGCTCCGTGTACATCGTGAAGCCGAAAATGCACGGCCCCGAGGAAGTGGCCTTCGCGGTGGAGCTGTTCGAGCGCGTCGAGGACGCCCTCGGCTTGCCCGAGAACACCCTGAAGATCGGCATCATGGATGAAGAGCGCCGCACCACCGTCAACCTGAAGGAGTGCATCCGCGAAGCCAAGGACCGCGTGATCTTCATCAACACCGGCTTCCTGGACCGCACCGGCGACGAGATCCACACCTCCATGCAGGCCGGTCCGATGGCGCGCAAGGGCGACATGAAAGGTCTGCCCTGGATCAACGCCTACGAGAACTGGAACGTGGACATCGGTCTGGAGTGCGGCCTCAAGGGCGTGGCGCAGATCGGCAAGGGCATGTGGCCCAAGCCCGATGAAATGGCGGAAATGATGGCCACCAAGGCCGGCCACCCGAAAGCCGGCGCCAACTGCGCCTGGGTGCCGTCACCGACCGCCGCTACCCTGCACGCCACCCACTACCACGAGATCAACGTGCAGGACGTGCAGGATCAGATCGCCAAGCGCGAGCGCGCGTCCCTGGACGACATCCTCACCATCCCGCTGCTCGACCGCGAGCTCAGCGCCGAGGAAATCCAGCAGGAGCTGGACAACAACGCCCAGGGCATCCTCGGTTACGTGGTGCGCTGGATCGACCAGGGCGTGGGCTGCTCCAAGGTGCCCGACATCAACAACGTGGGCCTGATGGAAGACCGCGCCACCTGCCGGATCTCCAGCCAGCACATCGCCAACTGGTTGATGCATGACGTGGTCAGCAAGGACCAGGTGATGGAAACCATGAAGCGCATGGCCAAGGTGGTGGACGAGCAAAACGCCGGCGACCCGACCTACACCAACATGTCGGATGACTTCGACGGCAGCCTGGCCTTCAAGGCCTCCTGCGACCTGGTGTTCGAGGGCGCCGAGCAGCCCAGCGGCTACACCGAGCCGGTTCTGCACCGCCGTCGCCTGGAGCTGAAAGCCAAGCGCGGCTAAGCCTTCGCGACGCTTGCAGCACCATGAAAAAGCCCGGCCTTGAGCCGGGCTTTTTTGTTTGTGGAAGCGGGCGGGGCCCGCTCCCACAATTCGCTTTATTCGCCGCCGATCTCCACTTTGACTTCCAGGGGCAGGGAAAAGCGGTCGCTGCGCGTGCTGGCGCCGCCCAGGCCGGTGGCGGACTGGCTTTCGCTGACGGTGATCTGCCCGAGCGGCTGCCACTGCCCCGGCGTCACCACCAGGGTGCTGCTGGCTTCCTGGGTGCGGGCGCTCCGTCGGCCGGCGGGTTCGTCGAAACGCTGTTCGATGGTCAGGCGCACCCGGCCGTCGCTGGTGACCACCGGGGTGATGTCGATGCCCTGTTTGAGCGCCAGCAGCGCCGGGAACTGGGTGCCGGTGAGGGCCACCAGGCTGCCCTGGCTGATGCCCGCCGGGTGGCCGGACAGGGTGTTGATGCTGTAGCGGTCCTGGCGGCGGGTGGTGACGGTGTTGGCGCCGGCGTGCACGCTCTGGCCGTTGATGCGGATGTCGCCGCCGGCGCCGCTGCTGTCGCCCTGGCGGCGCAACTGCACGGTGACGGTGCGCGGCACCTCGGGCATGTCGCCGAGGGCGCCGAGAATCTCATCGAAGTTGCGGTCGTTGGTGCGGATCACCAGCTTGCCCTGGTAGGCGTTGGCGTAGCCGCCTTCGGGCAGCAGCGGGCGGATCACCGGCAGCACCGTTTCGGCGTCGGCGCGCTGGATCACATGGATCGACATCTCGTCGGCGCGGGCGGCGCCGGACAGCGACAGCAGCACCAGCAGGGCCAGAGCAAGACGTCGGGCCCGGGAGCCGCCGGGTAGCGGTGGTGGTGGCAGTAACGGCATCACGAAAGTCCCTGTTCGGCTGGAACCCGCATCATAGCCATAAGCCGCCGTCGCTGAATACCGGTCGGACAGGGCGCGCTCTAGGGCGTCACCCGGCGTCCGTCCTCCCAACGCGCTTTCACCAGCTCGCCGTCGCGGTCCCGCAGCCAGCCCTCGCCCTGGCGCTGGCCGTTCCGGTAGGGGGTAATGCGCTCCACGCGGCCCTGGGCGTTGTATTCGACGAAACGGCCATGACGCTGGCCGTCCCGGTAGTGGCCTTGCAGAAGCGGGTAGCCCTGCGGCGTGGTCTCCCGGTAAGGGCCGTCCAGCCGGCCGGCCTGGAAATGGGCAAAGGTGTGGTTGCCGTTGAGGCTGATCTCGAACACTTTGCCCTGGCGCTTACCGTTCTTGAAGGTGGCGCGGTAGCTCAGTTCGCCGTCCTGGAAGCGCTTCCAGGTGCCGGTGGCGTCGCCATGGTCGTAGTGCCGCTCGGCGATCAGCGCCCCGGAGGCGGAACGCAGGCGCCACTCGCCGTGCAGTTCGCCGTCCACGTAGGTGGCGGTTTCCTGCTCGCCGGTGTCGCGCAGGGTGTGCCATTCACCGACCGGCACGCCATCGCGATAGCGGCCGGATTCGAGCACTTCGCCGTCGGCGTTTTCAGTGCGCCAGGGACCATGCTGTTTGTCTTGCCGGTAGTGCTTATAGGTCCAGCGCTCCCCTTTCGGGCCGCTGCGCTCGCGGACCTCGCCGTCCAATCGGCCCTGTTTGAAATGCGACACCGAGATCAGACGGTCCTGGTCGTCGTAGCCGCGCCAGGTGCCGGTGCGCAGGCCGTCGACCATGCGGCCTTCTTCGCGGCCGCCACCGTATTGGCTGACGATTCGGTGCCCCTGGGGGATACCGTCCATGTCATGCTCCAGGCGTACCACCTTGCCGTTCCTGAAACCGGTGGTCCATTCGCTCTTTTCCCGGGGATAGCTCAAAACCACGCGTTCGGGCGGGCCGCCGCCGTCGTGATCGGCGATCACCCGCAGCCATACCGGCGCATCGTTGCGGTAGCGGCCCTGGGCGTCGCGCTGGAAGCTGGCTTCGCGCCGGCTGTAGCGCCCTTCGCGGTCCTTGCTCCAGGCCATGAACACGCCGGGGGCGGTGTAGCCGGCGTGGCCGATGCGCTGGCCGTCGCGGTCGTAGCGATTGTAGAAGTGGTCGTAATCGCCGTTTTTATAGCGACGTTCCTCGTAGATCTGGCCGCCTTCCGGGCCGCCGCCTTCGCCGTAATAATTGATCCGCATGCCGTGGCGGGCGCCGTCCTTATAGGGCAGCTCAAGCAGCAGGTCGCCGTCTTCGTCGTAGCGCTTTTCGGTGCCGTCCAGTTTGTCGGCGCTGTAGGGCTGGAGCTTTTCGATCCGGCCGTTCTCGAAGTACGAGATAACATCGCCGTCGAGGCGGCCCTGGTCGTCACTGTGGCCGCGCTGTCTGATGTCGCCGTCGGGATACAGGTAGCGCCAGTCGCCGAACCAGTTCGCGTCCGGGCCGGCGCCGGCGCGGGCGCCTTCCGCGTAGAGCGCGTCGTTTTCCCGGTAATAGGCGCGGTACAGATAACCGGGGCCGCCGGGGTTTTCCGGTAACGGCAGATCCACGTAGTAGAGCGCCTGTTCCGGTTCTTTCGCCGGGGAGTCGTACTGGGTGAAATAGCGGCGCTCGGCTTGGCCGGTGGCGGCCAGCATCAGCAGCAGGGGCGCTAGCGCCAGCAAACAGCGGTGTTTCATTGTGGCAACTCCGGCAGTTCCGCGGTCAGGGTGCGGCTTTGCGGGTCCCGGCCACGCAGGAAGCGGACTTCCTTAACCGGGCCCCAGAAGCGGTGCACGCCGTTCTCGTCCTCGCCAAGCGGCTGCAGCGCCAGGCGGGTGTCGTCGACGGCGGCGAAGTCCAGGTGCGCGATACCGCCGCAGTCGTCGCCCAGCACCACGCCGTTGCCCCCCTCGAAGCGGGCGCAGCCGGGGGCGTCCGGGGTCAGGGTGACGGTCTCCACCCGGGTAGGGCAGCGCGCCTCGACGGTGATCCTACGGTCGTAGAAATAGCGGATCTGATCGTCCTCGGTGCGCAGCTCGAAGCCGGGCCGGGTGCCCCGGTCCCGGTCGCCGCCGGCCCAGGTGAAGCGCAAGGGCGTGCCGTGGTGGGCGGCGCCGTCTTCCGGCGTCAGCGTGCACAGGCGCAGGCCCGCCGGGCCGGTGACGCGCAGCCGGTTTTGGTCCTGGCCGCTCAGTTCCATCCCTTTAAGCAGGCCGTCGAGCCGCTCCGGGACCGGCGGCAGCGGTGACGCTTCGTGCCGGTGGCCGCACGGTGAAGGTCAGCGCCCGCTGTTCCCGGTGCAGCGGCGTCAGCCGCAGCGACGCGATGGGCGCCTCGGTCAGCAGGCTGACCTCCGCCGGCGGCGCGCCCAGGGTCAGGCGTTCGACAAAGGTGTCGGCGGAGGTGTCGCCCTGCTTGGGCGCCCGGTACACCACCGCGAAGTCCAGCGGCTCGCCGTCGGCGTCCAGCGGGCGGGCGCTCAGCCGCCCCTCGTTTTCCAGGTGCAGGTCCACGCGCCGTTCGTCCCAGTCCAGCACCCGGGTGCCTTCGGGCAGGTCATCGCCCTGTTTCACGGTGATGGCTTCTCCCGGCACCCAGATACTGGCCTGGCCGTTCACGGTGATCGGCTCGTCGCCGGGCATCGGGTGGTTCGGGGTGGGAATCAGCAGGTCGCGGCCCAGGTCCTGCGGGCCCGGTTCCGCCAGGCCGTAGAAGCCGCCGGATTCCGCCAGGCGGTTCAAGGCCAAGCCCGCCGGCGCGTCGTCGCCGAGGCCGGTGAAGTGGAAGCTGGTTTGCTGTTGCAGCGGGGCGGCGAGCGCCCAGTCCCCGGTGGTCACCAGGCGGTGCTCGTCGGTGTGATGGAAGAGGCTGTCCTCCAGGCTGTCGAGCAAGGTATTAACGTGCCCGGCGTCGCGCAGCGGTTGCAGCGATCCGGCCTCCATGAAGAACGGATCGGCCAGCCGGCGCTCGGTGTACTCCGCCTGCATTTCCGCCTGTGTCGGATCCACATCCCAGTCCCTCACCGGGTAGGGGTAATGGCTTTGGCTGATCAGCAGCAGACGCTGCTCCACCCGCGCGTTCTGCTCCGGCAGGGTCACGGTGCTGTGCAGGCGCAGCGCTTCGGGCATGCCGGAGGGCCAGCGGGCGACCATGCGCGCCTGGCCGGTGACGCCGTCGCCGTCCAGGGTGAGGGCGATCAATACCCGGTCGCCGTCCCGGTCCAGCACCTCATAGTCGGCGGCGACGCTGGGCAGGCCCCACAGCGCGGCGTCCGCGTGCCAGGTGTCGCCGGGGCGCGGGTCCCGGGGCAGGGGGACCGCCGTGGCGGTGGCCTGATCCAGCAGTTGCTGCACCTTGTCGCCGAAGCGCTCCACCAGCGTCTCGTAGAGCGCCTGGTCGGCGATCCGGGTGTCGGTGATTTCA
>Ga0208300_100749_pt1 | contig 19130 bp, 12 predicted proteins | sample 23_taG_FD_184096 | JGI IMG/M metagenome (GOLD analysis project Ga0208300, IMG submission 184096) | Marine viral communities from Cariaco Basin, Caribbean Sea - 23_WHOI_OMZ (SPAdes) (version 2) | ecosystem: Environmental > Aquatic > Marine > Oceanic | place: Caribbean Sea: Cariaco Basin... | reverse complement strand
CTAGTTTTCAATAAGCTAACGATAATTCTGCAAATCACCTGCCGAGGTGGTGAAATTGGTAGACACGCTAGCTTCAGGTGCTAGTGGGGGCAACCCCGTGGAGGTTCAAGTCCTCTCCTCGGCACCATTTCCTTCCCCAGGAAATGGCAAGTACCATCTGAACCGTAACTCTTCCTTGATGGCAAATTTATTGTCCTCAGATAGCGCCAGTGGTCTGACCACGAACCACTGTCACGCCGGCGCAGTTCATTGAATATTGTTATAGTTCCGAGCTGTGTTTCATCCCAGATTACGCCTGAGTCTGTAAAGCAGGTACACGAAAAAAGGTGCGCCAATACCGGCCACAAAGATACCCGCAGGCAGATCCCTGGGTATGAAGATAACCCGCCCAATCCAGTCCGCGTACAATAGAATCAGCGCACCGATCAGCGCCGCTACCGGTAACAGTCCCGTGTGGCCGCTGGTAACCAGTCTTCTTGCCATATGGGGTGCAATCAGGCCGATGAAGCCGACCGCGCCGGCATAGGCCACAGCGGAACCCGCGAGCGCAACCGCCAATACCAGAAACAACAGGCGATGGCCGTGCAAGGCACTGCCCAGGCCGAGAGCCATGTCTTCGCCCATGGATTGGGCGTCGAGGTGTCTGAGTTTGATGAGCGCCAGGGGCAAGCAAAGCGCCAGCCAGGGTGTTAGGGCAGTTACATCGTGCCATTGTGACGCATAGAGGCTTCCCGTCAGCCAAATATAGGCGTTCATGGCGGTGGAATCAGGGCTCAAGACCAAAAGGAGCGTGGTAACCGCAGTAAGTGCCGCTGCAAGCCCGACACCCACCAGCACCAGCCTGGCAGGGCTGATACCTTGCTGCCAAGCCAGGGCCGTAATGCACAGCGCCACAGAGAACGCCCCGCCCATGGCAACCGGTGCCAACAGCAATGAAGTGCCGGTGACACCCCCTAGCCAGAGAAACAGCACTGCCGCCGCAGACGCCCCGCTGGTGATGCCGATAACATCCGGAGAGGCCAGCGGGTTTCTTACCAGGCCCTGCAGGATCAGGCCGGCGGAACCCAGTGCGCCGCCCACCAGGATGGCCATGATCACCCTCGGCAGACGGATTTCCAGAATGATCAGTGTTAGCTCCGACTGGGCAGGGTTGGCCAGCGTGCCGAGCACGTCCACAAACGACGTCGGATGACTGCCGGAGGCCAGAGCCAGGACACTGCTGATGGCCAGCAGCACTGCCAGCGCCAGGGTGACCACCAGAACTCTGACATTCAGCTTTACCGACCAGCGGTCACCGGGCGTTCGCAGGACGAGGGATCGGGTCATGATACTTTCCTCACATGGCGGGCAAGATAGAGGAACAGCGGCGTGCCCAGCAGGGCGGTCATTACCCCTACCGGAACCTCCTGGGGCGGGATGATCATCCGCGCCACAGTATCGGCGGCCAGCATAAGTGTGGCGCCGAGTATGGCGGACATGGGCAACAGCCAGCGATGATCGGTGCCGAAAATCCCCCGCGCCATATGCGGCACAATCAGGCCCACAAAACCGATCAGCCCGGCCATGGCAACGGATGTGCCTGCCAGTACTATGACCACAAGGCCGATCAGCAGCCGTGCATGGCCCACCCTAAGACCCAGACCGCGAGTAACCTCATCGTCCAGTCCCAGCAGGTTCAGTTGCCGGGATAACAGCAGTGCAACCAGCAGGGCCAGGCCGAACAGTGGCAGCAGAGGAAGTATGGCATTCAGTTCGCGTCCTGAGACGGACCCTGCAAGCCAGAACAGGATGCTTTCAAAACGGTCCTGGTTGAAGATCAGTAGTCCCTGGGCAAAAGACACAAACAGAGCGGTAACGGCGACACCGGCGAGCACCGTCCGCACCGGAGATATACCGCGCCCGGCTTCCTGGCCCAGGAAGTAAACCAAAAAGGCGGCAGTGGCTGCCCCGATGAAGGCCACCCACACCAATTCGGAAGGTGAGGTCAGGGAGAAAAGCGTGGCGCCGATCACCACAAAGAACATGGCGCCGGCATTAATGCCCAGAATACCGGGCGAGGCTAGCTGGTTGCGGGTGAGTGTCTGCATCAGCACGCCGGCAATGGCCAGGCCCGCGCCTACGACCAGCGCGGTGATGGTGCGTGCGAAGCGCTCGGTGCGAACCACCAGGTGCTCCAGGGAACCGGGGTCGTAATCCATCAGGCTTGCGACCAGCATATCCAGTGAGACTGGTATATGGCCAAACACCAGGCTGGAAACCGTGGCCATCAGCAGCAGACTTAGGCAAAACAGGGTTCCCGACGCTCTTGCCAACAGTGAGGTCAGCATTGTGCACACTCCTCGCGGTCCGGCTGCTCCAGGTTGTAATGCCGGTACAGTTCATCAAGCATCCGGTTAGCGGCAATGATGCCGGCGCCCATGTTCCAGGTCACCGTGTCCACCTGGTAGACGTCATCCTGCCGCACCGCCTGCAGGTTCTTCCAGAGGGGATGGCTGGACCAGGTCTCGTAGGTGCGCCTCACCGCCGGGTCGTCGTCCATGAAGACAAAGACTGCCTCGGCATCCATCGCCGGGATGCTTTCCTGGCTGGTGAGTTTTATGCCCCAACCTTCCTTGCGATGGTCAACAGGAGCGGCAAACCCCAATTCGTCCAGAACGGTGCGGGCAAAACCATCGTAGTAGATGCGGGCATGGTCGGCGCGAAAACTCAGGATGGCCACTTCCTGAGGCCACTGATCACCCAGTTTGCGCTGGATCCGCGTCCTGAAATCCTCCACCCGTGCCTGCCACTGGGCTAACAGTGCTTCACCGCGCGCCACGCGACCAGTGGCCTTTGCCATCAGCGCAAGCAGTGCCTTGAAGTCGTAGACGTTGCCTGGAATGACCGTGGGGGCGATTCGGTCCAACAACGGGTAGATGGTGCGGTGGCGGTTGCTGGCCCCGACAATCAGGTCCGGTGCCAGCCAGGCAATACGCTCCAGGTCCGGCTGGGTTTCAAGCCCGAGGTAGGCAACCTCCTGAAGCTCCTGCCGCAGGTAGCGGTACATGGGCTTTTCGGTCCAGGACTCCACCACGCCCACCGGCTCGATGCCCAGTGCCACGGCGGTATCGGTGGCGCCCTGGTAGAGGGAAACAACTCGCGCAGGATTGCCGTGGATGGTTGCCTTACCGAGGGCATGTTCTACCACGGTGACAGAATTGGCGGCGCTGGCTGTCGGCGCCCAGGCCAGACAGGTGGCGATCAGAAAGAAGCCGGCATAGCGGAGCATGGCAAATCCGGTTGATTGATGGTCGATACGACGTGCCGATTTGATAATGAGAATGGGAGATAATATCATCTGCCCATATTCGAAAGCGACGCCTACATGCCCTTTAACCGAGATTCTTCAACTCCGGACTCTGCCGACTTGCCCCGGTTACGTGGCGAAGCCCTGTACGCCGGGTACAATGGCCGGCAAGTGCTGGATGATGTCGACTTCACCGTGCAGGACGGCAGCGTCACGGTTCTGCTGGGGCCCAACGGTTCTGGCAAGTCCACCCTGCTCAAAACCCTGGCGAGAACCCTGGCTCCTGATGCCGGCAAGGTGCTCCTGGATGGCACCAATATCCATCGGCAATCCACCAGGGCCGTAGCGCAGCGCCTGGGGATACTGCCGCAGAGCCCCTCCGCGCCAGACGGCCTGACCGTAAGGGAGCTGGTCGGGCTCGGTCGTTTCCCCTACCAGAGCCTGATGCGCCAGTGGTCCAGGCACGACGAAGCCGCCGTTGAAGAGGCCATGGCCGTGGCCGATGTGGCCGCCTTCGCGGACCGGCCGGTGGATGCCCTCAGTGGCGGGCAGCGCCAGCGTTGCTGGATTGCCATGGTGCTGGCCCAGGAAACGGAGCTGCTGTTGCTGGACGAGCCCACCACCTTCCTCGACCTGAAAGTGCAGGTGGATCTTCTCGAGCTGTTGGTTTCGCTGGCCCACCAACAGGGGCGGACTTTGCTGGTGGTACTTCACGACCTGAACCTGGCCGCCGCCTATGCCGACCGGCTGGTGATGATGAAGGCGGGCAGGATTCTCCACGACGGAACACCCGAGGCGGTTTTTACCGCCGACAACCTCAAGCAGGTATTCGATCTCGATGCCCAGGTTATCCGTGAGCCCTTGGCGGGCCGCCCGGTTTGTGTGCCGGTCAAGCGGCTGGAAAAGGTTGAAGCTGTCAAACCGTCGGTAGCAACGGTATAAGGGATTCTGCACCGTTGAGAGTGTGCGGCCGCGCGACATCCGTTTGCCAGGTGGTAAAAAGCAGCAGGCTGCTTCGATAGCGGCCTGCTGCGTGGTTTCTGCCATTCCCCTGTTTACCAGTCTATCCCGTAGGTCAGCATAACCGTGCGGCCCGGGGCGGTGGTATATTGGGTGTCAAAGTTGTAGATCTGAGAGATCACCGGGAAGTAGTCTTCGTTCAGCAGGTTGCTGATAGCAAGAGTAACGTCGCCGTTACTGGTTCGCCACCGACTGGTCAGGTCCAGCACGGTAAAAGATTCCACCTCACCCTTCCCGAATCCGCTGCCGCTGAAGCGGTCCCGGTCACCTACCACCATGGCTTGCAGACGATTGGTCCAGCGCGCGGTGGTGTCGTGTTGCACGTAGCCGGTTACCTTGAGCGGCGGAATGCGGTTGCCAGCCAGGTAAGTGTCGTAACTGCCGTTATCGTCCGAGTCCACCTTGCCTTCCAGCCAGGTGAAGGTGCCACCAGTGCTCAGGTCCCTCGTGGGATAGACATTGAACTCCGCTTCGAAACCGTAGATGCGTTCAGGGCTCCTGAGCACAGGGATGGGCTCGTTGGCATTGGCCGCTGCAAGGCTGGTACCCAGGTCTGACTCACTGTAGAACAAGGCCAGTGCGAGATCGGCACGATCCCAAACCGCTTCGGTACCGAGCTCATAGTTGTCGACGACCTGTGGCTCAGGACGGATTTGGTCCAGTGAGGTACCCTGCTGGGGCTGGCGCAGGGTGCGGCCAATCTCCGGTACGGTAAAGCCCTGGGAGAAGCTGGCGGTAGCCGCCCAGACATCGTTCACCTGGTATCGGGCGCCGGTATTGAACACGGTTTCGCTGTATTCCAGTTCTCCGCCCTCGACATCCGCACCGAATACCGTGGTGTAGTCGTCCACTCCAAACCAGAATTTTTCATAACGCACACCGGCGTTGACGGTCCATTTTGAATCCAGCCGGAGCTCCGCCTGCAGGAACGGCGCCACACTATCCTGATCCATCTCCGGCACGAAGGTGCGTCCATCTTCCAGCGGCTGAGATGTGGTTTCTAGCAGGGTATCGAGGCCCCAGAGCAGTTTAGCTCCGGACATCACGTCAAACGGCGTCTCGAAATCGAGGCGTGAGCCAATACGCTCGGATTCGGTCAGCGACTGGCCGCCACCGGGGTAGAAAGTGGCGAAGTACCCGAAGCGGGTCATGTAGTCCCGATAGTACAGCTGCGCCCCAAAAGAGGTGTCACCGAACAGCTGACGGTCACTGTAGGTCAGGTTCACATTCAGGTTTTCAGTGCCCTGGTCCTTGCCGCCCGGGTCGCCTTTCACAGCGCGGGTCTTACGCTCACCATACACGCCAGGCTCAAGGACATAGTTGGTGTCCTGTTTGATGTCGTAGTAACTGGTGGTCAGTTCCAGCCGTTTGTTGGCATTGAGATCAAAGCCGAGCTTAGCCAGAAGATCGAACTCACGGGAGTCGGCAATACCACCCTGCCCGTTCGGGTCCGGCGGAATGCGGTCGCCATCGGCGTCGAAGAAGTTTGCCCGCTGCTCATAGGAACCGCGGAACTGGTAATCAAAGTCGCCGGAACCACCGATCACGCTCTGGGATAGCCCGAACTGCTCGCTGTCCTTGATATGTTCGGTGGAGAACCCGCCGTTCAGTTCGGTGCGGTAAAGGGGCGCGCCTTTCTCGTTCTTGCGGGTGATGATGTTGATGATGCCGCCGGTTCCGCCGAAACCGTACACACCGTTGGAGCCCCGGATCACCTCGATGCGCTCGATGGAGGAGGGATCAATGGAGTTCAGGGAATGCAGCCCGTCACGAAGACTGATGGTTTGGGGAATACCGTCAATCAGCACGAACAAATTGCGGCCTCTCAGTGTCTGGGCAACTGTAGTCAGCCCATGAGTAGAAGGCGACAGGCCGGGAACGGTTTTGGCCAGGATGTCGCTGATGTTACCGCCAAGGGAGGACTGCTCTTCAATAGCGTTACGGTCAACAACCGTGACGGCACCCGGATTTACATTCAGAGAGTCAAGGCCACGTGTGGCAGTCACTTCAAGCGTACCAAGCGATTGTGGAGTCTGATCAGCGCCTTCCTGTGCGGTGGCGGTTGTGGCGCACCCAAAAGCGAGGATCAGTGAGAGGCGTAGTTTGTTGGTTTGTCGGAGCATTATTGGCACCTGTTGGTTTGATCTAATTCAGAATGCGGAATCTAAATCAAATGTAATCGATTATCAATACCATCAAAGATATAACAAGTTTCAGGCGCCGGGTCGGGATGTTCTCCGTCCCTAACCTTACCAATCAGCAATACTTGATCAGGCCGCATTGCAAACGAATCTAATTTGCATTTAGCATTGCCCCTGCACTTAAGGAGGCAGAAATGATCTACGACAATGTTGCCAGCTGTATAGGAAATACACCGATCGTCAGGCTTTCACGGGTCTTTTCAGGAAAAAACGTCACCATTCTCGCAAAGATGGAACTCATGAACCCCGGCGGAAGCATCAAGGACAGACCCGCCAGATATATGCTGGAAATGGGCATCCAGGCCGGCACGATCCGCCACGACAGTCACATCATTGAAAGTTCCTCGGGCAACCTGGCCATTGCCCTGGCCATGATCTGCAAGCTGAAGGGGCTCGAATTCACTGCCGTTGTCGATCCGAAAATCTCTCCGGCCAATCTGAAGATGCTAAGGCTGTACGGAGCCAACGTCGTATCCGTTACGCAAAAGGATGAGAACGACGGTTACCTGCTGACCCGGATCAACACCGTCAAACAGCTCCTTCATTCCATACCCAACTCCGTCTGGATCAACCAATACGCCAACCCGGACAACTGGCGCAGTCACTACTACGGCGAAGCGCGGGAAATCCTTGGGCAGATCAATCACCAGATCGACTACCTGGTTATAGGCGCGAGCACATCCGGGACCCTCATGGGGGTGTCCCGCTGCCTGAAAGAAGTGTTTCCGGCTATGCGGGTCATCGCGGTGGACATCGTCGGCTCCGTCCTGTTCGGCGGCAAATCGGCACCCCGCGAAATCCCCGGCATTGGTGCCAGCCGGGTTCCGGAGTTGCTGTCCGCAAACGAAGTGGACCAGGTGATCTACGTAGACGATTACGAATCCGCCTTGGGCTGTCGACGGCTGATTGCCGAAGAGGGCATTTTTGCCGGCGGCTCAAGTGGCTCCTCGATCTCGGCGATCGAGAAGCTTCTGCCCGAGATACCCTCGGGCACATGCATCCTCACGCTGTTGCCGGACCGTGGCGATCGCTACCTTGATCTCGTCTATAACGAAGAATGGCTTGAAACGGTAAAGCAGCGTCATTTCAAGCACATGCCCCACGCCCACAAAGAAATTGCCTAACCAAACTCCAGGGAACTCATCAATGACCAACACCGCAACACTCCGCTATCTCAGCCAATCCGACCTGAAAGCACTGGGCGCAGATCACAGTCATGCTTTCATTGAGGCGGTCGAGAAAGGTCTAAGGCTTCACGCCGAGGGCAACTTCGTTCAGCCACTCAAGCCTTACCTGCGCTGGCCCGGGGCCGACCATATTGCCGACCGGATCATTGCCATGCCCTGTTACCTGGGTGGCGAGAACCCTATGGCGGGCATCAAGTGGATTGGCTCCCGCCAACACAATCCCAGCAAACACCAGCTCCCCCGGGCCAGTGCTCTGATCGTCCTCAACGACGCCCGGACCAACTACCCCGTTGCAGTAATGGAAGGCGGCCTGATCAGTGCAATGCGCACCGCGGCCATTACCGGCTTGGCGACCCGCTACCTCGCCGCCAGCAACTTTACCGATGTCACCATCATTGGCTGCGGACCCATCGCACATATGCAGGTAAAAACCCTGCTTGAACAGTACCCGCAGATCCAGACGGTGCACCTGTATGACCTGAACCCGGCTGCCGCCGACCACCTGATCAGCGACTTCGCCGCGAACTATGCAAACACCCGGTTTGTTATCCACGAGTCGGCCAAGTCCGCGGTAGAGCAGGCCGACGTGCTGGTGACCTGTACCGTTTCCGACAAGCCCTATATCCCGTTCGAGTGGATCAAGAAAGGCTGCTTTATTTCCAACATCTCGATCATGGACATTGAGCGCGATGTCTTCCTGAAAGCCAACAAGGTGATCGTCGACGATTGGGACCAGTCCAACCGCGAGAAAAAAGTGATCAACGTGCTGGTGGAAGAAGGCCTGTTCAGCCGTGAGCAGCTGCATGCCGAACTGGGCGAGATTGTTTGCGGCAAGGTGCAGGGTCGCGATAGTGATGACGAAATCATCCTGCTCAATCCGATGGGCATGGCCATTGACGACATCGTGTGCGCTCGCTGGTTCTACCAGGCCGCCGAAAGCAGCAATGTAGGCACTGAACTCCCCTTGTTCTAGGAAAACGACAATGCGGCGGCAGCTCTATACCGACCAACTGCAAAAACTGATCGATGCCCTGGTCATGGAGGATTTCAATGGCGCCTGCAGCCACCTGCATTGTGTCGGCTCATCCCTTTTCATCACACTGGATAGCGCCACCCGCCTGGAGCTGGCATGCTCCCGGCGGGACGGGCTCAGACCCTACCGGCTTCGGAACAACGAAGTGTTCCTTTGCAGCGACCACCGGCGCAGCCGGGTGGAAGCCCGGCGCCTCATGGCCCATCTGGTTCAGGCATCGTGGTGGCCGCCCACCAACCGGGCGGAAGCGGTACGGTGGTGGGAGGAGTGTTTCGATTTCATCGACGGTTTTCCTCACCTGCTACGGCTCGCAACGAACCGGGACAATTCGACCCTGACTGCCAGCGAATACCTGGCAATGGCCGCGGATCGACCGTTCCACCCCTTTGCCCACGCCAAGGGTGAACTGGCGGCCCTGGTGTCGCCAATGGCGACTCAGGAATCACGCCTCCACTGGTGGGCCTTTAACCCGGACCAGTTGATGACCCGGCAGGCGGTGCAGCCCGCGGCGTTTCTTCTGGCCAGGGCCGAGCTGGCTCGCCTCAACCGCCAGTTGAGCACCTTGGCCCCTGGGAGGGTCGCCTTGCCGGTGTTGCCAAACCAGCACGCTGCGTTGCAGTCAACACCCGCCGGAGCGGATGCCGTAGACCTTCGGTTCTCATCGCCGGCAGGGCAGCCGACCTCGTCTCTGCGAACCCTATTCAGCGGACGCGATGAGCACTTGCACCTGAAACTCTCCACCCGCGCCCGAACCCTCGGGGCCATCCGTTCAATGCCCCCACGGTACCTTGTCAACAGTGACCAGGCCCACCGACTGCTGGAACGCATTCTCGATCAGCACACCGAGCTGGCACGAATCGTGGCGCTGTGCGACGAAAGCCACTGGTGGGTCGTGGGGCGGGAACAGGACATGATCAGCAATCCGGGGCTGTTCGGCTGCCAGCTGCGTTATTTGCCCCGGGCTGCTAATTCCCAACCGGACCAACTGATCACGTTGTCCGCGCTGGGCTTCACCCATGCACCGGTGTGGCAGCATCTGCTCGGGGATGACATCGAGCCCTGGCAGGCGGTCAAGGAACTGACGGCCCAGTTCGTCCAGACCTTCCTGACCTTGTGGTGCCAGGGCGTCATGCCGGAATGTCATGGCCAGAATCTGCTCGCTCGCTATCAGGGCCAACGACTGAGCGGCTTCGTGTTGCGGGACCACGACACCCTGAGGATTTGTCCAACCCGGCTCAAGCAGCAGGGGCTGCCGTTGCCCGACTACCAGATCGACTGGACCACGCCCAACTCGCTGGTGCTGGGGTCGGACGAACGGTTACTGGCGTACTTCACCACCCTGGGGCTACAGGTCACCTTGTACCCCATTGCGCTGGCGGCACTTAACCACGGCAACCACAGTGAAACCGACTTTTGGAAATGGGTGCGGGTTTGCATTGAAGAGTACGCCGAAACACTGTCCGACAGGCAACTGAAGCAGGTCCTGTGCGAATCCTTGCTGGACGCCGAGGTATGGCCATTCAAGCAATTGCTCACACCGCTGTTAAATCAACATGCTGCTTCAACAGGGATGCCAAGCGCCATGGGACACATCCGCAACCCGTTGCTTGCCTCCCGGCCAAACGGTCTCCCAGCCGAACAGGACTTAACGCAAGCTCAGGACAATGAAACCACAACCTAACGTTTTCGCACTGCTGTTTTGCTGCCAGTTCCTGGCCACCTTCGGCTTGATGGTGCTGGTGCCGGTCATGCCCCTGTACCTTGAGAAGCTGACCGCCACCACCAACGCCTCGGCGGTCTGGGCGAGCATTGCCCTGGCGGCTCCCGCCATCGGTGGGCTGCTGACGGCACCACTGGTTGGACGCCTGGCGGACCGCTGGGGTTACCGGACGGTGCTGTTTCTCGCCCTGGCCGGCTTTTGCCTTTCGCTGGTGCTGATGTCGACAGCAGACAGCCTGTTGCTCTTCCTGTTTGCCCGGGTGTTACTGGGGCTGTGTGGTATCTCGGTGGCCATCATGGCTTACACCAGCCATACCTCAGGTTTGCCGGGGGCCGGGTTATCCAAAGGCATGGCCTTGGGAAAGCTTCAGAGTGCCATGGCAGCGGCCTGTCTCAGCGGCCCCCTGCTCGGCGGGCTCTTCATGGACCTCTGGGGCATGGAGCTGCTGCTAAACCTGACAGCGACCGTGACCTGTGCTGCCCTGGTCGTGGCGGTGACATTGCTTCGTGAAGTGCCAGGGACCACCGACAGCGTTCACAGCAGGCCTTTGCCTAGGCGTTGGTACTGGCAACGGCACCACCTCTCCTGGCTCGCCGCTGGCACCCTGACACAGGCCGGGGCCTTCGCCCTGGTCACCTGTTTTGCACTTTATATCCGTGAGCTAGGCCCCCAGGCGTTCCCCGCCGCAACCACAACCGGCGTGCTGCACGCCCTAGCCTGGGCCGCCACCTTCCTCGCCGGCAGCTACTGGGGAAGGCGCAACGATCAGGGCCAGGCCAGCGACAGCTTCATCTTTGCCTCGGCCGGGTGCGGCATCGCCATCCTGGCGCTGGTCTGGGTGGACAGCCTTTGGCTGGTCGCGCTGCTACGGCTTGCCCAGGGGTTCTTCTTCGCTGCCCTGATCCAGTCGGTCATGTACAGCGTGAGCGACCAAGTGGCATCGGACCAACAAGGGCAGGCTACTGGGACGGCAAAGAGTGCCCTGGTCACCGGCCAGTTGATCGGTCCACTGGTGGCCGCCGCCAGCTATTCATTGTTCCAGGCCACAGGTGCCATGGCAGTTACCGCAGGGTTCTTCCTGGCTGCCAGCCTCCTGATGACGACCTTGAGATATTCAACCTACCCAGAGGTAACCCAATCATGACGTCGACCCATGCGCACCATTGGCGTAACAAACTCTTCGAACAGTATCTCAATACCTTTTTCCGGGAGACTGGCGTGGACGTGCGCGAAAACTTGATCTCCCACCTGGAGAGTCTGACTGGGGAAAGGCCGCAGGCCACCGACAGTGGCCTCTATTTCCGCTACCGGTTTACGGCCTCGGACACCGTCCTGTATGGGAGCCTCAAGCACCTTTCCCTGACCGGCTACCACCAATACGGCCACCGGTTCTGGCTGCAACAAGGCTCTGCCGACGCGAATACCACTGGCCAAGAGAATACCCCCGGAAAAAAAGGCACCACCAGCGAACTGACGGACATCCGCCCGCTGCTGCGACTGATCTGTGAGCAACTGGCCCACGATGCCGGTGGCGAGACTGAACGGGTAGCGGCCGCCGCGACACTGTACGAGAACATGTGCAACAGTATTGATAAGTCACGCTTCTTTCTCGACGCGCGACGCCTCCAGGCCGACGGACCATCCGTGGTGGATGATTTTACCGCGGCGGAGCAGGGCATGGTGCTCGGGCACCCGTTTCACGTCACCTCGAAAGCCAGTACCGGGCTTTCCGAACAGGATATGAGACGTTACAGCCCTGAACTGGGTGCCTCCTTCAAGCTCCACTACTTCGCGGTGGCACCGGCACTGGTTCAAACCCTGTCAGCTGGGGTCGAGGTCGCCCAACTGATTGACCCGGCCGCCCAGCGGGAAGCCCGGCAACGGTTGGAGGAGCGGGTCGGCCAATACCAACTCGTACCCTGCCACCCCTGGCAGGCCAACTTTCTGCTGAGCCAGGCCGAGGTTCGCCGCAAGCTCGAGGAGGGCGACATTATTTCCCTCGGCCCCTTGGGTCAGGTGGCCTGGCCGACGTCCTCGGTCCGCACCGTATGGTTGCCGCAAAGCGGGCTGTTCCTGAAGTTGTCGCTGGATGTTCGGATCACCAACTTTATTCGCAACAATCCCCTTGATCAGGCCAGGCGCGCCATTGACGCCAGCCGCCTGATCAACCTGTTGACTTCGGACGAACGCAACGAATCCCTCTGCCTGTTGCCGGAACTGACGGCCCAGACCCTGATGCTGCCAGGGCTCGAAGCTTCTTTTGGCCTCATTTACCGGGCCGGACTGCCCCCCGGGGCCCTGGCGCAAACCCGGTTCCTGGGCAGCCTGGTGGAGGAATGCCCGGTAACCGGAGCGCTGCCACTGCGCCATTACCTTCAGCAAGCCGCCCAGGTGGCGGACACGCCGATAACGCGCGGGTTTGTCTGTGACTGGTGGCGGCAGTACCTCAGGGTGTCGCTGCTTCCCGTACTGGAGTTGTTCGCCAGAACCGGGATCAGTCTCGAGGCCCACCTGCAGAACTGCCTGATGCGATTCGATCAAGGCATACCGGTGCAACTGGTCGTGCGCGACATGGAAGGTGTCAGCGTGGCGTCGGATTGCGTCCTGGCCGACCGCAGTACCGAGGTACAGTCCGATAGCCCGGTCTGGTATTCCGCAGACGACGCCTGGTTCCGCTTCAAGTACTACGTGGTCGTCAATCACATTGCCCACGTTACCGGGGCCCTCGCCCGGGTGTGCCCGGTGACCGAGGCCGCGTTGTGGCAGGTGGCGGGGCAGGTCGTGTCCGACACCGGTCTCTCGGAGAGGGCGCGGCATTACGCCCGCAAGTTGCTCGAAACCAGCCATCTGCCGGCGAAGGCCAACATGCTGAGCACCTTTGCCAAAAGCGGCGAAAAACCGTCCTGGGTGGACATTCCGAACCCCCTCTGCGACCACCGGCCCACCGGCCTTACCCCGCTGTCTGATACCGGCTTCGAGGCTGCCTACCGCCACGCCGAACAGCGGGTCATCACACAGTTGCTGGAGGCACTGCTGTTTGAAGGAGTGCTGCCATACCAGCAGGCACCCGATGGCCTGGGGATACCGATCACAGCGGCGTTGAGCTACCAGTGCCAGGCGACGACCAGCTTCAGTTTTGGCCGCATTCGCATCTGGCCGGGGTCGCTGCAGCGGATCGAGGCCGGGAAAACCCGTGTCCCTTCACTGGAACACGTCATGGAGGATCTCTCGCAAGTCATGGGGGCGGACCCCGAACGCTGGCGGCAGTTCCATGACGAGCTCGCACACACCCTGGCCAAGCACGCCCAGGTACTGCAAAGCCCGCCGGCCCGCCCCATCCGTGAGATGTCGTATTTTGAGCAGGAAGCCCGGGTAAGCAATGGCCACCTGTACCACCCTAGCTTCAAGTCCCGGATTGGCTTTGACCTGACCGAAAACCAACGCTACGGACCCGAACTGTCCAACGGACACACCCTGGTCTGGATTGCGGTGGACCAGGCCCTGACCCAAGTGGCTATCAGTGGGACGGCCAGCCTGGACACCATCCATCGCGAGCAGTTCACGGCCGGGGAATACCAGGCCATTGAGCAGCAAATTCGCGCCGCCGGAGGCCACCCCGACCGTATGATCCTGATGCCGGTACATCCATGGCAATGGCAAAAGGTTGTCCGCGCCTGCTACCAGGCTCAACTGGCCAGCAACCAGATCATCGAACTGGAGGTGAAGGGGCCGGACTACCTGCCACAGCAGTCAATCCGCACCCTGTCCAACGTGAGCGACCTGGACGCACCCTCGGCCAAGCTGGCCATGAGCCTGGTCAATACGTCAACCTCCCGGGTACTAGCGCCCCATACGGTCCTGAACGCGGCCCCTATCAGCGACTGGCTGTGGCAGCTGGTCCAGGACGATGAGCTGCTGCCGGAGGAACACAAACCCATTATCCTACGGGAAATCGCCGGCGTAAGCGTGACCCCGCCGCAACAGGTCCCGGCACAATACGGTGCCTTGGCCTGCATCTGGCGCGAGAGTGTCTACCGCTACCTGTCCCCAGGGCAGTCGGCGACGCCCATCACCGCCCTGATGCAACTGGACGTTGACCAGCGCCCGGTCATCGACCCGTGGATCGGCAGGCTCGGTGTTAACGAGTGGGTGACGGCATTGATCGCGCGCGTCTACCTGCCGGTCATGCACATGCTGTGGTGCCACGGCACCGCTCTGGAATCCCATGCCCAGAATATGTTGCTGGTCCATGAGGACGGGTTGCCCGTTAAGGTGGCGCTGAAGGATTTCCACGATGGCGTGCGCTACAGCCGAGCGCTGCTGGCCAATGCCGAGGCCTTGCCCGACCTCACCGATGCCCCCCAGGCCCACGCCCGGGTCAATCCGAACTCGTTCCTCGAAACCGACAACGCCGATGAGCTGCGCGACTTTACCCAGGACGCCCTGTGTTTCGTCAACCTGGCGGAGCTGGCGTGGTTCCTGAGTGAGCACTACGGTCTGTCGGAGCGGGACTTCTGGGCCCTGGCCCGGCGGATCATCCAGCGGTACCCGGCCGAACGCCCCAGCCTGGCTGAGCGTTTCAAGCGGTTCGACTTCTTTGCCGCCGGCATCGATGTCGAGCAGTTGGCCTGTCGCCGCTTCCTGCCGGAAATAAGGCTACGGACAATGACGGTCGCCAACCCTTTGAAGGAGGACAGCTGACGTGACAACGCAATCACTCAAGTCACGAATTCTCACCCGGAACGAGTGCTTCGGACTGTTTTGCTCCATCCCCTCGGCGGTGGCCCTGGAGCAGCTGGCCGCCGCCGGCTATGACTTTGTCATCATCGACCTGGAGCATACCCTGATCAGCCCCGAGCAGGTCGAAACCATGATCCTGGCGGCACGCGTCGCACAGCTGGCGGTGTTGGTACGGGTGCCTCCACAAACGTCGCACCTGGTGGTGCAGCTACTGGATGCCGGGGTTACAGGCATCGTGTTTGCGCGCATTAACAATGCGAAACAGGCCCGGCAGGCGGTGGAACTCTGCCACTACGCGCCCCTTGGCCAGCGAGGGCTGAATGCCACACGAGCCAGTCGCTACGGCATGGACAGCCTGACCGAGGCCACCCGGCGTGCCGCCACCGAGACCCTTGTCGTGGTCATGGTCGAAAGCCGGCAAGGGCTCGACAACGTCGAATCCATCGCCGCAACCGAGGGGGTCGACGTTGTGCTCGAAGGCGCCGCCGACCTGTCCCAGTTCCTGAACCTGACCTGGCAAACCAGTCATCCACAGGTCCAGGCGGCTGTCGAACGGGTGTGTGTGGCTACCCAATCCGCCGGCAAGGCCTTTTGTGCCATACCGAGGGAACTGGAGGATATGCAGCGCTGGCGCGAGAAGCGCGTGTCGCTTTTCGTGATCGGTGACGACCGGGGCGTGATGCGCCGGGCACACCTGACCCACCTGTCAGCCCATAAGGAGTAACAATGACGGTTCCTTTTTCTTTGACGCCGCTGCTGCGGTACATCGAGCAACAGCACGAACCGATCTGCGCCTACTATTACGACCTGGATTACCTGGCGCAGCGAGCCCGATGGATCAGCGAAAACCTGCCGCAACGGGTCCATTTCTACTACGCCATCAAGGCCAATTCCGACGCCCCGGTGCTGACAACCCTGGCGCCCCATGTCCATGGTTTTGAAGTGGCCTCGCTGGGCGAGATCCAAAGGGTTCGTCAGGCGAGCCCTGGCACCCTCATCGCCTTCGGCGGGCCTGGAAAAACCCAGGTGGAACTGCAGGGCGCCATCGAGGCCGGCGTGGAGCTCTACCACGTTGAGAGCGAGCTGCAGTTGGTGCGCTTAAACGCCCTGGCGGCCAAGTCGGGTAAGGTGGTGAAGGTTCTGCTCCGGGTCAATCCTCGGTTCGACCTGCCGGACGCCACCTTGCAGATGGCCGGTAAACCCACCCAATTCGGCATCGACCAGGACCGGATTTTCGACGTCCTCGACTCGTTACCGGGCTATTCCCACCTCCGGTGCGTCGGTTTTCACTTTCACGCGCTATCCAACAACCTGGACGCCAGGAGCCATCTGCTGCTGGTTCAAAGCTACGTTGAAGTGACCCTATCTTGGCAGCGGGCGTACGGCCTGGACATCGAGGTGCTGAACATTGGTGGTGGCATAGGCATTAATTACACTCCGGGCGGTGCCCAGTTCGACTGGCCCTACTATTGCCAAGACCTGGCGCGGTATCTGGAAAGCGGTGACTTCGGCTTTCCGTTAGCCATGGAGTGCGGTCGTTTCGTCACTGCAACAATGGGCTGCTACGTTACCGAAGTCACCGACATCAAAGCCAACCACGGAGTGAACTTCGCCATCCTTCGTGGCGGCAATCACCATTTCCGTTTGCCCTCGTCCTGGCAGCACAACCATCCGTTCAAGGTAATACCGGTTGAGCAATGGTCTTGGCCCTGCCCGCGGCCCGGCGTTTCACAGCAAAAGATTACCCTGTGTGGAGAACTCTGTACCCCGAAGGATGTGCTGGCAAAGCAGGTCACGGTGGACCAGTTGCGGGTCGGCGACTTGGTGCTGTTTGACAAAGCCGGAGCCTACGGCTGGCATATTTCCCACCACGACTTCCTGAGCCATCCGCATCCCCATCGGATTTATTGTCGCGACAACCAATTACGCTTGGTTGACGAAGTGGCGCCTTAAAGACAAGTCCTTTGTGGACCCAGAGTTGATCGCCAAGATCTGGGGTTCTACCCCGTTACTGCGGACACTTCTAAAAAGAGGCTCGGGTGTGTCATGCGTATCGGGGTAAGTCCACTCCTTACCTCAGTCTCTGTGGCTTCAGGCAGCAACAGACCATGGCCACTCCTTGCTCATTCCAGTAACCCCACCAGATACTCAGACAACCTCTGATACCCATACTCAACCCGCGCATAAGCCGAACTGGGCACACCCTCAAACTCGCGACCGCAGTCACCGGCAGAGCTGTAGCGTTTGAAGTAGGCATCGCGGATTAGGTTCGGTTGCTCGAAAACAAAGTCTGGTCCATCTGCCGCGGGGTAATTCATCGCCCACTCGAAACTGCCATCACCGGTCACACGAGCCAGCTGGAGCAGATCCGGATCCAGGAATCCGTAGCTCAACAGCCGAAGATTCGGTTGTTCGGGTCCGGAAAATTCCCTTCGGTCGAATTCCAGAACCGGGTTGATAAAACCGGCGGGCTGAGGCTCATAGCCTGCAAACTGGTACGCTTGAGCACCAGTTACCACCTGACTCGCGTCGACAGCGTTCTCTTGCGGGGTACAGCTGTCGATGCCGCCGGGAAAGGTTAAGGCTTCCAACTCACCGCCCTGCCCTGAAATGCGGTAACCGGGAAACACGGACGACGAATTTGCGGTTTCCGGTTCCAGCGTGCGAGTCATGCCACCACTTGTCTCCGCAACCAACGCCACCAGATCACCACCGTCCTTCGTCCAGCTGTAGGTGACCTCGGGGTTCCCGCCCAGTTCCGTTGAACCCGCTGTAATCCCCCTGTGCTCATGGCAGATGGTACGGGTCTCGAAGTAAATGCGCCGGTTGTCCCAGTCGAAAATCAGACGTTCATCCGTGCCCTCGTCATCGAAATTCAATCGGCTCTGCTCCGATAACGCAGCGGACGGCAGCCACTGGGTATGCAAATCCGCCATATAGCCATTCACACCGATTAGCCTTGCCAGCTCCGGCATGGAGGGTGCCAGGCAGCCGTTCGCTGAGACGGATAGCAGGCGCCCGCTCTCACTGTAATCAAAGGCCAACTCGGCAGAGATCTGAAGACCGGAGCGATTGGCAGGCAGGGTGTCCTGATTGGAAGGCTCGGCGTATATCTTCTGACTGGTCAGCAGCACCGGATCGCTCAATTCCACATCCACCTCGGGCAGAGCCAAGGCGTCAACATCGACATTGGCAAAACCACCCTGGGCCGCGGCATCAACCACCGCAATGACATCAGCGGCATTCTGCACCAGGGATACGCCCAGTAGAAACACCGCTTCCTTGCTCAGGAATCGCTCCGTGCCGTCACTGTCTCCGGCTGCCAGCAGGTCGTTATAGGCGGCAGGAATCTGGCTGGCCATAAAGCTTGCCAATGCCCGGGCGTAGGCATGTGAACGCTCGTCCTGGGCGAGGATATAATCGCGCACCAGATTCAGGTCGGCCAGGCTGGCAGCGACGCCGGAGGGCGTCTCCAGAAACGAGCCGAGCCCGACGATGCCCCGATAGCGGGCGAGTGTGGTCAGTGGCGTGATATTGCGAACACCGGGAGGCGCCGACATCAGATAGGCACTGACGACGGGAACCTCTCCGTTGCGCGTTGCCTCAAGAGTTTTACCTGGCAGGGCGACGGCATGTAACGGATAGTCCCTTGGATCAAGATCAGGGCCCACGGAAGGAGGAACAACCAGCTCCGAAATATCCATCGAGAAACGACCACCGGCACCACTCATGGCGGTAGGTTCACCCGAGGCAAGGGTTACTTCGCTGCCGTTATCCAGTTCGATCAACAAAGGCCCTGGCGTGAACTGACTGTCACCATCCATATCCAGCCAGACCCGGGCGTTGTTCAGGTATCCGTCGATAACCTTGCCGGTATAGGGCGCCGGCTCACTGTACTCCACACCATCAAAATCCCGCCCGTCCACGGGCAGTTCATCGGATT
>Ga0208300_100748_pt1 | contig 19181 bp, 16 predicted proteins | sample 23_taG_FD_184096 | JGI IMG/M metagenome (GOLD analysis project Ga0208300, IMG submission 184096) | Marine viral communities from Cariaco Basin, Caribbean Sea - 23_WHOI_OMZ (SPAdes) (version 2) | ecosystem: Environmental > Aquatic > Marine > Oceanic | place: Caribbean Sea: Cariaco Basin... | reverse complement strand
CGATTGCTGCATAAAAATGATGGCTATTCATATAGCAATCTGGTAAACTTGATAACAACTTAAATAGAAAACAATTATCGTCATTCCTCCCCGACCTAAAGGACGGGGTATCCAGACGATTTATTTTAGAGAACAATTTGATGAATTAAAAAAGTATGGAAATAAAAACAACTTTGTCTTAAAAAGATTTGAAGATTTTAAAAAAGTAGATAGGAAAATTATGGAATATAATTATCATTAGAAAAAAATGAAATAAAGACTAATATTTAAGTTTATTTTTTTTCTTATTTTCTTTTCCATAAGATATTGTTTGATTTGTTAGAAACTCACCTACCTTAAGTGAGATTTCTAACGGTTCAATTTCAATCCATTCTCGTATATCATTGCTTCTAAAAGGTTTAGTACCTTCTTTTAGGGCTAAGGTAATATGTTTATGCTCATTCTTTGAAGGAATATCAGTATCTATTTTTAAAGCCATTATACCAATATCTTTGTCAATACCTAAATGTGTAATTTTAGATTTAAATTCTTTACCTAATAAATGTTTGTCTTTTTCCTGCAATCTACCAAGATTCATTGTCATATGATGACAAATAAATTCCCAATCTTCAGGAATATATTTAGAAAAATTTGTTAATATTTTTTTTTTATCTTCCTCTGATAAAAAACCTGCTGCATACTTTGGTCTTTTATCTAACACTTCTTCTTGTGCTTTTTTATATAAAGTATCTATATTTTTAGATTGCATTAATTCTAATATTTCTGAATTTTTAGAATAATCACTATACCATGCAAAAATATTAGATTCTTCATAAGGAATCTCTTTCAATGTATTATTTTTTCCTAAAATATATAATTTGCTTTCTCTATAAAGAGCAACTTTATGATTATTATATTTTACGAAGTATAAATTATCATTGAATAAATTATCTTTGTGAATGATTTCTTCTTTTTGAATTTTCATAATTATTTAAATATCCTTTTTTATAATTTTATTATAACTTATTAATCTATATAATTCAACAAAATATTTATTTTAATTAAAAAATCAATAATAACTTTAAATAATAAGGTATGAAAAATAATAAAAAATAAAATTCTCTTATTTTTAAAGGATTTTTATTTTAATTAGGTATTGACTAAATAAAAATAAAGACTAATATAAATCTTAAAAGTTTATATAAAAAAATAGGAGAATTTAATGAATAAAGCAAAATTACTATCAATTGGACTAATTACAATGGCACTAACTGCTTGTGGTGGTGAATCAAAATTGGAAGCAAAAGATCAAGACGTAGCAAATGCAAAAGTAGAAAAGGTAGTAGAAAAGGTAGTAGAAAAAGCAGAAACTTCATCTTCTACAAAAGTTTTATTAGGGGTTGATTATAAAAAACTTGATAATCCAGTGGATATTGAAGGTATTGAAAATAATTCATTATTAGAAGTTTTTTGGCTTGGTTGTCCACACTGTCAATCATTTGAACCAGCAGTAAGAGAATGGAAAAAAGCAAATCCAGATGTAAATTTTGTTAAAATGCATGCAATTACTCAAAATCCACGTTGGATGATAGATTCAACTATATATAATAGTTTAATAATGGTTGGTGGAAAAGATGAACATGTTAATGCTCTTTTTGATTTATATATTAAAAAAATGAATGAGTATCAAGCTGCTCCAAGTGATTCAAAGCCAAAGCCTTATCCTGCTATTGCTGATATTTTTGATTTTGTTGAAGAACAAGGCTTAGATATTGAAAAATTCAAAGAATCAATGAGTTCTGAAGCAATGAAAGATTTGAATGCTAAAAATGCTAAAATATTTAACGATGCAAAACTTGCTGGTGTACCTGCATTTATAGTTAATGGTCAATATATGATAACTGGTAAAGATGTTAAAAGTTATGAAGAATATTTTGAAAAAGTAAATGCTGTACTTGAAAAGACCAATAAATAGTCTTTTAATTTGTTTTTTGTATGGTATTAATAAATTAATATGAGTTTTAGAGGAAAATAAAATGAATAAAAAATTAAAATTAACGTTGTTAGCGACAACTATTTCGCTTGCATTAGCTGGTTGTTCTTCTGACTATACTGAAAAAGTTGACAATGGTGATACACCAGATACAGGAAATAGTGCTCCTATAATAAGTGTAACAAGTCAAAATTCAGTAAGCTTAGATGAAAACGAAACAGTAGTTGTAAACTATAATATATCAGATTCTGATATTGAACATGATGAAAGTAATCTTTCTGTATCTTATGAGCTTTTAGAAATAGATTCAGAAGATTTAGTTGGTGATCTGGTTCTTGACCAATCCTCTAAAACATTGACATATAGTGTTGGAAATATTCAAGAAGATTATACATTCAGTGTTCTATTAAATGTAGTTGATCCAGAAGGTGAAGAAGCATCAAACAGTGAAGGTGAAAGAACAGTAACATTCTCAGTAACTAACAGTGAAAATGAATCGCCAGAAATAGTGATTGCCGAAGGTACAACAGAAGATGGTACTACTACTATTGTTGTTGAAGGTACAAATAGCGCAAATGAAGAGCAGCATACTGTAAATATCCCTTTTGGTGTGAAAGACGCAGATAATGATGAACTTACTTTTAATCTTTCTGAAATAACTGGTTTGACAACATCAAGAGTTAGATTTGCTGATAATGATGGAAGTTCTGGAATGATAATTGCGACTTTTGATAAAGAATATACACAAAACGTAGAAGGTGATTTTACTTTAACAGTAGATGACAAAAATGAACCAGCAAGCATGGTGATAAAACTTTTAGTAGAAAAAACAGAAATTTCTCCAACAATTGATATTAATAAAAATGAAGTTTCAAGTGGTGTAATTCCATTTGAAGTTGAGGAAGACGGTTCTATTGATATTAATTTTGCTACTGAAGATTTGAATGGTGATCAAGTATTTGTAACTGCTGAATTGTCAAATCAAGAAGTTGTAGGAAATTTCAATCCAAATGTAACAAGTAATTCAATTAACCTTGGTGATTTTAATGTTCAAGAAGATACATTAATCACATTGACATTAACTGCTAATGATAGAACAGGAACAGAAGTTGCAACAGATAGTGTAGAAATTAATATTAAAGATACAGTAAATAGTGAATTAAACGAAGTTAATGAAAATATTGAATTAGAAAGAGAAAAGTTTTCTTCAATGAATTCAAGAAATGATGAATTAACTCTTTTTGAATTTTATGTTGATTATTTATCATTAACAGAGCAAGTAACAACTTCTGAGAAAGAAATGTACTTAGAACAAATTGAATCTGGTAGAGCTACAGAAATATCAGAAGTAGAAAGTGTAATATCAGAAATAGAAAGAGAACAAACTAAATCAGAAGAAGAACAAGATGTTGTATATTTATCTGATAAATTTGAAGAACTGCAAGAAAAAGTTAATCAAATTGGTATATCAGGTATAAATGTCTTAAATACATTAGCTCAAATTGATGATAGTTTATTAATGTTAGATAATGTAAGTAAAATATATTTGGCTGATGAAGATAGTAATGGAAGTAATAAAAAATATAGCAGATATGTAGGTAATTCTGAGTTAGGTTTCTATAAGAATGATATGACTTGGGAATTCTTAAACGAATATGAAGTATTAGAAATGGTTAACTTCATGAGTGGTCAATGTAATTAAGGAATAAATTATGAAAAAAATGAAAATAGCACTGTTAATGGCAAGTCTTATTGGAGCTTCTTCTTTCCAATTACATGCCCAAGAAATTAATATTGAAAATTATGATATGTTATCGCAAATAGAAAAAGAGCAAAACTTTACAAATGTGATAGTAAAATTAGAAGAAGGTAGAACACTTGAAGAACTACAAGGCTATGGAATAAAATTTAAAAAATCAGAAACAATTCCATTTGAATACCATAATATTATAATAGAAAATAATGGTTATGATATGCTTGAAGAGTTAAACAATACAGGATTATTTGAAAGTGTTGATTTGAATGTAAAACTATCAAGAGAAACAACCGATAGTGGAATTTATTATGAAAATAATCAAGTTTCAAATTCAGAAGTAAATATAATGGCAAATGCCTTTAATGATCCAAGATATAGTAATCTTGACCATTTTAGAGATAATAGAAGTTTTCCTTATGCAAGTTCGATTGAAAGAGCAATAAATTCAAAGGCAGAACAAAATGTAAGAATGAGAGTAGGTGTAATTGATACAGGAACATTAACTCATTCGGATATTCTTTTCTCTGAATCTCAAAATGTTGTAACTGGTGAAGAAGAAAAAGAACAAGGCGCAGAAGATATTACATTTTATAATGAAGGTAATAGTTTTTGTACTTCTGGACATGGTTTAGGTGTTTCTTATCTTATATCTGGTCTTCAAAATAATAATATAGGTGGCGCAGGTGTTTTAGATGCTGACCTTGTTATGGTAAGAGGTTTAGTAACGGATTGTGAAGCTAATCCAAGTTATGATGTAGGTACTACTCTTGATATATCAAAAGGTATCTATTGGTTATCAGGTCAAAAAGTAGGTGAACTTGATAATATATCAGAACCAGTGAATATTATAAATATTAGTCTTGGTGCAAACTCAAGTTGTTCTGCTGTTTTACAAAGTGCAATTAATTTTGCTACTGAAAATGGTATCGTTGTCGTAACATCAGCAGGTAATAATGATGAAGATAGTCAAAATTTAACACCTTCAAATTGTGAAAATGTAATTAATGTTGCTTCTCATACAACGACAACAAATAAAGCTGAATTTTCAAATTATGGTGATAATGTAGATATATCAACAATAGGTGTGAATATTGATACAGCAAAACCTGGTAATACTTATACAAGAAATGAGAATTCTGTTGGTGTGGAAGGAACAAGTTATTCAGCAGCAATAGTAAGTGGTGTTGTTGGATTAATGAAAGAAAAGTATCCTTCACTTGAACAAAATCAAGCAGAATATTTCTTGAAAAAGGGTGCAACAGAAAATGAAAATTGTACAGAGATTGATGGTTGTGGTGCAGGAATACTAAATGCTTATAACTCAATAACAATTGCTGATCAGTTTTATGGTTTTTCTCCTGCATTGAGTCATTTTTATGAAGGTAGAAATACTTGTGAAGATACAATTTATCTTGAAAAAATGGATTCTATATCAGATACATTTAATGTTTGTGATTTATATAATATTCAAGTAACTCAATCTGAAGCTTTAATTCCTATGGAATTTCAAATTGTAAAAAGAGATGAATTTGAAAATACTTGGAAAGAAAATACTCTTGAAGTAGTAGCAAAATTCACGGCAGAAGAAGGTACAAGAGAAGTCTCTTATCTATTAAAAGAAAATGACGTTAATTTTGAGTATGGCATCAGAGCTTGTGAAGTAGAAGGTGAGTGTTACAATGTAAAAGATATTGATCTAACTGGTGCATTAAAACCAGCTTATTGTAATGATTAATTTAATATAAAAAAACCTGCTTAAAGCAGGTTTTTTTTAATTGTTATTTCCTAATCTATTTTCAAATAAACTTAAATTGCCAGTTCCCTGAAAAGTTCTATTATTACGATTTTTAAATCTATCTAATAAATTTCCACGAAGTGCTTCTGGTGTTGTTTCTAAAATAGGATAAGCACTTTCACTAGATTTTTGTTGAAATTCCTGCTTTTTAATATTATGAAAAGTATTATATCTGTGCGAATGTCTTTCAGTATTTACTGTAACAGTTGTAGGTCTTTTACTTTTTTTATTCGCAATAGAATATAATCTATTATATTCAGGATGTTGTCCATATTTTGTTATATAAGGAGAATAATTATTTGAAATTAACCAATGACCAATATCTGTTTTCCCCGTATTTAATGAACAAACTGCTCTTCCATAATATCCTCTATCATAACATCTAAAAGTAACTTCTTTGTTTGAAAATGTTCTTTTTACAACTTTTGAAGTTTCTTGTCCAAAGGCAGTGTTTCTATTGCTATCAAGGTGTTTTGATTCTTCAGTGTTGATATTTGCTAAACGAATACGAAAAACATTTCCTTTTACGTGTTTATTATCTACATATCTTGAATCTAAAAGACTCTTAATATCAGAACTTCTATAAGCTCTAACGTCAAAAGTGTCACCATCAATAACTTTAACAATTTCACCATCACCAGAAATAATACTTGCAAAAGTAAAATGTGAGAATAAGATAGTTGTTAAAAGTATAATATTTTTAATCATAGGTATAATGCCTTTTGTTTGAATTTATGTTATTATAATATAGAATTAATACTAATGTCAAGGAAAAAACAATTATATGAAATGGAAAGTTTTATTTTCAGTAGGTAATAAAACCTATAAAACAAAAAAAAGTGTTTTCGATAATTTAGAGGAAGCTTTAAATTATTCTAATGAAGTGTGCAAAAAACATGTAATGACACAAGCAAAAAAAATTACTTCAAAAATAATATCACAAAATAAAGAAGAGCTACATCATTTAATCTATTATATAAATGGTGAAACAGAATACTTTATAAAAATGCTTCAAAATAATACTTATGTTCCTATAAAAATGAATAGAAAAGATTATCAGAAAAATGTAGTTTATGCTTGGGAAGAAAGAGCATTTAAAAAAGTAGGTTTTTTTAATTCTGATTTTAAAATATATGATGCCAGAAAATATATACATAAAATAATAGAAAATGAGGGATTGTCAGATTTAGAATTAAATTTTACTTCTGGATATGGCGATTGTTATTTTAAATATGCTATTGACGGTTCGATAAATCCTTCTTTAAATATATCAAAAGAATGGGGATTAAATAAACTTGTTTTATCTCATGAAATGGCTCATTACGCTATATATGAAATGGGTATAAAAGAAGATCCACATGGAAAAGATTTTGTAGGTATCTATATTTACTTATTATCTAAATATACAGGATTAAAAGAAGAAAAGTTATGGAATTCTGCCCTAAAATGTGGTGTTCAGTTTAATAAATATCCAAAAAAAGAAATTGAAAAATTGATTGATTAATTATATTTTCTTTGTTATAATATCGAAAAATAATTAAGGGATATACATATATGACAAAAGAAATTATTCAATTAGATTCAAATTTAGACTTTTCAAACCTATCACCAGAACTATTTAAAAATACTGTAGATCATTTTATTGAAAAAATTCAAAATAAAGTAAATGAAATTACTCAAATGAGTAAAGAGGATATTACTTGGGAAAACTCAATGAAAGAACTTGACCATTTAGAACAGCAGTTTAGTAGAGTTCTTAGTATCGTTAGTCATTTAACAGGTGTAACTGAAAATAAGCCATTAGACAAGGCTTATGAAGAATGTATTCCTAGTTTAGTCGAACATTCAAGTAAAATAGGTCAAAATAAAGATTTAATGATTGCACTTGCATCGTTAAAAGAAAAAGAGTTGAATGACGTACAAATAAAAGTATTAGAAGAAGAGTTAAAATCATTTAAACATGCAGGTATTGATCTTTCAGAAGAAAAACAGAAAGAACTAAATCAAATTAATGAAAGATTACAAATTCTTGGTAATACATTTAAAAATAATATTACAGATACAGTATCAGAATACTCAATGGAAGTAACAGCAGAAGAAATTGAAGGTGTACCAGAAAGCCTACTTTCTATTTTCAAAGAATTTGCTGCAGCAGAAGAAAAAGAAAATTATGTTGTTAAACTAATTGCTCCTTATCATTTTGAAGTTATGAAATATCTAAAAAATAGAGAAATGCGTAAAAAAATTCATAAAGCAAGTGCCACAGTAGCTTCAAAAGAACTGATTGAAAAATATGATAATGAACCTATTTTAAATGAAATTGTAAAATTAAAAACTCAAAAAGCGAAAATTTTAGGTTATGATAACTATGTTGAATTTTCATTAAGTAAAAAAATGGCAAATTCATATGAAGAAATTTTGGAATTGTTAAATAATTTAAAAGATAGAACAAAGGAAAAATCAAAAGAAGAATTAAAAATGCTTTCTGATTATGCAATGAAAAAAGATGGTCTTGAAGACTTCAATGTTTGGGACGTTGCTTATTATGCTGAAAGTTATAAAAGTGAAAAATATAATATCAGTGGTGAAGAAATAAAAGAGTATTTTCCACTTGAAAAAGCAAAATCAGGTTTATTTTATTTAATTGAAAAAATGTATGGTGTTACTTTCAAATTAAGAGAGGGTGATAATCTTTATAATGATGATCTATTTTATTATGATCTTTATAAAGGTGAAGAAAAAGTTGCTTCTGTACTTATGGATCTTTTTGCAAGAAAAGGTAAACAAGGTGGAGCTTGGATGTCTGATTATCAAAACAAATTTGCTTATAAAGAAACAATGGATTTACCAGTTGCTTTTGTTGTTTGCAATTTTCCAAAAGAAACTGAAAATAAACCATCTCTACTTTCTTTTGATGAAGTAAGAACTTTATTCCATGAAATGGGACATGCTCTACACCATATGCTAACAGAAGTTGATGAACTTGGTGTTGCAGGTATTTCAGGAGTTGTTTGGGATGCAGTAGAATTGCCAAGTCAATTTATGGAATACTTTTGTATTCAACCTGAAATATTAGAACATATTAGTGGTCATTATAAAACGGGTGAAACTATTAGTTTAGAGTTAATTGAAAAACTAAAACAAGAAGAAAACTATTTGAATGCAATGGGTACAATGAGACAAGTTGAATTATCAATTGCGGATCTTGATATTCACAAATATCATGAAGAATTACCATATAGTGTTCTTGCGAAAGTAAAACAAGAAACTTCTGTAATGCAATCGCCTGAATATGATCGTTTCTTAAATAAATTTGGTCATATATTTGCTGGTGGTTATTCAGCAGGTTATTATAGTTATAAATGGGCTGACGTACTTTCAGCAGATGTATTTGAATCTTTTGAAAAGAATGGTGTATTTTGTAAAGAAACAGCAAGTAAATTTTTAAATACTCTTCTTTCAAAAGGTGGATCTGGTGATATTAGTGAAATGTTTAAAGCATTTAAAGGTAGAAGTCCAGATATTGAAGCTTATTTAAGATATAATAATTTAAATTAATATTATATAATAATTTAAAAGCCACTTTACAGTGGCTTTTTTTTATAATTATTTTTCTTCTAAATACAAGAAAGCAAAAAGTTATATTGAGCATCAATTAATTCTGGTGAAAAAACAGAATAAAGAAATTCCCCTTTTTTTACAAATTCACCTTCTCTTTTTTAGTAATATCTTTGATCCAGCCATCAATGTAAAGACTGTATTTATTTGTATTTGATTCATTTATTTTGGTTACTCCATAAGTATTAAACATTTGCCATAAAGTGCCTTTCTTTACAGTATCAAATGTAACACCTAACGTCTGAGTTAGTTTGTTGTTAAAAGGAATAGAAGAAGGAGCAGCTTTCGCTGACTCCTTTTTATCTTCTACTAAGTCCATTCCACAAATAGGACACTGTGATTTCTCAGTGTTATGTATATGTGGGTGCATAGGACATCTGTATATTTTTGTTTATTCTAAAACTTCTTGTTTCTTTTCAACAAGATTCATTCCACAAATAGGACAGCTTTCATCCTTGTCATGAGTAACAAAATCAGGATGCATAGGACACGTATATTCTTTTTCTTTAATTGAATTATGTTCTATTGATTCCATTTGAGATTCATTAGAGTGGTTATGGTTATGTAGTTGTTCACTTGCAAATGATTGTTGCCCAAATAAAGCAACAAATAATATAAAGATTATTGTTTTCATAATTTTCTCCTATAGTAATTATCTTTAATTTAAAACGTTAAATTAAGATAAAAATATAGGTGGTATTCTTTCTTTGAAAAAAGGTGGTTCTTTGACTTTATAAGAATAATAATAAAATTGAGATATTTTATTATCATTTAAGGTTATATTTGTATTATTAAGTATTTGAATATTATTAATAAAGTTATTACAGTTATCACAAATATCACAAATATCACAAATATCACAATCATGAAAACTGGCATTATTTTCATCACAACAATCATGGGAGTCATTATTCATTGAATGTTTCATTTCCATATCATGATTTATTTGAGAGTGTTTTGTTTCTTTTTGATGATTTTCACAATTATTAAACATAGAATTATCCGCCTTTATTATAGAACTAAATAAAAGCGTAAAAATAACTAAAAATTTAATTAAAATACTTGTTTTTCTCATAGATGGAAATTTAACACTTTTATTGTTCTTTGTCAACTTAAAAAAATTAAAATATTCTTTTACAAATTTTTTTTTATGATATAATTATATTTATGAGAAAGAAAAAAATATTATGAATTTATCAAACAAAAAATATTTAACAGACCTGCATTATGGTAATACTAACAAATCTACAATTGTTAGTTTTGATCAATTGCTTTCTCATCCTAAATATAAAAAACATATAGAACCAGCATTGATGAAAATATTAGATATAAAATCTTCTGATGATATATTTATGTTGGATTTTGAAAATAGAAAAAGAATCATTGAAGAAATAAATAAATTTAACTTTGTTAATGTTCCAGAAGAATATTCAACAGAATCAAAAAGCTCTATATTTTTCAATAGTGCAGATTGTCTTTCTATAAAAGAAGATTTAATAGAAATAAGCAATGATTTCTTAGGAAAAAATTTTTCCAAAAGAGTATCAAATGATATGGAATCAGATTATGTAGTTAATCATCATCATTTAACTTCACAGCTTGGACTTTTTAAATATAATAAAGTAAATGATAAACTAGATTTAATGGTTAAAAAAGCAATAATTTTTAATGAAAAAGGAATGGGTGAAGTTGAGTTACCAAAAGTTTCAATTGAAATATTAAATGAAAAATTAAAGCTATATGTTAATAATAAATATAAAAATACAAAAAATAAACTAGTTGTTTAATTTATATTAATTACTTTATATTTTTTATTTTTTACATCTATTTTTTCAATTTCTATATTTCTATTAAAATTTGAATTATAATTACAAATAACTTCATCAAAATACATTATATCTTCACGTTTTATCTTATTAAAATTAAAAACACAGTCATTTTTATCAAATTCAACCCATATTTTATCATCAACATCAGTGACTTCTAATTGAAAAAATCCAAATTCATCAGTAAATGTTTTATTTGAATTAGAATAAACAGTTTTTGACTTTATAATGTTTCCATATTGATCAAAAAGTTGACCTGTAATAAGTTGTATTCTATCAATATCCCATTCTAATGTTTGAATATTACCAGGGTATAAAGTAACTAGTTCCCTTTTGCTACGAACTTTAATGAAATTATCATTACTTAATGATTTTAAATATATAATATATTCAGAATAAGGATTCAAGGGAATAAAAGTAACTTTTGAGCTTTTAATTCTATCAGTAGGAATATTATTGATATATAATTGAAAATCATCTTCTAAATTATAATCTGATAAGTCAATAATAATACCACTTTCAAGTCTTCTTTTACCACCAAATGTATAGTTTTTACCATCTGTACCTACATTCGTATTAAGACTTCCTAATAAAGATAATTGTTTATTTTGCTTGTCTGAATAATTATAGTTGATATCAAAGGTTGCATTTCCATATCTTTGATCACTAATAATATTGTTCATTAAAATATTTTTAGAATCTTTACTGTTGTTTGTTGTTATATTATTGCTATATTCAACTTGTTTGTTATTTTTATTATAAATAAGACTATTTGTTATATTATAATCATTACCCTCTTCTCTTTTTCGCCAATTAGGTGTCGTTCTAAAGTTTAGATTATTACTAGAATTAAAATTATATGTAAAACCTAAATTAATAAAAGTTTCATTATTGTTTTTAGAAATATCAAAATTAAAATTTAATGATCCTTTTGTTGTTTGATAAAAATTATTTCTATAACTTAAAGTATATGTTTTATTATTAAAATTATTAACGAAACTTTTTTCATAATTTCCAAAAAAAGAAAGCGAACCATAATCATTAAGGTTCATACTATAAGAAGCGGATATATTTAATCCTTCTGAAGAAGAAAACTTATTGTTATTATCGTTAATATATCTTAAAAATAAACTTATATTTTTATCATAAAATGGCATGTTAAAATCAAATGTTAAACCTTTTGCATTGTTATTTCCTAACATAAAGGAGCTTCTAATTTCATAACCATTACCTAAGTAATAAAAAGTTGGGTTATATAAATAATTATCAGCTTGATAAAGAACTTCATTGTAAATGGCTGTTTGAGAATTCCATCTTGTTGAATGTCCAAATTTAAAAAATAAATCATTTTCAATATTTGGAAAAGTGGAATTTTCATATTCTTCTGTATTATTAAAAATATTTAATTCATCAGCTTCAAGATATCCAAAATTAAAATAGAATAAATCTTCGTCTTTAGGAGGAATAGAAATACTTTTTACAAAGAATTTTTGAAGTTTTCTTGTATTGCCATTATCTTCAATAATTTCTATATTTAAATTATAAGAGCCACTTGGAAAATTAGTTGTATTAATAATTTGATTACCTGCTTCAAAGTATTCACTATAAATTAATTCTCCATTTACTAATATCTTTACTGCTGCTCTTTCATTTAAAAATATAGGTATAGGTTCACTAAATTCAGTTTGTAAATCTTTTCTTGTATTAATTGAAGTACTATATTCAAGACCTAACATTCTTAAATTAGGAGTAAATGTATAACCAAAGCTACTGCTATTAATATAACCTAATCTGGTTGTTTTTCCATTTGAATCATTTCCATAATAAAATTGACTAATAAGAAAATTATCTTGATTTTGAAGCCAAGTTGATTTTATTCTATGTTCTTTATAAGCATATGTTGAGTTTCCAAGTAATGAATATACTAAATCGCTATCTTGATTTTTAAAAAAATTAAAATTAAAAGATTGTAAATACGAATTTCTTGAAGTTGAATTAGGTAATAATTTATTATAATCAATTTTTTCTTCTAAAACATGATCATAGTTAATATAAAATTTACTTGAAAGATTTCTTCTATCAAAGACCAATCCTATTATATCAGGATTTAAATTTTCACATTTATTAATTTCTTCACAAATATATTGGCTATTAACAGGTAATGGCTTACTTAATATATTTTTAATTTTTTCTTTATTAATAAAAGTTACTTCTTTGCTTAATAAATCAAATATTTTTTCATAATCATAAAAGGTTATTGTTTCTATATTATATTCAGATTGAAAAGTTCCTATATACTTATTAACAAAGTATATATCAATATAACCATAATTGGTATCATTCAACAAATCTTCAAAACCTGCTGGTGGTTTATCATCAGTTTTATACTTAAAATCTTCATTATCTTGCGCATAAATATTTAAGTTAATAAATAAAAAAAATGATATTACTACAATAAAAAAATATTTAATCATAAATCTTATTAACTTTTAATTTTACTTAAAAGTTTCTAGTTTGTTTTTCTCTCCAAATTTTAAATAAAATTTAACTTCATTATTATTATATGGTAAATTAAAAGTAAAACTTGTTCCTGCATAAACTCTTTTATCTTTTATTTTTTTGCAATTTTCATTGTTTGAATCACATTGTTCTCCATTATGCAATAATATATTTGAATTTCCTGTATTATTAAAAATTAATTGATTGTTTTTTATTTCATAATCATATTTCATAATAGGATTATTAGGTTGTATAAGTGTTAAAATTTCATATCCCATTAACATTTTTACACCCATACCTTTTTCTTTCTTTTCAAAATCATTAATAACTGGTAATACTTGTATTCTATAAATTCTATCTTCTTTTAATTCTTTATTTATGTTTGCAATTCTGATTGCCTGATGATCATTTATTTCACCTTTTGGTGTTAAAATAAGTTTATTAGGTGTAACAAATATTCCTGATTTTTTTGGATTTTTGTGTTCTATTTTTTCTTGATTTTCTTTACCCGCATTTATTATTTCAGTCACAATAATTTTTACATAAGTATCTTTTTCGCTAATATTTCTTACAAAAATATCTTCCTTTGTTTTATTATTATTATCAAAATTTACAATTACATTATCAAGTAAAATTTGATTTGAAAAAGCATTGAAGCTCATTAAAAGAGCAAAAATAAAACTCAAATTTTTAATCATTATATATTATCTCCCAAATAGTAAGGTTATTTAATCAAAAATAAAAAAATAGTCAATATAAATTAAATTGAATAAAAGTTGATTTTTAAGTTATCTTCAATATATTTAAATTGTTTTTTAGTTAAAAGTGATTTTAAATTTGAAATTAAAGCAATACACGTATTGTATTCTGTAATGTAAAATTCTTCTAAATTAAGATTGTCTTCATTATCAATAATCATATCTTCGATTAATTCATATTTAACAAAATTAAATAAATGTTTATATTGATAATTTTTAATATGTTTCTTTGTATATTTTTTTATATTTTCTAATTCGCTTTTTTTAAACACAACGGGTTTACTATTAAATAATAATTGTACTTCTCTTTTTAATTCTATTTTCATTATAAAACCTTATTTTGGTTATAATTTTAGTGTTTTTTTTAAATAAGTCAATAAAAATATATTAATTACTATTGAAATTATATTTTTTTAAAATAAAATAACAAATTAAACAAAAGGTGTACTATGTTAAAAAAAATACTATTTATAGCATTAATATTATTATTTGAAAATAATTTATTCGCAAGTACACCTGTTTACTATAATGGATATACTATTGGTATGCCTATACCACCTAGTAATTTTAATCTTCAATGGGATAATAATAACTCAATAATTATCGAAAAATATGTTTGTTTAATAGGTATAGAGTATAGAAATTATAGAAGCACAAGAGAAGCTAGAGTTGAAGTTGGCGCAATAAGTCTAAATACTCAAGGGAGTACATCTAATTTTACATTAAGAAGTAATGAAAATGAGTTTTTAAAATATAGAATTGATTTCTTAAATCATAGAAATAATAATTATCAAAACTTACAAAATAATAAATTTAAAAATAATATTCAAGGCAAACTATATTGTGATACAAGTGATACAAGACCTCAAAAAATAAGAATAACAATTGATTATAATAACTTAAAAAAAGCTCGTGCAGGTGAATACAATGATTTGGTTTATTTGGTGGCTGGAAAAAATGGCTCAATATATACTTATGATATATTTTATATTAATTTATCAATTAATGGTGGTCAAATACAAATTAATCAACTTGATGATATAGACTTTGGTGATTATCAAATTGGTATGGGAAATTTATCAGCCGAAGAAAAATTTTGTGTATTTATATCCCCAAACGATACTTATAATATAAATATAACAGATGGTGTGGGAAGTGGTAATAATTTTTATTTAACTGGTAATAATAATGAAAATATACCTTATAAAGCCTATTTCAGAACTACAAGTACAAATTATTATCAAATAATAAACGGTGCAACTATGGGATCTTTTACAGGTAATGAAGTTCAAAACTGTACAAATCAAGAAGGATATCAAGGTGGAGAAAGAGCCTATATAAAATTAGAAATTAATGAAAACGATATATTAGATGCTTCTCCACAAATTTATAAAGGACAAATTTACTTAACTGTTTCCCCTGAGTGATATTTATGATATAATTATTTAAATGACTTTATGAAATAGAAAGGAAAAAAAATGGAAAAATACTTTTTTATTGTAGATGGTAACTCATTTATGCATCGCTCTTACAATGCAATCCCCCCCTTAAAAAATAAAAATGGTTTTATTACAAATGCTTTAACAGGTACACTAAATATGGTGAATTCATTAAATAATAAATTTAATCCAGAAAATTTAGTGGTCGCTTTTGATGTTGGTGGAAGCAAATATAGAAAAGAACTGTTTAAAGATTATAAAGCTAATCGTAGTAAAATGGAAGATGATTTACGTCAACAATTTCCAGTGGTTAAAGATTGTCTAAAAAAAATGGGAATAAAATTACTTGAAATAGAAGGTGTTGAAGCTGATGATTCAATGGCGGCACTTGCTAAATTAGCAGCCTCAAAAGGTTATATAGCTGTTTTAGTAACCTCGGATAAAGATTTAAGGCAAATGGTTACAGAAAATATTTTGATGCTTGATACAAAGGAAGCTGATAAAAATCCTGAACCTTATGGTATTGAAGGTGTGTTTGAAAGAGAAGGGGTTTATCCAAATAAAATTATAGAAAAATTAGCACTAATGGGTGATAAAGCTGATAATGTACCTGGTATTGAAGGTGTAGGTGATAAAACTGCTGTGAAATTAATAAATAAATACGGTACTGCTGATGCAATTTTTGAAAATCTTGATCAAGAAAAAGGTGCATTAAAATTAAAACTGGAAAATGGAAAAGAAAATTATTTTTTATCTAAAAAATTAGTTGAAATAGACACCAATATAGAACTTGTTTTAGAAGACTATATAAAAACAGAAATGGATAAAACAGAATTAGCAATATTATTAAATGATTATGGATTAAAAGGGTTAATTAAAAGTTTAAAATTACAAGACGAAATAGATTCATTGAAAGAAGATGTATCTTTCAAAATTGAAAGTTTTAGTTTAAAAAATATAAAAACAGATGAATTATATTTATATTATAATAAAGATAAGGTTTTTATTAATCAAAAAAATGAAATAATAATGGAAATAGAAAAACCAGATCATCAAAGTTTTTTTAATTATGTAAAAGAAAATAAAATAAAAATTATTACTTATCAAGTTAAAAACATAATTAAAGATTTTAATATTAATGATAATTTTGAAGATATAGAGTTAATTAATTATGTTATTAAAGGTGGTAGAAATAAAGAAAAACTTATTGATGATATGTATGAAGAGTATTTAAAAACTACAATAAATATTAATGAAGAGGCTCAAAAAGCATTAATTATTAGAAATATATATGAGGAACAAATAAAAATTATAGAAGAAGAAAATTTAAATAAATATAAAGATTTTGAAAATAAAGTAATTAATATTTTATCATTAATGGAAAAGAAAGGTATTTTATTAGATAAAAATTATTTAGAACAAGTGGAAAAAGAATTATCAGATAAATTAAATCATTTAGAAAAAGAAATTTATAAAATTGCTGAACAAGAATTTAACATAAATTCTCCAAAGCAAGTTTCAAAGGTTTTATTTGAAGATTTACAAATACCTTCTAAAAAGAAATCTACCGCAGAAGATGTATTGAAGTTACTAAAAGAAGATAACATAATTGTAGAGCACATTTTAGAATATAGAAGTCTGAGTAAATTAAAGTCAACATTTGTTGTTGGTTTATTAAACCATACAGATGAAAATGATGTAATAAGAACTAATTATAATCAAGTTATAACGAACACTGGAAGATTATCTTCAACAGAACCTAATCTTCAAAATATTCCTATAAAAAGTGAAGAAGGAAGAAAAATAAGAAAAGCATTTATTCCAAGAAAAGGTTATAAAATTGTTGCTTTCGATTACTCACAAATAGAATTAAGAATATTAGCTCATTTAAGTAAAGAAAATACATTAATAGAGGCTTTTGCTTCTAATGTAGACGTTCATGCTTTAACAGCTTCTCAATTATTTAATGTAAAAATAGAAGAAGTAACTTCAGAACAAAGAAGAATAGCTAAAACAATAAACTTTGGTTTAGTTTATGGTCAATCTGGAAGAAGAATGGCAGAAGAACTTGGTATAGAAGTAAAAGATGCTAATAAGTATAAAAAAGGGTTCTTTAAAAATTACGAAAACATTCAACCTTATTTTGAAAAAGAATTAGAATTTGCAAAAGAGAATCAATTTGTATTAACAGAAAATGGTAGAAAAATTAATATCCCTGATATTAGATCTAAAAACTCATTTGTTAGAAGTCATGCAGAAAAAGCTGCAAATAATGCTTCAATTCAAGGAACAGCTTCTGATGTAATGAAAGCAGGTATGATAGCAGTATACAATTTAATTGTGAATAATAATTATAATGCAAATATACTATTACAGGTACACGATGAATTAGTAATAGAAATAAAAGAAGAAAATGTTGCAAAAATATCAAAAGAAATTCAAGAAAGTATGGAAAATTGTTATAAATTAAGTGTTCCTTTTAAAGTTGAATATGAAATAGCAGACAATTATTCATTTGAACATAAACCAGGCGCATTCTCACATGCTTTAGCTGTGAGTCAAGCCTGACCTGTTGACTTTTCTTTTGTCTCCTTTATAATGATGACTATATTTTGGAGACTTTCATTTTGGCAACTCTTGGACACTGTATTAATATTTCTCATTTATTAAATACTCAACAAGCGACTTTTTTTGCTCAAACCATCGGTTGTGCCAATGTTATCCGTAATCAAAAAATTTTAGATTTTAAAGATGATTTAAAAAATAATAATACTTCTTCACAAGGTTATGCTCATATTAAAAAACGTGATGATTTTTCATTTCTTAAAGACGTTCCCGTTCAAATACTTCGTAACGCTGCTTCTTCCGTCTTTAATGATCTTATTTCTTTTCAAAAAAATTTACGACAATTTCCTAAAATAAAAAATAAATCTCGTAAACGAAGTGCTATTTTTACCAAAGAATTATTTAATTTAATTGAAAATAATAATAAAACCGTCTTAACTATATTTAATAGTAAAAATAAAAACAGAAGGGCAGTTTTCTCTATTACCTTGCCTCATAGTATAGAAAACTTAGGAAAACAATTTAGAATATCAAGACAAGGTAAAAACTTTTATTTAAGTTATTCTTTTAATAATCACATAGACTTAATTGATAATAATCAATTATTAAAAGATTTATCACATTTAGATGAAAGTGAATTATTAGAAAATTAAAAAAAGAAAAAAGTAAGTTAATAGAAAAAAGAAAAAGATATTTTGATGATAAAATGAATCAATATTCTAAAAAAATATTAGAATATTTACAAAAAAATAAAGTAACGGATTTAGTTATATCAAAAAATTTAAGTTTCACCAAAACAACGGGTGAAATAAAAATGAATAAAAAAACAAAACAAAAATTCTATCAAATTCCATTTGGAAAATTATTAAATATGATAGAAGAAAAATCACCTATGCACAATATATTTGTGCATAAAGAAGATGAAGGTTATACATCAAAGACAAGTTGTTTAA
>Ga0208300_100744_pt1 | contig 19406 bp, 30 predicted proteins | sample 23_taG_FD_184096 | JGI IMG/M metagenome (GOLD analysis project Ga0208300, IMG submission 184096) | Marine viral communities from Cariaco Basin, Caribbean Sea - 23_WHOI_OMZ (SPAdes) (version 2) | ecosystem: Environmental > Aquatic > Marine > Oceanic | place: Caribbean Sea: Cariaco Basin... | reverse complement strand
AAAAATATTATCGTTGACCGTGATGCAAATGGCGCGAGAAGTATTTTTATTAAATGTTTAACAAGGTAGATTGAACCTTAACCATAACAAAAATTGTTTTGCGATTTTTGCGGTTTTAATCAAGAGTCAAAAGCAGCATTAAAAGAAATTCATGAATTTTTTAAAGCAAATATTCAAAATGGAACTTTTCAAAATGAAGGTTTTACAGATGGATTAAGTGAACAATATAACTTTATGGATTTTTCAGTGGTAGTCTCTTTAAATGAAATAACAGGAAGACCAGAGCAATATACTTATTATAACGGAGATGATGAATTTGCGGAAGTTTATTCTGATAATTCAAGTAATTTAGATAATGAATTTATGGATGAAATTGACAAAGTTTTAGAAGTTCACGAAGATTTTAGACGCAATTTAAAAATCAATAATCAAGAAAACAGAAAAACAAGAACAAAAACAAGAAAAATATAATTGTTTTAACCGTTATTTTTTTAACGGTTTTTTTATGTTAAAATAAAAATAAAAAGAGATAAATATGAATAATACTTGGTTTCACGGAACAGTTTATGATTTTCAACAATTTGATTTAAATGAATTAGGCAAAAATTCAAATAGCAAAGATGCTAAATTAGGATTTTATTTTGGAAGAAATAAGAAAACAGCAGAAGCTTATCTTGAAAGTGGACAAAGTATTAATGAAGAAAACTTTAAAGAAAAGTACAAAATGTCTATTGAAGAAGTTAAATCTAAAATTCACAAACTTGAAAATGATTTTGAATCTAAATATGATATTTCATATAATGAAGCAAAAAATTCTTATTCAAAACAATTTAAATTAAAAAGAGAATTTGAAGATTTTAGAAGTGATTTTGAGATTTTAAGTAATCACTATAATGTTATTGATCCATACTCTTACGAAGAAGAAAGTCCTATTGTAAATTATTATCTTTTGGGTAATATTTTTGAAGTTGAAATCAAAAATGATAATTTTTTTCATTACGATATGGAAAATCAATCTTGGGATGAAACTAAACAAACACAAATCGCAAGAGAAGCTAGAAATAATGGATATAATGGAGTTGTTTTCGAAAATATGCAAGATAGTGGCTGGTTTGGCGGTAATGGTATTGATGATATACTATTAAAGTTTGACGTTAATGATATTTCATTAAAAGGTATTCATGAGTATAGAGAAGAAGGAATTACTTTTAATAAATCTTTTTTAAATAAAAGTGAATCAAAAATAAAACCTTAATCATTCAACAACACTATAATAGCCAATTTGAAAGTAATGATCTACTGTTATTGCTTCAATTGCAAATTCATCTGATATTATTGGATTTGGTAATGTAAATAGTTGTAAATATAAATCATTTATATGTCCTTCATTTACTATATTTAATGCAATCTGCCAATTACCATTTAAATCTTTATATTTAAAATTTATTTGTTCTGGTGAAGTATAACCAGGTTGATTTCTTGTTTCTATATATCCCGCAAATTCAAACATACTAATACTAACAGGTTCTGAATATTTCATTGTATATGTTGGATTTAACCCATGTACTGTATTGGCTCCTATATTTTGGTAGTCAGCTATTGCTATTAATTTTTGACATAAACCATTAGAATCTTTTGTTTCACATCCGTTATTAAAATTATCATAACTTCCTATTCTTCCATTATAAGCTCCTACATTTTGTGTAACTGTGTATGGTATTCCTTTCGCACTTAATATAGTATTTGGTTGATTATTTTGATTTGAATTATTTGATAATATTCGTATTCTATCCTGATATGTTTGTTGATCAATTACTATATAATAATTAGCGGATGATAAATTAATTGTTAATAAAGTTGTTAATAAAGTTAATTTTTTCATTTTTATAATATTTTTTTTGACTTATAAAAAATATAACACATAATTATTATTATACAATAAGGTTATTAATATGAAAAATATAAGAAAAACAATTTTATTATCTAGTATACTCTTTTGTAATTTTATATATGCAGATAACTGTGATAATTTAACATTAAAAGATTATGTCCAAGATAAATATATATTAACAGGAAAAGTTAACAAATTAAATGAAGTTATTATTGAAGATAATAAGATCCTTGTTACTTATTCAATTAAACCAAATAAATTTTATTCTAAAAAGTCAAAATATTCTTTATCAGCCACATTCACTACTAATTCAATTGAAGAAAAAAATTTTGAAAATATGAATTTATCTCAGTTCACAAAAAATCATAAATTTTCATTAAATGAAAAAGAAGAATATTATTTTTTTGTTGATAAATCTAATAATATTCATTTAAATGATAATTCTTGTTTTGTTATTAATAAAAAAGATCTTGAAAAAGATAGTACGGCTTACAGAGCCATTAATATGTTTGGCTTTAATCAATCTTTTTCAATAAAAAAAGATAATACTTCTAATTTTAGTTTTGGAATGGATAACAAAGTTGATAATAATGATATTATTAAAAATTCTAAAAGCATTGAAGAACTTATGAAAATAAAAAATAAAAAAGAGCAGTAATGCTCTTTTTTTAATTATTACCAAAAGCAGGTGGTACATAACTTGTTCCATTTATTGGACAATTATTACTGAAACCTACAAAACCATTACCTGACATATTTATACTTGAAACATCCCACATACTTATATCTTGATAAAATGATTGAGCAGAAGCAAACATTGCATACATGTTTTGTACATTACCTGTATTCCAATTACTTAATGGTTGATTGAAACTTATTGCTTGATAAAAAACAAATCCCATATCAATTACATTTGAAGTATTCCAAGTATTTAATGGCTGATTAAAACTTATTGCTTGATGAAATAATTGCTTCATTAATACAACATTTGATATATCCCATTCACTAATATCTTGATTAAATGCATGAGCCTCTTGAAACATTGAAGATATTATTTGAGCACTTGACATATCCCATAAACCTATATCTTGATTAAATGAAGGATTTTTCCAAAACATACCACCAAATGAAATTCCAGAAGATACATCCCAACCTCCTATGTCTTGATTAAAATTAGTATTGTAAAAAAGACTTTCAAAATTTATTACATTTGATACATTCCATTGATCTAAGGGTTGATTATAATTACTATTTCCAAACATTCCACTAATAGTTGTTGCATTAGACATATTCCAGTCATTCAATGGCTGATTAAAGGCTGTTGCTGTATTAAATACTCCTTCGAAAATAGTTACATTTGATACATCCCATTGATCTAAGGGTTGATTAAATACAGGATTTTCAAAAAACATACCTTCCATTGTTTCTGCACTTGACATATCCCAATCATTTAAAGGTTGATTAAAGTTACTTCTAGAAAACATACCATTAAATTGTGTAACTCCTGAAACGTCCCATTGATCTAAGGGCTGATTAAATGCAGGATTCTCTAAAAATACAGCTTCCATATATCCAGCACCAGAAGTGTCCCAATTATTTAGAGGTTGATTAAAATTAGATCTAGCAAACATAAATTCAAAACTAAGTACATTTGATACATCCCAATTACTTATATCTCTGTTAAAACTTGTTGCTTCAAAAAACATTCCTGACATATTTAATACACTTGAAGTATCCCACATACTTATATCTTGATTAAAAGCAGTTGCACCTTGAAACATCCCCCCCATGTTTATCACATTTGAGGTATCCCAACCTCCTATTGCTTGATTAAATGTTGTATTCCCCAAAAACAAACCGCCCATATCTGTAATTTCAGAAGTACATACGGTGGTAACATCTTCACCATTTGCAATCATCGTTTCTAGTTGTGGTCTTGTTACTGGTATTCCAGTTACACAGAATGGATTTATTGTTTCATTATTGTTTTCATTTTCATTAGCTACTATATTGCTTATCAAAACTTTATTTTCACTATTAAAAGGTATTTTATAATAATATTCAGCATTTAAACTAACTATTATTAATATAGGCATAATTTTTAATATATTTTTTATTATCATTTTCATTATTCCTTTTTTATATTATTATATATATATCATAAAAAATTTATATTTATATATTTTTTTTTCTTTTTTGTTGATTAATTTAGTTATATTTAGTATAATATAGCTTTCAACCAAGGAGTCACAATGATAGAACAATTGAACAATAAATTTAATAAAATAACAAATGATAGAGCAATTCATTATAAAATATTAGAAAATTGTATTTTTGATATTTTGGATTTATTCCAATTTAAAGATACTAATTTTCAATATGACTATAAAAGTACTCAAGAAGTTATTTTAATAACTTACACTTTACCAAAAGAACTTAACGGATTTTCTGAAATAAGTTATAGAATTACATATGCAGCTAATGAATTACGTATTTCTCATAACAGTAATTATTATATTAAATCTTTAAATATTGAAGATAATGATGTTAATATTAATGCTTATTATGAATTTATGATTAAGTTAAACAAATTTATTTTTAATATTGATAGAGAATTAGTTATTAAAAATATGATTGAAATTAAATCAAATCAAAAAATAATTAATAAAATTGACAAAGAAATAAAAAAATTAGAAGAAGAAATAATATTAATTGAAAAAAATAATGAATTTAATATTATTGATAAAGTACTACCTAATTTTCAAACATTTTGTATTGACTCTTTTCTTTGTAATAAATACAATATCAGCTACTTAGATAAACCTACAAGAAAAGATATTTCAAAATTAAAAAAAGCCATTATTGAATTAAACCAAGAAAAAACATTTTCATTTTTGATAAAAACAATTAAAAATGAATTTATATTTTTTGAAGAAAAAAATTTAATAGTAAATAATAATGGAACTTATTATTTACAAAGTACAGCAAGAAGTAAAAAAGAAATTAATAAAGTACTTTCTAAGCAATTTTATATGAATGGAGAAATAGCTACAAAAGAAATATTCGATAAATCAAAAATATTTTATACTCTATATCCAGAAGCATTAGAAACAAAAAACAATAAATTTTATTACAATTATCAGGGATGGGGATTAAAATTACATATTGAAGTAATGAAAAAAAGATTAAGTAAGTTAGCTTTGCAAAAAGATTTACAAACTTTTTAAATAAAAAAAGACCTTTTAGTTATATATAGTAACGAAAAGTGTGTATATTTATGTATAAAGTCCCTATTAAGGGACTTTTTTATTTCAGAAAATTAGAAAATATAAAGTGTATTATATGTATTTTGTGTACGTTATTTAAGTAATCACGATTAAAAACTAACCATTTAGATTACTAATATCAAATGTACACATTAATTGTACACATATGTATATTTAATAACTAACAAAAAAGCCCGTATAAACGGGCTTAATAATTAAGTTTTTAGAATATACACATTATTTACTATATACTCTTGAAGAGGGTTTTTTTATATAAAAATTATTATTTGTAAATTGGTTTAAAGTATTCCATTCCTATCCACAATCTCTTTCCAATTAAATGTTTATATTTATTGGTTTTATCTTTTTTGGTATATTCAAGAGTAATATGTGGTTTGTATTCATAGTCGTATTTGTAACCTTGATTTACAAAAAACTGATGACGTTTATGAGCTAAATCACAATCAACCAATGCCACTACCACACCAGCTTTTTCCCAAAAAACAATATCAGTAATGATAGCCAAGTCTTCTTCTGTCGAAGTAGAAAAAGCCCCATTACCAGAAAATTCAGAAAACATAGTAGTAATATGTTTATCTTTTAACTCATTATCAAGAACTTTAAGTGCTGTATGAAAAAATACTTTTTGCATATAATTACCTTTACCGAAAAGAGAAAGAAATAGTTGAAGATTCGTCAATATGAGAATGATTTAAAACATTTTGAATTAAGATAACAGCCTTAACCGCATCGTTATCAACATCTTGAATTCGAGAACTATAATCAAGAGCATAATTTTTAAAACGTTCAAAAACAGAAAGGAAGTATTCCATATTAATTCTTGAGTTTGCTTCAAAAGGTGTAGAAAAACCATTGACTTGAAGATTATCAACATTAGTACCAAGAATTTTATTTGTTTCTTTGGTTGTAGTCTGAGGAAGTTCTATTTCCTCATTGTTAACTTTTAAAACAAGATTCATGCTCATTGATAAGTTCCTTAATTATTAAATAATATGTTGTATTATAGCAAAGACAATAATTTATTACAAGCTACTAATAAATTCGATAATATTTTTATTTGTATAAGGGCAATGATGAAGTCCATAATGACTTTCTTTAAATAAGAAATCAATATCATTAATAGAAATAGTATCATTAGATTTTACAAGCGAATTTTCAAACAAAAATTGTCTTTCAAAAATATATTTTATTTCTTTTTTAGCTGTTTTGAAACAATTTATATAAAAATTAATTTTTCCTCTTTCAATTCGTAATTCAATTTTAGCCGTTGAATAAAAAGTCAAACAAATAGGTGTTAAAAAATCAACATCTTCTGAGTTATGACAATCATAAATCAACGGACTATAACAGACAGAAAATTCAAGTATAAAGCCCTCTTTTTTTCTAAGATCTGATAAAGTATCTGTTTTTGATTTATTTAAAATAAATTGATCTAAACTTTCTTTTTGAATAGAAAAATTTTCAATAATTTTAGATTTAAGTTCAGAATTTAATAAATCTTTTAAATTTTTAATTTTTTCTTTTTTATCTTCTAAATGATTTTGTTTTTTATGATTTTCATTTTCATAAAATTCATAAATAGATTTAGCGTTATTATTAATAAAATTAATATTTTTTTCAATTTCTAAATGAGTATTTTTTAAGAGCAGAAGTAAATCAGCTTCCGAAAAGAAAGTATTTTCCAAACTTTGATTAAACTCACAATCAGACATTCTTCTTGAAAACTTTTTATGTTCTATTGAGTGCTTACTTGAATAAAAGTTTCTCCAATTTAAGTAAGAAGAGACTTCCAATTCTTTTGTAATAAAAACATTATATGAAAAATAAATATCTTCTTCAAGATAACTAAATTTAAAAATAAAAGAAAGAGTTAAATTTTTATCTGAATCAATACTAAATTTTATTCGGTTAACATTTTTTGTATATTTAAATTCAAAATTATCAAATTGAATTTGTTCATCAATATTATTTTTATTTAATTCCCTGTATTGTTCAAGGTAAGTTTGTATATCATTCATATTAAATCCTATTTTCAAAAATATTTAATGACTAAATTATAACAAGTTTTGATAAAAAATACAACAAAAAAAAGACCTTTTCTAAGGTCTTTTTTAATTATCACAATAAAGATTTAAAACTTAAAGTCAGTTACAAGTTTTGTGTTATCTTTTTGTTCGACAACTTCAAAGGTAACAGTGTCACCAGTTTTAAGAATTAAACACTGTTTAATAGTGCTGGTATTACATTCAATTACAGTATTAGGTGAATCTTGAAGTCTAATAAAAGAGATAATAGATTCATTAAATCCTACCATATTAAAGGCTTCAATAATTCCTGAAAGTGTTTCTTTTTCCATACTTTCAATTAGCTTATCCTGATAATCTACAAGTTGAGAGAACTTGTTAAGAGCACTTTCAAGATTATTACCAATTGCGACCTTATTAACATTGTGAGCATCAACAACTGCCATTTTAATAACAAGATTAGTTTGTTTACTCACAATAGGCATAATCCATATTTCTTTATCATTATTAATAAGATATTTAAGAGGCATAACCGCTTGCCAATTATCAGAATCTTTACCAAGAGTTGATTGTACAGCACCAATCACACCATTTTCATCAGTTCCTTTTGATTTAATAATAGTCGCTTTTCCTGTTCTGGTATCAACAAAAACGGTATCAACCAAAGAATCATTATTTTCACTTTCAGAAGTCATTCCACTAAACCAAGCAAACCCGTTTTTAGTAGGAACAAAAAACATATCATTCCCTGTTCCATAAATATAATCAGTGAGTTTAGTTGCAAAAGTGTTACCAATATAATCCCAAAAACCTTTGCGATAACTTCCCCAATCATTGATAAGTTCTTTTGTAATATCAAGACTAAAATTAATTTCCAGCCATTCAGGTGATTCTTCAATAGAATATTCTGAATAAGTATCAGAAGAAAAATCGTAAATAATAACACTTTCAGGTGCAAAACCTCTTAAACCTACGTTAGCTTTAATATTATAAGCTACCATATAAGGTACAAAGTTATCATCTAAAACGATTTTAAATGAATCTGAAATACGAGTAGGGTATGAAGAATGGAAATCTCTAATTAAATTTCTATTTAAATATCCACCAATGCTTTTTTCCATAGAAAAGGTAACATCACGATCTAAACCACTACGTACTAATTCAGCAACAGGATCTTGTGTTTTAGCTTCAACAATAATATAAGCATCAATAGCGCCATAATTTCTTTGTTTATGGAAACCTTCATATTCAAGTGGAAATACCCAATATGTTTCATTGCGAACAACCTGAATAGAAGAAGCGTATTCATTAATTTTTAATACAGTGCCTAATGTTACATCACTTGATGTTGATTCTGACAATGCTTTTTTAGCCAAATGGAATGCAGTATGGTAAGGAATATATCTTACTTCACCTTCAAGTGGTTCATAGTAAAAATCTTTAATAGCATTTTCATTTTTAAGTTCTACAACTTCAATTAGATTGCCAAATTTTTCACCTTGAAAATATTTGGTAGATGAAAATAAGAAAAAGGAAAGAACAAGTAAATGTAAAATAAGCCAGATTCTATAATCAGATCTAAAATCCCATTCAGAAGTATATCCGTCATCATAAAACCTATTATTTGTAAGTAAAAAATAACCTACATTAAAATAAAATAAAGCAAAAATAAGAAAAAATACATTAAAGCCAACGGGTACAAAAAGCCAAATAGCTTGTGGTAAAATAATTGCACTCCACCACAAACACACTTGATGTTTAAATGATTCTTTTTCTTCTGTATTAATTCGAGCTATGAAGCCACCCAAATACATAAATAAATAAGCTAAAACAGTATTTAAAATAATAGAAGTCATAAAATTTACCATTTGTTGAATTGAGATATAATTATATCAAAAAATATTTAAAAAATCAAAAAAAAGGACATAAAATGTCCTTTTTTTATAATTATTTATCCATTATTTCTTGAAGTTTATCATAGCCTTCTCTTAGAAAATCAAGTGCTATCATTTGACTTTCTTTGTCGAGATTTAATAATCTATCACCGATTAAGTCTATATTAGGCGAACCTTCTTTAAAATCAGGATTAATAAAAGCAATAGTTATACAATATTCTTTTGGCAATTCATCTTCTGGAATATCTTTTTCTTGTCTTTTAGGAATATATTGTCCATTTTTAACATATCCACCATGCCAACATTCAGGATTTGGAACTCTTTCGAGCCATTGAATAAGATCAAATCCATTTTCAGGATTTGAAAATTGCTCAATTTGTCCATTTTTGTTTTTAGAGTAAATGGATTTTACTTTTAACTCTATATTTAGTTTTCTCATTTTAATTTAATCCAATAACTATTCCAAGATTCAATACCAACATCAACGTATTCATTACGTACTTCTATGCTTTCAATATCGTTGTCTTGAATCCAAGTTTTAATATCATTAATAATATCTGTTACTGGTAGCTTTGTTTCTTCTAAAACAGTAATTAAATTTTTATTAATATTTTGAGTAAAAAGAGCACCATAATAATTTCTGCCAAAAATTTCTTTGGTATTGGTGATAAATACCTTACCATTTTTATCAGTTTCCAATTTACGTTCACCGTCAGCAATTTGTTTTGTAAATGCTTTTAAATAAGTAAAAAGATCTTCTACATTTTTAATTTCACGAAGTGTTTTTGAGTCTTTTTGTTCTTTAAGACGTTGAATTTCATTGGCTTCTTGTTGAAGTTTATCGTTAACAAGTGATTTAATTTGAGAACCTAACATAAAATATTTCCTAATTGATTTCAACAAATTAATTATATAAAAATATAAGAATAAAGTCAAATAAAAAACAAAAAAAAGCCACTAAAATAGTGGCTAAAAAAGGTACGTAAACTGTTTTCAATATTTTAACTGATTAACGAATTACAGTTATTAATTTTAATCAGTATCTTTTGTCGAAACAAAAGTAATAAATTTGGAGCGGAATGTAGGAGTCGAACCTAAATTTGAAATCCTGTCTAGAATGATAACAAAATATCTGTTAAAGTTACCGTTAACAACCTCAATAGCCACTATGTACAGTCATGAATATTGAAATTACAGAACATTCCGCAAAATGTTATTCTCTAAGAGAACGAGATAATTATATTATTATAGAAAGAAGTTGTCAACAATTATTTTAATCTTTTTGATTAAGATTAGAAACTTTTTTGCTTACTTTTTTTCTGCCTTTAATTTAAATTTAAAAAAGCATTAACATTAAAAAAAGTTAAATCATTTTTATAATAATTGAAACTTCCTGTATCAATATATATGGAGTTGTTCATCATTCCTGCTTTTTCTACAGGGGTATGCCCAAAAACAACATAATCAATTCCTTTTATCTCTTGGTGTTTGTTTTTTGGGATATCATTGTAATAAGAAAAATTCCAGACATTAAAATTAACTTGATTAATATTTTTCCAATCATATTCAAAAACGGCAGCATGAACCACCCCGATTTTTTGATTTGTTTGAGGAATATTTATCTCCAATGAAGAAAAACATTTTTTAAATAGTTTATTTCTTATTTCAAATAATTCTTCAAAAGAAAAGTCATCCATCCATTTAGCACCCATTCCTTCTTTAAATTGTTGATATACATCAATTTTGGATCTGTCTTTTTTCTCTAATTTATGAGCTTGAATATGCATCATAATATTAACAAAAGCAAATTCATGATTACCAAATAATAAAATAGTATTAGGTCTTTTTAAAAGATAATCAATGGTTTCAGGTGTTTGTTTGCCTTTGTTAATAAAATCACCATTAACAACCACTATATCTTTTTTATCAATGTTATTATCTTTTAAATTTTTTTTAAATTTATCAAGATGTCCATGTATATCACCTACAATATAACATTGTTTTTTTAAATTAATTTTTTTAGGTTTAAAAAATAAATCTTCCATAATAATATTTTCCTTAAATATTATTAAATTATAACATAAAAAAAAACCTATCCAAAGGATAGGTTTTTAAAAATATTAATATTAACTAAGCAGGAATGACAGTACCTTTAAACATTTTAGCATATTCTACAGCCGTACCAATTGCCATTTTATTGCTAACGCCATCTTCGTATTGTACTCTTGCAACAGGAAAACCATGAGTTTCAGCCATACACATAGAGCCTTCATATTGATAATGTCCTTGTTTAGCGAAGTACATTAATAATTTAAAATAATTATTTTTACCAAAAACCTTGCAAATTCCAATAAGGTTATAAATAAAAAGATAACGCAAAGGAATATAAAATATTAAAACTAAAAAAGTTAAAGCAATTAATTTTGAAAAATCCATTATTTATTCTCCTTAATAGTGTAAGAACGTGAATCATCCATATCTGTATGAATTGTATGACGTTTTAAATTAGTAATAAAAGAACGATCTTGATAATCTGATTTTGTTTCAATATTTTCGGTAGATTGAACATCAACAATTAAAGCATGATAGCTGTCTTTTAATTGTTTATTTTGAGAAATTAGTTTAATAATAGTGACTAAAAGAACAATAATAATTAACACTGGAAAAATAGACATTTTTTAAGCCTTTAATTTTTAAATGGATAGATATTATACAAGTAAAAAGCAATAAAGTCAAAAAAATTATTTTTTCTTGAATATTTGTCCAATTAAAAATACAAGCCAAGCAGTAAACCATCGACTAAATAAACTTGAAAGCCCGATAAAGATAAAATAAAAAATAGAAAGATCAGAAAATAGTTGTTTTATTTTAAAAAAATCTCTACTTTGATAATCAAAATCCACTTGAAATGATATAATCAAAAAATAAGTTAAGGATACAAAGAAAGCAATAAAGAAAGCACCTGTTAAATAATCAGTGCGCCACTGTTTCAAATAATCAATAATGGAAAATATTAATCCAGCAATAAAAGTTGAAATAAAAACAAACAGCATTAAAGCTAAAAAAGATTTTAATATAGCATCACCAAGTCCAAAATCCATAAGTTATCCTTATAAAAAAATCTCATTATTTCTAATGAGATTCTAAATTTAATTATCTATTGCGTATACGTTTAGGTTTATTCCTTTTTCTATTGTTTTCACCTTGATAAAGACCTTGTTCCTGTTTTCTTTTAGGATCTTTTCTCATTTTTTCAACGTTTACATTGTGCATAAAATTTTACCTTTGTATATTTGTTAAACGATCTTGCGAGATCAATATTATATTAACAAAAAAACAAAAAAAAATCAAGATTAAAAATAAATTATTTATCATTATATAGAGACTGAATTTCTTCTGCTAATTGTTGAGTGTCAGTGTTATATGATATTTCGTATTCTTCATTGTTTAATTCAACTGAAACTGGTTCACCAACAGTAATAGAAGTTGCTCTCGCTTCATTAAGAAATTTAAAAACATGAAGAAGTCTTGAAAGATCTAAATTATCAGCAGGTTCTATTTTAATAGTTGACATTATATTGTCCTCAGTTGAAAAGAATTTGGCTCAAGGGAGTTTGGTAAGAAGCCTTGCCCAAGAAACTGCTACTCTTATGAAAGCTCTCACTACAAAACTATCATAAAATTTAAACTTATAAACAAAATCAGCGAAAATGAATATAAGTTAATTGCCTAAACAATATCTTAATTATACAAAAACATTTATAAAAAATCAAATAAAAAAAGCCCTTGAAGTTATATATAGTAACGAAAAGTGTGTATATTTATGTATAAAGTCCCTGTTAAGGGACTTTTTTATTTCAGAAAATTAGAAAATATAAAGTGTATTATATGTATTTTGTGTACGTTATTTAAGTAATCACGATTAAAAACTAACCATTTAGATTACTAATATCAAATGTACACATTAATTGTACACATATGTATATTTAATAACTAACAAAAAAGCCCGTATAAACGGGCTTAATAATTAAGTTTTTAGAATATACACATTATTTACTATATACTCCAATTGGGCTTTTTTATTAAGAATTTTCTATTTCTTTTGCCTTTTCTTCAAGGGCTTTTATTTGTTTCTGTATCTTATCTATTTCAGCTTGCTTTTTAGCATTTTTGACTTCATCTTGATAAAATAGAGCCTTCTCTTTAATTGATTGATAATTATCTAAAAGAAAATCAACCATTTGTTTATGTTGAACTTTCAATTCGTAATCTTCATTCGTTTCTGGAACTAAATGTTTTATATGAAGAGAAGCTTCTCTTTCATTTTCAAAATCAGGATAATCACAAGAGAAATCAATATTTACAATATTTTCTTCTGATGAAACATGAATTATTTCTTTTTTCACATTTTCTAAAAAGCCATCAAGAGTATTAGAAGATGAAGGAGAAAACTCAATAGTTGTATTTTCTTCTTTCATTGCCTGAACGACTTTTTCAACAGGTTTTAATTTGTTTTTACAATAATCGTCTAATAAATGACGTAAATCATTATAGGTAAAAAGAGAAGATAAATTTTGTTCTTCAATAAAAAAAGAGATAGCTCGTTTCAAATTAGTAGAAGTTGAATGCAAACCAAGTTTATTTAGAGTTTTTGACATTTTTTTACCTTTCATATTGGTTTAAAAATTTATTATATCAAATAAGAAACAAGAAAACAAACAAATAAGACAGATTATATAAAAATTAAAAAATAACCGTAGTCCACGCAAAAGCTGCAATTGCACCCGTAATAACGGCAGCAAAGGAAAATATTCCAGCACCAGCTTTTTCATTCTCAGGATTTTTACCTCTAACAACCCCAACAAGTAATCCAAAAAAGAAAATTATGGGTAAAGGAATTAATGCAATTATTAATGATTCTTCATAGAAATGCTTAAACCAAAAAATATATCCACCAAATTCATAACATAATTTAAATAAAGTAATAAGTACAATCAATAATTTTGATTTAAGTAAATTAGCTAAAAAAGTAGAAATTATCAATCCAAAAGGTAATAGAATTGGAAATAAAATAAATCCATATGACTTATATTGAAAATAACTTGCCCAAGCAACAAAAAACAAAGTATAGAAAAACCAATAAATTTTTGGATTAAGATTCTGTTTCATAAAAAATCCTTTTTTAATAAGTACTGTTTTAATATATTAAAAATATAAAAAAATACAATAGATTATGGTTTTATTTTTCTTGGTTTAGTTTTATTTTTTGCTTCTAATCTTGCATTTTGAAGGATATTATCGAAATTATTTTCAAAATTATCTGATAATTCTTTTAAATTTTTAATATCACTATTTTCAAAAGCTACTAAATACTTTGAATCAAAAGGCTTCATTAATTCTTTAAAGTTAACTTTATCAACAAATTCTTGTGAAGTTTGAAGTAACTGTTCTTCTGAAATTAAATTTACCCAACCACCATGAGATAATCCATTTCTCAAACCAACTTTATAAAAAAGAGGTCTAGCAAATTCTTCAATTTTGTCTAATAAAAATACATTTGATTTTAATGATTCAATATCAACGTTTTTATCAATTTCATTATTCATTAATTTATTACCAGAATCAATTAAATAATTAACTCCTGTTTTTAATTTTTCTTTGTAAGATTCAGATAATTCTTCGCATTTTTCTAAAACTTCTAAAAAATTATTGGCATCATTAATTTGCTTTTGCATTCTTTCTTTATTGAGATTTTTCTTTTTTGAGTCGCTTTCGTAAGGTATACAGTATCCAAATAGTTCACTAGAAATTTTACGACTTAAGTTTTTATGAGTTTCTTCATCAAAATTGACAACTTTAGTAACAAAGTCCTCTCCTTTTTTTAAAACGCCACTATAAAAATCCATAGCAGAATCTCCATAAAACCTGTCAAGATTTTCATTTTCATAAGGATTTTTAGAAATCGCTTTTTTAACAAGATTTGTTAATTCTCTTTCTTCTTTATTTAACTGATCAATTTGTTCTTGTGTGCAAGATATTTCTAATATTTTTTTTATTTCTTCATATTTTTGTACACCAATTTTATCAATCATTTTTTGTATAGAGAAAAAAAATTTATATTTATTTATTTCATTTTTAAGTAATTGACCTTCTTTATTTCTATTTGATGTTAATTCGTTCATAAATATTCCTTTGTTTACTTTTAAATTATAACATAGAAAATTTAATAAAAAGAACTTTTCAAAGATTTAAAGTATTTTTTGCCATTTTTGGTTATTTTAAAAGAAATAAGATCAGAGAATAAAAAACCACTTTCAATTTTTTTCAAAGAAGGAACTTTTTTATCATTTAAAACTTTAATTAATTTATGTTCAATAAGTTGAGCAATAAAGAAAGGATGATTTTTTTTATCAAAAGAATCAAAAAATACAGAAACCGATTTTGATTTCAAAGATTTTTTAAGAAGCTTTTCTGCTCTTGAAGATAAGACAACATTGTTCATAATATAATCTCATTTTGTTTGATAACTATATTATAACATAAGATTATTTAAAAACAATTATCAAATTTAATGTCTAATGGAACAATTTCGAATTGATATTTATTTTTTAATAACTGATAGTTATCTTCCATTAATATTTTAACTGCAATAACAAAATAATTGAAATTAGTTAAATTTATAACGATATAGTCTTCAATAACACAATCATTATCTGCATCAATGGCTTTAACATCAGGAATAATAATTGGATGCTTATTAATGATATTATTAAAGGTTTTTTCAGTGATTATTGATTTAATGAATTCAATAGCTTCAAAAAAACTCTTTTTAGGAACAATAGCAAATTCATTATTTTTAAAAAGAATTGTATAATCTGTTCTAATTGAAATATTAGAAAATTTCATAATTAATCCTTAGAAAAAACTTTCATTAAAATTTTATCCCAAAAAGTAGGGTTTTCCATTTTATATTTATTTTTAAACCATTCTCGAATGTTTTGTTCTATCAATATAGAAGCTTCTGAATAACCCATTTCAAAAGAAATAGGTTTTTCGTTATATTTTGGTTCAAAAGGAACAGGCAATGGTAATTTACCATAAGAAAAGCGTTCATGAATCCAAATAAGAGTTTCAGATTCATTACTATTAAGACGATCAGTTCTTTGTAGCCAAAGCATTCTTAATCTTTCAAGAGTATAAGAAAGCTCTTCTTCATTGATTTGATTAGTTTTTGAAAGCAATTTTTGATAAACTATTTCTTCTGTTTTTTTATCAAAAAGATTAGAATTTAAATGTTCCATAAGAATGCTCTGTTGATTTAAGAGTGTTTATTATATCAATTGAGAAATAATAAATCAATTAAAATTCATTGATATTGTAGTTTTTTCTACAATTATAAAAATCTTTTTCTATAGAAGAAAAAAAAGAATTAAGAACGGTAATCATTTGATTTTCATTAAAATCAAGGTCATTCATAATTTTATAAAGATATTTAACATTTTCAGTTTTAAAAAAATAAGTTTTTGTCTTTTTAATATCAAACTTATTCTGTTTTAAAATATAACTATAAACATCTTCAAGAAATAAATTAAGATCTTCTGAAAAATTAAGTAATAAAGAGCCATGACAATATTTCGCAATAGCTTGTAAAAAGTGCCGATGGATTACATTAAATTTAGAATTCATAAATAAAAGTATTCTTTGCAAATAACAATGTTGTCAAAATTATCATTAAAGAAATCTTTGCATTCTCTTTCTTTAAAATCAATGTATTCACCATCAATTTCAATAAATCCATCATGCTTAAGTAAGTTTTCAACATCAGCAATAGAAAATTCAGAAATAGGAAGTCTCATTTGATGATATTCGTAACCTTCAATATCAGTGCCTTCTGCAAAAATAATTTTATCATTATCTTTACGATAAGCCACAAGAGCAGCTAATGCTTTATCATAGTTAATATTATTATCAAGAAAATCTTCCCAAGATAGTTCTTTTTGAACCAGTTCAAAACTTAAAGAAGAAAGTTGTGTATTATTAACAATTTTATGAACAGGTATTTCACCAAGATCACAATTTTGATTTTCTTCTGAAAAAGAATATTTAGAAAAAATGGTTTCGTCATTTTTAATAAGATTTATTTCTTCTTCTGTTAAATATCTTTTAGGAAAATAAGGTTTTACGGTAGTATCTGAATCTTCAACTCCCGTTTGGAAAATTACTTGATTTTTTGAGTTTTTAATGAGAAATACATTAACTTTCATAATTATTCCTTTAAACTTCTAGATTTAAATTAACATATGCTAATCCAATTTCTAGTTCTTTAACCATATTGTCTTCTTTATATTCTTTAAGAATTTTTGAAAAAGAAAGAACAGAGTCATAGGCTTCTGGTTGTTCTTGTAGTTCTGTTGAGATAAATTCACAATCCAACTCAATATTTTCAAGAATCATATCTCTTTCTTCATAATCATCAATAGAATTACGCTCTTTATTCATAGTGTCCAAAAAGTAATTTTGAGTTTCAAGAACAAGTTGAGATAATGATTTCATTTGATTACCTTATTTGTGAAAGAGATATTATTATATAAAAAAAGAAAGTTTAAGTCAACTAATCAAGCTAACTTAAACCATTTATCACCAGATTCATAACCAGAAATAGCTAAAAATTGATAACCTTTCTTCATTAGAGATTTATTAGTCATTAATTTAGTTTGACGATTATCAAGAATATAACCCGAAGCTTCAAGAACTAAATGACCTTCACCAGTTTCATCTAAGCAATAGACTAAACGAGTTCTTACACCAGCCTCACGCATTAATTTACGACAAGCTAATGCAAAATCATCACAATCACCAGTAATCTTCTGAGAGCCGTTATAGACTTCATCTGGCATTACCCATTTTTCTAAAACGCCATATTGCTTAATATCTGTAATATAGGTAAAGTTATTAAAAACTTTACGATGTACAGATTGAGCGATACTTTTAATTTGTCTTTTTTTAAGATTTTTATACATAATAAATCCTTAATTAACAATCAGCATTTTGTTGTTCTGAATGAAGTTTTTTACAACCTTCAACAATAACTTGTTTTTCCGTAATATTCCATTCAACAGTTTCATTATCAATATCTTCATCTGTTGAAGCACAAGCGGTAAGAGATAGAGTTAGAAATAGAATTATATATTTCATGTGTTTTCCAAATTGCTTATTAAGAGTGTATATTATAGCAATATGAAAGTTAAAAATAAAGAAATATATTAAAAAATTAGAGATTTTTTTACAATAAGAGCTTCTTTATTATAATTAAAAATAAAATCAAATCGTCCAGAATTAAGAAATCCAAAAAGTTTTCCATGTTTTTTTAACATTGATTTAAAATAATTATATTCTTTTTGTTCTAAAAGAAAAACAAGAAAATTATCAGTATGTATATCAGTATTTTCAATAAGATAATCAATTAAAGTATAATTATTTAGATCATAAAGTTCAATTAAGGTATGAAAAAAGCATTCATGTTCTAATGAAACTTTATTAATGGAGACTATATATTTAATCGCATGAATCTCTCCCGCCTAAAGACGGGAGTTTCCCGTTCTTCTATGGTGAAAGTTAACCAAATGAAGACTTATCTTCATTCTTGTTTTAACTTGCTCTGTTTGTCGATGTTTGCCACAAAGTAAGTGGTCTTATATCGGCTTACTTAATAATAAGACCACTCATTATTAAGCAAACGGACGCAGAATATCGCTATTCCCTAACATCTAAGCAAGGTGATTTTTTACGTAAAGTTGATTCTCCCTCTACGGAAAGTATTTCTACCTTCTTTTTTCTTATTGATATTTTTTTACGAGGTTTCTTGGTTGAGAACTTTTCCTCTTTTATATCATTTATTCCATTTAGTTGTATTACTCTTGATGCATTATAATCCGCATTTTCTTTTTTATTACAATCTAAACATATTAATGTATCTTGTTTTGGTCTTATTGTATTTTTACCTCTACATACATAATGTGTTTTACTTGTGTAAGCGGGATGGGTATCATAATAAGCTTTACCTTCAAGGTTAAGCTTATACTTGGTAAAATTACCTAACAATCCCATATTTACATTTAATATCGCTCTATTTAATCCACTTTTAGCATTAGCATTGTTTCTTATATATTTACGTCCATTACCATCTTTTTTAGGTTTGGCGCGTTTAGTCATATTATTAATTTTTAAATTTTCAAATATAACCACTAATGGTGTAATTTTAACAATTGATTTTGACCAATGGTGACACGCATTATATCTAATATTTTTA
>Ga0208300_100742_pt1 | contig 19421 bp, 15 predicted proteins | sample 23_taG_FD_184096 | JGI IMG/M metagenome (GOLD analysis project Ga0208300, IMG submission 184096) | Marine viral communities from Cariaco Basin, Caribbean Sea - 23_WHOI_OMZ (SPAdes) (version 2) | ecosystem: Environmental > Aquatic > Marine > Oceanic | place: Caribbean Sea: Cariaco Basin... | reverse complement strand
GGAAGCCAACCGGAGGGCTGCCAGGCTTGCCCGCGAAGCCGGCGATTCCGGCTCGGAAGCGCTGGCGGTTTACGCCCATGCCCGCATCGAGTTGGGCAAAGGCGCTCTCAAACACGCCGAGCAACTGTTGCGCACCGGCCTGGATACTGCCATGCAGGAGCTGGCCCGGCCGGCACGGATTGGCGAAACCCGGCTTCAGTTGAATCTGGTATTGGTGCTCTGGCACCAGGGCCGGGAAGCAGAAGCCGACCGGCTGCTGGTAACCTGTGGCCGGCACGCCGAACAGACCCGGGATCTGGGCCTGCTGCTGGCGATGACCATCCGGGTACTGATGTGCCGAGCCCAGGGCCGGCTGGAAGACGCCTTTGTCTGGATTGGCCGGGCCGAGCGCACCATGCATTCCTGGCAAGTGGATGAATCGCTGTTTGTGCCGGTTCTCGAAGCCCTCAAGGCCAGTTGCTGGTTGGCCCAGAATCAGATCGACAGCGCTGGCCAGGCGGTCAGCAAGCTTGCACCCTACCGGGAGGCAGGCTGCGTGCCGGAACTGTTCCCGATGATGCCGGGCCTGCTGGATTGCCTGCAGGTTCGGATTGATCTGGCCCGTGGCGACCTGATCCGCGCCAGGGAAACCCTGCAGGGCATTCGTGAGCGTTACGAGGGCACGATTCCATGGGGCGTTGCACTGCATATGCGGTTGCTCGAAGCGGTCATCGTTCAGGATGAAAAAGGCCCGGTGGTTGCCCAGAAGGTTCTGTCCGCCGTCGTTCTCGAAGCCGCCCGCGAGCACTTTATCAGCCCGTTTTCGGAATTACGGGGAGAGCTTCAGGAGCTGATGGAGAAGGGCTTTGGTCAGCTTCCGGAGGGCCCCTTCAAAGAGGCCCTGGGAAATCTTTTCGAATTGAAACCGAAGGCCGGCGGTGCCGAGGCTCTGGCGGAACCGATCAGTGAGCGTGAGCAGGGTGTGCTGGAGCTGATTGCCAAAGGGCTCTCGAATCAGGAAATCGCCGACAAACTGCACATTTCCCTGCATACCGTGAAAACCCACGCCCGGCGGATTAACGCCAAGCTGGAAGTAAAATCCCGCACCCAGGCTACAGTGCGCGCCCGCGAACTTGGGTTGCTGTGAAGAAGGGGTCTGACCCCCTGGGGTCAGACCCCATTTTCAGCTTTTGACCCCACGGGGTCAGACCCCATTTTCAGCTTTAACCTTCAGCCGGGTTACTGCTCAGTGATGACTGGCGGGGTAACAGTCCGGTTTCCACCTTGGTAGAGGCCAGTTGCTCAAGGCTGTCCGGAGACAGGTCACGGATCACGCTCCGGAAGTCGTCGTCATAAAATTCCAGATTGTTGTAGTGAATCATCGCCCGGATCTCCTCTACGTACTCCTCACCACGCTCGGAATAGCCAAGCAGGCCTTCGGCAAGCTCCAGGCCGGAGAGTGGCCCATTGTTGCGGCGATCCCTCAGCCTTACGTCTCTCAGCAGCTGGTAGGTGGGGTGGCGGTTCAGGTTCTGGATATAGGCCCGCACCGAGCGATAGGGCGAGGGGAAACTGGCGACCTCGTGGCTGGCGCCCTCGGCACGACCAAGTGGTACCAGGCCGCAGCCCTTCGAGAAGCACCACTGGCCGAACAGGTTGTTGCCTTTGATGGCAAAGCGGGAGGTGCCCCAGGCGGATTCATTGGCGGCCTGGGCCAGAATCAGCGAGGGCGGAATCACATCCAGCCGCTTGCGCAGCAGCGTTAACTGCTCCTTACTGCCGGGTTCAGCATCCACTCTCAGCCGCTCGGACTGCCGGGCCAGCCAGCGGTATTCCTTGCTGGTCAATTCTTCCTTACCGGCAAGGCTGTCGAGGTAGTCGCGCTCAATAAGGATTCGTGAGTTGGCCAGAACAATGCGAGGGTAAAGAAACGAGAAGAACGCCGCTTTCTTCTCGGTGGTGTCGCGGTACCTGGAAAAATCCGGCAGATCGTCATTGGCCCAGTCCGGCAAAGGCGGCAGGGAGGACAGGGCGGGCTCTGATCCACTGTTGCCATACCGGCTCTGCCCGCCACCCTCCGGTGGCACATAGAAACCGCCCCCGATCGCAAACGCAATCAAGGGGGCCATCAGCAACATCGCCCGTTTACCTGCAGACATAAAACCTCTCGTCAAAGTCGATATGGCAAGAATTATAACAGGTTATACGGAGGCGTCTGCCTGTTGGATTTTACCGCCTGGCCCAGAGCTCGTCAGGGCAGGCGGGTGGCGATGACCAGGCCGGCCTGTTCCTCGTTGCCTTCCGTGGTCCGGAACCTCAGGTAGAACTGGTTCTGACTGCCTGTGTGGAAGCCCTCGAGCACCAGATTGCCGGCACTGAACCGGACCCGGCCATCACCGGTCCGGGTGTAGGTCAGGGCAATGTCCGGATCCTCCTGAAGTTCCGGCGTTGTCACCGTCTCATTGTTTACGGAATGGCTGCTGGCCAGGGCAATGGGCGAGAATGTTGCTGTCGTGGAGGAGTTGATGGTCAGCAGGGCATTGTCGAAATGCCGGAGCCGGTTGGTATCCGGCGCCAGTCCCAGCGCAACACCCTGCAGCCGGAACTGGCCGGCGGAAGGTGCGCTGTTGGCGGTCTGCTCCGCGGCGATCAGCAATCCATCCCCTAGCGGGCTGTCGTCCAGGTTGAAGGCCATCAGAGTACCATCAGGGGTGCTGGCGCCGATGCCGATGTCCGGTTGTTCGAAGTCCCCTGAAGCGGTGGTTATGTCCAGGTTCAGCCGGCCAATGTCCACTTCGCCCTTGCTCAGCGTTGAGGTGCGGCTGCTCAGGGTCCAGGATTCCGTGCGCGTGCCGGTATCGTTGGTGGACACGCCGCCGGCATTGCCCCGGCGCACGGTCGTGAAAGTCTGGGACTGGCTGACGGTGCCCGAGTCGATCTGCCACTGGCCGAGCCCGGTTTCAATCGCCATCGGTACCGCCGCCTCGCTGAAGCGGGTTGCCAGGTAAAGCATGTTGTAATTCCGGCCATTGAGTGAGCTGGCGTCGAAACCTTCCTTGCGCAGCAGGTTGATCTCGAGCACTGACAGATACTGGTCTTCCAGGGTGCCGAGCCGCCGTAACTGGTCGCCTTCGGCCTCCAGCTCGATGGCCTTGCCTGCGCTGAAATACCCGCTGATTACCCGGTCTGGCCCCGTGGTATCGTCCACAGGCAGGCTGGTGAAGGCATTGAGGTAGTAAGGGTTGCGGGTCCAGCCCATGATCTTTGAGCTGCCGCGGCCGGTAATGCTCTGGAACAGGGCACGGCCGGCCAGCAGGCGAGTGTCTTCCAGCAGGGTGGCGGCGCCCGGGGATGAGGAGTGCGTGTTGCGCTCCCAGTTATCCGAACCGCGCTCAAAGAAATTATTGCCCTTCTGATGAATCAGCGCTTCACGATCATAGGGAATGTCACTGGCCAGGGACGTGACCCGGATATTGAAGGCATCAAAGCTGGCTAGGGTCAGGGCCGGGTAGACATAGCCAATGCCGCTTGTGTCTTCCAGCACTTCCTCCTGAGTCGTGCGAACACCCCACTGGCCAGAGCCGGCCAGGGAGGGCTCCAAAAAGGTCTGGCCCAGCTCGATGCCCAGGAAGATAGAGTTGTAGTCCGCCGAGCTGGCGCTTATCTTGCCCGAGGACGACGCACCCAGCAACGCGTAGCCGGCCATGGCGCTCACGTAACGGGCGAAATCGCCCCGCGCGGAGAGTAAGTCCAGGGCATCCTGAAGGTCGGCCCCGGAGGGAATGTCGATCTCAAAGTCGTGAACCTGGTCGGCCAGGGTGGACCACACATACTTGTTCAGGCACAGCTCACCGTTGGCATCGGCCACACAGTCCAGAATGGCCTGGAATTCCCCGGCGGTGTAGCTGCTCAGGGCGTTTCGCACCAGGTACTCGGAGAAGGGGTTCACCTTCACATCCCGGTCGGCATCGGCGGCGAGGGCCCGCATGCGGGTGTTACCATAAACCGCATCAATGATGACGTCCGGGCCCAGGGGCAATCCCTCCGTGAACTTGATGATCGTGAAGCCTTCGCTGTCGGTACGGGTGGAAATCGCGGGCTCGTCCAGGACCTGCAGGGCCGGGTTGGTGTAGTAAACACTCACCCTGTCTGGTTGCACGATTCTCAGGTTACGGCGGGTTGATTCGCCAGTGCCGGTTACGCCATCCGGCACTTCCATGGTAACCCGGACTTCGTCGGTTTCCAGGCCGCCGGCGTTGGTGGAGTCGCCGGTACTGCCAGAGCTGAAGTCGGTTACCGGATTTTTGTTGCCGGCGAAGTCGTTGGGCTGGTTGCGCGCTCCTTCAATGGCACTCTCACCGCTCCCGCATCCGGCGGTGAGCAGCAGTGTGCAGCAGAGCAGTAAACCGAAAGTGAATCGCATGCCTGGCTATCCGTGCAGAATTAACAGGCAAACAGTCTAACAGTCGGATTCTCGGGAAAGCGTGAGGAAAAGCACGAAAGGGCCACGAAAAAGCAATGAAACGGGCGCCTGTTTCCCGTTGAGAGAGGAGGCGCCCGATACAGAAAGGCTGGAATCAGAAGAAGATTTTCATGCCGGCCATGACACCTTCGTCCAGGTTCACGTCACCGCGCAGCGGGCGATCAAGCTCGGTGTTCAGGTAACGGTAACCGGCAAACACTTCGGCATTGCGGATCACCCGATAGCTGCCCCTCAGCTCCAGGCTGGTCATGTCGTCGGAGTCGCCGAAGGAGAGAATGCTGGGGGCGTAATGCAAACCACCGGTGAAAGACAGGCCCGGCACGTTCGGAATGTTGACGGTGGCAAAACCGCCAAGCCCAATGGCACCGCCGTCAGCCCGGCTCTGGTCCCAGTAGATGCCACGCATACCGATACCGGCGGTGGTGGGCAGGTTACCCAGGGCGGTACGACCCTGAGCATGGAAATCCACGTTGAAAATGTCGCGGCCGCCTTCTCGGTAAGTGTAGCCGGTGCCCAACTGGAGATCGTTGTTGGTGCCGAAGAAATTCACCTGGCCTTTCACCGAATCATTGGTAAGGCTCAGGTCAACATCACCTGCAAACGCGGGCACGGCAGCCAGGGAGAGAATCATCAGGGAAATCCGGGACGCTTTCATGTGTGCACCTTCGGTAAGTTATTCATTGATTTGGCGGTATGGTAACGGGGCGCCTGAGGCCACTCAACTTAAAAGCCGGTAAGTCCCCGTTAACCTCTTGTTTCTGTTTTTGGATTCAGGAATTCAGTGCCGGGTGTTTTCTCCGCCCTGGTCCAGGTCCTCTGGCGATACGTTCTCGGCCGGTACCCGGTATTCCTCGTTGGCCCAGGCCCCCAGATCGATCATCTTGCAGCGCTCCGAACAGAACGGGCGCCAGGGGTTGGATTCCGTCCATTCCACGGATTTTTTACAGGTTGGGCATTCAACGTTCATGGCTGCCTTCAGGTATTGGAAACGTTACTGGATGTCCTTGCCACCGGTTCAGGAGGCGGCGGACGCTTTACAGTATTGTTCCAGTACTGCCCGTAGCATTTCAATATTGACAGGCTTGGCAACAAACAAATCCATGCCGGAACGGCGGCAGCGTTCCTCATCTTCTTCCATGGCGCTGGCGGTCAGGGCTACCACCGGAATCCGTTCCCGATTATGTCCCTGTTCCCATTCCCGGAGCCTGCGCGTAGCCTCAAAACCGTCCACGCGGGGCATCACACAATCCATGAAGATCAGGTCGAACGGGTGCCATTGCCACAGGCTGGCGGCGGCCTCGCCGTCGTTGGCCGTCATCACATCACAACCCAGCTTCTCCAGAAGCCGGCGGGTAAGCGTGCGGTTTACCGGGTTGTCTTCCACCAAAAGCACCTTCATGCGGCCGCAGGGCAACTCGCGCCGCCGGGCTGTATCGGTTACCGCCTGCAGGGAGAAACGGGTCAGGAAGCGCCGGTCCTGCCTGGCGGCATCCGCAAACAACTGGTTCAGAATCGGTGTCAGGCAGGATTCCCGCAGTGATTTGCTGAGGAAGGCATCCGCGCCTGCCTGGCGGAAATGCTCGGCATCGCCCCGCTGGGGGTTGGACGAGAGAATCAGCAGGCGCATATCCGCCCACAGCGGGTTGCTGCGGATCTGCCGGCACAGCAGGTCGCTGTCCATATCCGGCACAAAGCCGTCCAGAATAATGGCGTCGAACGGCTGCAGGCCATCAAACGCCGTGCGCAGGGACGTCAGTGCCTCACCGGCAGACTTCACCGCCTCAATGTGCACCTCGTGGCGCGACAGCATTTCCAGGGTGATCTTGCGGGAGAGCTCGTAGGAGTCCACCACCAGAATCCGGCGATTCCTCACCATCCGGGTATCCGGCCGAACGCGGGTGGCGTTCTCCGGGGCAACTGGCAGGGTCAGTTCTATCCAGAACGTGGAGCCTTCGCCGGGCCGGCTCTCCAGATCCAGCGAGCCGTCCATCAGGTTCACCAGCTGCCGGCAAATGGTCAGACCCAGACCGGCGCCGGGGAGCTGGCGCTGGAACTGCTGGCCCAACTGCACATAAGGCTCATAAACCAGAGGCACGTCTTCCGGATTGATGCCGACGCCAGTATCTTCCACCGCCAAGCGAATCCGGGCCTGGTCGTCCCGGCGGCCCAGCATCTCAATGCTGATCAGCACATGGCCGGAATCGGTAAACTTGATAGCGTTGGAGGTGAGGTTAAGCAGGATCTGGCGAATCCGCACCGGGTCGCCCTTCAAAGCCCAGGGCAGGTTCTCGTCGATGCGCAGCTCCAGGGCCAGCCTTTTCTCCCGGGCCCGCGCGCCGAGCATATGCACCAGATCGTTCAGGGTTTCCCGCAGATCAAAGGGAATGTCATCCAGCACCAGTTTTCCGGCTTCCATGCTGGAAATGTCCAGCAGGTCGTTGATGATGGCGGAAAGGCTCTCCGAGGCGCTCAGCAGCGTTTGCACATACTCCCGCTGTTCCTGATCCAGAGGCGTGTCCGTCAGCAGGTTGGCGTACCCCAGAACCGATTGCAGGGGGGTTCTCAGTTCGTGGCTGACATTGGCCAGGAACTGGTTCTTGGCGTGATTGGCCCGAACCGCCTCATCCCGCTCGTCCTGGGACTGGATGGTGGTCTGGCGCAGGGAGCGGGTGTCTTCCAGAATCTGCAGGCGCATCTTGTTCAGGGCCTGTTCCAGCTCGGAGAGTTCGTCCGGCGTTTTCAGGGCCTTGCGTTTCAGCTTCAGCGGGTCCACCAGAGCATCCAGGTTCAGCCGTGCCGCGTAGTCGGCCATGGATTCCAGGTGCCGGGACAGGGTCAGGCGAACAATCACCAATAATCCCAGGGTACCCAGCATCACCACAATGGACTGGAACAACAGGTTCAATAGCGCCCGGTTCCAGAGCTCTGCGTAGATCTGGTCAATGGAGGAGGTGACGGTCAGCGTGCCCACATTCTCGGGGCTGCGGATGGTGGAGCGGTCAAACACCAGGGCAAAGGTCTGGGAGATAACGCGGCCGTCCGGATAGGTTCCGGTGCTGAATTCCTCGCCAGTGGTGGTGACCACCCGGGCATACTGGATCGCGGGCACCGCTTTCATGTCATCCAGGCTGTTGGCCACCTCGCTGAAATTCATCAGCCAGATGTTGTTACTCATGCTACCGGAGACCAGTTCGGCGGCCCGTGTCTGATTACTCAGCAGATCAGCCTTCCGGCGCTCAAACTCGCCGATCAGCTGAACGCCGGTGGCCACCAGGGATAAGAGAAGGCTGAACAGCAATACATAGGCGAGCAGTCTTGCCGCCAATGGCCGTATTCCCAATCGTTCGAATAGCTGCTTTGAAGGCAAGGCACAAATTCCCTGTGTCGACTACAAAATCACCAGAGGGAGTTTAACAGACCGTTAGCACTTCGACACGTTTCCATGAACGATCATTCACAAATCGGAAGCGCACATTCAGGTCGTACAGGTGGGCACCGTAAATGCGATCTTCCTCCCGCCCCCGGCGAAAGGAAGGGCGCGGGTCATAACCCACGACATCCTCAATCAGGGGGCGCAATGCCGGGTAGTGTTCCGGTGGTAGCTCGAGGATCTGCTGCTCCGCTTCTGGCAGGAACACCACCTCCAGCCTTTCTTCAGTGGGCGGTGAATCGGCCCAGCCCAGGGTGGCCTCCGGCACGGAATCGGCAAAGGGCAGGTAGGGCTTGATATCGAGAATCGGTGTGCCGTCGATCAGGTCATGATCGCTGATGCGAAGAATGAGCTGGCCATCTACCCGCAAAAGCCCCTCATTGCGAACCACCGACAGGCCAAGACTGTTGGGACGAAATGGCGAACGGCTGGCAAACACGCCCATCTTCCGGTTACCGCCAAGCCGGGGAGGGCGCACCACCGGCCGCCACTCGGCACGCACCGCCTCATGAAACTGAAAGGTGAGCCACAGATGGCTGGCGGTCTCCAGACCCCGGAACGCATCCTCCCGGTCAAACGGCGACTGGATGACCAGGTCGGCCCGGGCATGGCGGGTCAGCCCCGGCTGGCGCGGCACCCCGAACTTGTCCCGGAAGCAGGAACGGGTAATGGCAACCGGGGTGAGCGTGAGGGCCTCGGCGGCAGGTTTTGAGGGGTGTCGGGACATCTAAAACTCCGGAACGGAACACCGCGAACTCCGGGGTCAGAAGAACGCCGTCTTCTGACCCCATGTTCAAGTCATACTCCGGGGTCAGATGAACGCTTTCATCTGACCCCTCTTTCAGCTTTAACCCGGGGTCAGATGAACGCCTTCATCTGACCCCATTTTCACATCTGACCCCTGCTTCAAAGGCGATCACCTTCAATAATACCGGAGAAAAACATCTCCACCCGGAAAATCACCGAAGCCCGGTCCTTGGAGCTCTCCTCCCTGGGGAATTCCAGCGCCGGAATCAGCTCGGCATACAGCCAGTTGCTGTGCAGCCGGTACCGAAAGGTCAGATCCCCGAACACCGAGGTGGTGCGCCAGGACGGCTGGCTTTCGCCCAGCACCCCCAGCCGGGGCGTGACAACCAGCCGGTTATTGGTACGCTTTTGCAGGCTGAAAATCTGTGCAGCCACAAATTCCCGGTCCCGGTGCACCCATTCCAGCTCGGATGAGGACCGAAAGTGCCACCCTTTCCCCACCGGCCGCCCGGCATCAATCCAGGTGCGCTCGCCCCAGCCATCCTGGTGGAAATAATAAAAGCGTTGCTGCGCGTTCAGAACCCACTTGTCGTCCAGCCGCCACCGCTTCTTCGCCGTCGCCCGCCAGAAGGCATCCGCAGGAATCCGCAGGCGCACACCCAGGTCATTGGAGAAATTGATGGCGTCACCCACCTCCGTCAGGTAACGCAGGGCGCCCGTGGCTTCGGTATCCGAGCGGTCCGCTTCAGTAAGCTGCCGGTAGCGCTGGCGCTCCGCGAAGGGAATCAGTTCCTCGCTTTCGCTCTCAATAACCAGCCGAAGTTTTTGCCTGGTTGTCGGAATATCCAGCCGGAACCGCGCCTCCGGCTTAAACTGCGCCGGATCTCCATATTCCGACTCGGTGGCAAAACCAATGCGCAGGTAGCTTTCATTATTGGGAAGATCGTAGTTGCTGCCCGAAAGCGTTCGGTCTGCCCACTGGCCCAGGGACTGGATTCTGGGGCCCTGGACGCGCTCCTGGCGCAGAACCCAGTTACTGAATTTCAGCCAATACGAATCCCTGGGCTCTGCCCAATACTCATCCGGCTCAAAGGTGTAAAACCCAATAGGCAGGGTCTCCGGCGACAGAATCTCGGCCACAGATCGCTCCTTCACCTCAAACACCCGCTCGATGCTGTAGCTGGGAGAAGGGAAGGTCAGAGTGAACGCAGCCGCCAGACCTGCAAGCCGGAAGCGGAAAGACCCGTCAGCCAAAATCCACCAACAATCGCTCATGCAGCTCACGCACCTGACGCGCCACCTCATCCAGAGGGCGGTTATTGTCAATTATAGCGTCCGCCCGCGCCAGCCGCTGCTCCCGCGGCATCTGCGCCGCAATAATCCGCTCAACCTGTTCTTGAGAATTGGTGTCCCGGGCCATGGTGCGTTCGATCTGGACATCTGTGGGGACATCGATCACGACAATGCGATCAACGAGTTCGTGTTGGTCGGTCTCGAGGAGGAGAGGGGAGACCAGAAGCACATAGGGAAGCTGGTAATTGTCCGGATGTAACTGCCGAATCAGTTCTTCCCGAATGATCGGATGCAACAGCGACTCAAGCCAAGCCCGCTCTTCGGGCTCCTGAAAGACGATGGTACGAAGCTGGCCCCGATCCAAAGCACCCTCGGCAGTCAAAATCCCCTCGCCAAAATGCTCCGCAATCCGCGCCAGCGCAGGCGTGCCCGGTTCAACAACCTCCCGGGCCACATCATCGGCATCCACCCAGTGCACCCCCAGATCCCCAAACAGGCGCGCCACCGTTGACTTACCGGAGCCGATGCCACCTGTCAGTCCAACAATTTGCAAATCCTTTACTCCCGCTGAAAATGGGGTCAGAGCAAAAACTCAGGGAGTTTTTGGTCAGACCCCTTGGCCGGCCGGGGTCAGACCAAAATCGCCAAGCGATTTTGCTCTGACCCCATTTTCACCAGCACCTACCCCGTCAGACCCCAAAATCAAACCCCCAAAAACCCAAACCAGAACCCCTGAATCTCACTACCAAACCAAAGGCAAAGCAACCCCGCCGTAGCCAGATAAGGCCCGAACGGAATCGGCACTTCCCGCCCATGCTTCTTGAACACCATCAGGCTGATACCCACAACCGCACCAACCACCGAGGAAAGCAGAATCACCGCCGGCAACAGCTGCCACCCCAGCCAGGCACCCAGAGCGGCCAGCAACTTGAAGTCGCCATGCCCCATGCCTTCCTTCCCGGTCACCAGCTTGAACAGCCAGTAAACCGACCACAGGGAAAGATAGCCAGCCACCGCGCCCCAGAAGGCACTGGTAAAGTCCGTCAGCACACCAAAATAATTCAGCACCAGCCCCAGCCACATCAGGGGCAGGGTGATGTTATCCGGCAGCAGCTGGGTATCGAAATCAATCACGGTAAGGGCCACCAAAGCCCACACCAGCAACAACGCCCAAAGCGCAGACTCATTGGCCCCAAGCAGGGCGACCGTAACCACGGAAAACACCGCGGTTACCGTCTCAATCAGCGGATAGCGGGGCGAAATCCGAGCCTTGCAGGAGGCACACCTGCCCCGAAGCACCAGATAGCTCACCACCGGAATGTTTTCCCAGGCACGAATGCCATGGCCGCAGGAGGGGCAGGTGGAAGCCGGCCTGGAAAGAGTTATACGCTCGTCCTGCTTGCGCTGCTTCTCAGGCAACTCCAGAAACTCCTCGCACTGGCAGCGCCAGTCCTGGTGCATCATCTTCGGCAGCCTCAGAATCACAACATTCAGGAAGCTGCCGATGCAGAGGGAAACCAGGGTAACGGTAAGGTAAAGCAGCCAGGGGGTAGAAAGAAAGGTATCCAAAGTAAGCATCAATTGACCGAAAAGCAGCTTGGCGAACTCGGGGTCAGATGAAAGCCTTCATCTGACCCCACTTTTACGTGAACTCGGGGTCAGAAGAACGCTTTCTTCTGACCCCTATTTCGAACCCGGGGTCAGATGAAGTTTTCATCAGACCCCATTTTCATCAGACCCCATTTTCACTAACCAACAACCTGCCCCATCTGGAAGATCGGCAGATACATCGCAATAATCAAACCACCCACCAGCACACCCAGAACCGCCATAATCATCGGCTCCATCAGCGCGGTGAGGTTATCAACCATATCGTCCACCACTGCCTCATAATGCTCCGCCACCTTGGCCAGCATCTCATCCAGGTTACCGGACTCTTCACCGATAGCCGTAAGCTGAACCGCCATAACCGGGAACACATCCTGCTGGCGCATGGAAGCCTGCAGCTGCGTACCGCTGGAGACATCGTTCTTGATGCGGTCAATCGCATCCCGGTAAACCGCATTACCGGTAGCGCCCGCCACAGAATCAAGCGCATCCACCAAGGGAACACCGGCTGCAAAAGTGGTCGAGAGAACGCGGCCAAACTTGGCGACGGCAGATTTATCGAGGATTTCACCAACAACAGGAAGTTTCAGCACGTACTTATCAACCAGATCCGAGAATTTCTGGGACCGGCGAACAGCTTCTTTGAATAGAAAAATTGTGCCGACGATTCCGAGGAGAACCACAAACCACCAGGTTTGCATCCACTCAGACAAATGCACCACCATCTGAGTAAACACCGGCAGTTCCGCGCCGAAGCCCTGAAACAGGCTCTCAAACTGAGGCACAACTTTTACCAGCAGAATGGCAGTAACAATAATTGCCACGACAACAACGGCAATCGGATAAGTCATTGCTTTTTTGACTTTCTTCTTCAGAAGCTCGGTCTTCTCAAGATAGGTCGCAATCCGATCAAGCATTTGCTCAAGGGCACCGGCTTTTTCGCCCGAATCTACCAGGTTGCAATACAAGTTGTCGAAATGCTTGGGATGCTTACGAAGAGCTCCGGCAAAACTCGTACCTGAAGAGATATCATTCCGGATACTCATTACCAATTCCTGGAGGCCCTTGTTCTCAAGGCCGTCGGCAACAATGTCAAAGCTCTGCACCAGAGGCACGCCGGCCTTCATCATCGTCGCCAGCTGACGAGTCAGCATGGCAATATCGAACGGTGTAACTTTCTTGCTGCCACCAAACAGGGGCTTGGGCTTTTTCTTTACCTTGTCCGGAATAATGCCCTGCTTGCGCAACTGGGCCTTCACCAAAGCGAGGTTGGAGCCAGTCAGCTCACCCTTGGACTTATTGCCCTTCCGGTCTTTCCCTTCCCAAACGTACGATTCCAGTTTCTGCGCTTTCTCTGCCATGCTTAATCCTTCGTCACGCGGTTGGCTTCCTCAAGGCTGGTAACCCCCTCCATCACTTTGCGAAGAGCGGATTGCCGCAGTGTGCGGAAGCCTTCTGCCTGAGCCTGTTTTGCAATTTTGATGGAACTGGCTTCTTCCATAATCATGTTTGCCAGCTCGTCGGTAATCTTGACCACCTCGTAAATACCGACGCGGCCTTTGTATCCTCCATTGCATTTATCACAGCCCTTGGGACGGTACAACGTGAAGCCTGTATCAATTTGTTCGGGTGTGAACCCTTCCTCTGCCAGAACCTCGTTCGGCACCTCAAAGGGCTGTTTGCAGGCGCTACAAAGCCGCCGGCCCAGACGCTGGGCAATGATCAGACTCACCGAGGTGGCAATGTTGAACGAGGGCACCCCCATGTTCATCATCCGCGTCAGTGTTTCGGCGGCGCTGTTGGTGTGCAGGGTCGAAAGTACCAGGTGGCCGGTCTGGGCGGCCTTGATCGCAATGTTGGCGGTTTCCAGATCCCGGATCTCACCCACCATGATCACGTCCGGATCCTGCCGCAGAAACGCCCGTAGCGCTTCCGCGAAGCCCAGGCCAACCCGAGTGTTCACGTTCACCTGGTTGATCCCTTCCAGGTTGATTTCCGCCGGGTCCTCCGCTGTGGAGATGTTAATCCCCGGCGTGTTCAGAATGTTCAGGCCGGTATAAAGCGAGACCGTTTTACCGGAGCCCGTGGGGCCTGTGACCAGAATCATGCCTTGCGGCTGGGCAAGGGCGTCCATATACAGCTTCTTCTGGTCTTCCTCGTAGCCAAGCACATCAATGCCCAGCTTGGCCTGGCTCGGGTCCAGAATCCGGAGCACGATCTTCTCACCCCACAGCGTGGGCAGGGTGTTCACCCGGAAATCAATCGCCTTGGTCTTAGACAGCTTCATCTTGATTCGGCCATCTTGAGGCACACGTCGCTCGGATATGTCCAGCTGGGCCATGATTTTCACTCGGGCGGAAATTTTTGGCGCAAGCTTGATAGAGGGGCGCGACACTTCCTTGAGAATGCCGTCTGTCCGGTATCGCACTCGGTAAATTTTTTCATACGGCTCAAAGTGTATATCCGAGGCGCCGCCCCGAATTGCATCGAGAAGCATCTTGTTGACGTACTTAACGATAGGCGCGTCATCTACCTCGCTGGCGACAACGGCGCCTTCGTCTTCCTGCTCACCGCCCTCCGTTTCAACACCTTCGAGATCGGAATCATCCAGATCACCCATGGTGGTGTCCTGAGATTCCAGATATTTGTCGATGGCCTCCCGCAGCTTGGCATCGTCGACAAGAACTGCATCGGTACTCAGGCCAGTGTTGAACTTGATCTCATCCAGAGCCTGAATGTTGGTCGGGTCTGAAACAGCAATAAACAGCCGGTTGCCTCTCTTGTAGAGAGGAAGCGCGTTGTGTTTCCGGACCAGTTTCTCGTCTACTACCTTTTCCGGCATCATTTCCGGCATAAAGGCAGAAAGATCCAGAACCGAGACGCCGAATTCCATCGCAGCCGAAAAGGCGAGCCTGGAGCTGTCTGCAAGGCTGTTCTGTGTCAGGTAAGTGATTAACGGAATCCGGTTCTGCGAGGCCTGCAGGAACGCATCCTTTGCAGTTGCCTCATCCAGCAGCCCGTCATCCACGAAGCGCCGTGCAAGGCCAGTAAGCGTGATATTGCTTTTATTGGTAGACATAAATTAAGTAAAGAACGCAGCCTAAGTAACTGAATCGGGAGTTGTGTCAATTGCAGTGAGTTTAGATGGCTAGAAAGCGTTTGGAAAGCTGATTGCCCTGGCGCCAACCCCAGCCGTCAAACCCCGGGGTCAGAAGAAAGCCTTCTTCTGACCCCACTTTCAGCCTTGGAGCCTTCTTCTGACCCATTTTCATCTCCCCACAAAGTCTGCGCCAACCCCGGGGTCAGAAGAACGCTTTCTTCTGACCCCATTTTCAGCCGTAGTGCACCTGTGGCGACTAAAACCGGTGACCAAATTTGTCACCCACTGACGCCACCGGGCAGCTAAAGCCGCCACCCACCGAGGTGTGACCTGGCTCACAAAGCCTTGCAGGGTGCTGAAATAATTGACGTATTTCCAGGAAATTTGCGCTTCATCAATATTGGCACAGCCGGTGCATTAACTCTGGCAGGCTCAAAACACCGGTCACGGGGCACGGCTCCACCGGCCCCGGGCCAGACAGAGTTGATCAACGACAAACACAGAGGTCAATAATGAAGAACATTCAAATGAATCACGCTCAGAAGGGTTTTACCCTGATCGAACTGATGATCGTTGTTGCGATCATTGGTATTTTGGCGGCTGTCGCAATCCCACAGTACCAAGACTACACGGCGCGGAGCCAGGTAACTCGGGTGGTTGGAGAGGTTAATGCTCTCAAAACCGGTATCGAAGATGCCTTGCAGCGCGGTGCAGAAATCATCGACGGTTACGCCGACGATATCGCGAACAACCAGATCGCTCTTGCTTATGATTCCACAAAGTCAAACCTTTTGGATTCATCTGCAGGCACCAACGGTATCACTATTTCTGATGGCGCCACTGCCACTCCGACTATTGAAGCAACACTTGGTGGACAAGCCTCAGCTGCGGTAACTGGCGCCGTAGTTGAAATCTCCCGTGATGCACAGGGCCGTTGGACCTGCATCGTTACTAATGGCGCCAATGTCGCGGGCTGGAAAGATAGTTATGCGCCCGCAGGCTGCCCGGCTTCTTAACCGACGAATTGGGTAAAACAAACAGTCGAGTATAATTGTAGTCTTAGCTGAGTTGGTTTCCCCGAGGCCCGAAAGTATTTCCTTTCGGGCCTCTGCTTTTTATCCTGCCAACTGATTTCCTGATGCTCAAGCAACCTCAATCACAACAATCATGGACAGGCACAACTTAATATAGCAGGCCAAAGAATGAATTCGCGTCGGCGTCAAGACTCATCTTTGCTGGTGCAGTCGGATTAAGCCAATAAAACTGAGCTACGCGATCTCAAGAAGGCGATGAAAACGGTTAACATGCACGATGAAAAAACCGGTTGTCTCAACTGGTGGAAAAGCGGCCAGGGGGCATTAATTATCGTCAGGGCGAGCACGAACAATCATGGACAGGCACAACTTAATATAGGGGACCAAAGAATGAATTCGCGTCGGCGTCAAGACTCATCTTTGCTGGTGCAGTCGGATTAAGCCAATAAAACTGAGCTACGCGATCTCAAGAAGGCGATGAAAACGGTTAACATGCACGATGAAAAAAACCGATGATCTGATCATGGACAGGCACTAACCTGACCTCACAGCAATCATGGACAGGCACCAACAATCATGGACAGGCACAACAATCATGGACAGGCACAACAATCATGGACAGGCACAACAATCATGGACAGGCACAACAATCATGGACAGGCACAACAATCATGGACAGGCACAACTTAATATAGCAGGCCAAAGAATGAATTCGCGTCGGCGTCAAGACTCATCTTTGCTGGTGCAGTCGGATTAAGCCAATAAAACTGAGCTACGCGATCTCAAGAAGGCGATGAAAACGGTTAACATGCACGATGAAAAAAACCGGTTGTCTCAACTGGTGGAAAAGCGGCCAGGGGGCATTAATTATCGTCAGGGCGAGCAAGCCCTTGGCCCGTGCCTTTGCTTTCGACAGCACTGAGCCTGTTCGGAAAGTTTAGTCAGATTAGAGGAACAGCAAATCGTCGATAATATTCCGCTGTTCTTTAATTCCTGTTCTCGGCCACGCGCAAAAAATGAAAAACAAATCTTTCCCGGTTTTGGTTCCGGTTTTCGCTCTGTTATTCGGTTCAGTCCTCTTTGCCGACTTTATTCCATCGGTCTTTGGCGCTTATGCGGATCAGCGGGTTTTGCTCTCGTTGTTGCTGATTGCCGCGATTGTCCTGGGGCTTGGGAGGCTGTCATATAACGGGCAGCTGGCGTCCATAGTGCCAGAGCTATGGCCGTTTCTCCTGCTGGTATTCAGCTTCCTCCTTGCCGTGCTGCAATATCACTCCGGGCCTTTTTATCTGGTGGAGCCGGTGTTTTATGCGCTTTATTTCCTCGCCTTTGGCATCAGTGGCTACGTTATCCGAACAGAGGGCCTGGCTCGGGAGGCCGCTCAGGCGCTGGTAGTGGTGGCTGCAGTAGCCTGTTTCTTCTATGCAGCGATGACGATTACGGTTTATCTGTTCGCCATTACCGACGATTTCTCCCGGCTCGACCAGATTATTCCGTGGGGCTTTGTAAATATCCGTTACTGGAGCCACATAGCGACCTGGGTGGTACCGCTGTTTCCATTATTTCTTCTGGTTGTGCCCTGTAAACGAAACAGGCTCTGGCGGCTGGGTGCAGCATTTACGGGCGCTATATGGTGGTGGCTGCTGTTCCTGTCATCGTCCCGTGGTTCCATGGTTGGCTTGCTCTTTGGTTTTGTTCTGGTGTGGGCCTGCTTTGGAAGAGCGGCTCTGCCCTGGATAAAGTTGTTCGCCAGATTTGCGGTTTACGGTCTGGTCGCCTGGCTCATCCTGTCAGTGGTTATTCCCAGCCTCGTGTTCGATGAGATTCAGGTTCGTGGGCTCAAGGCTGACAGCTCTGGTCGTATGCCCTTATGGCAAGAAGCCTGGGCTATGAGTTTACTGCACTTCCCGTTCGGCATGGGCCCCCAATCGTGGCTGACCCATGACATTCTGACAGACGCTTACCGGGCATCCCGGAAGTTTGGGCACCCTCACAACATGTACCTGATGTGGGCAGCGGAGTATGGGTGGATTTCCATAGTGGGCCTGGCTCTCCTGTGCTGTTTTGCGTTGCGACATTGGTGGCGTCAGGTTGCAGTGGTTCGGGCCGGTCAGGCCCCCAGCGGTCTGTTATTGGTGGCGTTCACGGCCTCGGTGTTGTCCGCTCTGGTTCACGCCGGGGTGTCGGCGGTGTTCATCGCACCAGGGTCCATGTTAGTGGGGGTGGCAATACTTACGGTTTTCTGGGCGCTCATGAAACCGGAACCCGCGCAACCAACAATGGCCGCCTATGCCACTCAGTCAAGGCTCCCAAGAATGGCGGGATACGCCCTCACTGTGGTGTTTCTCGTCGCCAGCACGGTTTGGTTCGGTGAAGTGCTCAGATACCGGCAGGCGATGGCTGACGATCTTGATTATTACCAGAACGAAGTCTCACTCGGCCACCTTCCCCGGTTCTGGTTTCACGGGTATTTTCCGAGGCATCTCAGCCAGATGCCGCCTCAAAAATAATGGGTTATGAGCGATACGCATAATCTGGCCGGTCTTTTGCCTCAGTCGAGGTAATAGACATCTGAACTCAGGTGCAATTTTTATTATTATGCAACGAAAAAACGCCGGAAATCTTGGACAGGCACTGGTATTTCCTTCCGTGGACAGGAGAGGTATTCCGTGGACAGGCACTGGTATTCCGACAGGAGGTATTCCGTGGACAGGCACTGGTATTCCTTCCACCGTGGACAGGCACTGGTATTCCCTGCCACCGTGGACAGGCACTGGTATTCCCTGGTTTTCCGACAGGCACTGGTATTCCACCTCTGGGCCTTTGTCGTTTCTGGGTACGCATATTTCAACGTTACGTTAAAAACTCGGCCTACACCGCGCTGAGAACTCCGCGTTCTGCCATTGATGGCCATCAAAGCCCGGCCATCGCCCACGGTCGATTCCCAGCCTGTGGCCGGTCCTGAAGAAGAAAGGTTTGAAAGGAAAGGGCTCAGGCCGCCCGTCGGCGTTCCTTGCGGTAATCCTGGTATGTCGCCTCAAAGCGCGTGGCCCGCTCGCACCATCGCCCTGGATCCAGGTTCAACCGTTCCAGTATCGGCAGGGCTTTCTCATCGATTACACCGCGCTTGTCGCTGCGGCTGATCCGCCCGGTGCAATCCACCAGTTCCAGATAATATTCAAAACCAAACAGGATGCCCCGCTGAGGCCCGTTGCGAATGACGCCCTCAAAGCCCAGTAAGGGTTTCGGCGGTACGCAGAAGTTATTCAGGGCTTGTTGTTCGATCTGGTTCTGAATGGCCTCGGCCAGATTAAAGCTGGGTTGGATTCGCTCCTTGAGGCTGGTGTGGTCTGAGGCTTCGGGGGTATCGGCAATGGCCGCCCGAATCGGGTTCAGGTCGACATACGCCATGCAGGACAGTACGGCTTCTTCGGTGTCCAGTGGATAGGACTTGAATCGGCTTTCCCAAAAGTGGCCGGTACAGTTGTCTTCCCGGTTCGCTTGGCGAGCAATGGGCTCGTTCAGGCACTTCATAAACCAACTGAGGTCTGCCAACCGGCTGCGGTCTGGGCTGAGTTTGACAACCAGGTGAATCTGTTACGCACTGCCGGTAGATAGGGTATCGGTCTCGCCCGTTAGGTTACTGGTTCATCGGTGAGGTGGTGGTCAGTGGCTGTGGTAGACTTCAGGTATTGAGACAGGAGACCCCATGGCAACGAATCACCACGACACCGGTTACAAGGAGCT
>Ga0208300_100739_pt1 | contig 19547 bp, 20 predicted proteins | sample 23_taG_FD_184096 | JGI IMG/M metagenome (GOLD analysis project Ga0208300, IMG submission 184096) | Marine viral communities from Cariaco Basin, Caribbean Sea - 23_WHOI_OMZ (SPAdes) (version 2) | ecosystem: Environmental > Aquatic > Marine > Oceanic | place: Caribbean Sea: Cariaco Basin... | reverse complement strand
ACCTGCCACGAATCTTCATCAATGTAGAAATCACGCTGGGCATATACGTGGCGCTCACCTTCTTTCAAAGTAGCGCGAACGTGCCATACCCGATGCAATTCGTAGCGAGTCAGGTCCTGATTGATGTGTCCGGCCTTGATGATGTCATCGTAGTCCAGGTCACGGTCAACCAGCTTGTAGGAGTTGTACGGAATGTACATCTCTTTCTTACCCAACAGCTCCCAGTTGTAACGGTCTGGAGCGCCGTTGAACATATCGAAGTTGTCACTGGTACGCATGCCATCGGCTGCAGTACCCGGACCGTCATAGGCCACCTGAGGCGCTCGACGCACTCGGCGCTGGCCGGCGTTATATACCCATGCACGACGAGGCTCTTTAACCTGGTCGATGGTTTCGTGTACAAGCAGTACGTTACCAGCCAATCGCGCCGGCCCTGTAATGGCCTGTTTGAAGTAGAACAGAACGTTGTCATCCTGCCCCTTCTTGTAGTCAGACAAAGCCGTATTCCAGGTAATTTCGTCCTGGAATCGTACGATGGAGTAGGCACCACTCGCGGTCGGCGTTGCCTGCCCTACGTTTCGCTGTACCGAACCACCGCGATAGCGGGTAATGTGGTTCCAGATGGCTTCAAGGCCATTCTGGGGAATGGGAAACGGCGTGGCACTTTCGTAATTGCCAAGGCCGTTACCGTCCTGGATAAGCTCTACCTTGGTCGCGTTTTCGACCGTCTTATCCATCACGTCTTTCGGGTAGGCCGACGTACGGTGAGTTTCATAGACCGGAATTGTGTAATCGGCATATTGACGAATCATCGCAACCTGGCCTGGCGAGAGCTTGTCTGCGTATTGATCCACGTTGCTCTGATCAATCACAAATTCAGGCTTCTCATCCGGGAACGGGTTGACGTAAATTCCGTCACCTTTATAACCCGAAGGCGGCGTTGTCATGCCTCCGGTCCAAGCAGGGATAGCACCGCCGTTACCGGCCTTTTCAGCACCCATCGGGGTGAGTGTGTCACCCAATTTGGCCGCTTCGCCGGCAGAAACTGCACCCCAGGCCTGGCCAGCAAACATGCTTGCAGCCAATACACCGGTAGCCAATAGTTTCTTGTTCAGTTTCATTTAAATTACCTCTTTGAACAAAATCTGTCCGGTTCAGAATGAGTAGGAAACGCTCGCGCTTACGAAGTCGCGGTCGGTCAATTCGTTATAGGGCTTGCCACCAAAGTAGTTGGTGTAGCCGATGTTGCCGGTGATCTTGTTTTGGTAAACACCGGTTACCGATAGCCCAAGCGACTTGCTACCTTCATTGAACGCACCACCCGGCTGTGGTGAATAACCTTCTACATCGTGGGTCCAAGCCAACTGTGGCTTCAGGTTTATGCCGGCAATCGCGTTCGGGTATTCCCAAACAAGACGCGTACGGTAACCCCATGAAAAGTCTGTGGTGAAGCCGTCGTTTTCGCAGTAATCGGAGTTTAGATTCAACGGTTCAGCGGGGCTGCCAGCGATTGGCTGAGAGCATGCATCTCCGCTGGCCGTTGGCACTGGCCCTATACCGAAGGCGCCTGAGCGACCGTAACGCGCTTCATCGTATCCCGGCAAATCATGCACCCATGTGGCGGCCGCTTCATTGATAAGCGAAAGCCTGCTTGCCCCCATGATCTGATCGAAGAATTTGATCAGCGTGAACTGGAACTGAGACACGTTAAAGCGATCGTTACCGCTTGCGACGATTCCGCTCGGATCCGATATACCCAACTCCTTTTCCCGCTGCCGCTGCAGCATGCTCGCTGGCCTGCCATCCGGCAGGGGCAGTTGCAGGCCTGCATAGATCAACTCGAAGGCGTTCCACTGGACAGGAACGTCTTCACGGAAGCTATATTCCGCGCCCAATGACCAACCGCCCGGCGTTGTGGTGTTGATACTCACGCCGTACAGTTTGATATTTTCCGGATACTCCATGAAGTACTCAGGGAAGCCACCGTTAGAAGGCCCCTTCCCATCGTTCACAATACCGCTGACGTATGGCAAGCGGCTATGGTACTGAATAAAATAAAAACCCAGTTCTGAATCGTTCAGTTCGGGCACGTACCAGCGAAGCGCCACACCAAACTGGTCTTTTGCGTCGGGGCGGTCGTCCGCCTCTCGGGCAATAGCGTATCGACCACCCGGTAAGCCGAGCGTGTTATATTTATCGAAGATTGCACTCTGCTCTTCACTGACCATACCGCTTGGCCAAATGGGGCCGCAGCCATCCGAGACAAAGTCGATGGTGGAGAAGAAGGTGCCGCAATCGTCAGCGCGCACAGGTTCCCAGTCAGTTTGGACAAAAGCTTCAACGGTTACGTTTTCGGTAACACCCGCAGACACGTACAGCATCTCTACCGGCAAAAGGGCGTCTTTCAGTTCTGAGCCCGGCGCACGGAACGCAGGCACGTCGACCGGGTTGATGGTGTTGATGCCACCCTGGATAAAGGTGCTCTCGCCCCAGCTCAACACTTGTTTACCGTAGCGGATGCTTACGGGAACGTTTCCGAAGTACCAATCCGAGAAGATGTAGGCATCAAGAATTTCACCGCCAGAGGCGTTGTCTTTGCCATCGCTGCTTAGCGGGCGGTAACGGCGCTCTTCGTCTTTCAGTTCAAAGTCGTACCAATAACGGCCACGAAGCAAGCCACCGATTCGGGTCAGGTAATCGTTGTCTACGCTGTAATCCAGAAACAGCTCGCTGTTACCTTTGACGATTTTGGATACCACATCACCTTTATCAAAGTTGCGGTTACCGTTGTCGTAGTTATTGGTCGAGGCCGTGCCGCGGCCGTCGTGAGGTGCAAGCAGTCGCTTATCGGCTTCTTCTGTTCGCCATGCAGCCCCGGCTGACAGCGTGGTGTTGAATTGAACTTGCCCGGCATTCCCCAACGGGTACGAAATAGCAAAAGCCGGGCTGGATACGCCGGCTGCGATGGCGACGGCAAGTGGTAACTTGGTCCAGCGCTGCCAGGGTTGAGTTTTTCTTGTCATTGGAAGGCTACTCCGTTGTTGTTCTGAGTCGCTGCTCGATTATTCTGTTGGTTGGTGTTCGTCGGCCGTGTAGACATTGCCGTGATGCTAGCACTATAGCTAAGGCTTCTCGCGGCTTTGATCAGTCAAAAGTATGATTTTGCTGTCACTCTTGGTTAGCCGTCTTTCTCGCACCTCATCACTATAGACAAGATTCGGGGATGCAACCACTTTGGGGTGGGTGGTTTTGGTTTGCTGAATGAAGGAGTTTGGGAGGGGGCTTCAAGGAGAAACTAGCTCCTCCGTGATGCTCTGATCGCAGTAAGCAAACAACGCCGGGCTTTCTTCTGGAAACCGCTACAAGCACTTCCCTGTGCGCTTGTCTCCGGCCATCCATGGCCTACGAAATTTCCAGAAGAAAGCCCGGCGTTGTTCGCCCAGACTATGCACTTAACGTCCGGGCAGACAAAACGAGAGCAATCCCGTTACATCATTTCGATAGCCATCGCTGTGGCTTCACCACCGCCGATGCACAGGGCCGCTACACCTTTCTTTTTGCCGTAGCGCTGCAAGGCATACATCAAAGTAACCAGCAGGCGTGAACCTGTGGAACCAACCGGGTGCCCTTGGGCGCAAGCGCCGCCGTGGACGTTTACTTTTTCAGGGTCCAGGCCCAGTTCTTTGATGGGCATCATGGCAACCATGGCGAAGGCTTCGTTGATTTCGAACAGGTCAACGTCATCCTTGCTCCAACCGGTTTTCGCGAACAGTTTCTCGATCGCGCCAACCGGTGCACAGGTGAACTCGGCCGGTAGCTGCGATTGGGTGGTGTGGCCGACGATGCGGGCCAGTGGTTTGAGGCCGCGTTTTTCGGCTTCGGATTCGCGCATCAGGACCAGCGCGGAGGCGCCATCGGAGATTGATGAGGCGTTGGCGGCGGTTACGGTGCCGTCTTTTGCGAAGGCCGGGCGCAGGCTTGGGATTTTTTCGATGTTGGCGTTGTGGGGCTGCTCGTCGTCTTCAACAACCACTTCGCCTTTACGGGTTTTGACGGTCACCGGGATGATTTCGTCTTTGAGTACGCCGTCTTCGATGGCTTTTTTCGCGCGGTTCAGGGAGTTGATGGCGTATTCGTCCATCTCTTCGCGGGTGTAACCTTTTTGGTCGGCAACTTCTTGTGCGAAGGAACCCATCAGGCGGCCGGTTTCGGCGTCTTCAAGACCGTCCAGGAACATGTGGTCTTGCGGGGCAGGCCCTGGGCCCATACGGTAGCCTTGGCGGGCACCTTGCAGGATGTGCGGGGCGTTGGACATACTTTCCATGCCGCCAGCAACCATGATGTCGTTGGTGCCTGCTTTGATCAGGTCGTGGGCGAACATGGTGGCTTTCATGCCGGAGCCGCACAGTTTGTTAATGGTGGTTGCGCCTGTGCTATCTGGCAATCCTGCCTTACGCATTGCTTGGCGGGCCGGGCCCTGCTTCAGGCCGGCGGGCAATACGTTGCCCATGATGACTTCTTGCACGTCAGTAGGCTGAAGGCCTGCACGCTTGACGGCTTCGGCGATGGAGATGGCGCCCAGTTCCGGAGCGGTGATCGGGGCTAGGCTGCCCATGAATCCGCCCATGGGTGTACGTACACCGCTGACGATTACGACGTTGTCTTGGCTCATGTTGTGACCTCTCTGGTTTCGTTCTTTCTAGTTTTGATTATGGCTTGTGCGGTGCTTCCAGATATTCCTGGGATTGCATTTCCAGCAAGCGGGATTCGGTACGTTCAAACTCGAAGCTCAGGCTGCCACCGGAGTAGAGTTCGGTGATGGGTGCTTCGGCGGAGATGATGAGTTTTACGTTGCGATCGTAGAATTCGTCGATCATGTTGATGAAGCGGCGAGCCTGGTCGTCTTTTTCTACGCCCATGACCGGCACGTTGGAGACGATGATGGCATGGAACTGGCGGGCCATTTCGATGTAATCGTTTTGGCTGCGCGGACCGTCGCATACATCCAGGAAATCAAACCAGACGACGTCGTCGGCGTGGGCTTGGGCCGGGATTTTTCGGCCGTTTATCTCCATCGATTTACTGTGTTTGCCAGCTTCAACAGCCAACGCGTCGAAGCTTTCACGCAAGCTCGCATTGGCACCTTCGTCCAGCGGGTGATAATACAGTTTGGCTTGTTCGAGTGTGCGCAATCGGTAATCGACACCGCCGTCTACGTTGACGACGTCGGTGTGTTGTTTAACGAGTTCGATGGCGGGCAGGAAGCGAGCTCGTTGCAGGCCGTCTTTATAGAGCCCGTCGGGTACGATGTTCGATGTACAAACCAGGGTAACGCCGCGGCTGAACAATTCTTCCATCAGGGTTGCCAGGATCATGGCATCGCCGATGTCTGATACGAAGAATTCGTCGAAGCAGATAACCCGGGTTTCGCCGGCGAAGGTTTTGGCTACTTTTTCTAGCGGGTTTTTTTCGCCTTTGAGCTTTCTTAACTCAGCGTGAACGCGCTGCATGAAGCGGTGGAAGTGCACACGCATTTTGCGCTCGAAGGGCAGAGCTTCGAAGAAGGTGTCCATCAGGTAGGTTTTTCCGCGCCCTACCCCACCCCAGAAGTACAGGCCTTTTACGGGTGTTTCTTTGCCTTTTTTCAGCTTGCGGCGTAATTTTTTAAGTCCTTTGCTACGCTCGCTTTCAGCTTCCACCAGTTTGTCGTACAGTGCTTGTAAGCGTCGAACGGCGTCTTCCTGCGCCGGGTCCTTGTGAAAATCCGGGCGCTCTAGATCCTTTTGGTAGCGTTGCCAAGGAGTCAGGTTCGCAACAGTTTCGGTGGACACGGCTTCTGTCATCAGGGTTTTCCTGCCATCTGGGTGGATTTCTGGGCGCGGTATTGTCGCTCATTTCGCGCTTTTTGGCCACGCCGCGTAGGCTGTGGGGCAATACGACGATTGGCGCAGTGTTTCGGCATGTGCGCTGGTGCTTTGGAGGGGTATACTCTTTTTATAGGTTTTCGCTCTCTCGCATGTACTGACTAGGACGATTGTTATATGACGAACCTGATTCTTGCGGCAGTAGTCGCGCTGGTGGTAGGTATTATCATTGGGGTTCTTTTTGGGCGCTCTGGCCAGGGTGCTTCTTTGCGTCAGCGGAGGGCTGAGCAGAAGATTGATGAGCTTCGGGGTGAGTTTACGCGCTATCAGGCTCAGGTGAATGAGCATTTTCTGGAATCGGCTCAGTTGTTGGAGCGGTTTAATAGTGCCTATCGCGATGTGAATGATCATATGGCGCGTGGGGCGAATCGCTTGTGTAATGATGAGGAGTGGCCGGAGTCGCTGGGGCACAATGTGTCTGGGCGTATCGAGCACTCGGATTCTGATTCTTCGGAGCCGCCGAGGGATTATGCGCCTAAGGCTGATCCCAAAGAGAAGGGTACGCTTTCTGAAGACTTTGGGTTGCCTAAGGGTGAGAAGCGGCCTGCTTGATGTGACATAAGACTTCTTTTGGAGTTAGGTTGGAGCGGGTAGGCTTTCCAAAAACCGCTCCTTCGGCACCCCTGCGGGGTCCGGCCCGCAATCACAGATTGCGGTCGTTCAGCTTTCGCATGAAGCTTTGCTTCATAAGCGCTCGGCTGAACCCATGTGACGCTTCTGCTCCGCCATCCATGGCTGCGCACATTTTTGAAAAGCCGCCCCACCCTGATCTTGCAAACTTGTGAGTGTCCCGCCCCTACCCCATTTATGCAGTAATTCCGTTCAATTATGCCGGGTTATCACAGTCGATGAACTGGTGCTCTATTCCAAATTCTTTCGCTAGCGCTTCACCCAATGCTTTCGCACCATAACGTTCTGTGGCGTGATGACCGGCGGCGTAGTAGTGGATGCCGGATTCTCGGGCGGTGTGGGTGGTGGGTTCGGAGATTTCGCCGCTGATGTAGGCGTCAACGCCGAGTTCGAGTGCTTTGGTGATGAACCCTTGAGCTCCGCCGGTGCACCAGGCGACGGTTTTAATCAGGTCTGCGCCCTCGCCTACGTGGAGTGGCTGTCGGTTCAGCACGCTTCCAATGTGCTGGGTAAAGGCTTCTGGCGTCATGGGCTCGAACAGTTCGCCTTGCCAGACCAGACCGCCTACCGGGCGTGGGTTTTGGATGCCCAGTACGTTGGCCAATTGGCGGTTGTTGCCGTATTCGGGGTGGTCGTCGAGTGGCAGGTGGTAGGCGACCAGGTTGATGTCGTGGTCGAGGAGTTGTTTGATGCGGCGCTTTTTCATTCCGCGGATAGCTTGGTCTTCGCCTTTCCAGAAGTAGCCGTGGTGGACGAGGATCATGTCGGCATTTTGTTCTACGGCGGCGTCGATCAGGGCTTGGGAGGCGGTTACGCCTGAGACGATTGTTCGCACCTCTTCTTTGCCTTCAACTTGTAGGCCGTTTGGGGCGTAGTCTTGGAAGTTTTCGGGCTGGAGCCATTCGTTTATTTTCGCCAGTATCTGATTTCGATTTGCCATGAGTTATTCCCCTATTCTTCAGACTTTCGAGATCGGATCGGCGCTTAGGTATTGGTGCAGGGATGGGGCTGGTCGGGCTTTCCAAAAACCGCTCCTTCGGCACGTCCATGTGACGCTTCTGCTCCGCCATCCATGGCTACGCACATTTTTGGAAAGCCCGACCAGCCCCAACCTTTAAGCTTGGGTGCGCGCCGACTCCTCGGTCAAACTTCGAGCCAACTCAAAGAAAATCCAAGCCTTTGATCAACGCGTTGTTTTGGTCGCTGGTGCCAATCGTGATTCGCAGGAATTCACTGATCCGCGGTTTGTTGAAATGGCGAACGATGATGCCCTGCTCACGGAGTTTAGCCGCAATCTCTTCGCCTTTGTGGTCAGGGTGGCGCGCAAATACAAAGTTGGCTTTTGAGGGCAACACTTCGAAACCGAGGTTTTCCAATCCTTTGGTGACCTTCTCGCGTTCGCGAATAACACCGTTGCAGGAGTCTTCGAACCACTGGCGGTCTTCGAATGCGGCCACGGCACCCGCCAGCGCCAAACGATCCAGCGGGTAGGAGTTGAAGCTGTCTTTGACGCGGTTCAATCCTTCAATGAGCTCTGCATTGGCGACGGCGAATCCGACTCGCAAACCCGCCAGCGAACGCGCTTTTGACAACGTTTGGCACACCACCAGGTTCGGATATTGGTTAACCAAGCGAATCGCGGTTTCACCACCGAAATCGATATAGGCTTCGTCCACTACCACAACACTTTCCAGATTCGCTTCTACGATGGCCTGCACATGCTGCAAGCCCATGTAGCGTCCGGTTGGTGCATTCGGGTTCGGGAAGATAACGCCGCCGTTGTCTCGTTTGTAGTCGTCCGGGTTTATTTCAAAGTCTTCGGTCAACGGGATGATGTTGCTTTCAACTTTGTACAGACCGCAGTACACGGGATAGAAACTGTAGGTGATGTCCGGGAACAGGATTGGTTTGTCTTGTTTCAGCAGGCCCTGGAAGATGTGGGCCAGCACTTCGTCGGAGCCGTTGCCAACGAAGACTTGCTTTTCTTCTATGCCGAAATCGGTGTAGTACGAAGCGATGGCTTCTTTCAGAGCGTGGCCTTCGGGGTCTGGGTACAGGCGAAGGTTGTCGTTCAGCTCTGATTTAATGGCCGAGATCACTTTCGGGGATGGCCCGAAGGGGTTTTCGTTGGTGTTCAGCTTTACCAGGTTCGTCATTTTAGGCTGCTCACCTGGCACATACGGCTGTAACTCGCTGACTAGTGAGCTCCAGTATTTACTCATGATTCACGCACTCCGAGTTGGTGCAATAATAAGAATTCAATGATGACGCTGATGCAGGGCGGCGGTGCACAAGGTTTGGATGAGTGTGGCAAGAAGGCCTTTCCAAAAATGTGCGGAGCCATGGATGGCGGAGCAGAAGCGTCACATGGACGTGCCGAAGGAGCGGTTTTTGGAAAGGCCTTCTTGCCATGCTCTCAAGCACCCAATCCGAAACCGCCCTGCGCACAACGACTCAGTCTTTAATACGGTATTCCGCCGAACGGGCGTGAGCGGTCAGCCCTTCCCCGCGAGCAAGAACCGACGCCACACGCCCCATGCGGTCCGCGCCTTCAGGCGTAAAACCGATCAGCGACGAACGTTTCTGGAAGTCGTAAACGCCCAGAGGCGAACTGAACCGCGCGGTGCCGCTTGTGGGCAGTACGTGGTTCGGGCCGGCGCAGTAGTCTCCGAGGGCTTCTGCTGTGTAACGGCCCATAAAGATCGCGCCGGCGTGGCGGATGTCTTCCAGCATGGCTTGGGGGTCTTCTACTGATAGCTCCAAGTGCTCGGGAGCGATGCGGTTCGACACTTCCGCTGCTTCTTTCAGATCAGCCACGTGAATCAGCGCGCCACGGCCCGTCATGGATGTGCGGATAATTTCTTCACGCTCCATAGTCGGCAGAAGCTTGTTTATGCTCGCTTCCACGGCGTCAAGGAAATCTGCATCCGGGCTGACGAGAATACTTTGCGCCTGCTCGTCGTGTTCGGCCTGCGAGAACAAATCCATCGCGATCCAATCGGGATCGGTTTTACCGTCGCAGATCACCAGAATCTCGGACGGGCCGGCGATCATATCGATACCAACAATACCGAACACTTCACGCTTGGCCGTCGCCACAAAAATATTGCCCGGCCCCACGATCTTATCCACCGCCGGCACGGTTTCGGTACCATAAGCCAACGCACCCACCGCCTGCGCGCCACCCAGAGCAAACACACGGTCAACTCCGGCAATCGCGGCTGCCGCCAGTACCATATCGTTCACCACGCCATCCGGCGTAGGAACCACCATAATCAACTCACCGACACCCGCCACCTTGGCGGGGATCGCGTTCATCAAAACGGACGACGGATACGCAGCCTTACCACCCGGCACGTACAAACCAGCGCGATCCAGTGGCGTTACCTTCTGCCCCAGAACCGTTCCGTCTTCATCCTGATACTGCCAGGATTGCTGATTCTGCCGCTCATGATAATCCCGAACCCGCTCCGCCGCCTTCTCAAGCGCCTCACGCTGATCCTGCGGAATCGCCGCCAAAGCAGCCTGCAAACGATCTCGCCCCATCTCAAGCTCGGCCATGGAGCCAACCTTCAAACGGTCAAACTTCTCCGTAAACTCGAGAACCGCCGCATCGCCGCGGGTCTTCACCTCATGCAGGATATGACGCACCGACTCATTCACCTGATGATCCACACTGTCATCCCATGCCAACAGCTGGGCCAGCGCACTGTCGAAGTCGCCTTGGGTGGTGTTAAGTCTGGTGATCTTATCGGTCATAACTCAAATCCTGCTTTGGATTGAAATTATTAAGTAGAGAGGCATCCCTACTCAGAAGCCGGAAGCAGCCATTGGGGTGGCCCTTCCAAAAATGTCGTAGGCCATGGATGGCCGGAGAGAAGCGCACATGGATGTGCTCGTAGCGGTTTTTGGAAGGGCCGCCCCAATGGCTGCCCACCCAAAGTAAAAAACTTACTCCGAAGAACCGCGACGACGATCCACAGCAGCCGCCATCATCTCGATGATCGGATTAATCTTCCCATGCTGCATCTTCATCGACGCCCGATTCACCACCAACCGCGTACTGATATCGTCAATCAACTCCCGCGCCTCAAGGCCATTCGCCTTCAGCGTATTACCGGTATCCACGATATCCACAATCTCATCGGCCAGATTCAGAATCGGCGCCAACTCCATCGCACCATACAGCTTGATGATATCCGCCTGACGACCCTGCGCCGCGTAATAACGGCGAGCAATATTCACAAACTTCGTCGCCACTCGAATACGCCCGGCCGGCGGCTGCTCGCCCACTTTACCGGCCGTCATCAAACGACAACGGGAAATATTCAAATCCAGCGGCTCGTACAACCCTTCCCCGCCATGCTCCATCAGCACATCCTTGCCGGTCACGCCAAGATCTGCACCACCATACTGAACATACGTAGGCACATCCGTTGCGCGAAGGATCAGCACGCGCACACTGGGATCCGTAGTGGGGAACACCAGCTTGCGGGACTTTTTCACGTCGTCTACCAGCTCAATGCCGGCTTCCGCCAACAGTGGCAGCGTCTCTTCGAGAATTCGTCCCTTCGACAAGGCGATGGTGATGGAATCTGTCATGGGTCTTTCCGGGTTCCCGTTGGTGTTTGATTACGCTGGCAAGCGGCGAATGCTTCCGCCCAACAGCTGCAACTTCTCTTCAATACATTCGTAACCGCGGTCAATGTGATAAATGCGGTCTACAATGGTGTCGCCCTCAGCAACCAAACCGGCAATGACCAAACTGGCCGAGGCACGAAGGTCAGTGGCCATAACCGGTGCACCGGTCAAATGATCCACGCCTTTGATAATGGCTGCGTTACCTTCCAACGTGATGTCGGCACCCATGCGGATCAGTTCCTGAAGGTGCATGAAACGGTTTTCGAACACCGTTTCCACGATGGTGCCGGTACCTTCCGCGACCGCATTCATAGCCGCAAACTGGGCCTGCATATCGGTGGGAAACGCTGGATAAGGTGCGGTCCGAATGCTCACCGCTTTCGGGCGCTTGCCCTTCATATCCAGCTCGATCCAATCTTCACCGGTGGTGATGTGGGCTCCGGCTTCTTCCAGCTTCAGCAGCACCGCTTCCAGAATATCCGCGCGGGTATCTTTCAGCTTCACCCGGCCGCCAGTGGCCGCAGCGGCAACCAGATAGGTACCGGTTTCAATACGGTCTGGCTGAACATTGTGGTGACAACCGTGCAGGCGCTCCACACCGTTGATTTCAATTGTGGCTGTGCCGTGGCCTTTGATATCTGCACCCATGGCAATCAGACACTCAGCCAAATCCACCACTTCTGGCTCGCGGGCCGCGTTTTCAAGAATGGTTTTACCGTCAGCCAAAGTAGCGGCCATCAACAGGTTTTCCGTACCGGTTACGGTGACGGTATCCATGAAGATGTGCGCGCCCTTCAGGCGACCGTTGGTTTTTGCATGGATGTAACCATTCTCAACCTTGATGTCCGCGCCCATCTGCTCGAGGCCGTGGATGTGCAGGTTGACCGGCCGTGTACCAATGGCACAACCACCGGGCAACGACACCTGAGCTTCGCCAAAGTGTGCGACCAGCGGGCCCAGCACCAGAATAGAGGCGCGCATGGTTTTTACCAGCTCATAAGGCGCGTGGTAATGCTCGATGGTGTTGGCGTGTACTTCAACGCTCATTTTCTCGTCAATCAGCAGCTCGACACCCATACGGCCCAGCAACTCGATCATGGTGGTGACGTCGTTCAGATGCGGCAGGTTGCCAACGGTAACCGGCTCGGAGGCCAGCAGCGTTGAAGCCAAAATCGGCAAAGCCGCGTTTTTGGCGCCGGAAATCCGAATCTCGCCATCCAGAGGCTTTCGGCCTCGGATCAGAAGTTTATCCACAATAGTAATCCTGTTCTGTTTAGCCGTTGGCCTGACGCGCAGCCCACTCGCTTGGAGTGAAGGCTTTCGGGTGAAGAGCGTGAATGGTGCCGTCCATGATGTACTGGAACAGTACCTTGTTGATCATCTGCTGTCTTTTAATGGTAGGCAGGCCTTCGAATACGTCACCCACTGCAACGACCATGTAGTGGTTGCCATCGACTTGTACCTGAACCTCACAATCAGGCAGGGCTTCTTTAACAAGTTCGGTAACCTGGGCGGCGTCCATAGAAAATCCTCAGCTTTATTAAAATCAGGAGCGGAATTGTAACCAATTCCCGGGCAGCGGTCAGCTATGCGGGGAAAATCCCGGCAGATGGGCATCCAAATTACTCAAAGCCGCCAGCGACTGCAGGCGTTCACTGGCACCTTCAAACGCGAGCGACACCTGTTTTGTTTGCGCCAACCGCTGCCAGCACATCAGCATGGAAAGTATCGCACTATGGGCGGTTTGCAGCCCGGCAAGATCAACCGTTAATGAGCCCTGAGCGCCGCTAACAAGCTTCTCACCCTGTTTGCGGAGCTCAAGAACACTGCTCGCATCAACCTCGCCGGCAACGCTCAATACAGAGCCGTCAAGGCTCACATCCGGGCGGGAGTTACTCATGAGGCGTTAACGTCTTCTTCCAGGTTCAACGATTTCACCGAATCGGTCCAGCCATCAATGACGACCTGCACCTGGCCGCGATTCTCTTCCATTTCCTGAGCAAAGCGGTCCCGGAACGCCAAGCCAATGTTAACACCCTCAACAATCACGTTTTCCATCAACCAACGTCCGTCGTCGTTTTTATACATGGAGTAAGTCACCGGGTAACGATTACCCGAGGCGGTAATCACCACCAACTGCACCGATGCCCGGTTTTCGTTCTGGGGCAGAATCTCCGCTTCACGCACCTCGATCCTGAAATCGTCGGCAGTCACCAACGCCTTGGCATAGCTATCAAACAAACTGCGTTTGAACTTGGCCACAAACTCGTCGCGCTGCTCACGGGTTGTTTGGCGAGCGTAGCGCCCCATTACCCGGGCCGCTATACGACGAAAATCCACGAAATCCGTCAAGGCGTCGTCCATGCTCTGGTAAAAAGCTTCAGGATCCTTTTCAAACAAGCCTTTCTCGGCGTTCAGTTTCTGAACCAGCATTTGGGTGTTATCGCTGACATATTGCTCCAGATCTTCTTCGACACCCGCCGACGCCTGACCAACAACCATCATCAACAACGCAAATACAACAAACAGCTTTCGCTTGAAAATTAACATTTTAATCTCCTGTCTTGTTTTGCATCAGCGGCCAGAGGCAAAGTTGCTGATCAATCTTTCAAGATTCATTGCAGACTGGGTGGAGTAAAACGTATCACCCTCGCCCAACGACTCCATGTCGCCACCAATCGAAATATCGATGTACTGCTCACCCAGCAAACCTGACGTGCGAATTACCGCGGCACTGTCTGCCGGTATGGTGTCCACATCCGAACGAATGGCCATGGTTACCTTGGCCTGAAACGTGTTCTTATCCAGACTGATGGATTCAATCGAACCGACGGTCACACCCGCCATCGACACTTTGCCGCGCGGCGTTAGTCCACCGACATCGTTAAAGTTAGCGTATACCGTATACGTTGCAGCGGCCGATTTAGGCGACAAACCACTCACCTGAAGCGCCAAAAACAGCAAAGCTGCCAACCCGGCGATCATGAAAAAACCTACTACTATTTCCGTTGTTCTTTGCACCATAACAGGGCCCTGAAATCCTTATTAGAAATCGCCAAACATAACAGCGGTCAGCACGAAATCCAGGCCGAGTACCGCCAGTGATGAATACACAACTGTTTTGGTCGTCGCAGAACTGATACCTGCAGACGTGGGCACACAGTCGTACCCTTGATAAACGGCTATCCAAGCGCACACAAAGCCGAACACAACACTCTTAATAACGCCGTTCAGCACATCGTCCACAAAATCGACCGATGACTGCATGTTGCCCCAGAACGAGCCTTCAAAAACACCCAGCCAATCCACGCCAACCAGCATGCCGCCCCAAATACCGACCACGGAGAAGATCATCGCCAGTATCGGCATCGCAATAAATCCGGCCCACAGACGGGGCGCTATGACACGGCGCAAAGGATCAACGCCCATCATTTCCATACTGGACAATTGTTCGGTCGCTTTCATCAACCCGATTTCCGCGGTCAACGCAGACCCTGCACGCCCGGCAAACAAGAGCGCCGTAACCACCGGCCCCAACTCTCGAACCAAGGTTAGTGCAATCATCTGACCAATCGCGGCTTCGGAGCCGTAGTCGCTCAGAATGGTATAGCCTTGCAACGCCAATACCATGCCTATGAACAAGCCGGAAACCACAACGATCGCCAGCGAAAGCACACCTACGGAATAAAGCTGTTTGATCAGAAGCGGAAAGCCGGTTGCAGGCTTGGGCACTCCAACCAGAACGCCAAACAGAAACTGAGTCGCACGCCCTAAAGAACCCACCACTTCCAGACTTCTTCGACCGAAGCCCGCTACGTAATCCATCATATTGACGCTCCCTTGATATCAAAGTCATCAACGGGATTACTGGCCGGATAATGGAAGGGTACCGGGCCGTCTGGCTGACCGCTCAGGAACTGCTGAACGAGCTCAGAAGGGTGATTGCGCAATTCGTCCGGTGTGCCCGTGCCAATCACTTTGCCGTCAGCAATGATGCACGCATAGTGGCAGATGCTCAGGGATTCCGGCACATCGTGGGACACCAGCACGCTGGTCAGCCCCATGGAGCTATTGAGATCCCGGATCAACTTGACCAGCACGCCCATGGCGATTGGGTCTTGCCCCGCAAAGGGCTCGTCGTACATGATCAATTCGGGATCCAGCGCAATGCTTCGTGCCAGCGCCACACGCCGAGTCATGCCGCCCGAAAGCTCAGAAGGCATCAAATCGCGGGCGCCACGCAACCCGACCGCTTCCAGCTTCATTAAAACGATGTCGCGAATCATGTCTTCCGGCAGGGAGGTGTGCACGCGCAGCGGAAAGGCCACATTCTCGAACACACTGATATCCGTGAACAACGCGCCACTCTGAAAGAGCATGCCCATCTTTTCGCGCAGACGGTATAACGCCTTCCGCTTTAGCTTCGGAACCTCTTGACCTGCCACGATAACCTGGCCAGAGTCCGGCTTTAGCTGCCCACCAATAACCCGAAGCAGCGTGGTCTTACCGGTACCGCTAGGCCCCATAATGGCGGTGATCTTACCCTTCGGAATATCGAGGGTAATACCATCAAAAATGCGCCGTCCGGAGCGGGAAAACACCACATCCTTGAGCGAAATGTATGCAGATGACTCCATAATTGATCCTTTTCGAGGAGCGCCTACATTAAGATAAGCGTCGCCGGACCTCAATCTCAGGTTATTAAAATGTACTGATGGCAACGTTCAGATCCCCTGAACATTGGCAGCCCTACCGGGTATCAGTGATATACTTTCCGCCATAGTCGTCCGTCCCGATAACCGGGCCGGGTCCACAGACCGACCGAGTAAAGCCAGCCGAGATGACAGATTCAAACACTTCAAGTTCCCGGGATTACCGCAACTCCGCCGTTCGGGCCATCCAGATTGAACGGGATGCCATCGAAGCACTTGAACACCGTATCAACGGCGATTTCACCCGCGCTTGCGACATCATCATGGCCTGCAAAGGCCGTGTTGTGGTGACGGGCATGGGCAAGTCTGGTCACATCGGAAATAAAATTGCCGCAACATTGGCCAGCACCGGCACACCGTCATTTTTCGTGCATCCGGGCGAAGCCAGCCACGGTGATCTCGGCATGATCACCCCGCAGGACGTGGTTATCGCCATTTCCAACAGCGGCAGCACCAGCGAAGTTGTCACCATTCTACCTTTAATTCGAAGAATGGGCGCGCCCCTGATCAGCATGACGGGTAATCCGGATTCGTTGCTGGCGAAAGAAGCCGCAGCCAATCTCGACGTGAGCGTTGCCAGTGAAGCCTGCCCGCTTGGGCTGGCCCCCACATCCAGCACCACCGCCACCCTGGTTATGGGCGATGCGTTAGCCGTTGCACTGCTGGAAGCGCGCGGGTTCAGCGCGGAAGATTTCGCTTTTTCCCACCCCGGCGGTCGCCTTGGCCGGCGCCTTTTGCTGCGTGTTTCCGACATCATGCACTCCGGCGACAAGGTGCCACGGGTACTGGAAACCACCACCCTCAGCGGCGCTCTTCTGGAGATAACCCGTAAAGGCCTGGGCATGACCACCGTGATTAACGACGCTGGCGAATTAACCGGCATCTTTACCGACGGCGACCTGCGCCGAACGCTCGACAAATCCGTTGATGTACACACAACCAACATCGATCAGGTGATGACGCGTAACGGAAAAACCATTCAGGCCGATCAATTGGCGGCCGATGCGCTCAATATTATGGAAGAATTGAAAATTAATGCCCTGCCGGTGACCGATACCGAAGGTAACCTGGTGGGCGCCATCAACATGCACGACTTGCTGCGGGCGGGGGTGATCTGATGCCAGAACTCACCCCACCCCTGAGTCCGCACTGGACCGACGATGTCCTTACCAAAGCCGCTGCCATCAAGCTTGTTGCCTTTGATGTGGACGGCATTATGAGCGACGGCAAGCTCTACTTCAGCGCCAGCGGAGACGAGCTTAAAACCTTCAATATTCTGGATGGCCTGGGGCTGAAGCAACTGATGAACGCCGGCATCACTGTTGCCGTGATCACCGGCCGCCGCTCCCCGCTGACCGAAAAACGCATGAACGATTTAGGCATCACCCACCTCATGCAAGGGCGAGAAGACAAGAAGATTGCTCTACAGGAACTGGTGGCCAATATGGACATCACGCCCGATCAAATCGCTTACATGGGCGATGATCTGCCCGATCTCCCCGCCCTGCAATTCGCCGGCCTGGGCATCACCGTACCGAACGGATACTGGCTGGTGCGGCAACACGCGGACTATTGCACCACGATGGCCGGGGGCAGCGGCGCAGTGAGAGAAGCCTGCGACCTGATCCTCTGGTCGCAAGACCGGCTTGCGGAAACGCTCGAACCCTATGTGAGCACCCAGCCGTGATCGCCCGACTGTTCAGCCCCGGAAAAGGCAAAGCCTGGGCCCGGACACTGGCCTTAGGCGGCACAATCGCAGCCACCTTGTTTCTCATGTGGCAAAGCGACGAGCCGCCCGGCAGTCAGGATGAAGCTAAGAAATTGCGCGGCCCCGCCGAACCGGACGGTTTTATCATTCAAGCCGATTACCGGACCTGGGATGCTCAGGGCAACCCTAAAATCCGCATGACCAGCCCTCGCATCGAACAGTTCGAAAGCAACAACCTCGCTGCCATGGAGCAGCCCCGCGCCACCCTGCACGGAGAAGGCGATCCGGTACCGTGGAATATCGAAGCGGATCAAGGTAGCCTTTTGCAAAATGACGAGTTGGTAAATCTGAACGGCAACGTGGTGATTCGTCGCCAGTTTCAAGGCACCGACACCACGTTTGAAACCAACGAACTGACCCTGAACAACACCGAAGGTACCGTGTACACCGACCAGCCGGTGACCATCACCGAGCCACACGGAACCACCAAAGCGACAGGCATGAAAGCCTGGCTGGACGACCGCATTCTGGAACTCAATTCCCAAGTGGAAGGGCATTATGATCCCATCAGGTAACCGACTTTTTTTACTGCTAATTCTGGCAGCCACGCTTCTTGCCAACCCGGCAGCTGCCTTCACACCGGACTCCGACGAGCCCATCAAAGTCAGCGCCAACTCTGCGCGACTGGATGACAGTGCCGGTACAGCCGTTTACACCGGCGCGGTCGAGTTGGTGCAAGGGGAAGTAAAACTGGACGCGGAACGGGTGGTTCTTTATCGCAGCCCCCAAGGCCTGAGCCGCATAGAAGCGAGCGGCTCCCCCGCTGTTTACCGCCAGCCGTCCCAAGACCAAACGGCGGTTATTAATGCCGAAGCACGGAACATCACCTGGTCTGCCAAAGACAACCAGTTAACCTTCGAACGAGAAGCCTTGATTGAACAAGGTGGCAGCACATTCCGTGGCGATATCATTCATTATGACACCGTGAATCGGGTGGTTACGGCAGAAGGCGGCGACTCCGGGGGCACAAACTCGGGCCGTGTCGAGATGGTGATTCAGCCCCGCAGCTCTGGTCAATAACAGGAAAGTTCTGATGGCAGTTCTCAGGGCCAGTAATCTGGCCAAAAGCTACAAACAGAAAAAGGTGGTTCTGGACGTTTCTCTGGAGATTCGCTCGGGTGAAATTGTCGGTTTGCTGGGCCCGAACGGTGCCGGTAAAACCACCTGTTTTTACATGATCGTCGGACTGGTTCCCGCTGACCACGGTCGCATCACGATCGACAACAACGACATTACTCCCCTGCCCATGCACGGGCGCGCCCGAAAAGGCATCGGCTACCTGCCTCAGGAGGCATCGGTGTTTCGGAAACTGACCGTGCGCGACAACATCATGGCCATTCTGGAAACCCGCAAAGCGCTGTCAAAATCGGAACGTGAGGCGAAGCTGGAAGAGCTATTGGAAGAATTTCATATCACCCACATTCGCGACAGCGTGGGCATGGCGCTCTCGGGTGGGGAGCGCCGCCGGGTAGAAATTGCCCGGGCATTGGCCATGGAACCTGCGTTCATCCTTCTCGACGAACCCTTTGCCGGCGTTGACCCCATTTCGGTCAGTGACATCAAACACATCATCCGACATCTTCGCGACAAAGGCATCGGCGTCCTCATCACCGATCACAACGTACGCGAAACCCTGGATATTTGTGAAAACGCCTACATTGTTTCAGGCGGTCACATCATTGCCTCAGGCAACGCAGATGCTATTTTGGCCAACCAACAAGTGAAGGAAGTGTACCTCGGGGATGAGTTCCGACTTTAGACAATCGTAGACCTGAAGGCCGGGCTGATTGTTTTGCTGAACGCGAGCAAGTAAACTCGGCAGGGTACTTGCTTAAATTGTTGATCACGCGCTGTAAGTTACCAGCGCACAAC
>Ga0208300_100738_pt1 | contig 19583 bp, 19 predicted proteins | sample 23_taG_FD_184096 | JGI IMG/M metagenome (GOLD analysis project Ga0208300, IMG submission 184096) | Marine viral communities from Cariaco Basin, Caribbean Sea - 23_WHOI_OMZ (SPAdes) (version 2) | ecosystem: Environmental > Aquatic > Marine > Oceanic | place: Caribbean Sea: Cariaco Basin... | reverse complement strand
CATCGCAGACGCAAGCTGGTTCGGCCTGATTCAGAAGCTGGAGTACAAGGCTAAGGCGCAGGGCAAATATCTGGTCAAAATCGACCAGTGGTTTGCCAGCTCCAAGACCTGCTCTTGCTGCGGTCACAAGGTAGATTCTCTGCCCTTGTCGGTGCGCAACTGGACATGCCCTGCTTGTGCAGCAGAGCTTGACCGCGACATCAACGCCGCGATCAATATCCGTCAGCAAGGTATTATCAAGCTACGGGCCGGAGGACTGTCGGCTCCTGCCAATGGAGGCTTGCGTAAATCCGGCCACGCGCCGGTTGCTGCCTAAGAAGTTGGAAGCCTCGCCCGATAGGGCGGGGAGCAGTCACGCGATAGCACTTACCCCGGCTTTGGCGATCTGTACGTCTTGGTCAGGCTTCACGCCTGAGATGCCGACAGCACCCACGACATTGCCGTCTACGATAATCGGAACGCCACCCGACAGCAGGCCTTGTAGCGGCGCAGAGACAAATGCCGTGCGCCCACCGTTGATCATTTCTTCAAATACTTGGGTCTCTTTACGACCTAGTGCTGCACTGCGCGCTTTATGTGTTGCCACATCAGCACTGAAGGGCGCAGCACCGTCTAAGCGGCGCAGAGCGAGAAGATGTCCACCATCATCTGTTACGGCAATGGTGACTGGCCAGCCGTTGTTGTCGGCTTCTTTTTGAGCGGCATCTAGTACCTGAATGACATCGGCTTGGCCGAGAACAGCTTTGCTTTGCATCAAACTTTCCTTTTGATCAAGGGGAGTAAAGTGCCGCGCTATTATTTGCTTATAAAAGCTTGTGAGCGCGGCAAAGTGAATTAGTGTTTATACCAGGGCAGCATCCACCACTTCCACCCAATGGCGTACCGGGGTGCGATTGGCACTAGCAAGGTGGGTTTGGCAGCCAATATTGGCAGTGACGATAACCTCAGGATTGCTAGCTTCCAGCGCATTGAGTTTATTGTCGCGCAGTTGCGTGGCAAGCACTGGCTGGGTAACCGAGTAGGTGCCCGCTGAGCCACAACAGAGGTGCGCATCTTTTACCGGCGTTAGCGAAAACCCCAGCTTGCTAAGCACGCTTTCAACCGCACCATTGAGCTTCTGGGCGTGCTGCAGTGTGCAAGGGCAGTGAAACGCGAGACGTTGGTGCTCTTTTAGCTCAAGCTTCTCTATTGGCTCTTCGCGCAGTATTTCGACAATATCTTTCGCCAGTGCGCTGACTTTTTGCGCTTTTTGGGCATAGGCCGGGTCATCTTTGAGCATGTCGCCATACTCTTTGACAAAAGCGCCGCAGCCACTGGCCGTTTGAACAATGGCTTCAGCACCTTGTTCGATCTGTGGCCACCAAGCATCGATATTGGCACGCATACGAGCGCGCCCATCGTCTTGAGCATTCAAGTGGAAGTCAATGGCCCCGCAACAACCTGCTTCGCTGATGGGGGTTACGCTAATCCCAAGTCGGTCTAAAAGTCGAGCGGTCGCTGCGTTGGTATTCGGCGATAGGCCTGGTTGAACGCATCCTTCTAATATTAACACTTTACGACGATGGCGTTGGCTATCCGGACGCTGGCCCGCGTCGACTGGTGCCGGTGGCATCTTACTGCGTAGCTTGCCAGGCACCAGGGGTTTGAAGGTTTGTCCTAAGGACAGAAGTGCTTTGAAGCGTTTAGGCTCTACCAGCATTTTACGCAGTGCATAGCGTTGAGCGCGCTCGGCCATGGGGCGAGGAACCCGGCGGTCAATTTCGGCACGACCGATATCCAAAAGTTTGTGATATTCCACGCCTGAAGGGCAGGTGGTTTCACAGTTGCGACAGGTCAAACAGCGGTCTAAATGCAGGCGTGTCTCTTCGGTGACCTGAGCATTATCATCGCGGCTTTCCAGCAGCTCTTTCATTAAATAGATGCGCCCGCGTGGCCCATCCCGCTCATCGCCTAGCAGTTGATAGGTGGGGCAGGTGGCATTACAAAAGCCGCAGTGTACGCAGGTGCGCAGAATGCGCTCGGCCTCCTGAATATGCGGTTTTTGGCGATCAGCATCGGTAAAGTGCGTCTGCATGTCTACTCTCCTGATTAAAACGCCGCATAAAGACGGCCTGGGTTGAAAATGCCGTAGGCATCCAACTCGGCCTTCAGGTTGCGATGATACTTTTCAATTACTGGGTTGAGCGGGGTGAAGGGTGACTCTGCTCCACCTTGGGCGTAGGGGGTAAAGCAAGTGGCATGCCCCCCCGCCTGCTGGCAAACCGCGCGCAACGTATCAGCTGCCGCGCTGGTTTTTATCCACCGCTGGCTGCCACCCCAGTCATAGAAGATATCGCTTTGCGGGACATCCAAGGCGAGCGGTGGCGTATTGGGGGGGAGTGATAAGCGCCACAGTACTTGCCCTTCATGCAGGCGGAAAAAAGGATGCTGATGGTCGCGCAGTTGCTGCCAGAAATCGCTGGAAAGTGATTCGCCACCCAGGCGTTCCTTGGTCGCATTCACGGAGCTTGCGCCGCCTTCTAAACGAATAAACAGCTCGCCTGCGTGCCATCCGGCTGCGGTGATGGGCAGCGGCTGGCGTCCTAGCTCGGCGAGCTTACCTAAAGCATCTTCAAGGCTCATGCTTAGGCGTAGGCTGTGAGTGGCAGTAGGAATAGGCAGGACTTTAAACGAAATATCCGCTAGCACGCCTAGCGTCCCTTGAGCGCCTGCCATCAAGCGTGAGAGGTCGTATCCGGCGACGTTTTTCATGACTTCACCGCCAAAACGCAACAACTTGCCTTCTTGAGTAATCACGCGTGTGCCCAAAACGAAGTCTCGCGTCGCGCCAGCCCATGGGCGTCGCGGGCCGGACATGCCGGTGGCAACGGCACCGCCAATGGTGCTGGCATCGCTGAACGCGGGCGGTTCAAAGGCTAGCATTTGATTCTCTTTGGCTAGAGCTGCATTGAGTGCACTTAACCGCGTACCGGCACGAACAGTAATCACAAGCTCTACCGGGTCATAAGAGACAATGCCACTATGGGGCGCCATATTTAAGGCGTTGCCTTCAACCGGGCGGCCATAAAAAGCGCGGGTATCGCCACCTGCTATGCGCAGCGGCGTGTGGTTAGCATAGGCGCTGCGCACCTGTTCGCACAGGTCGTCAGCGATATCTTGATCGGCAGCATGTATCGCTAGTTCAGTCATGGTGATTCCTAATCATTATGCTTCCTAGTGGTGAGTCGACTAGGAGCTGCATCAGAAGCGTGGTAGTTCCGGATGCGGTAGTTCGTTGTTGTGCACATGCATTGCGCCAAACTCAGCGCAGCGCGCCAGGGTAGGAATATTTTTCCCTGGGTTGAGTAAGCGCTGAGGGTCAAAAGCGGCTTTTAAGGCATGGAATACCGTAAGTTCATCGGCTTGAAACTGACTGCACATCTGGTTGATTTTTTCGCGGCCGACACCGTGTTCGCCAGTGATAGAGCCACCTGCCGCAACACATAGCTCAAGAATTTTGCCGCCGACATCTTCTGCAAGAGTCAGCTCTCCCTCTTTATTGGCATCAAATAAAATCAGTGGGTGCATATTGCCGTCACCGGCGTGGAATACATTGGCAATCGCCAAGCCACTCTCTTCCGACAGAGCGGCAATACCCTTGAGGACGCGAGGAAGTTCTCGACGAGGGATGGTGCCATCCATGCAGTAGTAGTCAGGCGACATGCGCCCCACTGCGGGGAAGGCGTTTTTTCGCCCTGCCCAGAATTTGGCCCGCTCAGCCTCATCGCGAGCTTGTTGAATGTTGGTCGCCCCCGCTTTTTCTAGGACGCAACGAACGGTTTCGCAATCGTCGTCCACATCGGCTTCAACGCCATCTAGCTCGCATAGAAGAATGGCTTCTGCTTCAACTGGGTAACCGGCCTGAATGAAATCTTCAGCCGCTTTGATGGCCAGCTTATCCATCATTTCTAAGCCACCAGGAATGATTCCCGCTGCAATAATGTCGCCAACAGCACGGCCCGCTTTTTCTACGTCATCAAAGCTGGCCATGAGTACCTTGGCGGTTTCGGGCTTTGGCAGCAGTTTCACAGTAATCTCAGTGACTACACCTAACATGCCTTCAGAGCCATTCATCAATGCAAGGAGGTCAAAGCCTGGTGCATCCAACGCTTCGGATCCCAGCGTCATGCGCTCGCCTTCAATCGTCATGACATCAACACGCATCACATTATGAACGGTGAGACCATACTTTAGGCAGTGCACGCCACCCGCATTTTCCGCCACGTTGCCACCAATCGAGCAGGCAATCTGTGACGATGGGTCGGGGGCATAATAAAGCCCGTAAGGGGCCGCGGCTTCAGAAATAGCTAAGTTGCGCACGCCTGGTTGCACGCGTGCAATGCGAGCATCCGGGTCCACATCAATAATTGTGTTGAAGCGTGACATCACTAGCAGGACGCCTCGCTCAAGCGGTAAAGCACCGCCTGAAAGCCCTGTGCCTGCGCCGCGAGTAACCACCGGAACACCCAAGGCGTGGCAGCGTTTTAAAAGGCCTTCGACTTGTTCCAGCGTCTCGGGTAACGCAACCAGCATCGGCAGGATGCGGTAAGCGGCAAGGCCGTCGCACTCAAAGGGATGCAAGTCCTCTTCGCGGTGCAGCAGCGTTAAAGACGGCACTGCGTTTTGCAGATCATCTAATACATCTGCTTTATCGCGGTGAATGAATTCGCCATCGAGGCGTTCATCGAAAAGAAAGTTCATGTTAGCTCCTGTGGGTGAGGAGAGCAGAAAATTATCTAATCACTTTATGAAAAATCTTTCCATAAATAACCAGTTCAGTGCTGGAAAACTTTTGCATACAGTGAAAATGCTAATAACGCGTTGGTGATTTACTGTTTCTGCTGAGGCTTTTGGGCAGCAATTCCTTGTGAAGCGGCCTGCTGGGTTGCCCTTAGGCTACCCAGCAGGGGTGACTCACTTTTGATTAATGTTTTCCCGTCACATCAGTGGGTCGGTAATGCCAATCACATAAAAGGCAATAAGCGCAATGATCCCGGTAAAGATCAGATAGTAGATCGTGGGAATAATTGTTTTACGAATCGTTGTACCTTCGCGACCTAGTAGGCCCACCGTCGCTGATGCGGCGACAACATTGTGAATCGCAATCATGTTACCCGCTGCGGCACCAACGGCTTGTAGCGCGACCATCATCGCGGTGGACAAGCCGAGTGTTTCGGCAACGCTAAACTGGAATTCCGCTAGCATCAGATTAGAAACGGTATTTGAACCGGCAATGAAGGCTCCCATAGCCCCAACCGCAGGTGCAAAGAAAGGATAGATTCCCCCCACACCGTTAGCTACCGCTTGGGCCATCATGACGGGCATTGATACAAGATCAGCACCATTCACGCCAGAGTTAATCAGGATGCGCACCATGGGAACAGTGAAGATCAAGACAAAGCCAGCACCGAAGATGGTTTTAGTAGATTCAGACACGGCAGCGCTGATTTTCTGCGGATTCATGCGGTGCAAGAAGTAGGTGACAATAACCACCGCGATAATGATACCGCCTGGCAAATACAGCGGCTGTACGCCGCCACTGATACCGGCTTCGCCTAAAATGTTGCTCCAGCTTAGGTTAACGGAGGTCAGCGCAGCTTTCAGCGGTTCAACGATGCGTGAAGCAACCAAGAATACCGCGAGTAGGACGTAAGGAATCCAACCCTTGAAGGTCGACATTGGCGCTTTACCAGCAACGTCATCCAGTTTGATCTGCAGGTTGCCGATCCATTCGTCTGGCCAAGACGTTGATTCTGGAAAGTCCCAAGTGTCTTTGGGTAGCAAGAAACCTCTGCGAGCAGCGGGCACTACAATCGCTAAGCCCACCATTGCCCCGATCATTGACGGGAATTCTGGACCTAAGAGAACGCCGACCAGCATGTAAGGTACGACGAACGAAATACCGGTAAAGATCGCAAAGGGCGCAATGGAGAGGCCTTCTTTCCAGGAGCGGTTAGCACCGAAGAAGCGCACCATGATCAATACCAAAATCAGAGGCATCAATATGCCTACGATGCCGTGAGTAATCGCCACAGAGCTAGTAATTTGTTGGAAAAAAACATCCCACGTAGAACCGCCAGCTTCTAACTGAGCGGTGATGCCCGCGCGATCAAGCCCGCTACCGACACCCACTACAACTGGGGTGCCAACGGCGCCAAACGAGACCGGTGTGGACTGAATCATCATGCCGACAACAACGGCTGCCAGAGCAGGGAAGCCAAGCGCTACCATGAGCGGTGCAGCGACTGCTGCGGGCGTACCAAAGCCAGAAGCCCCTTCAATGAAGCAGCCGAATAACCAAGCAACAATTAGCGCCTGCACGCGACGGTCAGGGCTAATGCCTGAAAAACCATTACGAATCGCCGTAATACCACCAGAATGCTTAAGCGTATTTAGCAGCAAGATGGCGCCAAAAATTATCCATAAAAGGCCTGCTGTTTGAATTAGCCCTTGAATGGTAGACGCGGCAACGCGGCTAAACGACATATCCCAAGCGGTCAGACCAATGACGGCTGCGGTCAGGAAAACAATCGGCATCGCTATTTTTGCAGGTATTTTAAAACCAATGAGCAAAATACCGGCAAGCAACAGCGGCAGAAATGCCAGAAGTGCAAGTGTAGTTTCATTCATTTTAGGAGTGGCCCCTTGTTATTGATTTGATGTGCTCGGCAGATGCCAGCGGTCGTGGCAATGCTGTTCGGGTCAGTGCGAAAGATACGATTAGGTAGAAAAAATGGCTATATTGGATAATTGGTCTTACCAATTAGGGGTGGTTGCATGTATCGGCTTTGAACCGCTTTTTTAAATTTAACGATTTGTTTTTATTTGCTTTTAAATTTCCACAATGCAGTAGGCCTCGCTGCAATTCATTAGACTAATAGACAGTACAGTTACCGTCTGAAAGAGCAGTACAGATCACATGAAGGGCGAGAAAGTCGCGCGCTTACTTTGCTGATATGAGGACCGTTGGGGGTGGGGGCAGAGCAAATAAAACCGATTACTTGCGTCCTTGGTGGCTTAAGCCCATTGTTATCGGCGCATGTTTGGTTTTAACCACGTTGCTAATTACAAGGAGGCCTTTACAGTGGCAATAACTCTTTATGACTTATGCGGGCGTGATGAGCGCTTACGCTTTTCTCCCTATTGCTGGCGTGTTCGTATGGCCCTGGCGCACAAAGGGCTGGAATATACGACAGTTCCTTGGCGTTTTCTTGATAAAGAGGCACTTGCCTTTGCCGACTACGATAAAGTACCGGTGCTAACTGATGGTGACACGGTTGTCACTGATAGCTTTGAAATCATGCGCTACTTAGATAAGGCCTACCCTGAGAATCCTGTGTTGGGAGAAGGCGTGAGCTACCAGCGAGTCCACTTTTTTAAGCTTTATATTGATCGTAGCGTTACCCCGGCACTTTTTCGCACAGTCGCACTGGATTTATTGGCCGCCATACATCCTGATGACCGCAGCTACTTCCGAGAGACCCGCGAAGCCCGCTTTGGTATGCGTTTAGAAGAGGTCAATAACCCAGAGCAGGGGCGAGCTCAGCTCAAAAAACTGCTGGCTCCTGTACGTGATCAGCTTCGGAGCAGCCCATTTTTAGATGGTGAAACACCCAGTGGAGCAGATTACCTACTCTTTGGCAGCATGATGTGGGCATATACCGTATCACTTGAGCCATTAGTTGATGCTAATGATCCGGTTGATGAGTGGTTTAAGCGGATGCTGGAGGTGCACGAAGCGGTCGCGGGTAAGGCCATTACTATTCGTGATCTATAATGTGTCAGGCGGCAATAATGCCGCCTGTATCCATCGTATGTACGAGGAAAGCCACACAAACGACTTATGTCGTATGTGTGAGAGGAGATGGCAATGATTGATCTGTATTACTGGACAACTCCCAATGGCCACAAAATCTCCATCATGCTTGAAGAAGCAAAACTTCTTTACCGGGTAAAACCTGTCAACATAGGGCGTGGCGAGCAGTTTGACCCTGAATTCTTAACCATTGCGCCGAATAATCGTATTCCTGCCATTGTGGATCATGCACCTCAAGACGGTGGTCAGCCCCTGGCACTGTTTGAGTCAGGGGCTATTTTGGAATACCTGGCTGATAAGTGCGGACAGTATCTGCCCGCTGAGGGGCGAGAGCGTTATGTCGTGCTGCAATGGCTTCATTGGCAAGTGGGCGGGTTGGGTCCGATGGCGGGTCAAAACCACCATTTTTGCCACTATGCGCCGCAAAAAATTGAATATGCTATCGGGCGTTACGTGCGCGAGACGTATCGCTTGTACAGCGTGCTAGATCAACGACTATCTCAGCAGCATTATGTGGGTGGTGATCGTTACTCCATCGCTGATATGGCGATTTATCCATGGATTGTGCCATGGGAAAAGCAGTGCCAAACGTTAGAGGAGTTTCCTGACCTAGAGCGTTGGTTTGATGAAGTAGCACAGCGCCCAGCTGTGCGAAAAGCTTATTCTTTGATCGAAGACGTCAATCCGCAGGCGGGGGGAGAAATAGATGAGCAGGCACGTAAATACTTGTTTGGCAATCGCTAAGTTGTCACTGATTGGTTGATGAGGTTGCCGCCTTCAATCGCTAGCAGCAATGTTATTTAAAAATAATGTTGCGCTGCACAAAAGGCACTGCTAGCTTTGTTGTTAGTAAAGGCAACCGCCTGATCATCGACCGCTTATCGATGCGTGTCGAATCGCTAGCTCACTTAAGGAGATTATGTGATGAACAAGGCCGCAGAGAAATCCACCCAGCAGTTTGAGTCTGTCTTTGTATCGCCAATGCGTTCTTATACCCTGGCAGCGCTTGATTATTATCAGCAAGTCGTCAGCGCGCAAATGGATGCAGCACGTGCATACTCTGACATGACGGTTGCTCAGGCACGCACGTGGTTAGACGTTAAAGATGCCGACAGCTTTAAAAAAGCCATGGAAAGTCAGCAAAAAACAGCCTCTGACCTAATGGAGCGTATGAAAGGAGACTCTGAAAAAGTCACCTCGATTAGCCAAAACTTTATGCAAGAGAGCCAGAAAATGGCGGAAGAGACCACTAAAAAAGCAGTGGAAACCGCTAAGCAGTAATCTATTTTGCATTGTGTAAGCGACTGGTAATAAACGATCAGACGCGAGTAAGTGATCGATGAAATGCCGCACCGTTAGGTGCGGCATTTTTTGTCTATATGCATTTTAACGCGTTGTAAGACGTTGTTTCTGCAAGCAAAAAAGAGTGGCTGTAGTGCTGTAATACTAGTCGGTTAAGGCTGACTAGTATTACCCCCTAGCCCCATATAGCAAAGCGGCCACCTCCCAAGGCGTACACCGCACGTCATTCCCAAGTCACCGCACGTCATTCCCGAGTCACCGCACGTCATTCCCAAGTCACCGCACCGTCTTCCCGAGTCACCGCACTGTCATTCCCGAGTGGGGTTATCGGGAATCCACCTTGACCTTGACCTTGACCTGCAGCAGCCCGAAATCCCAAGTCAGCATGGATTCCCGCTAAGGGCCTGCGGGAATGACGAAGTGGCAGGGCATGCGGGAATGACAGAACGGAAAGTGTCATTCCCGAGTCACCGCACCGTCATTCCCGAGAGGGGTTATCGGGAATCCACCTTGACCTTGACCTGCAGCAGCCCGAAATCCCAGGTCAACATGGATTCCCGCTAAGGGCCTGCGGGAATGACGAAGTGGCAGGGCATGCGGGAATGACAGAACGGAAAGTGTCATTCCCGAGTCACCGCACGTCATTCCCGAGTGGGGTTATCGGGAATCCACCTTGACCTTGACCTTGACCTTGACCTGCAGCAGCCCGAAGTCCCAGGTCAACATGGATTCCCGCTAAGGACCTGCGGGAATGACGAAGTGGCAGGGCATGCGGGAATGACAGAACGGAAAGTGTCATTCCCGAGTCACCGCACGTCATTCCCGAGTGGGGTTGTCGGGAATCCACCTTGACCTTGATCTTGGCCTGCAGTAGCCCGAAATCCCAGGTCAACATGGATTCCCGCTAAGGTCCTGCGGGAATGACGAAGTGGCAGGGCATGCGGGAATGACAGAACGGAAAGTGTCATTCCCGAGTCACCGCACGTCATTCCCGAGTGGGGTTATCGGGAATCCACCTTGACCTTGATCTTGGCCTGCAGTGGCCCGAAATCCCAGGTCAACATGGATTCCCGCTAAGGGCCTGCGGGAATGACGAAGTGGCAGGGCATGCGGGAATGACAGAACGGAAAGTGTCATTCCCGAGTCACCGCACCGTCATTCCCGAGTCACCGCACTGTCATTCCCGAGTGGGGTTATCGGGAATCCACCTTGACCTTGATCTTGGCCTGCAGTAGCCCGAAATCCCAGGTCAACATGGATTCCCGCTAAGGACCTGCGGGAATGACGAAGTGGCAGGGCATGCGGGAATGACAGAACGGAAAGTGTCATTCCCGAGTCACCGCACCGTCATTCCCGAGTGGGGTTATCGGGAATCCACCTTGACCTTGACCTGCAGCAGCCCGAAATCCCAGGTCAACATGGATTCCCGCTAAGGACCTGCGGGAATGACGAAGTGGCGGGGCATGCTGGAATGACGAGGGCGGCTCGGAGGGCTGGGGTGGAGTCATCGTCAGCACTTATTAAACAAAGCCAATCGGCGGTTTTTTTGCGTTCAGAAAGAAAAAAGCCAGTCAACCTTAACTGACTGGCATTAGGCTGTAGCGCTGGCGTTTTCGTGGTGATATGCCCGTTACAACGGCTGTTCAGCCCGTACGTTCAGCCTGAAGCGGGCGATACGAATTATCTCCTTAATTGCTGTTTCACGCTCTTCAGCTAAACCATTGTGTAAACGTGCTTCAAACGCCGCCAAAATGGCGTGGCGATCAAGTCCTTTCACAGCAATGACGAAGGGGAAGCCAAACTTTTTTTTGTAAGCAGCATTAAGTTGTTCGAAGCGGGCAAACTCTTCAGGCGTACATTGATCTAGCCCAGCGCCTGCTTGCTCGCGTGTAGAGTCTTGAGTCAGCTCACCCGACATCGCCGCTTTGCCTGCTAAGTCAGGGTGGGCCTGAATAACTGCAATTTGCTGTTCAGGTGTGGCCCGCTGCAGCATAAGTCCCATCAGGTCAGCTAGCGCATCCGGCGCGTCATGCGCATTGCTTAACCCTTCTTTCCAGGCAGCTTCAGCCACCCAGGGAGAGTGCTCATATACATCGCCGTAATGTTGGGTAAAGGTTTCTAAGCTGCATGTGCTAGGAGCGGGCGAAAGGGTAAGTGATGTTGAGGTGGCCACTAAATTTCTCCAGTATGTTTAATCATGGGAATACTGTATACAATAAATGGTATCAACGGTACTCTTTGACCAATAGGTTAAGTCGGTCAGCTGTTATCAACAACAGTTACCAACAACTAGTATCAACAACAGTCAACAACAACGGTGATTATTAAGGAGTTGCTATGGGACGCTTAACGACTCACGTACTCGATACCGCTAAAGGACAGCCCGGTCAGGGTATTACCATTGACGTGTTTCGCCTCGCGGGCACCACGCGCGAACACCTGGGCAGTGTGATTACTAACAGCGACGGTCGTTGTGACGCGCCTATCTTAGAGGGTGATGCCCTTACAGTAGGCGAGTACGAGCTTGTTTTCCACGCGGGTGACTACTTGCGCGCCCAGGGTATAGCTTCTCAAGAGCCGCGCTTTTTGGACGTGATTCCTTTACGTTTTGGCGTTGCGGATGCCAGCCAGCACTACCATGTGCCGTTACTGCTATCCCCTTATAGTTACTCTACCTACCGCGGTAGCTAGAGCTTGGCTATCTTTTCGTCGATTTTTGCCTAGCCTGACGTTCGCTCGCTGAGTTACCAGGTAAACCTGCTAGGATGTGTTTATGCAAACATATATTGTTGATTTTGCTAACTTGTTGTTACGCTGGCTGCACGTCATAGCAGCCATTGCCTGGATCGGTGAGTCGATCTATTTTGTCATGCTGGATAATGGCTTAAGAACGCCCAAAGCCGCTGAAGATCGTGAAAAAGGCGTCTTTGGAGAGATGTGGGCCGTGCATGGTGGTGGTTTCTACCATAATCAAAAGTATGCTACTGCGCCTGCCAAGCTGCCGAATGACCTCCATTGGTCGTTCTGGAAAGCCTATACGACGTGGCTATCGGGTTTTGCCTTGTTCGTAATTCTCTATATGGCAAACCCGGGCTTCTATCTAGTTAACCCCAACAGCAACTGGGCGTGGGCGGCGAGTATGACAGGCTGGCAGGCCAATCTACTGGCGTTGGCCTTCTTGCTCGGCGGTTGGGTGGTTTACAACGAACTCTGTAAACGCATAAGTCCTAACATGGACCGTGACGGTCTTCTCAGCGTTGCCGTTGCGCTGATGATGATAGTGGTCGCTTATTTAAGCACCCAGATGTTCACAGGGCGTGCTGCGTTCCTATTAACCGGGGCTGTGATGGCCACCGCCATGTCCGCCAACGTGTTCTTTTGGATTATTCCCGGCCAGCGCCGCATGGTGAAAGCCATGAAGGCAGGCGAAGCGCCTAATCCATTGGATGGTAAACGGGGCAAGCAGCGTTCGGTGCATAACACCTACTTTACGTTGCCGGTAGTACTGTTGATGGTGAGTAATCACTACTCTTTCATCTACTCCCATGAGCTTTCCTGGGTGGTCATGGTACTGTTTATTTTTGCTGGTGCCCTTATTCGGCAGTTCTTTGTATTAATGCACGCAGGAAAAACGCAACCAGCCTATCCTGCCGTAGGGATAGGGCTTATTCTATTAGCGTTTTGGGTAGCCGCACCAAGCCCAGGGGCTGGTAATGCGAGTGCCTCAGGCGCGCCCAGCCAAGCCCAAATTTCCGGGTTAATTGATCAGCATTGTAGTCAATGCCATGCTCGCAACCCTGAGCATGCCGGTTTTTCAGCGCCGCCTGCTGGCTATGCGTTTGATACTTGGGATGAAATTCTGGGTCATCAAGCGCAAATTAAGCAAGTTGTCGCGAGTCGCTATATGCCACTTGGCAACATCACCAACATGAGTGATGAAGAGCGCGATAGTATTGCCGCGTGGGAGGAGTGATTAAAATCGCAGACAGGAGACCCTATGAGTGATGCGCAGGCGGCGTTAAAGCAAAGACCCGCAGAAAAAGAAGGCGAGGAGCGTCACGAGTCAATCTATCGCGCGGTTAGCGACGCCATTGTAGAGCAGCGGCTAAAGCCGGGTGCTCGGCTGCGCGAAGACGCCTTGTCAGACGTCTTTGGCATTAGCCGTACCGGTATTCGTAAAATCTTGCAGCGCTTAGCATTAGAACAGTTGGTAACGCTCACACCACGTCGGGGAGCCAGCGTGACACGGCCTACCGCCGAAGAGGCCAAGGATGTGTTCGACGCACGCCAGATGATTGAGTGCGGGCTAATGCCTGATGTGGCCAGGCGGGTTGGAGAAAAAGAAGCCGCTGAACTACGTGAAATGGCTCGCCAAGAGCGTCAAGCGTTGCGCAACGGCCAACAGAGCGTTGCTATCCGCCTGTCTGCTGACTTTCACGTGCGCCTTGCCCAGCTTTCGGGTAATGCAACCCTTGCTGAGTTTGTTGAACGCCTGTGCTCACGCTCGTCGTTGATTCTGGCGGTTTACGGTCATCGTGGCCACTTAGGCTGCGAATCCCATGATCACGATGATTTAATCGGCTATCTGGAAGCGGGCAATGGTGAGCGTGCGAAAGCGTTTATGAGTCGCCATCTCAAAGCGATTGAAGCATCACTTTCGATGGTTGAAGAAGAAGAGAATGTGCCAGACCTGCAGCAGATTTTTGGTGGCTAAGCAGGTTAAGTAGTGAAAAAGCCCAGACCTAAAGGCCAAATGCCAGTCAGTTAAGGCTGACCGGCATTATCCCCTAGCCCCATATAACAAAGTGGCCACCTCCCAAAGTGAGCACCGCACGTCATTCCCGAGCCACCGCACCGTCATTCCCGAGAGGGGTAATCGGGAATCCACCTTGACCTTGGTCTGCAGCAGCCCGAAAACCCAGGTCAGCATGGATCACAAAGCAGCCAATCGCTATCGCGAGTGTTGCCTGTAGTAGGTTTAAGGTGCCCACCACGCTTGAACCCATGGCAAAGGTGCCAATTGAGACGCATCCACCAAACCAGGCCAAAAAGTAGGACGTTCGTCCCATGATTCGCGTACTTTGTGGTGCTAGGCTTTCTGCGCCAATGGCTTTGTCAGCGGTTGCAGTGTTCGCAGCGGGTGGTTCTTGTGACGTGAGAGCAGGGTTAGAGTTGCTCATGTTTCCGTCCTCGCAAGATTGTCGGTGTTATTGGCAGCTTGAGCGCATGACGCGCCCAAGCGATGCTTGCGGCATGGCGTGCTAACGGGAATACAGTTATTTTTAGAAGTTATTGCTTTTAAGGCCTGTTATTTAAGACCTGTTTTTAAGACCTGTTTTAAGGCCAGTCTTTAAAGTCATGGCTGCTACGTATTTCTGTTTAAGTGATATTTACCTTGGTGAGGGGAGGTGAAGATCGGAGAGCGCGGAGAACTTGCCGGTAAATGCTTTCGGGCGAGGGTAGTCCAAGTCACCATGTTTGCTGGTGTGGAGACCTAGGCTAACCAACGATTCCGCAAGCTTTAACGCGGCACTAACGCCTTCTATCACCGGTAAGCCAACTTCGCGGCTGATCTCTTCAGTCAGGTTCGCCATCCCACCGCACCCTAAAACGATGGCGCCAATGCCGTCTTCATCGCGGGCGCGACAGCACTCTTCGACAATGCGGGTGAAGGCGGCATCAGGGTGATGCTCAAGATCGAGAACCGGAATTTCTGCAGCGCGTATGCGGCGACAGTGGTGGCGGAATCCATACTGTTCAAGCAAGTGTTCTGCAATAATGCCGGTACGCCCTAACGTCGTCACAATCGAGAAGCGGGTGCTGACAAGCGTGGCTAAATGAAAGGCGGCTTCCGCAATGCCGATAACGGGGGCGCGGGTTAATTCGCGGGCTGCGAGTAAACCAGGATCACCAAAGCAGGCCACCACGTAAGCATCGATGCCGCCTTCGCGTTCTCCTTTAAGAACTTCTTCGGCAACACCGACTGCGCTAATGGCCTCGTCAAAATGACTCTCGATGGACACCGGCCCCGCATCGGGCTGGGTGGCGGTAACCGTTGTCGATGCCGCTGCCTGCCGCTGGGCGGCTTGATGAATGGCAGCCGTCATTGAGGCTGTTGTGTTTGGATTGATTATGCGTATATGCATGTTGAATCGCTCGCTGGTAGACAAAATTGAGCATCTTGTATACGAAAATAGGGCGGTTTTGCACGGATCGCAAGCCCTTTTTATACGGTTTAAATACAAGCGTTGTTTGACCAAATGTTCAGGTTTCAACAAGTTAGCGACTTTGCTACTTTAAAATGCTAGCCATCTCAGCTAATTAAGCGGCTGTTAGATTGCGGTTGTTCTATAAAGCCGCTATTTTGTATACAATTATTTTCTGTATTGTAGATCTTTAATTCCAATAAAATGCTCTGCAACCAGCTATCTACAAGCATATAAAGGAGCCGTTGAATGTCCTATTCACCTGATCGACCATCGAATGCTTACCCTCGCGACCTAGTGGGATATGGTCGTACCCCTCCTCATGCTAATTGGCCAGGCAAGGCGAAAATTGCTGTTCAGTTTGTGTTGAATTATGAAGAAGGCGGGGAGAACTGTGTTCTTCACGGTGACGCCGGATCAGAGCAGTTTCTGTCTGAAATCATTGGCGCGGCCAGCTATCCAGATCGCCACCTAAGTATGGAATCGATCTATGAGTATGGCTCCAGAACCGGTGTCTGGCGGATTTTACGTGAGTTTGAAAAGCGTGATTTGCCACTGACGGTATTTGGTGTCGCTATGGCTCTAGAACGCAATCCTGAGGTCGCTCAAGCGTTTAAAGAGCTGGGACATGAAATTGCCTGCCACGGCTATCGCTGGATCCATTACCAAGAAGTCTCCGAGCATGTTGAGCGAGAGCACTTGCAGAAAGCCATGGACATTTTTCAGCGTCTTTACGGTGAGAAGCCACAAGGCTGGTACACAGGGCGCGATAGCCCGAATACGCGACGGTTGATTTTGGATGAGGGCGGCTTCCTTTACGATAGCGACTACTACGGCGACGACTTGCCTTTCTGGACGCAGGTGACCGATAGCCAAGGCAGTGAGCATAACCACCTTATTGTGCCTTATACTTTAGACACTAATGATATGCGCTTTGCAGCCCCGCAAGGTTTCAACACGGCGGATCACTTCTTTACCTACCTGCGCGATGCCTTTGATGTGCTTTACGCAGAAGGGGAAGAGGCGCCCAAAATGCTCTCTATTGGTATGCACTGTCGCTTATTGGGGCGCCCTGGACGTTTCCGCGCCCTACAGCGCTTCTTGGATTACATCGAAAGCCACGACCGTGTTTGGGTAGCTCGCCGTGTGGATATTGCTCGCCACTGGGCTGAACACCATCCCGCTCCAACCCGCTAAAAGGTAAAATAATGAATAAATCTCCATACTACGCCCCTACGGGGGGGCATCCGCCACAAACACAGCTAACCGCTGATCGTGCCGTGTTCACAGAAGCGTTTGCGTTGATTCCCAAAGGCGTGATGCGCGATATCGTCACCAGCAATTTACCTTTCTGGGAAGGCACTCGGTTATGGGTGTTGGCGCGTCCGCTTTCCGGTTTTGCTGAAACGTTCTCGCAATACATTATGGAAGTGCAGCCTGAGGGCGGCAGTGAAAAGCCGGAGCTAGACCCCCAGGCTGAAGGCGTACTGTTCATTGTGGAAGGTGAGTTAACGCTTACTCTGGCGGGGGAGCGCCATACCATGCGCCCCGGTGGCTATGCGTTTCTTCCCCCAGGTAGCCACTGGCAAGTGCGCAATGAATCCTCTGCTCCCGTACGTTTTCATTGGGTGCGTAAAGCGTATCAGTTTGTGGAGGGGTTAGACGTACCCCAAGCTTTCGTCACTAATGAGCAAGACATTGCTCCCCTCGAAATGCCGGGAACCGAAGGGCGCTGGGCAACCACGCGTTTTGTCGATCCTGCCGATGTGCGCCATGACATGCACGTCAATATCGTGACTTTTCAGCCTGGTGGCGTGATTCCTTTTGATGAAACTCACGTGATGGAGCATGGGCTTTATGTGCTGGAAGGGAAGGCGGTGTATCACCTAAACCAGCAATGGATTGAGGTAGAGGCAGGTGACTTTATGTGGTTACGCGCCTTCTGTCCTCAAGCGTGTTACGCCGGTGGCCCGGGGCCATTCCGTTACTTACTGTACAAAGATGTTAACCGCCATGCCGCACTCAAGCTCTAGCATTGAGTTTAGGCGTTTAAGTTTTGGTGTGTAAGTTCTGGTAGTTGAATTCCGACGTTGGCTGCTTCGCTGTGTTGTTATTCGGTGGAGCCGCCTATTTTAGGATTTTGTAATGATTAAATTGATAGCCGAACCGCTAACCGCCGAGGCGTTTGCGCCTTTTGGCGATGTGATTGATGCCCGCACGTCAGCATCGTTTCCCATTAATGCTGGTCGTACCCAGCGTCATCATGACCTAGCGAGCGTTGAGACATTAGGCGACAACGCCCATACGCTGATTAATATTTTTGTCAGTCAGCCGATTACGCTACCGTTGGAATTAACCTTTTTGGAGCGCCACCCTCAGGGTAGCCAAGCCTTTATGCCGCTGCATCAAGAACGCTTTATTGTGGTGGTAGCCCCTCCAGGCGACACCATCAATACTGCAGATGTGCGCGCGTTTGTGACCGACGGCCGTCAGGGTGTCAATTATCGGGCAGGGACCTGGCATGCTATTCAGTCGGTGCTTGAGCGTGAGGGCGAGTTTTTAGTGGTAGATCGGGGGGGAGATGGCAATAACTGCGATGAGTATTCGCTTGATATTACCGTTACTCTAGGCGAATAGCTTGCGCTAACAGCATACGCTTGTCATCTTGCTCAGGTTAGCTTTTGACTGAACGAGAAAAATAGAGCGCAGATTGCGCGTAGGAGGCCAGCATGTCACAAGCCCACCGTTTGCCAAAACTACTTAAAATGCTGCGTCACTACGATGATCCAATCAGCGGTGCGGATCTGGCTGAAGCGCTAGGTATACCGCTAAGCGCTCTCTACAAAGATATTGCTGTGCTTAGAGCCGTAGGTGTCGAGATTGTTAGTGAACCAGGCCAAGGCTATGTGCTCCCGCCTAGCGTTCAATTACCTCCCGCAGCACTTTGTGAGCCAGCCGCCGAACGGTCTGATGAGCTGGTTTTCTATACTCACCCCCTCTCGCGGGGAGGCATTGTGCACTGGATGCTTGAAGAGCTTGGCGTACCTTATCGCTTGGTGGTCCTGGAGTACGGCGCCACAATGCATGCGCCAGACTATTTAGCCATCAACCCGATGGGTAAGGTGCCGGCTATTCGCCACGGTGAGCGAGTGGTCACGGAGGCTGCCGCTATCTGCGCTTATCTTGCCGATGCTTTCCCCGAGGCAGGTTTGGCACCGCCGCTTTCAGCCAGAGCCGACTATTATCGCTGGTTATTCTTCGCTGCTGGGCCGCTAGAAGCGGCTGCCTCGCTTAACAGCTTGGGCTTCCAACCTAACCCAGAGCAGCGGATGCGGCTAGGTTCTGGCGACTTAGCGACGGTGATAGAGGCTCTGGCTGGGGCCGTTAACGGACGCCGCTACATCGCGGGTGATGCTTTTAGCGCTGCCGATATTTATGTCGGTTCCCACATTGGATGGGGAATGCAGTTTGGAACCCTACCACGTCGTCCTGAATTCGAACATTACTGGGCGGGGCTGCAAAGCCGTCCTGCACGGCAGCATTGCGAGATGTTCATCCAGCAGGCGTTGGCACAGTAGTGGTAGTTGCCCTGTAAAGGGTGACGCACTTGAGGTAGCCGTCCCCTCGCTGATGAACGTTTATTAAGTCTTTATTCTCATTCTATTAATAATTAGGAAAATTATGAACGCACTGCACTTCTCTTCGATCCGTCGTACTAAAATTGTTGCCACTTTGGGCCCCGCCAGCGACCGGGAAGGTGTCTTGGAAGCCATGCTAGCGGCGGGTGTTGATGTGGTGCGTTTAAACTTCTCGCATGGCACCGCAGAGGATCATCGTCGACGCTTAATGCGCGTGCGCGAAATTGCTACGCAACTTGGCCGTAGTGTCGCAGCACTGGGGGATCTGCAAGGCCCTAAAATTCGTATCGCGCGCTTCAAAGAGGGCGCGGTGGTTCTTCAAGAGGGCCAGCCGTTTATTCTCGATATGGCACTTGATGGCGATGCGGGTGATGCACACCAAGTGGGCTGTGACTACAAAACCTTGGCGCAAGATGTGACTGCCGGTGATCGCCTGCTGCTAGATGACGGTCGGGTGGTGCTGGATGTCACCCGGGTAGAGGGGCAACAGGTACACACCGAGGTGGTGGTGGGCGGTAAGCTCTCCAACCATAAGGGTATTAACAAGCAAGGTGGTGGGCTTTCTGCTCCCGCGTTGACCGA
>Ga0208300_100737_pt1 | contig 19596 bp, 15 predicted proteins | sample 23_taG_FD_184096 | JGI IMG/M metagenome (GOLD analysis project Ga0208300, IMG submission 184096) | Marine viral communities from Cariaco Basin, Caribbean Sea - 23_WHOI_OMZ (SPAdes) (version 2) | ecosystem: Environmental > Aquatic > Marine > Oceanic | place: Caribbean Sea: Cariaco Basin... | reverse complement strand
CTTGGGTCAGCGACACTGTGGCAATTTAATCTGTATGACTACAAACAGCTGCCTAACTGGCTCAATGCCGACTACTGGGCAAACCCTGAAAACTGGGACAAGCACCGCTGGTAGTTTGTTTTTCTGCATCAATATCAGAGCATTTATCAAAACGGCTATATATATAACAAAACGAGCATATCTGATTGTAAATTCTCGAGTCATTTACAGTAATACTACTTACATAAAGTAACACTGAATATATGATAAATGGTAATTGCCTGAGTTTTATCGAAGCAGTTTACAACAACAATGTTAATTAAAAATTTTAGGAGCTCACCATGTCAATTCGTTTTTCTAAGCTTGCAGTTCTCGCTGTATTGTCAAGCGCTGTCGCAATCACTACAGGCTGTGCGACCAAACGCGCCACCTCTGAAGTTGTGGTGGCCCCGCTAGGTATCCCAGGCGGTCAAACGGGCTATAATGGTGCCGTCATCGTAGACAACGCCAGTACCGTCGTCACTGATGCAGACAGCCTACAAGCCGTCGTTTACTTTGCCTTCGATAGCAGCGAAATCACCGCACAAGCGGCCAATGTCCTCAATCAACACGCAAGCTTGCTACGCTCAAACCCAACCGCTAGCGTAGTTATTGCTGGTCATACCGATGAGCGTGGTAGCCGTGAGTATAACATGGCGCTAGGCGAGCGCCGTGCCCAAGCAGCGCGTGACTATCTGGCCGCTCAAGGTGTCGCGGTCAATAATATCCGTATCATCAGCTACGGCGAAGAGCGCCCTGCCGCCGCTGGCACCACCGAGGCCGCCTATGCGCAAAACCGCCGCGCGGAGCTGTCTTATTAAGACAAATCCCGTACGCTCGTATCACCAATCGTCAGCGTAATACTAAAAAGGCCCAGCAATATCACGTTGCTGGGCTTTATACTTCCTACTCCTACATAAAACCTGCGGCTACACCTATGCCCTTATACTTGACACAAACTCATATTGTGAGGCTTGGGCCTATGACATGGTGTGCCACCGCGTATGTCAACGCCCTTGCCCATAAGCATATCGATGAACCACCCTATCTAAGCCGATACGACCTAAACACCCATATAGATGATACCCAGCAATGGCAGTATTGCCGTGAGGCTGCAGACATATCAGTACCTGATCGGGCGCAGCAGCAGCGCCAACTACAGCGGCAAGGCGTACGGCTGTTGTTACAACAGCTACTCACCAAGCTCCAGATAGACGACACCTTAGATGAGTCAGCCTTTCCTTATCAGCTTGCTCGTAGCAAATACTACGTATGCTTTAGCCATACAGGCGCAAAAAATACAGACGATACTGATAATAGCAACACTCAACCAACGAGCTGTCTAGACAATCAGGTGGCCGTCATTCTCAGCCAGCATCGTCCTGCTGGCATCGATATAGAAGCAAATGAGGTAGCTTGGCAGGTGGTTCGGCGTTTTTATGCCGATAAAGAAAAAGCAGTATTGCAACGACTGCCTGCATGGCAGCGTGACGCAATCGCAAAGCAGCTATGGCAAATAAAAGAAAGCTATATCAAGGTATATCAATACACCCTCGCGCAAGGGCTGGGTATCGACTACGCTTATCTGATTGAGGATTTGATAGACAGCGTGATAGACGGCCATCATCTGATGACTGTGATGGATAAAAAAACAGGGTACCGTATCGCCATCATTCCTAGGCAGCATATTGTAATTGTGTTTTGATGAGGATATCCAGCCAACATCTAAAGCATTGCATATCCTCTATTTAATCGCTAGTCATCTTACTACTTAGCGCACAAAAAAACGACCCTAATAAATAGGATCGTTTTTTGTTTATTTCATAACAGCCAGTAGACTGTGATTAAATTAGAAGCGGTAAGTTGCACCAACTTTTACGATTGGCATCCACTCTAAGTAGTCTTTATCTTCTAACTCTTGTTCAGCACGTTTTGCAACGTCGTTAGGGGTTAGTCCTGGCACAACAGTACCACCCTCAGTGAAACCATCTTCTACACGCACTGCACCAGTTTGGGTTGCATTGACAGTAGCATCTGTTTTACCCATATAAGCTGCGCCAATTTCACCAAATACACCCCACTTATCAGAAATATTTGGACGGAAACCAATAGTCGCGTAAGGCGCTAGCTTGTTGCGGTGTTCCATAGTACCTTGTAAAGTACCTACATCCTCTGCGTTGTATGATACGTCATCAATTTTGTAAGTACCACCTTCTGGGTTAGCAGTTACATCGAGATCGTTATCCGGTACGATGATACCCGCGCCCATAGTGAACCAGTTTGCTGCAGGACGTAATTGTACGCCTAGGTATGGGTTACTAAAGTCAGCATCTACATCATAGTTTACGTCGTTTGCATCAAAGTCGCCGCCAAATAGGTCAGCAACATCACCACCTGCCCAACCGGCTTGTAGTTCAGTTTTTTCGTTCAAACCCCAAGCGATATTGGCACCATAACCTAGTGTACCAACTTCAGCACTGACAGCAGCTGGGTTGATAGCGGTTTGGAAGAAAGTCTTAGTACCACCAGCGACAGCGCCAGTGGTGTTACGTACCACGCCAGCATCAGCATTGTATGCATAAGCAGGTTCGGCTTCATAAGCGACAGCGACTGGCTCTGCTTCATAAGCGACAGCTTTGTTGCCATCAACAACGACAACTGGTTCAGCCGCTAGTGCAGCAGTTGAAGCCAAAACGGCAGCAGAAATTGCTGTTAGTTTAATAAGTTTCATAAATACTCTCCTAAAGTGTGGAATAACTCGCCCAAAAAAAATGACAATTTAGTTCTTTTTAAATCCATCATTTCGTTGAGCAGATTAAAACAATTTTGGCTCAAAAAGTCACCCCTACAGATGCGCTTTTTATTTGCCATTATGTAAAGATTGCATAGGTATTGTAATAATTGCTACATCAACCAGCAAAACTTCAACTTTCTGTTACACAACGCTCTCAAAGTGATCCAACAGCGTAGACATGATTTTTAAGTGACTTAATACTCATGTAAGGATATTACAAAATATGTCATTATCATCGCTTACTGACGTCTCAGCTTCAATAACAGTTATATAGCTTATTACTACAGATTGTTGTGTTTTGTGAGTTGACGTATCTAGGGGTGTTTTTGGACAAAAAAATCAGTTAGGAAAATAAACGACATAAATGTCTTGTTATACCGCGACTGACGTTTGTCTAAGCGTCATATTGTGCTAAATTAGAAACAGTAATAAACCAGTTACAAAGCCTCAGGTTTATGATTTTTTGTTATAATTATTAACGCGTTGCAAGCGACTGCGCTTTCTCCTCTTTTATTATTATCGAGCCATTTATATGCCTAAAGTATCGTCGATTACCCGTGTGTTAGAGATTATAGAAGCGGTGTCTTATGCTTCTAAGCCGCTCTCTCCACTTGAGCTATCGCAAGAGCTGGACATTCCAAAACCGACCATCCATCGTTTGATTCAAAATCTGGTGGATGAGGGGTTTGTCACCGTTGATATCGGCGGCGGCATCATACCTGGTAAGCGAGTGCGCAATTTGAGCGTTGAGCTGTGGCAGCAGCGCCAGTTTTTTAATGAGCGGCAGATGATTTTGCATAAGCTGGTCGAGGAGATCGAAGAGACTTGCGGGATTGCGATTCCTTATCATATGAATATGCTCTATACCAACCGCGCGCAGACCTCACTACCTTTGCAGATTTATCTGCCTGTGGGCGTCAAGTCTCCGATGTGGTGTACGGCGACGGGCAAGCTGTATCTGAGCCAGCTCTCCACCACCAGCCGTAACAAGATATTGAAAGGCTTGCCTTTGGATAAATTTACCAAAAACACCATCACAGATATCGATGCGCTCAATCAAGAGCTGGATAAAATCGCTGAGACAGGGGTCGGTATCGACAACGAAGAGTTTATCTCGGAGATGGTGGCGGTGTCTGTGCCTGTATTAGATAAGAAGTCACGTTATCTGGCCTCTTTGTACTTGCATGCGCCGACCATACGCGTGTCATTAGACGATCTGATGACGCATGTGCCGCGCCTGCAGACAGCCGCTCAGGATATTCAGACTTTGGTCTATGAGCTACAAAACTAAGCAGAATTTTATAACCAAAAGGTCTGCGCTATCACAGATAGCGCAGACCTTTTTTGCTTTGAGACGAGTGTCTTTAGTCGCTTTGTGCGTTCGAGACAGATATTTCAAAGACTAGGCAATTCAAAGACTAAGCAATTCAGGAATTAGGCACTTTAAGACAACACCGAATGGTCATGACGCCCCATGATACTAGAAAAATCTTTGTCGCCATTTTCGCGCGCGTGATCGTCGTAGAGCTCTGTCGCCTTGGCACCCATCGGTGTCTCGACAGCGGTATCTTTGGCAGTTTGCATGGCAAGATTGAGGTCTTTTTGCATCAGCTTACTCATAAAGCCGCCTTTGTAGCCCTTGCTCGAAGGCACGTTTTCTAACACCTGAGGATAAGGGTTATAAACCTCCAGCGTCCAGTTGCGCCCAGAGCTTTGTAGCATGATGTCAGACAATACTTTGGCATCGAGACCGTTTTTTACGCCTAGATTGATGGCCTCTGCCGTCCCTGCCATCAAGATACCTAAGAGCATATTATTACAAATTTTGGCGACCTGTCCTGCTCCATGCTCGCCTGCATGAAAGATGTTTTTGCCCATCACCGCCAGTATCGGCTCCGCTTTGGCAAATGCGTCGGCACTACCGCCAACGATGAAGGTCAAACTACCAGCGATAGCACCGCCTGTACCGCCAGAGACGGGCGCATCTAAAAAGTCTATACCAAGACCAGTTGCGGCGTCTGCTACCAATCTGGCGTCAGCGGCAGCGATGGTACTACTATCGATGACCAGTGTGCCCTTGGGCAGCTCTGCTAGCAAGCCATCAGATCCATTCTCACCTAGATAGACAGAATGGACGTGCTTGCCCGCTGGCAACATACTAATCACAACATTCGCATTGCTCGCCGCCTCTTTTGGGCTGGTAGCGACGCTGGCACCTGCTTGCTGCAGGCGCTCGCATGCTTCTGCAGATAAGTCATATACTGATAGCGGATAGCCTGCCTTCAATAGGTTTTCTGCCATCGGTGCGCCCATATTACCAAGACCAATAAAGGCAATCGTTGGTTTTGCCTCGGCACTCTTTGCTGTATTTTTGGTATTTGTGTCCTTCATACCCATCTCATCACTCCTTGATGATTGATTTTTTTATGTTATTGCCAGTAGCGCCTACTCGGCTGCCTAGGCATATCTGCTCTTATTTTTAGTAGACTGTTAGTGATTGATAATTTGGCTCCCCAAAGCCTCACTGCCCAGCCAGCCTTCCAATGGGTGCTCGCCTGCCGCATAGGGATTGGTGAAATGCTGATAAATGTATGCCTGTCCATCGGCATTGAGACAGTCTGCCAATGAACGCGACCAATTGGGGTTACGGTCTTTGTCAATCAGCAGCGCCCGTACGCCTTCTTTGAAGTCAGGGTTGGCAGCGCAGTGTACAGCGACATTGGCTTCTAGGTACAAGACCTGCTCAAGCGATAGGTCTGCAACTTGATGATACAGTGCGTAAGTCAACGCCACCGTCACAGGGCAGCCTGCTCGATAAGTAGCAACAGCGCGCTGCGTCCAGCTGTCTTGCGCAAAGTCGGCATCTAACTTCTCTAACGCCGCGTCGCTTTGCAAGATGGCATCAATGTCACCCAACCCGCCGCTATTCATTAACTGTCCAATGGCATGCCAATAAGTGGCCAGCTTGCTAGCGGGCAACTCAGTGACAGGCTGCGCCGCCAGTGCACGGCTGACGATATCGTGCGCGCTGTTATGCTGGCGCTGATGACTGCTGTCTGTACGGTCGGCGGCTTGCTGCCAATCGCTTTGTTTGAGACGTTGTAAGATGCCATCATAATCGCCGCTGCTCACGGCATACTCAGCTAAATTGGACAAGATGGCATCGTTGCCATTACACATCGCCCCAGTCAGGCCTAAAAATAATCCCATCTTGGCGGGTATACGCTGCAAAAACCAACTACCAGAGGCATCAGGGAACAGCCCAATGGTCACCTCAGGCATGGCAAAGCGCGTACGCTCAGTGACCACACGGTGACTACACCCTGCCATCAGCCCCATACCGCCGCCCATAATGATGCCATCGCCCCAGAGTATCAGCGGCTTGGAATAAAAATGCATCTGCCGATAGAGACGGTACTCATGACCAAAAAACTCTGTCGCATAAGGGTTAGGTAGTGGCGCAGACTCTGACATGCTGTCATATAGCTTGCGAATATCACCACCTGCACAAAACGCCTTGTCGCCTGCGCCCTTGAGCACCAACGCCACTACTTGCTCGTCACGCTCCCACTGCTCTAATTGCGCAGCCAACAATTGACACATCTCGACACTTAGGGCGTTGAGAGATTTTGGTGTGTTAAGCGTCATAATGCCAATGAGATGACCACAGTCTGTCTGTTCAGTATCAAACAATACTGGCGCGGCAGGCGTAGCAGCATTTTGATTGTTGTTATTTGTTGAGGTTGTCATAAAAAGACCTACAAAAAGTAAAATGAATATTAGGGCGTTTTATCAATACGGTCTTGGGCGTTTATTTATTTTGCCAAGTTGGCTGACGTTTTTCTAAAAATGCTTGCACGCCTTCGCGCTGATCTTCGGTATCAAACAGCTTTACAAATGCTTCGCGCTCATGGATGAGGTTTTGCGCAGGCGGGTTATGTCTAGCTGCTTGGATAAGCGATTTAGAATAACTAACGGCAACAGGAGACTGTTTGGCGGCTTTTTTTGCCAACGCTTGTGCTGCTTGTAGTCCTGCGCCTTTGTCCACGACTTCCTCAACCAAGCCGATACGCAAGGCCGTCTCGGCATCGATGCGTTCGCCGCACAATATCATACGCTTGGCCCAGCCTTCACCCACCAGCATCGGCAGATTTTGTGTACCACCAGCACAAGGTAATAATCCCACACCTGTCTCTGGTAGTGCCATCTGGGCGTGTGCTTCTGCGATACGGATGTCACAGGCCAGCGCGCACTCAAGCCCGCCGCCCATCGCGTAGCCGTTGATGACTGCAATACTAACGCCGCGATAAGCAGATAAGGCTTCAAACGCTTCGCCAAAAGCAATGGCCATGCTGATGGCTCGGCCTTTGTCACCGTCTGAGAAATTATTTAGGTCCGCCCCTGCTGAAAAGAACTTTTCACCATCGCCATGAATCATTAGGGCATATACCTCATCATTGGCATTAAGATCCGTCACCAACTGCTTGAGCGCGGGCAGACTATCCATCGTCCACGTATGAGCAGGTGGATTATTTAGTGTCACGGTGGCGATGTGACCATCAATAGATAGGTTGAGATTGGTGTAATCCGTCATAAGTAATCCTTTATTTTTATCATTATTTTTGAAATGAAGACACGCCATAAACACTGAATACCAAGATTAGCGTAGCTGGCTCAGCGCATCATCTTGCATCAGCTGACGCGAGACGATCACGCGCATGATCTCATTGGTGCCTTCTAATATCTGATGGACGCGCAAATCTCGCACGTGACGCTCAAGCGGATACTCATTGAGATAGCCATAGCCGCCATGCAGTTGTAGTGCTTGGTTGGCCACATCAAAGCAAAGATCGGTAGACAGACGCTTTGCCATCGCACAATAGGTCGATGCTTGGCTGTCTTGATTGTCGACTTTGTTGGCCGCCAGATACAGCATTTGCCGTGCGGTAATGGTCTGGGTCAACATATCAGCAAGCTTGAATTGCACCGACTGCAGACTGGCAATCGGACTGCCAAACTGGCTACGCTCTTGCACATAATTGGTTGCGGTCTCAAGCGCCGACTGCGCTGTACCGACCGCACAGATACCGATATTGATACGTCCACCGTCCAAGCCTTTCATCGCAATACGAAAACCTTGACCTTCCTCGCCGATTAGATTTTCGGCTGGGACTTTGACATCTTTAAAACTGATGGTGCGTGTAGGCTGTGCTTTCCAGCCCATTTTGTGCTCATTTTTGCCGTACTCAATGCCATCGCTATGGGCATCGACGACAAATGCCGATATGCCTTTTGGACCCGCACCCCCTGTTCGTGCCATGACGACCAGTACATCGGTCGCGCCTGCGCCCGAGATAAAGGTCTTTTCGCCATTTAACACATAATAGTCGTCCTGCTTGTCGGCTTTACTGCGTAGTGAGGCCGCATCCGAGCCGGCATTGGGCTCGGTCAAGCAATAACTGCCAAGCCATTCACCACTGACCATCTTTGGTAGATATTTTTTACACAGAGTATCGCTGCCATACTCACCGATCATCCAGCCTGCCATATTATGAATACTCATATAAGCGGCGACCGCGGTATCGCCCCATGCCAGCTCTTCAAACACCATGGCAGAGTCTAAGCGTGGTAGCCCAAGACCGTCATACTCTGGATTGGTATACAGCCCCAAAAAACCAAGCTCGCCGGTTTTTTTGATGATATCGACTGGGAAATGTGAGGTGCGGTCCCACTCAGCGGCGTTTGGTTTGAGCTCTTTTTGAGCAAACTGTTTGGCGGTTTGACGAAAGGCGATCTGGTCGTCGGTCAATGAAAAATCCATGGGGTCATCCTTGTGCATGCATTACAAATAGAGTAAAAATGGGTCAGCCGTTCCTGTTTTAACGTCGGTTAACGGTATGATTGATACCGTATCGGTCATACAGTATAACAGCGGTATAACGTCATCGACACATACTTGCATAGCAAAAACACACATGGCGACAACCAGCAAGATAGACACTATACCGCAATGACACAGACTAAGGCCTTATATCGAAATAGTGGTATTGACCCCGCGGCTGGCCTCGTCATCAAACCAGCGCGCTGTGACCGTCTTGGTTTGGGTATAGAACTGCACGGCTTGTTTGCCATAAGGACCCAAATCACCGAGTTTACTGGCACGTGAGCCTGAGAATGAGAACATCGGTAGTGGCACAGGAATTGGCAAGTTAATGCCGATCTGCCCGACCTGCACATCTTGCTGGAACTTATGTGCTGCGGCCCCTGATTGGGTAAAGATAGCAGTGCCGTTGCCATGCGGGTTGGCATTGAGTAGCTCAATCGCCTCATCTAAGCTATCGGCGCGCATGATACACAGCACAGGGCCAAAGATCTCTTCTTTATAGATTTGCATGTCGCTTGTGACATTATCAAAGATAGTCGGTCCTACAAAGTTGCCTTTTTCAAACCCTTCAACCGTGATACCACGACCATCAAGCAGCAAGCTCGCCCCTTCTTCTACCCCTGTACCGATGAGATGCTCAACGCGTGCTTTTGCCGCAGGAGAAATCAGAGGCCCCAAATCCTTATCGTTTTTACCAGCAGATACCACTAGGCTCTCAGCTTTGGCCTTTATATCATCGATCCACTCGCCTGCCGCACCGACCAGCACCACGACAGATAGCGCCATACAGCGTTGACCTGCTGCCCCAAAGGCTGCGCCCGCTAGCTGATTGAGCGTTTGCTCTTTATTGGCATCTGGCAAGATAACGCCGTGGTTTTTTGCGCCCATCATACACTGAGCACGCTTGCCTGATTGGCTGGCACGCTCATAGACATGCTTACCCACAGCGCTAGAGCCGACAAACGATACCGCTTTGATATCTGGATGATCACAGATGGCATCAACTGTGGCTTTGCCACCATGTACGACGTTTAGCACGCCTTCAGGGACACCCGCTTCGATAGCCAGCTCAACCAAACGCATGGTCACCATCGGGTCTTGCTCAGATGGCTTTAGGATAAAAGTGTTGCCCGTGGCGATGGCCATCGGGAACATCCATAACGGAATCATCGCTGGGAAGTTAAATGGTGTGATACCCGCGCAAACCCCAAGCGGCTGCCAAATGCTATAAGTATCAACATCTGAGGCGACGTTTTCGACAAAATCACCGATTTGTAGGTTGGCAATACCTGCAGCATGCTCGACCACTTCTAAACCGCGGAACACATCCCCGCGCGCATCAGCGATGGTTTTGCCCTGCTCTGCTGTCAAAGTCTCTGCCAGCTCATCCATATGCTCGCGAATCAATTGCTGGTATTTTAAAAAGATACGTGCGCGCGTGGTGATGGGTGTTTTGCGCCATGTTTGAAAGGCTGTTTGAGCCGCGGCGACGGCTTGATTGATTTCATCATCCGTGGTCTGCGGCACTTTGGCGATGACCTCTTGGCTAGCAGGATCGGTGATATCGATCCACTCGTTGGTAGTAGAGTCTACAAACTGACCATTAATGAGCTGCTGAACGTGGTGCATAAGATATCCTTATCTTGTCTGCGAGACGACCTTGTCGAGGTGTCGAGTTATACTTAAAAGGGATAAAAAACCAAAAGTTTTTATTGGACTAACAAATAATTTAAAATGATTTATTTTGTATCGTTATTGACTATAGCAATAAAACAAATTTAGGGTCAAGGGCTTTATCAAACTTTTATCTAAGATTTTTGCCTATCTGCATTTTCTTATCATCAAAAACCAAAAAGCCCATGAGCGAGCATGAGCTTTTTAGTATTTAGATTGTATTTTGACTTATTGGGAAAGCCGCCATAAGAGAAGATTCGGGCGTGCCCTAATAATCCTGCATAGATTGTTTGACTGCATCGATTGCAGTTGGGTTATCGAGTGTCGACATATCGCCTGTGGGTTTGTTTTCTGCTAAGGCACGAATAGCGCGGCGCAAGATTTTGCCAGAGCGGGTCTTTGGCAGTGCTTGTGGGAAATAAATAGCTGCTGGCCTTGCGATACCGCCAAGCGATTTTACCACCGCACCGATGACCTGTTGCTCAATGCGAAAGCGGTTTTCGGTCGTTTTCACTTGCTCATGATCTTTTAACACACAAAAAGCAATTGGCAGCTCGCCTTTTAACTCATCTGCAATACCGACGACCGCACATTCCGCCATCTCAGGATGGGTACTGATGGCCTCTTCTACCTCTTGGGTACCGATACGATGACCGGCGACATTGATCACATCATCGGTACGCCCTAAGATATAAAAATAGCCGTCTTCATCAGTGACTGCATAGTCTGAGGTTGAGTACTGCTGACCATCAAACAAGCCAAAATAGCTACTCATAAAGCGCTCATCGTTGCGCCATACGGTGGTGAGACAGCCAGGCGGTAGTGGTGCACTGATCGCCAGCAGGCCTTTTTCGCCTGCTGCGCATGGCTCGCCCGTCTCTTCGTTGAGAACGCGAGCATCATAGCCATACATGGGATAACCAGGTGAGCCTTGCTTGTGTGGTTTGTGATTGAACTTGGGCGTGTTGCTCAAAATCGGCCAGCCGGACTCTGTTTGCCAGTAGTGGTCTAAGATCGGAACGCCTAAATGCTTGGTCAGCCAATTGGCTGTTGACTCATCAAGTGGCTCGCCTGCTAAGAAAAACGACTTGACGCTTGAGACATCATAACGCGTCATCCATGTCTCATCTTGCTTCTTGAGCATACGCACACCCGTCGGTGCGGTAAATAAGATATTGACTTTATTGGCCTCGACGATTCGCCACCAGATACCTGGGTTTGGGCGATGCGGCAGACCTTCATACATCACACTGGTCATACCAGCGAGCAATGGCGCATAGATGGTATAAGAGTGCCCGACCGCCCAGCCGATATCTGATATCGCCCAAAAGGTCTCGCCGGCTTTGCCATCATAGATATAATCCATCGAGGTGGTCAGGGCGACTGCATGACCGCCGGTATCGCGCTGCACACCCTTGGGCGTACCTGTCGTACCTGAGGTGTAAAGCAAATAAGATGGTGTGTTGGACTCTAGCCACACCGGCTCAACAATGGCATTGGCTTCGCAGCTAATACGGCGCTGCTCAGCATAGTCGACATCGATGGCTTGCGGCTCAAATGGTAGCACCCCGCGATTGACCACCAATACATGCTCGGGCTTGACCGTTGCTTGCGCCACACCTTGATTGACCAAACTCTTATAATTGACCACTTTACCGCCGCGTAGACCTGCATCGACAGTGATGACCATTTTTGCCTCGGCATCATCCATACGAATGGCGAGGTTGTGCGCGGCAAAGCCACCAAATACCACCGAGTGCACCGCACCGATACGAGCGCAGGCCAGCATGGCATAAGCGGCTTCTAAAATCATCGGCATATAGATGATGACGCGGTCGCCCTTGCCGATACCATGACGCTGTAGCACATCGGCAAAATAATTGACTTCTTTATAAAGGTCATTGTAGGTCAGGCGGCGCTTGGCATAATCGGTATATAGCTCGACATGGTTACCCAAGTCCTTGAACGCATCAACAATAGCAGGAAAAGTCTCTATCAGCTCTTGGTTAATCTCAGAAGACAGCCAAATAAAAGCATCTTGCTCGGCGCGCTCTGCTAGATGACGATCGACACAGTTATAGCATAGGTTGGTTTCGCCGCCGACATACCATTTGGCAAAGGGCAGATTGCTGTCATCGAGGATTTGCTCAGGCTCTTTGTGCCAATAGATACGCTTTGCTTGCTCCGCCCAAAATTGCTCTCGATCATGAATTGAGGCGTGGTAGATATCTGCAAATTGAGAGGCGCTGTCGGCCATATTGGTAGCTGACTCTTGAGTGGCAATAGGAGTTTGAATGGTGTCGCTCATAATAGCTGTCCTTAGCGTGACGATAGGTGGGGCAATAGGGCCTTATCAGACATTATCATAACAACATGTCTAAATGAGGTACTGGTCATCCTTACCAGAACTAAAAAACCGATACGTTATGTATCGGTTTAAAATGTAGCAGAGCAATCGATAAAGGTCAACTATTATGCCTATATTCTCATCGATATTTTAACACAGGCAGGGGCATCATGGGTGCCCATTTTTGTCTATCAAACCTCTGTTTGATCGGCGTACATCTCTCGCATGACTTTTTTATCGTGTTTTCCGACTGAGGTCTTTGGCAAATCATCGACAAACTTAAACTGACTTGGGACGCCATATTTGGGAATGATACCACGCTCGACTGCTTTTTCTGCGATGGCTTTGATATCCTCGACTTTAGTATCTTGGCAGGCAGGTTTTAGGACAACCAACGCCAGCGGACGCTCGCCCCACTGCTTATCACGCACCCCAATCACCGAGACATCAGCCACCGCTGGATGCAGCGACAAAATCGTCTCAATCTCTAATGATGATATCCACTCACCGCCTGATTTGATCACATCTTTTAGACGATCAGTGATACGGATATAGCCATCAGGGCGTATGTATGCGATATCTTGAGTGTGCATATAGCCGTTTTCCCACAGCTCTTTGCCAGCATCGTCATTTTTTAGATAGCTTTGGGTCAGCCACGGCGCTCGTAGTACCAGCTCGCCTGTCTTGTCTTTGCCTGTGCCTACTGGCTGGTTGTTTTCGCCCCATATCTGCGCATCGACCATCAGTACTGGCTTACCGGTCATACAGCGGCGCGCAACATCCTCTTCTTCGCTCATTTCAGGCTCATCAAGGCTAAACTCCGTTAGGCTAATCAAAGGCGCTGTCTCTGACATACCGTAGCCGGTATAGACCTCAATGCCTTGTGCTAATGCAGCCTTTGCCAGACCCTCTGTCAATCGCGAGCCGCCGATGATCATTTTTAGACCGTTGAAACTGGCCTCGCGATCTTGGGCTTCTTTTAGCACCATTTGTAGTATCGTCGGAACACAATGCGTAATGCTGACCTTTTCATTGATGATGAGATTGAGCAAAGTATCAGGCGCATAACGACCTGGATAAACTTGCTTGAGGCCTGTCATCGTCGCAGTATAAGGAAAGCCCCACGCATGCACATGGAACATCGGCGTCATCGGCATATAGACGTCGCCATAGCTGACGCCTTGCTTGTTGGGCAACATACCCAAAGTCGCTGCTTCTGTGAGCGTATGCAACACCAGTTGACGATGGCTAAAAAACACGCCTTTTGGATCGCCTGTCGTACCTGAGGTATAAAAAGTCGTGGCGATGGTGTCTTCATCAAAATCTGGAAAATCAAATTCACTATCAGCCGCTGCCAGCAGTGCCTCATACTCCCCTGTGACGCGGTTTTGATTGCCGCCAAACACGCCCTCGTGCGACACCCCATTATCATCTAGCCAAATAATATGCTCGATACTGGAGTTCTCAAACTGATAGTCTTTGACCAACGGCGCAAACTCAGAGTTGAGCAACAGCACTTTGGGCTTGGCGTGGTTGATGGTATAGAGGATTTTTTCTGGTGATAGGCGGATATTGACCGTTTGTAAGATATACTCTGACATCGGAATCGCAAAATAAGACTCAAGATAGCGGTGGCTGTCCCAGTCCATAACAGCGATGACGTCCCCTGCGTCTAGGTTAAGACTATCTAAGACATTGGCTAGGCGGTTAATACGGGTAAAGAACTCGCTATAAGTAAAGCGTTTTTTGTCAGCATAGATGATTTCTTGGGCTTGCGAGACCGTCTTAGCACGGTTCAATAGCTGCTTGATAATCAGCGGATAATCGTAAGCAGACGGGGCGCTATGATAAGCATTTGACATAAATCTCATTTCCTTTGAGGGTGTTCGTTATTTTCGTGTCTTAACATGGCTTAGTAATTCAGTTTGCAGGTTTTAGCCATTTGAATACTAATAATTTCAAATCAAGATACGCTTAATACTAAAAAAATTTAAATGCGCTGTAAAGTGAGCTTGCGTAAGTGGTAGGCTAACAAGCGATCATAGCTGTATAGGCTAAGCAGCTTTTGACTTGGTTTTTATCATGCCAAAACTTGCAATCAGCAGCGCTAATACTTGTACGAATAATAGCAGCCATACCGTAAATTGCCATTGCCCATAAGCATAAGCTAGACCGCAAAGCCAAGCGCCTACCGTGCCGCCTGCGTAATAGAACAAATAATATAGCCCTGAGGCTAGCGAGCGGCCTTGTTTGACATTGACCGCGATATAGCTGATGGTCGCCGACTGGGTAATAAACACTCCAGACGACATCACCGCCAGCCCAATCACCACGCCCCAAAGCGGCGCGACCAATGTCAGCAGTACGCCAAGCATAGAGACCACCACGGCCGCGCGTACCGTACGCGCTGAGCCAAAGCGGCGCAGCAATGTGGTAGAAAGCGGCGTGATGATCACCCCCAGTAAATACACGGCAAAAATATTGGCAAGCGCCCCAGTGCTCAGCTCATAAGGCGTATCTGCAAGGTGCAAATTGATAAAGGTAAAACAGCCAACCAACGAAAACAGCACACAAGCGCCAAGTAAGCAGGCGGTGACCACGTAACGATTGACTAAGTGCTCGCCGAGCGTCTGTATCGCCGAGCGAAAGTTTGGATTGGCCACAAACTGCCGCGACACAGGCAGCATCTTAGTAACCCATAAAGCGCCAAGTAGCGTCATCGCCGCCATCACATAATAGCCTGCACGCCAGCCGATCAGCTCATGCAAATGCCCCAGCAAAAACCGGCCCATAAAACCGCCGAGTACAGAGCCTGATACATAAAACGACATCAGCTCTGTGACCGCACGCCCCTCAAACTCCTCGCCGATATAAGCAATCGTCACCACCGTGATACCGGGTACAGACAACCCCTGCAAAAACCGCCAAACCCCCATCCAGCCGATGCTCGGGCTTTGAGCGATAAGCGCCGTTGGTATCGCCAAAAACAATAAAGCACCAACAATAAACACCTTACGGCCGACAGCATCAGACAGCATGCCCAAAAAAGGCGACATAATCGCAATCGCCAGTACCGTCGCGCCAACCACCATACCCGCCTGTACTTCCGTGGCAGCAAAATCTGTGATAAGCACTGGCAAGATAGCCTGCACAGAATAGACCTGCAAAAAAGCAAACATGCCGATAAGCCCCATGGTCAGCTTTAATACCCATGAAGGCGAATGGTGTGGCGTGTTTGCGTGATATGCTCTCTCGCCGTTTGAGTGGTGAGCGTCGGCGACGTTGCGACTTGTTGTATGATGTACTGGTTTCAAAATAGTTCTAACTGTATTGGACGCTAAAAAGCGTAAGTAAAAAGAAAGTAGCGCTCTAGATATTTTAATTACCTACTAAAGCGCTTATTAATTAATGAAGCACTATAGCACGAGCGATATCGGTTTTAAGGGCACAAAATGTTATTGATACTTATCACCTAGGCTCTCAAGTGGCTCGGTGTTCTATCTGAGTATGGACATTCTTAAACGTCCAGCAAAAATAACGTCCAACAAGTCCTAAGCTTATACATCGCTCTCTTTGACATATTAACTATTAAAACCTATTGTAAATCGGCTTTTATCAGCTTACTCTCTTGTTAAGATTGACTATTAAGCAATGCACTGAACTTTTTAAAAGACAACTATCAAAAGACAACTACTATGATAAATTGCCTAACGCGTTTGAGTATAGCTACAATCACAATAGCTACCTACGCGCTACTGTCTACAGCGCCTGCTTCAGCTAAGATTGCACTAACAGAAACGACACAGATAGTACCAACGCCAACCTCAACGTCGATAGCATCGCTAAACCAAGATGTCACTTGTATTCCTGACAGTGCAATTAACGCTGATAATTTAAGTCAAACAAAAAATAACGGACCCTTTAACATTGCTAGCAAAAAAGTACCACGTGAGTTAGTAGACGGCTTTGGCGGTGGCACTATTTACTATCCGACTAACGCTGGCAACTGCGGACGTTTGGGCGCAATTGCTGTGATACCTGGCTACGTCTCTTATGAATCGTCGATTAAATGGTTGGGACCCCGCCTAGCTGCTTGGGGCTTTGTCGTGATTACAATGAATACCAACTCTATTTATGATAGACCCGATAGCCGCGCTAAGCAGCTAAGCCACGCTTTAGATTATGTAATCAGCGATAATACAGTAGGCAATATAGTAGATCCTGATCGCTTAGGGGCAATTGGTTGGTCCATGGGCGGGGGCGCCGCGCTCAAACTGGCATCTACGCGTAGCAACGTACGCGCCATTATGCCACTCGCCCCTTATCATGATAGAAGCTATGGTGAAGTAACAACGCCGACTTTTGTTATCTCCTGTGAGTACGATGTTATTGCGGCTAATAACAAGTATACCAATTTGTTTTATAAACAAGCGACAGGGCCTAAGATGAAGATTGAGGTCAATAACGCCAGCCATCTCTGTCCAAGTTACCGCTTGAATGAAAAGCTACTAAGCAAGCCTAGTATCGCTTGGATGCAGCGTCATATCAATGGCGATACCCGCTTTGATCAGTTCTTATGTGGTCGAGAAGACTATAGCATAAGCCCGCGTATATCGAATTATGATTACGCTGACTGTCCGTAACTGACTTACATACTTGGCTTGTATGTTCCCTGTACAACAAAAGTTACCGTAGGGATAAGTCTAACTAATTAAGCGTATTATGGTTCCCGAATGAATAAAAAGAATTATTCAAAAAACCACTTAAAAAACTACTTTTATACATTCGTGAACGTCATTCACTATAGAGGCTTATATGCCAGAAGAATTTAAAAAAGATCAGATACATGACCTAGGCGCTGGGTTTTGGAACATTAGAGGCTCTTTTGTCAGAAATGGTATGGTCGATATCGGTAATCAATCAGCGCTCGTTAAGCTAGCATCAGGGAAGTTTATTTTGCTAGATAGCTATACTTTAACTGGTGAGGTGCGCGAGCAAGTGCTGGCGCTGACCAATAATGGTAAAGATATTGAAGCCGTGCTCAATGTACATCCTTTTCACACCGTACACTGTGCGCGCGTTGCCAAGGATTTTCCGCACGCTACTTTTTATGGTAGCGCTCGCCATCATAAGCAGGTACCCGAGGTCAACTGGAGCGAGGATTATGTAGAAAGCGAAGCTGTAGCCCAGCGCTATCCTGAGCTTGAGTTCTCCTTACCAAAAGGTATCTATTACATCGCCCCAGACGACTCCGTACATTCAGGCTCGCTTCTCGTCTATCACCCTGCCAGTCAAAGCATCTATGTCGACGATACCTTTGAGATACCGCCATCAAAGAAGTTTAATGATGTGCAAGCCGGTATCAACCTACATGCGACCACACTTAAAGCATTAAAAGATGAGCCTGACGCTGGCAAAGCGTACTGCGACTGGGCGACAAAGCTTGCTCACGAGTGGCGAGAGGTGCGTAACTTTTGCGGGGCCCATTCTGGTCTAGTCGTCTTTGCAGAAGGTGAGTTTGAAGCTGCATTGCTATCGAGAATTGATAACGCGCGAGCTGATTTAGAATCGGCCTCTAGCCAGACTTAATCAAAAGGCCTAATCGATATGCAGTTACGGCAACTGTAAAGCTTAGGACAAGTTACAAAAGTTGTATAACGATACTAGCGGCTTGAATCCATTACTATTTACTAGTGACTTGTTTATCAAACGATGTACTATCATAGAGTTTACAATTAAAATTATTAACATCATTGAGGAGAATAACCATGGCAGAAAAGATACATAATCTAGGTTCAGGGTTTTGGAACATACGCGGCGAGTTTCGCATCGGCGGCGTTATCAATATCGGTACGCAGTGCTCGCTTGTCAAATTACAGTCCGGTAAGTTTATCTTCTTAGACAGCTATAAGCTGACAGGTGAAGTGCGCGATAAAGTGATGGCCTTGACTAATAACGGTCAAGACGTCGAAGCGGTATTGAACGTCCATCCATTCCACACGGTTCACTGCGCACAGATGGCACAAGATTTTCCGCAAGCAATCTTTTATGGCAGTACTCGCCACGCCAAAAAAGTGCCTGAGGTTGAGTGGAGCGAGGATTTGGTTGAAAGCGAGGCAGTCGCTGAGCGCTATCCTGAGCTTAAGTTCTCTATGTCGCAAGGCATCGATTATATCCATGCTAATGAAATGATTCACGCCGGCTCGTTATTGGCTTATCATCCTGCGAGTAAAAGCCTGCACGTTGATGATACCTTTATGAGCCCTCCTTCTAAATTGCTTGAAAAAATGTTGCCTGAGGTCATGCTGCATCCCACAACCAAAAAAGCGCTTAAAGATGAGCCCAATGCAGGTAAAGAGTACTGCGATTGGGCAACACAAATAGCGCACGATTGGGATGTACGTCATTTTTGTGCCGCACACTCTTACTTGACCACGTTTAAAGAAGGTGAGTTTGAAGAAGCGTTACTTAAAGCCGTAAATAAGGCTCGCCCTAAGCTTGAAAATGCTTAAGGAAGATTAAGTTTAATAAAAGTCTCTGCATTTATAGATGCACAATAAAGGTAAGGAAAAACTATGGCAAAACTAGAATCTAACATTGAATTAGAAGCGGCGGCATTTCGCCGTTTACTTGCTCATCTAGACGAGCGTAAAGATGTGCAAAATATCGAGCTGATGAACCTTGCTGACTTTTGTCGCAACTGCTTGTCCAAGTGGTATAAAGCGGCTGGAGAGGAGCGTGGTATCGACATCGACTATGAAGACGCTCGTGAGCTGATCTATGGTATGCCCTACTCTGAGTGGAAGCAGAAGTATCAACAGCCAGCCACACCTGAGCAGTTAGCGCGCTTCAATGAGCTTGAAGCGGCTAAGAACAAAG
>Ga0208300_100734_pt1 | contig 19680 bp, 17 predicted proteins | sample 23_taG_FD_184096 | JGI IMG/M metagenome (GOLD analysis project Ga0208300, IMG submission 184096) | Marine viral communities from Cariaco Basin, Caribbean Sea - 23_WHOI_OMZ (SPAdes) (version 2) | ecosystem: Environmental > Aquatic > Marine > Oceanic | place: Caribbean Sea: Cariaco Basin... | reverse complement strand
ACAACAATAGCCGAAAGGACTCCGCCGTCATGTTGCAACGACTTCCCCGCCGCGCCTTCCTGAAAGCGCTGGCCGCGTCCGCCGGCGCCGCCGCCGTACCGACCCTGGCCGGCGCCGGGCAAGCCGACGGCAACGCACAGGGCGAGCGCGCCAGCTGGCAGAACTGGTCCGGCAACCAGACCGCGCGGCCGCGCAACCTGGCTTACCCGGCGGACGAAGCCGCCCTGGCCCGGCTGCTCGCCAACACCGAGGGCACGGTGCGGCCGTTCGGCGGCAGCCACTCGTTCAGCGCCGTGGTCCCCACCGGCGACACCCTGGTGTCCCTGGAGGCCATCAACGGGCTGCGCAGCGTCGACGCCGGCGCGCTGCGCTTCGGCGCCGGCACCCGCATCGCCCAGGCCAGCAGCGAGGCCTGGAGCGAAGGCCGCAGCCTGATCAACGAACCGGACATCAACCTGCAGTCGCTGGCCGGCGCCATCGCCACCGGCACCCACGGCACCGGCCTGGGCCTGCCGTGCCTGTCCGACCAGGTGGTGGGCCTGGAACTGATGGACACCGAAGGCACCCTGCACCGGCTCGACCACAACGACGGCGACCGCTTCCAGGCGGCCCGCTGCGGCCTGGGGGCCCTGGGTCTGATCACCGCCGTGACCCTGGACAGCGCCCCGGCCTACCGGCTGGAAGAGCACACCTGGACGCTGCCGCTGGACGAAGCCATGGATTTCGTGGAGCGGGAGAAGGACAACTTCCGCAACATCGAGTTTTTCGCCTTTCCCCTCGGCGGCACCGCCATCGTCAAAACCATGTCGCTCACCGACGACCCGGAGGACGACCTGGCCCAGGACGACAGCAACGACCTGCTGGAGACGGTCTGCGAGCTGAGCATGCGCGCCGGCTGGCTGACCTCCACCCTGCAGAAGCTGGTGACCTTTTTCGTCGAGGAAAACCGCCGCCGAGGGCCGGCCCACAAGATCTACGCCAACCGCCGCACGGTGCGCTTCAACGAAATGGAATACACGGTGCCGGCGGAGAAAGGCATCGAGTGCCTGCAGGAAGTCTGCGAGGTAATCCGCGAGCAGGACATCAATGTGTTCTTCCCGATTGAGTTCCGCTACAGCGCCGCCGACGACACGCTGCTGTCCATGTTCAGCGGCCGCGCCGGGGCCAGCCTGTCGATCCATCAGTATTTCAAGCAGGACGCCACGCCGCTGTTCCGCGCCACCGAGCCGGTGCTGCGCCGGCACCGGGGCCGTCCGCACTGGGGCAAGCTGCACAGCCTGGGCGCCGACGAACTGCGCGAACTCTATCCGCGCTTCGACGACTTCCTCGCCCTGCGCCGCGAGCTGGACCCGCGCGGACGCTTGCTCAATGATCACCTGAGACACCTGTTCGGCATCGACGCCAAGGGGCAACCGGCATGAAAAGGCGCACCTTCCTGCTCGCCCTGGGCGGCGGCCTGGCGGCGGCCTGGTGGCTGAAACCCGGCGACCAGGGCGGCCCCCACGGCGCCTACTTCCAGCCCTACAACACCCTGTTCCGCGACAGCGGGCCGGGGCGCCCGCTGCTGTTCATCGACCGGCAACGGCTGGCGGCCAACTGCCGCCGCCTGCAGCAGGCGCTGCCGCCGGGCCGCGCCTACCGCATCGTCGCCAAATCATTGCCCAGCGTGCCGCTGATCCGCGAAGTGATGGCGCAGACCGGCACCGACCGGGTGATGGTGTTCCACCAGCCGTTCATCAACGCCATGGCCGAGGCGGAGCCGGGCTGCGACCTGCTGCTCGGCAAACCCATGCCGGTGCGGGCCGCCGCCCGCTTCTATGAGGAACTGCCGGAGGACGCCGGCTTCGACCCGGACCGCCAGTTGCAATGGCTGATCGACAGCGACGCGCGGCTGAAGGAGTACCTGGAACTGGCCCGGCGGCTGGACCGCCGGCTGCGCATCAATGTGGAAATCGACGTGGGTCTGCACCGCGGCGGGCTCACCGAGCCCGGGCAACTGGACGCACTGCTTGAGCGCATCGCCGCCCACCCCCGCCATCTGGCGTTCGCCGGCTTCATGGGCTACGACGCCCATGTGGGCAAGCTGCCGGACCTGGTGGAAAGCCGCGACACCAGCCTGCGCAAGGCCCAGGCGGTCTATCAAAGCTTTATCGACAGGCTTTACCAGGTCGCCCCTGAACTGCGCGAGCAGCCGCTCACGTTCAACGGTGCCGGCAGCCCCACCTTCACGCTGCACGGCGACGAGACGCCGCTCAACGAGCTGGCGGCCGGCTCCTGCCTGGTCAAGCCGTCGGATTTCGACGTGCCCAGCCTGAAGGACTTCGAGCCCGCCGCCTTTATCGCCGCGCCGGTGCTCAAGGCGCTGGACGGGCTCACCCTGCCCGGCCCGCTGCCGTTGGGCGACGCCTGGGCCCTGTGGGACCCCAACCGGCGACGCACTTATTTCATCTACGGCGGTTACTGGAAAGCGGAGCCGGTGTCACCGCCAGGCATACGCCGCAACGACCTGTACGGCGCCAGCACCAACCAGATGATGTACAACGGCTCGCCGGCCTCCGAGCTGGTGCCCGGTGATCAGCTGTTCTTCCGCCCCACGCAGAGCGAGTTCGTGCTGCTGCAGTTCGGCGACCTGGCGGCGGTGTCCGAACACCGCATCCAGGCCTGGTGGCCCCCTCTGCCTCAAGGCGAAGGGGCCTGAGCCCGGTTACAGATCCGGCATACGGTTGAACCAGGGCCGCGCCCGCTCCAGCTGACCGGCCAGTTTGAACAGCAGGCCCTCGCTGCCGTGATCGCCGACCAGCTGCACCCCCAGCGGCAGGCCGCTTTCGCACCAGTGCAGCGGCACCGACATGGCCGGCACCCCGGTGACGTTGGCGAGCTGGGTGAAGGGCACGTACTTCAGGTTCTCCTTCACCATCTGCTCCACCAGGCCGGTTTTCATCACCAGCTTTTCGGCGCCCACTTTGAGAATCACCTTGAGCATGCGCTGCTGCCAGGCCGGCGTTTCCGAGGCGCCGATACGCGCCGGCTGCAGCGCCAGGGTGGGCGTCAGCCACAGGTCGTACTGCTGGTGGAATTCCGCCAGCGCCCGGGAATACCCCTGCCAGCGCTGGTAACCACGCACGTAGTCCGGCGCCGAGGTGGCGTGGCCGAACGCCGCCATCGCCAGGGTGTCCAGTTCGAAGCCGTCGTTGCCGCAGCCGGTTTCTTCGCGCACCCAGTCCACGCTGGCGGCGCAGTTGGCGAACCACATGGACAACCAGTCCATGCTCATCGCCAGCATGTCCATTTTCGGCGACGCCTGCTCCACCTTGTGGCCCAGGGACTCCAGCAGGCGGGCGGCGTCCTCCACCGCGGCCACCGCTTCCGGGTCCACCTCGGTGCCGATCGGCGAGGTGGTGGAGAATGCAATACGCAGCGGCTTGGGGTCGCTCTCCAGCTCGCTCAGGTAGCTGCGCTCCGGCGGCGCGATGCGGAACAGGCTGCCCACTTCCTCGCCCTGGGTGGCGTCGAGCAGCAGCGCGGAATCGCGCACCGAGCGGGTCACCACGTGATTCATGGAAATGCCGTGCATGGCTTCGCTGAAGTTGGGGCCCCAGGGCGTGCGCCCACGCCCCGGCTTGAGACCGAACAGGCCACAGCAGCCGGCGGGAATGCGGATGCTGCCGCCGCCGTCGTTGGCACCGGCGAACGGCACCACGCCCGCCGCCACCAGGGCCGCGGAACCGCCGGAGGAGCCACCCGGCGTGTGGTCGGTGTTCCAGGGGTTGCGGGTGGCGCCGAACGCCTCCGGCTCGGTGATGCCCTTGGCGCCGAATTCCGGCGTATTGGTGCGCCCGAACAGCACCACCCCGGCCGCCTTCCAGCGGCGCACCAGCTCGGAATCCACCGGCGCCTTATGGCCGGCCCGCTTGAGGGCTTTGTTACCCTGATAGTTGGGGGCGCCGCCGATCTCCTGGAACAGGTCCTTGGTGAGCATGGGCACCCCGGCCAGGGGGCCGCTCAAGGCGCCCGCCGCCTGTTCCCGAGCCTGGTCGTATAGCGGAATGATCAGGCCGTTGAGGGCCGGGTTCACCGCCTCGGCACGGGCGATGGCCAGCTCCAGCAGTTCGGCGGCGGTCACTTCCCCGTCCGCCACCAGTTTGGCCAGCGCCACGCCGTCGAGATTGCGGTATTCGTCAAAACGCATGATGGTATCCTTATTATTTAAAACCCCAGTGACATTCGTATTCCCACGGAGACCCTATGAAGGCCGTCGGCTTTAACCAACCCCGCGCCATCGAAGACGTCCACGCCCTGGAAGACATCCAGCTGGAACAGCCCAAACCAGGCCCCCGCGACCTGCTGGTGGCGGTGGAGGCGGTATCGGTCAACCCGGTGGACACCAAGGTACGCCAACGCCCCCTGGCGGAGAAGGGCCATAAAGTACTCGGCTATGATGCCGCCGGTCGGGTGGAAGCGGTAGGCGCCGAAGTCCGCGACTTCCTGCCCGGCGACCGGGTCTGGTACGCCGGGGCCATGCAGCGCCAGGGCAGCAACGCCCAGTACCAGTGCGTGGACGAGCGCCTGGTGGCGAAAATGCCCGAAGGCACCGGCATGCAAGAAGCCGCCGCCCTGCCGCTGACCGTGCTCACCGCCTGGGAAAGCCTCACCGACCAGCTCGGCCTGACCCCGGAAAACGCCGCCGGCAAGACCCTGCTGATGGTGGGCGGCGCCGGCGGTGTCGGCTCCATCGCCACCCAGCTGGCCGCCCGCCACTTCGGCATGACGGTGATCGCCACCGCCGGGCGCCAGACCTCGGCGGACTGGTGTACCGCCATGGGCGCCACCCACACCATCGACTACCGCAACGGCCTGCGCGAGCCCATGAAAGGCCTGGGTATCGAGCAGGTGGACGCCATCCTGCTGGCCCAGGAACCGGACGCCTACTGGAGCGACGTCTGCGAGCTGGTCGCCCCGCTGGGCGGCATCGTCACCATCGTCGACGCGCGCGGGCCGCTGGATGTGAACCCGCTAAAACCTAAGAGCGCCCGCTTCGCCTGGGAGTTCATGTTCACCCGCGCCCTGTTCGGCGTGGACATGGAGCGCCAGGGCGAAATCCTGCGCGCCACCGCCCGGCTGGTGGAAGAAGGCGTCCTGCAGACCACCCTTTCGGAGTCCCTGGGGCCGATCAACGCCGCCAACCTCAAAGAGGCCCACCGGCGCATCGAGTCCGGCAAGACCATCGGCAAGCTGGTGCTGGCCGGCTGGGAGTAACCCGGCTCACTGCGAGCCCAACGGCGGCAGCGTCCCCTCGCAGGCAGCGCCCGACGACGCCAGCTTGAGTTCACGCAGGCACAGTACAGGACTAAGCGCCAGAGTGCGGCGAAACAGGGCCGGCCAGGCGTCTTCGTTGACCATCGGCCGGGCCAGGCGCGTGCTGCGCACCGCCTGCCAGGCCAGGTTGTCGGGCCCGCCCTGGGCCTCGGCGATCACGAACTGGAAGGGGTGGGCGCCGGGCACGCCGAGGCGGATGTCGGTGGCCACCAGCCGCCCGTCCTCCAACCGGTAATCCAGAAAGCCGCCGGTGAACCATTCCAGACGGCGGCCGTCGTCCAGCTGCTTGGCCGAGGCGACCAGATTGGCGTCCCGCGGAAAGCCCTCGATATGCAGCGGCGCATCACCGTCGAGCAGCCCGGTGACGATCTCCAGACGCTCTTCGCGGTGCAGCACCGTGGCCCGCCACAGCAGCGTGGAGAACGGCATCGGCTGCACCATGCGCGGCGCCGTCTGGTAGCCGGTGCCGGCCAGCGCCTGGTGCACCCGGTGGTCCACCCACTGCTGCGCCGCCAGGCTCCAGGCCAGGTACAGGCTCGACAGCGCCAGCCCCACCGTCAACGCGCGGATCGCCGGCGGCCGGACCAGGGCGATGATCACCGCCAACAGCAGCGGCAGCGTATAGAGCGGGTCGATGATAAAGATGGTGTGCCAGGCCACCGGCGGCCCCAGCGGCCACAGCAGCTGAGTGCCGTAGGTGGTGAAGGCGTCCAGCAGGGGGTGGGTGATCAATATCGCGCCGGTGAAGGTCAGCCAGCGGCGGAACGAGACGCTGTGCTGCCAGCGGCTGAGCAGTGCCGCCAGCACCACCGCCAGGGGCGCCAGTATCAGCAGCGAATGGCTGAAGCCGCGGTGCTGGGAGAAGTTGGCCACCGCGTCGCCGTAGTCGATCAGAACGTCCATGTCCGGCAGGGTGCCGAGCAAGGCGCCGGCGATCACCGCGCCGCGCCCGAACCGGCGCCCCAGCACCGCCCCGCCCAGGGCGCCCCCCAGGGCCGCCTGCGTTATCGAATCCATACTTTCTCGCCCCCGCCGCCGGCATAGCGGCAGCAAATAACATTGAAGCTTCTGACTTCTCTGGGAAAGATGATGAGCGAGATATCAGAAGTAACGGTAAACACAACAAGTATCTGTCTAGGAACGACGCCGAGAATGCGCTATGCCATCGACTTCACAAAGAAGAACTGGGCGGCCAGTCCAATAGTAACCGTGGCTAACAGCGCCGTTAGCGTCACAATATGGATCCAAATACTAGCAGCGTCATGAGGCACCTCTTCTTGCCTATACATAGGCACGATAATACGCATGTATACTGCGAGAGCGAGCACACTGTTGAGAATCGCCACTACAGCCAACCAGGTAAACTGCGCATGGATAGCAGCGGCAAAGAGCAGGAATTTGCCAACGAAACCAGCGAGTGGCGGAATGCCTACCAGCGAGAGCAGGAAAAGTACCATGGCGACTCCCACCAGTGGTTTAGCGCGCCCCAGGCCGTTGAAATCGTTTAGCGTACGCCCAATCGCAGCGATAACGGCGAAAGCCCCCAGATTCATAGCGGCGTACGCGGCAGCGAAAAAAATGATTGATGGCAAAGCAAAAGAACTTTCGCCCAGCGCCACAATACCCAGGAGGAAGTACCCGGACTGGGCAATAGATGAGTAAGCCAGCAGTCGAACAACATTATCCTGCACCAACGCGGCAAGGTAACCGTAGGTCATACTCAGTACGGCTAGTCCCGCGATAACAGCGGGGCCACCGCTTTCGGAAGGCAGGTCACGAAACACTTGAGTTAGCGCAAACAACGCGCCCACCTTGGGCACCACAGACAGGAAGGCTGCAACCGATAAGGGCCCACCTTCATAGGCATCCGGCACCCAAAAATGAAATGGAACCAGAGATGCTTTATAGCCAAGACCGACAATAACCGCCACCAAACCGAATATGACAGCCAAAGGGATGGCCTCCGTACCCTCAAGGTCGGCAATCATTGTGGAGCCGGCGGCACCGAACCAGTACGTGAGACCAAAGATCATCACCGCGCCAGCCACCGAACCAAACACAAAGTATTTCATGGCGGCTTCGGTGGCAGGATCGTCGTCCGGGTAGGCCACCAGAGCAAAGGTCGCCAAACTGGTGAGCAACAGGCCCAGAACCAGAAACATCATATCGCCGGCGCCGGCTAGAATAAGAGCACCAACGGTAGCTAAACATAATAAACTGTAGACCGTGCCCTCACGCACGGTGCCGCGCACTTCCGCGCTCGCCAGCAGCAAAGACAGCATCGTCGCCGGCAATAAAATCAGCTTTGCCCAGATGCTGAGCGCGTCTATCCGAAAACTGCCACCGAATACGGTGGTGTCTGTACCCACCAAACGTATGGTCAGTCCCGTGGCGACGAACAGGCCCAGCATGGCGAGAACCAGCGAAGCTCGAGGCCTGCGCAGTATTTCTGCAATCAGCGCGCTGACTGCGGCTAGCAGCACAGCGATCTCGGGAATTAACAATGCCAGATCACGCCCCATTATAGCACCAACGCCGAGGTAGTCCGGTGAATGGTGTCCAGCACCCAGGATGGTGCCACCCCGGTAGCTACGGTGAGAACCAGTAATGGCGCCAGCGCGAGCACTTCGCGCAAACTCAGGTCGGGCATGCTATGCCAACGTGACTGAGGCTCGCCAAGAAAGGTTTCGCGAATCGCTTTGAGAAAGGTACCCGCAATGATAGCAAGGCCCAGTATCGACACGACGGCGGCGGGCACACTACCAAGCGTACCCAGAAATATCTGGAACTCCCCTGGAAAGTGCGCCAGACCAGGCAGGCCCAGCGACGCAAAGGCCGCCAACATAAAGGACCAGCCCAACAGCGGAACCGTTTTTAGTAGGCCGCCAAATTCGCCCATCTCGCGAGTATGTGCGCGCTCCTGAATCATCCCCACCAGGAAGAACAATGCACCGGTAACCAAACCGTGACTGAACATCTGCAGGACGGCGCCATCGAGTGCGGTGGCACGCACTGAAGGGTCCAGAGCCAGTGCAGCCACGGCGACGCCGATGATCACATAGCCCATGTGGTTAATCGACGTATAGGCCACCAGACGCTTGAGATCGGTCTGCGCCAGAGCGGCGAAGGCGCCATAGAGCGCGCCGATGACACCGAACACCAGGACAACGACGCCGGCTTCGTGGAACGCCTCGGGAGTCATTTGTAGGGCGAAGCGAACCAGCCCGTAGGTTCCAAATTTCAGCATGATGCCGGCCAGGATGACACTGCCGACAGTCGGCGCCTGGACGTGGGCGGCAGGTAACCAAGTGTGCAACGGTACGGCGGGGATCTTGACCGCAAAAGTAACCAGCATGGCGACCAGCGCCCACATGGCCGCAGCCCCTTCCAGCGGTGGATTAGCGATCCAGGCGCGCATGTCAAAGCTGGGATCGGGACTGCCGAGGTAAAGCCCCAGGATGGCGAGCAATAACGGCAGGCTGCCCAGAAGCGTGTAGATAAAAAACATCAGAGCCGCCCGCTGCCGGTCCTCATGGCCCCAACCGGCAATCATGAAATACATCGACACCAGGGAGACTTCGAAGAACACATAGAACAGAATTCCGTCGAGGGCGGCAAAGGTGCCGATTGCTGCAGTTTCTAGAAGCAGAACCAAAGCCACGTAGGCGCGCGGGCGCTCGCGCAGCGACGAAGCATAGATGAATGCCCCCAAAAACAGCATAGCACTCAGCAGCACCAGGGGCAGGCTGATGCCGTCCACACCGACCCGGTAGGCGGCACCGATAGCCGGAATCCATTCGAGCTCTTCGACTTGGGAAAAGCCCGCGCCGCTCACTCCCTCCAGCCACATGGCCAGCGCCCCGACCAGAGTTAAACCGGCGGTGCCAATACCAATGCTGTGTACGGTTCGCGCCGTCGGCCCCGGAAGGGCCAGAATCAGGGCGGCACCGGCGAGCGGCAAAAACAGAGTAAGGGATACAATTGGTAGCATGAGTATGGCTATCCTCTAGAAACTCAACGAGGCTGAAAGCAGTATGATCAGTGTTACGGCGGTAACCACGGCGCTGATAGCCAGACTGTGGTGAATCCAACCGCTTTGCAGGACGCGGGCGCGGTCTCCCCAGCCTCGTACGCTGGCCACCAGGGCGAAGATCAGGCCGTCGATTCGGCGCTCATCTCCTACCCGAACCAAGTGCGCCACGGCCAAGCTGGCACGGCCAGTACCCAACACCACCGCATACAAACCTCGTTCCACGCGCCCGCAACCTCGAGCAATGAAGAAGCCTCCGCGGCCGACACTCAGGACGGTCGCGTATAGGCCACGCTCCAGGCGCTGGCAGCCGTAGGCAATGGCCATGGCTGGTCGGCCGATCCAGAAGGAGAGCCCTCCGGCGATGACCAGCCCCGATTGTGCCCAGGGGTGGAAAGGGCCAAGCAAGCGAGATGCCGGTACCAGCCAGCCCAGCGCCAGACCGGCCGCTGCCGCGAGAAGCCCGAACAGCATGGCGGTAGTGCCATGGTCTCCAGGGCCGGGCAAACCCAACAAGGCTTCAATGGGACCGAAGGTCAGACCCAGGAAGACGGCTGGGATTACCAGGGCCCATACTCCCAGCCCCATCCAGCGGGCGCCGGCCACCGAACGGTTTTCGTTTTCACCCTCCTCGCGCTCGTGCCATAGCAGCCGCAGCGCGCGAGCCAAGTAGGCACCGGTCAGCAGTGTGCCCGCCAGTGCCAGGGGAGCGAGCCAGGCGACACTTGGCGCGGACAGTGCGGCGGCGATCACCGCGTCCTTTGAGAAGAAGCCGCTCAGCGGTGGAGCACCCACTAGGGCCAGCGCTGCCAATGCGAAGCCGAAGAAAGTCCAGGGCCGGACGCGCCCTACACCACGCAAGCGCTCCAGAGCCGTGCCGCCGCGCGCATGCTGAAATTCACCGGCTGCTAAAAACAGGCCACTCTTGATGGCGGCATGGGCAAGCAGATGCAACAACGCCGCCAGCGGCACCCCGGCGCCGACCGCAATCAGCATCAGACCATACTGACTGGCGGTTGAGGCCGCCAGCAGGCGCTTGAGGTCACGTTCGGCAAGCGCAATCAGACCTGCCGCCACGGTAGTAATACCGCCCACCAGCCCAATAGCGAGCAAAACTTCCGGCGTCAGCAGCGGCGCTACACGGATCAGTAAAATGGCACCTGCTGCCACCAGTGTCGCCGAGTGCAACAACGCCGACACCGGTGTGGGCCCCGCCATGGCACGCATAAGCCAGTCCTGGAGGGGGATCTGGGCAGACTTGCCCATGATAGCGAGCAGCAACAAAAGCCCGGCCGCCACGGCGGTGTCTCCGTCGACATTCAGGGTGGCGGCGATCTCGCTGGTGCCCGCCGCCCCCATGAGGGTGAATATCGCGATGTACAGACCAAGATCGGCACTGCGGGTGTAGAGAAAGGCACGGCTCGCGGCGTTCGCCGCTTCGGGCCGCTGAAACCAGAAACCGATCAGCAGGTAACTGCACAAGCCAATCAGCTCCCAGGCGGCGAGCACCAGAACCCAGTCGCCGGCCAGAACCAGGGCCTGCATGGCGGCAACAAACAAGGACATAACGGCAAAAAAGCGGGGTAGGCCGGACTCCCGCTTCATATAGCCTACCGAATAAATCAACACGCAAGTCGCCACGGCGGCAACCACTACACTGAGCAACGCGGTTAACGGCTCGGCGGTCAACCGCAAGGGTAGATCCGGCAAGCCTGGCAGCAGCAGGGTTGCGGAGTCACCACTGGCGACCGCCCCCAAAAGCTTAAGGCTTGCCGCCAAACTAAGTGCGACCCCGACCAGCGCCCAAATAACCATTCCCCGGCGCAGCAGCAGAATGGCAGCGGCCGCAAGCAAAGGGAACACTATGGGCAAGACCAGGTCACTCATCCCTGCAGGTCTCCGGCCTCTTCCATCTCGACCGAGCCCTTGGCCCGGAAGCGTGCAATTGCGACGCCGAAACCGACGGCCATCTCCACTGCCATAACCGTCATTACCACCAGCACAAACATCTGTCCGGCGTAGACCTCCGGATGCAGAAAGCGCCAGAAGGCCACAAGGTTCACCAGCGCGCCCGCCAGAATCAGCTCCACTCCCATCATTATCATGACCAGGTTAGTCTGCGAGAGCGCGCCATAGATACCGACACCAAAGAGAATGGCGCCGGTCAGAAGTGCCAGGATCAGTACCGGAGTCATTTTGAAGCCTCCTGTTCTTTATCACCGTTTTCCTTGTCGAGCTTTCCTGTGTCGACGCCGGGCTGGCGCACCGGAATCGCTACTGCCGTAGCCGCGATCATTGCGGTCAGGATGGTGATAGCGGCGGTCTCGAAAATCAGCATAGAGCGATCCAACATTTCAAAACCGAGCTCCCGCGTTTGCATTGCAGCATCCGGCGCCTCGGCGAATATCGGCCCCCAATCAGAGAACAGCGCTACCGAGATGGCGGTGGTGGCGGCAATGGCTCCAGCACCAATCGAAAAGCGCTTCTGGTGGCTCATATCCATCCCGCCAAGCCCACCGGGGTCCATCATGAACATCACCATGAAGATGGCCATGATGCTCATTTCGGTGGCCATCATCATAATCTGCAGCACGCCCAGAAATTCGGCCTGCATGGCCAGAAACATGCAGCCCACGGCGGCCTGTGAAAACAGCAGCGCCAGCGCAGAACGCACCATAGACGCGGTACGGAACACCGCCACACCGAAACCGATCGCAGCCAGCCCGAATACGCCGACAAAAAAAGCCTGTGCAACCATTAGGGCACCACCAGGATGAGCAATCCGACTATCAAAATATTGAGCAGCGCCAGGGGGATTCCAAACTTCCAGCACCAACCCAGCAGATCCGCCTCGCGAATACGCGGCAAATAGTAGCCAACCAGCAACATCGATACGGCTACCGCCAGAGTCTTGATCAGGCTCCAGGCCCAGGGCGGCAAAAGCGGCCCCTGCCAGCCACCGAGAAAGAACACCGTAGTCGCGGCAGACAGGGTGATTAGCATCACCAATCGTGCTAGCCGCAACACTGTCAGGCGCACGCCGGTGTATTCGGCGTCGACCCCGCCGGCTAACTCGCCGGGTGCGGTAGGCAGGTCGAAGGGTGAGCGGAACGCCAACGCCATAGCGGCGATGAAAAACAACACAAACCCCAGCGGTTGGTAAACGATGTTCCATAAACCGGCCTGAGACTCGACGATGACGCTGTTCAACAGGGACTCGGCGCGCATGGCGGTCGCCGTAATGGGCATGACGATAAGCATGGAGTAGGCGATAAGTTGGCCGAGAAAACGCCAGCCACCTATCATCGCGTAGGCGCCGTTCGGGCCCCAACCAGCCATGATCAGCGATACCAACACATAGGCAAGCACCGCGTTGAGAAACAAGGCGCCGGTGGCCAGATCAGCAATGACCAGATCCGGCGTCAGCGGAAGTACGGCAGCACCGAGCACCGCCACCACCAGCAACAACACTGGTGCGGTCTCGAAAAACAGCCGGTCGGGCTTGCGCGCCAAGATGGACTCGCGGCCCAGGTGCGACAGGCCCGCAAGCAGCGGGGCGACCGGTCGCAGGCGGCCGGTCGTGAGCCAGGCCTCAATCACAGCCAGTAACCAAGCGCCAACCAACAGTGTGAGCAACACTATGGCGACAGTCATGAGCTCACCTCCCAGGGCGAGAGATCCAGTGACCCGACCGCCACCAAGGCATCACCCAATTCCTGACCTTCGACCAGGTCGGCGGCCAGGCCGATATGTTGGCGGCAGGCGCCGTCCAGCTCGACCGATACCACCTGCCCTCGCTCCAGGGTCAGCTGCAATGTGGAGCGGCCGCGCGGCGTTTCCACGGTCGCCTCCCCCGTTCCGGAAGGGCTGTCGATGGCTCGCAGCTTGGGGAGCTCAGGGTCTCCGGCGGCCTCTACGAGATCGAGACTGGTCACGATCTCAACATGCCGCTGCCGGAAACGCGCCCAGGCGTCCCCAGCGCCCTCAATGTACAGCTCGAAACCCAGCTCGCAATACATTGCGTCCGCCTGGCGGGCATCTTCGGTCCGGCCGGAGGCGCGTGCCACCGGGCCTCTTAGATCCTGGGAGCCGTGGGGCAAAGCGCCGATGCCTTTCAAGCGCGCTTTGAGAAGGGGCGTATGCTCGAGCCGTGCGATGAGCGCCTGCAGCGCCGGCCGCAGGACAACAAGCTGCTCCCCGTCGGCGCGCTGGGTTTCCAATTGCAAAGCCGCCGCACGACGTGTCAACCAGACAAAGCTGAGCTGGCGGCCCAACTGGGCCAGCCAGCCCAGATGGCTGGCGATGCGCTCTCGCTCAAGAGCGGCCGCCCGGCCCCGCTCGACGGCCGGATCTGGCTCCAGACCAGCCGCCTGCTCGATAGCGCGGCAGGCCAAGAGGCGGTAACTTACCGGTGCCAACGGCGTGGCCGCCGCCAGGCGCTCGATGAAGGTTTCGACCGCCACCTCTTCAGAGGGGGTGCCCATAGCTACCAGAGATGTCGCTTGGCCCTCGGTCACCCCGTCACCGTCGAGCGTCAAGGTCAGTCTCAATCCTCCCGGCAAACCGGGAAAGCAGGGGCCGAAGGGCACCTCAAGCCAGTCCATTGCCAAACCGTCAGCGCTGCGAGGCAGGTCTTTGGTAACCTCGACCATGGACATGAATCCCGAGCTGCCGTGGTCGTGGTCTCCGTGATCATGATCGCCGTGACCGTGGCCGGAATGGTCGTGCTCCCCAGCATCCGCGTCGCCGCCGGCTTCGCGCGCCACCAAATCCATGCCGCATTTGGGACAGCTACCTGGTTCGTCCTCCACCACTTCCGGGTGCATGGGGCAGACGTACTCAGTTTTGGTTTGCAGGATTGATGAGTCAAAATCGTCAGGCGAGGCGGCGAAGGCGTCTTCAGCCAGCAACCGCTGCAGCCGAGTGGCCGCCTCCATCAGTTCGGTTTGTGAGAGATCCGCGGAAACGTCAGCTTTAGGCAAAGACGAAGGTTCTGACCCACCGAGCACTAGAATAGCTCGCGGCCTAGGCATCTGGGCATAGAGCACTGCGGTGGCCTCGTCCAACTTCTGAGATAGCTCACCGACAACCAGGAGCACAGTGGCATCGCGCGGCGTGGCGGCGATGCGCATGTCTGCGGCCGCCAGGTTCAGCCCATGCGCCAGGGCCACTTCCGGCCCAGGGACTACCAGGCAGCTCAAATTGCGCGCCAGAGCCTGCCCAACCCACCTTCGCAGGATAGATGGACGCCCTTTGCGTGCGCCTGCAAGTGTCGTTGCGACCTCGGTCATCATTGCCGCCTCAGAGCGCCCTGACTCCATCCGTAAAGCAACCCAAGAAAGAGAATCGCAAGAAACACGCCCATGTCAAGTAAAGCAACCAGCCCTACTTCCTTGAACACAACCGCCCAAGGGTACATGTAGGCCATCTCCATATCGAACGCCAAAAACAGCAATGCATAACCGTAATAGCGCGCATGATAACGTCCCCAGACCGGAGCCCGCGACAGCACTCCGGCGCTTGCCGGCACATCCTTGCCAGGTTCCTGCCGTGTTGGACCCACACTACGGGCTAAACCATACAGGCTTAACACCGCGCCCAGGATACCCAGTGCCAATCCCAGCAGCAGTAAGTATTGTTGTGTAGCGCTCATAACTTCTAACTTCTCAAGTTTACTCTGCCTCAGAGGCTGAAATTTTAATCTGCTATTGCCAAAGGGCTTCGGGCCCCCTGCCATGGATGCCTAGACGAAACGCTAGTTTCAAGTCTAGACATTCTCGCCAGAGTCGCAAATCTTCCCTAGCCGGGGAATCTGACTCGCGAAACATCATTCAGAATTTTTGTGATCGGTTTCGTCCAGCGAGGCATCCGCGAGCTGCCGCCATTGACGCCAACCAGGCAGGAACATGGAACCCGTCGCTGGTAGGCCCTGTAGGCGTCACCGAACCGCTCCATCACTTGCCGCTCCTCTCGCTGCGCCAGCCGGTAGTAGGCAAATACAATAAGCGGAAACAACCCAACCGAGAACAATGTAGGCCAATGCCGATGAAAGCGAGTGCATAGCCAAGCAACATGGAGATCAGCATGCCGGTTTCACCCAACCCTATCAGGGTGGCCCACAGGTTGGCGCTAACGTAATCGCTATCCAGCCCGAAGAACCGCACCAGTAGATAAATCGTCAGTGGAAAGCCGTACATCTCGGCATAAAGTGCGATGATGAAAGCTTGCACCAACCCGGCACCCGCCCATTCACGCCAGCTTTTCGGCGCAAAATACCGATAAAACATCCAGGAGACCAATGCAATAACAATCAGTGCAATGCCCCATAGCCCCGCATGGCCCATAAGTTCATTCATCGTTTGATACCCTCACAGGTGCGGTGGTTGGGCTCTCCCGACATTCCATGGGAAACGCCGGTTTTCGGAGCGTTTAGTTTTCGTCTCCTTTATCGTGCCCGCTGTGCATGCCCAAAACGCACATCATCAGACACCCCAGGCCAACCAGGGCCACGACGAGCAACCCGCTCGCCGCCAGCCAGTTCCAACCGAGCGCGAGACCTATCAATGCCACCAGGCAGACCGCGACGGCAATGGGACGGCGCCTGAACCACTGACGCAAATTGCGCACTCGGGCGCCTCGCCCCGGACCGTTCTCTTTCTCGCTCTTCGCCATGACGGTGACCTCTGTTTCAATCAGTGGCGTAGATCGACATTTCGTCATCCGTAATCGCATAAATCACAAAAGGCTCCCGCTTTTGCCCAGACATTCCCGGCGACCCCTGGGGCATGCCGGGAAGCGATACACCGCGGATCTCTGGCCGTTCGTCCAGGAGCTTGTTAATAACCCCCACCGGAACATGACCCTCGATCACGTACCCATCGAGCAGCATGGTATGACAACTTTGTAAGCGGGACGGTACGCCATGCTCGGCTTTGAACTGCCTCAAGTTGGGGGTTTCAGTCACCTTGATCTCATAGTCGTACTGGCGCAAGTACGCAGCATATTGGTCGCAGCACCGGCAACTCGGATTTTTGTACAGCGTCGCATCAACGGTTTCGGCGGCCTGCACCGACGGCAAGCTGGCCAAGTAAACGGTCACCATCAACGCCCCTCTGAGGATCGATGTGTATCGCCTTTTCCAACGCAGAAAGGTTGTCATGAACGGTCTCCTTTTTTGGATTTACTGAAGAACAGGTACTTAATCATGGACAGGATCGCCAGAACCAAGGCAATGAACAGCAGGATCAGCAAGACGATACACGCCAACATAAAACCAGCGCCCATCATGCCGGAGTCTTGCATCATCCCAGCCGAAGCTTGTTCGGCAGCCAAGGCGGTGTTTGCCAGAAATGTAAATGCTAAAAGTAAAAATGAACGCATCAAATTTTTCATGGGTTGCCTCCAGTTAAAGTAAGTAGAGTACCGAAAGTACCGCCGCCCGGTACCGAAAGTACGGATCGGTACCGGACGGCGATGACGCATTAAGTTTTCAGCGGTGGTGTCGGTGCCCCCTTGGGCAGACCGCGTCCCCGCCATAGCATGAAGATTGCCGGGTATACCACCAGCACCATCAACAGGGCAGAAATCACCCCGCCGACCATGGGCGCGGCGATGCGCTGCATCACGTCCGCGCCGGTACCGCTGGCGAACAGGATCGGCACCAACCCGATAAAGGTCGACAGCCCGGTCATCAGCATGGGCCGGATGCGTTGGCCGGCGCCGCTCTGGACGACTTCGGTCATATCTCCACGGGTATTGAGTCGGCGCTCGGCCTCCCTGTCCCGCCAGGCGATATCCAAATACACCATCATCAGCAACCCTAGCTCCACGGCGAGCCCCGCCACGGCGATCATGCCCACCCAGACGGCGACACTGAGGTTAAAGTCCAGCCACCACATCAGCCAGACGGCACCGCTCAGCGAAATGGGTACACTCAGCATCACCAGCAGTGTCTCAATAAGAGAGCCTCGGTGCATAAAGAGCATGAAGAAAATCAGGAACAGCGTGACCGGAACCAGCAATTGGAGTTTGGCTTTGGCCCGCTCAAAATACTGGAACTGCCCCGCCCAAGCCAGCCGGTAACCGTCCGGCACATCGACCTGGTCGGCAACCACCTGCTTGGCCTGTTCGACATAATCGGCGATACCGACTTCGCTTTTGACGTCCACGAAGACGAATCCCACAAGTTGCCCATCCTCACTGCGAATGGAGGGCGGCCCGGTTTGAAACTCAATGTCCGCCACCTGGGCGATGGGAATCTGCTCCCCGGAAGGAGTGGGCACCAGTACTCGCTCCAGCGCTTCCACGTTGTCGCGGTAATCCCGGGCGTAGCGCACCAGGATGTTGTAGCGCTCGCGCCCCTCCACGGTTTGCGATACCACAGCCCCCCCCATGGCCGCCATGATCACCCGTTCCACATCGCCAACGTTGAGGCCAAAGCGAGCCGCAGCACTTCGGTTGACGGTGAAATCCAGAAAGTACCCACCGGTGCTGCGCTCGGCAAAGGCGCTGCGGGTGGCATCGGCGGTGCGCTCATCCTCCTGCAACGCTTTTTCAATGGCGATGCCCGTTTTTTCGATAGTGGCCAGGTCCGGACCAAACACCTTGATGCCCAACGCTGAACGAATACCGGTCGCGAGCATTTCGGTACGAGTCTGGATGGGCATCCAAAAAATATTGGGCATTCCCGGAAACTTGAGTTTCGAGTCCATTTCCTGAATCAGACCGTCCCAAGTCATGCCCCCGCGCCACTGGTCCTCCGGCTTCAAGGTAATGACCGTTTCCACCATGGATAAGGGTGCGGGATCGGTGGCGCTGGTGGAGCGACCCACCTTGCCGAAAACATGCTCCACTTCGGGAATGTCGGCAATGATCCGGTCCATGGTCTGCAGGGTCTGGGTGGCCTCGGAAATGGACATCCCAGGCAGCGCGGTGGGCATAAAGAGAATCGAGCCCTCGTTCAGAGGTGGCATAAACTCGTTGCCCAATTGCCGGAAGGGAATGATCGTGATCAGCAGTAGCAACACCGCTCCCACGATGACTCCCCACCGAAAACGCGCGGCGAAAGCCACCACAGGCCGGTACGCAGCCACCAGCCACTGGTTCAACTTACTGCGATCAGCACGGATCTTGCCGCGAATCAGCCATACCGCGAGGGCCGGCACCAGAGTGATGGACAGGAACGCCGCAAATGCCATGGAATAGGTCTTGGTAAAAGCCAGAGGCTTGAACATGCGCCCTTCTGTGCCTTCCAGGACGAACACCGGCATAAAGGAGATGGTGATAATCGCCAGCGAGAAAAAGATACTGGGGCCTACCTGCTGCATGGCCTCAATAATCACGTCCTGTCGGGGCTTGGCCTTTTCCTCGGGGTCGGCGTCGTCACTCTCCCACCGGGCCAACCGTTTGTGGATATTGTCGATAATGACAATCGCCGCATCCAGCATGGCGCCAATGGCCACCGCAATGCCGCCCAAAGACATGATGTTGACGGTCAGCCCCTGAAAATACATGGGGATGAAGGACATCAGCACCGCTACCGGGAGGGTAATCGCGGCCACCAGCGTAGAGCGCACGTGTAACAGAAAAACGCCGATAATCAGGGAGACAATCAGGATCTCCTTAATCAGTGTCGAGGTCAGCGTGTCAACGGCTTCGTTGATCAGAATCGAGCGATCATAGACCGGCACAATCTCGACACCTTCGGGGAGCCCGGGCTTGATCTCTTCCAGGCGCTGCTTGACCTTGTCAATAACTTCCAGGGCGTTCTCGCCATAACGCATTACCGCAATACCGCCCACGGCTACGCCCTCGCCGTCCAGCTCCGCCTGACCGCGCTGCATAGCCGGTCCCAATGCCACGTGACCGACGTCTTTTACCGTGATCGGTACACCCTCAGCCGTGGTTTTTAACACCACTGTTTCCAGATCCGCTACGGACTTCACATAACCCCGCCCGCGAATAAACTGCTCGTGGCCTGCCACCTCAAGAATGCGCCCACCTACATCCTGGTTGGAGTCCCCAACCGCCTCAGTGACCCGTTTGAGGGGGATGTCGTAAGAGGCGAGCTTGTTGGGGTCTAGGCTGATCTGGTATTCACGCTGGAACCCACCGATGGAGGCCACCTCGGCGACCCCTTCAACCGCTTCCAGGGCATAGCGTAAATTGAAATCCTGCAGTGAGCGCAGATCCGCCAGGCTGTGGTTGCCAGACGTATCTCTCAGTGCATATTGGTAGACCCAACCGACACCCGTAGCATCCGGCCCCAAAGTCGGAGTGACCCCCTCCGGCAACTCGGCGGCGGCACCGTTGAGGTACTCCAGTACCCGCGAGCG
>Ga0208300_100729_pt1 | contig 19810 bp, 14 predicted proteins | sample 23_taG_FD_184096 | JGI IMG/M metagenome (GOLD analysis project Ga0208300, IMG submission 184096) | Marine viral communities from Cariaco Basin, Caribbean Sea - 23_WHOI_OMZ (SPAdes) (version 2) | ecosystem: Environmental > Aquatic > Marine > Oceanic | place: Caribbean Sea: Cariaco Basin... | reverse complement strand
TACTTTGAGACAAACATCAACAGCATCGTCTTCTATCACTGGTGCAAACAAACCCTAATCCCAACTCTTAAAACCAAATGCGTGATTGTGATGGATAACGCCAGATTTCATAAGAGCAAACGCATTCAAAAGCTACTAAAGCTGGATGGAGAATGATTTATCTAAATTGTTTTATGATATTTGTTCAAGGCATAACAATTTTATTTTGAACTGACTATACTATAAATGCAAGCTATTATGCTCTAGATAATAGGTTAGGTTAATTTCGAGCTTATTTTACGATTTTGATAAGAAGACTAATATTGACAAATTCATGTTTAAATTATTTGTTAACGAAAACTTCAACTGAGTGAAACTGTATAGCCTATATCTCTACCAGTTTCTTCATCATATGTTCTGAAAGGTAAAAACCAAATATTAATAACTTTTCCTTCTTTCCAAAATTCGAAAGATTTTTCCTGTTCTATAGTATAAGAGGATCTATTTTCTGAATCTACTATGGAGATAGTTAGCGAATCAAGACTATCTTCGAATAAACTATCTTTTGCAGCAAATGTAATTGTAGGTTGATAAGAACCAATATATACGTAGTTAGATGCTTTATGAGAATATAGTTCTATAGTTGCGTCATGTGGGGGTATTACATTATGAAAATTAAAAGTAACTTGAACACTATTATCTTTTTTAAAGCTATTCAAGTAAAAGCTATATTCTTTTTGCAAATCAGTTTGAACGAGTAAAAAATCTTTCTCATTAAAATGTTGGTAAGTAAATGCATTCATTGATTTCACCATATAAATATACGAAAAAACTAATAAAATTATTAGTGTAAGTATAAGGAGCGTGAGCTTTAGTTTTTTATTGATCATATTATTTAGGACTGAATCTAGTCATTGTTGAAGGTAATCCTGTAGGGGTATTGGCAGCAACTGGTACTTTTAATCCACCCCCTTTTCGCCATAGTGAATAACCAACTGTTCCTTCTAATACTGCCCCTCTGGGAATCCACCCCCACATATTTTTATAACTTTCACCTAATTCTGGATGCGGTAGTGCTTCATAGTTTTCTAATATAGAAATGACATCACTACTATTTACTTTTCTCTTATCTTTAAGGTTTTCAGTTATTTTTTCAGCATCATCTTTAGGGTTCAGAATATTACTATATAATGTACGTTTATGAAATGCATAAAAATCGATACTATGTCTATTTGCGAATAGTTGAGCAAAACTGTTATCAGGATCTGCCTCGCTAATGTTATCAAATGATCCTTGAGTCCTAAGTGTTATATTATCTGCCATCCCTGTTCTACAAGCGTACGAACTAGCTGTAGCTGAACTAAGAAAATTAGTGTTACCAATAGTATTTATATCTGAAGTAGTTAGGTCGATGTTAGGTCTACCACTATAATTCAAGGTAATCTTTCCATTCAACCCATGGCAAAAGAAAGCTAAATCTTTTATTTTATAGTTTTCTCTATTCGCGTTTAATAGCTCTATAATTTTTGTTTTGGTTTTTAACGCGATAAAGGTTATGTTATCAGTAAATTCTATTTCGTTTTTTAGACCTTCGATAGCTAATTTTTCTAAACGGGTATAGCCATAATCGACATAAGCAATCGTCACTTTATCACATTGTCTAAATCTACTTCTGTTTTTAACAAAAGGATATGCAGCTGCAATAAACATGTTCTTTAACCAGAAATTATTATACTCAAACTCAGAACCAATAAATATAATATTTTCAGTTTTTGGGGCTCTCGTAGTTACTACTGCTCTATCAGTATTACTTCTTGGACTAGTTGATGACTGTCCAATTACTTTCCAAGTATCAGCCATTAGAATTTCACCTCAATTTTCAGTTCTTCTATTGTATAGCTTTCTATCACTTTGGTTTTACCATACTTATCTGTTATTCCCATTTCGGTAGTTCCATCAGGTTTTGTAATTTTATAATGACAGTTTGGTATTGGTTCTTGAGTATCTTCATCAACGATTATGAAACCTTCATCATATACAATTCTTAAGTTATCATCTGTTTCTATCGATTTACTCGGCAACCCTAAAAGCCCCAACCCATCCATACCACCCCCCGCCTTGCTATGCTTACCCGCCTTCTCCGTAAACTGCTTAGCCGCTATCGTAATATTGGCGCCATCAAGAGTTATACTCGCACCGCCTGCCGTTATCATCACTTTATTGGTTGCCACGACTTCTACCTCTTTGGTGGAGGAGGCGATGTTCACATCTTGCTTGGCGGTTGCTTCCAGTTTCCCTGTATGGGCGGATAGGGTGATATTTTCTTTGGCATTGGTCATGCTAAATTGACCATCGGCGACTATATTGAGTGACTCGCTGCTGATTTGATTATGGCTATCGCCACTACTGATCATCATGTTCGCTTGAGTCGTAGTAATCATTTCACCCATTGAACGTTGAATGAGCGTGTCTTCACTGACATAGCTGCTATCAGCCGCACTATCAATCAGCGTGAATGGCATGGTTTGATGGGTTTTGGTTTGCTGTTCCTCTGCGATAGTCTCAAGTTGCATCTTAATCGAGTTATGGTCATTGACCTGTCTACCAAGTCCTGTTGCCAGTTGCGTTAAACGCTCAGTTAAATGCTGACCACCTAATGCAGTTTGGGCCAGAGTCGGGGTGTGGTGCTGGTAGTTATGCTGTCCTGTTTGCGCGTGGGTCTGCGGCTGAGTGGATAGGACTAAATTTGAAAAAACCACCCGAAGGTGGTTCAGATCGAAATATTAAAAACTAAGCTTTCTCATCATCAAACTGCCAAATCACCTGACCCCAATTATTGTTAGGGTAATCTGGCATGATGTCGCCTTTTTTAAAGTAAGCTCTGCTATCTGCTTTGGCTAAAGTGAACCAGTAACCAGATATAGGGCAGGGCTGATTTGCTGGGCAACGCCCTTTGGCTTGACTAGTAATTTCAGGTTTAGCCATAGGCTGGTTCTCATAATAGGGCGTCATGTCTTCGCCCGCCTCGGAACGCTGCATAAACTCTTCATAAGTAATTTTATAAGGGTCAATAGAGATAAATTTACTGGTATCAATACCTGTCTTCTCTAGTACAAGGGGTAGGGTGTAGTCGGGCTGGTCTTGTTGAATGTCTAATCCCATTTCAAGAGCTTGAGTTTCTGATTGTAATCTTGCTAGTCGCATATCTTGATATACATTTGGATATGATAGCTCCCACTTATTTCTATCTTTAGAATCTACCATCCGTTGAACTACTTCTTTTTCATTAAGGATATCTAAGTCTATTAAGTAATGACGATTGTTCGTAGCAGGATCGGTCTGTCTGTTATAGCGTATATCCATAAAAATATCTGTTCCATGGCGTAGTTGCCATGTTTGTATATCATCCAGCTGCATCCATTCTTCAAAGGTAAGGGGATAAGTAAAGTCTAAATTTAAGTCACTCGTATAATCGACGAGCGTAAAATCAAGACTATCTTCTATAAAGATGCGTGGTGAACCTATACTATAATTATAAACCCAACCTTTATCCTGTAATTCTTTAAATAAAGACATCATTTCTTTATAAGCGTTTTCGTCCGATATACCACTTACTTTATGATCAAATAAAAAGCCAAGATTTATATTAGAAAGTTGATAATTTTCTTGTTTATTATCGTCGTAAGCTAAAATTGACATCACACCATCGATACTTATCTGACCGTTTGGGTATTTGATAGTAACAGTAGGCTCTTTATATCTTGGAAAGTCATACCCCTGAAAGGTAACTCCCATAGGCTGAGCATCAGCTTCTTGAAACGCTCTATATTCAGGGTTTGCATCGTATAACTCTTTGGCTGTCATATTCAAGGCGATTTCTAACGGTTTATCAGGCATAGTAACCTCTGGTTTGGCTTGACAGGAAGTAGTTAGCAAGCTAATAAAAATATAAAGAATAAAATAACCCAGTCGTTTAAACATAATGATCTACTTTTCTAATTCAAATTAATCCAGCGATCTGCTTTGTTGTACCATCCTGCCATAGTTTGAAGTTGAGTTAACATATAGCTTTCTTCTTGCTGCATTAGCTTATGAAATTTTTCAGCCGCCTTTCTAATCCAGTCCATACGGCTTTCATAATCATAAACAACAGTACTTTCAGGTGCTCTCGAAATATATTTTTCGGTTTCTGTAGAGCAATCACTAGTGAAAAATAAGGCAACGTCAGGTGCAAACCAACTAAACAGCCCCATTGAATCAATTTCACGCCTGTTTCTCCAGTCTTCATATATTAAGGGCTGTAGAATTTCACCTTGCTCATGTTCAGCTATTATTAGTACATTCTGATATTGAGCTTTCAATTTATCTTTTTTAAGACGAGCATTCTCGAATTTCTTAACTTCATTAAAACCTCGTTTTATAAAATCATTACTTTGAAGGTTATTAATTTTAGATAATGAGTCTGCTGCCCAGTCTGCTTTATCGATAGCTGATTTTATCTCAGGTACAAGCGCATTTGTATTACGCTTATCCATACAGTTAAAAAAAATTTCAGACCCAAACTTACTATAATAATGATGCCATCCTGTGATATCTTGGAATAGCCAAAAATTACCTTGACCAAACCAATCACTAGCAGTAACTACAATACCGTGCTTAGTTGATGTCAGTGTCCAGTGCTCTAACGTACAAGCTACAGTTTTGCTTGCAAATGCACCAAGGGCCATCCAGTAAAAGCGACCTTTTTTACTTGGATCACCGTTTTCTTCGGTTTCTAAATAAAACCGTGCATAAGTACCTGCAATTCGACGTGCTCTTACACTATAGCTGTCTACAAAATTGTAAGAGTTCGCTGACACTTCTTCACTTAAACGTTTTAGGCAAAACTGTTGAGAAACAGACCATAACTCCTCACAGGTACATGTTGTTGGCAAACAGCTATTTAAAGTTGTGTTGGTGCTTATTTTTACTTTAGATGCCATAATTTTTCCTTACTTATTGTTTTTATTATTAAACGTAGACCAAACTAACGCTACCTTTAGCTTGTCCTCAATGTCGCCAGAGTCGACTCTAGGCGTTTTGCCCTCAGCATCTGACTTTGACTTAATATTGACAGTCTTACTAGTTAGTCGATATTCTAGATCGGTCAAAGGAGTACCTGTAGGACCTAAAAACTGTACCTGCTCATCAAAGAACTCTTTTTCAACCATCTTATCAAAAGGCAGGCGCGATAAATAACTACTATCAACCGCGCCCCCAGCCTTACTATGCTTACCAGCCTTCTCCGTAAACTGCTTTGCCGTAATGGTAATATCAGCACCATCAAGCGTGATACTCGCACCGCCTGCCGTTAGCGTAATCTTATTCGTCGCTACTATCTCAACCTCTTTGGTCGAGGAGGCGATGTTCACATCTTGCTTTGCCGTCGCTTCAAGTTTTCCAGTATGGGCGGATAGGGTGATATTTTCTTTGGCATTGGTCATGCTAAATTGACCATCGGCGACTATATTGAGTGACTCGCTGCTGATTTGATTATGGCTATCGCCACTACTGATCATCATATCTTCTTGCGTGGTGGTGATCATCTCGCCCATAGAGCGTTGGATAAGGGTATCGCTACTCACATAAATGCTATCAGCGGCACTATCGACTAGGGTAAATGGCGTGGATTGATGGGTTTTGGTTTGCTGTTCCTCTGCGATAGTCTCAAGCTGGGCTTTAATCGCCTTATGGTCGTTAACATTGCGACCAAGTCCCGTTGCCAGTTGCGTCAAACGCTCCGCTAAGTGCTGACCACCTAATGCAGTTTGGGCCAGAGTCGGGGTGTGGTGCTGGTAGTTATGCTGTCCTGTTTGCGCGTGGGTCTGCGGCTGAGTGGATAGAACAAGTGCTTCCCCTGATTTGATATTGATCTGCGCGTTGGTGGCCGCATTAATCCCTTGACGTTTGGCGGTGTCTGATGGATTGATCACGCCCATTTTTAGACTGGCGGATATCCCAGCACTGTCTACTTGTAGCTGAGAGTAAGCTTGCTCTGTACGGTGGTCAGTCACCCATTCAGATAGGCCATTTTCAGTGTTGCGATAGCCGCTCTCGACCGCTTGCTCATTGTCAGTGGCAAACAGGCTAGGGCGCGTAGATGACAGTAGGCTACCAATATTAATTAAATGCTCGCCATCACCGATAGACTGTATGAGGGTTTGATCATCCACTCTATGGGTAAAGTGGCTGCCATAATTGCTTCCTGCTTGGGCCTCAATACGGTTAATCGCTTGTGCGGGGTTATTTAATAAGTAGTTGCTTGTCGGCGTCATATGATTGCGACTGTCCGTATCAGACTGGCTATCTGTGAGCCCCGTCATTGGCGGGAGTGCTTGTCTGCTGTATAGCGCACCTACCCAAGGCGTATCAGCGGTGATCAGTCTGAGCTGGGTTAAATGAGTACCTGCTTTTAGATCTGAGGCATGGCGCTGCTGATGACGACGGCTTATAGTGAGTCCTGTGACATGAGCGAGACTATTGCATGCTAAATGCACAATATGAGTGGTGCGGTAATGATGATTAAGATGGTTATGACCTACTAGAGTAAAAGTGTCCGCAACGTTTAAATCAGTGCAGTGAGCAAGCGCATAGTAAATGCTATAACGGCTGTGGTGACTATTTGCCATAATAGTAGCGTCATCGATAGACTCGGTATCAGTCACCGGAGCAAAGGCGGCTGGGGTGTCGATCGTAAGAGCAGAAGTGTTGGTTTGGCTATCTGCCTCACTATCACTGATAGCCATATCAGCTGACTGGACTGGGTGGGCCATGCTAGCGCTGTTAAAGCGTTGCACTGTGACGGTACTCGGCTGGGTTATGACTTGCTCACTAAGGGCTAAGATTGGCGCGTGAGCGCGATCATGTAGCACTTGCTGATAACGTACTGAGCCGATGCTTTGACTGATACCATCTTCATCACTAGGATGAGCTGAAGTAATAATAAGGGTGGGCGGTGCGTGCTCCTCGGTTTGCGCGTGCCTGAGGTAAGCGGTGAGTCCTTGGCGTGAGAGGAGTTCGCAGATATGACTCCAGTCACTGCTTTGCCACTGGGTCATGCGTGCTGGGGTCCAACTGGCGTTTTTCTCACTACTGCTATCAGTACCACTATCATCGATCACGTCTATCTCTTGCATGGCGACGCGTTCTGTTACCATGGCTTGTACCGACAGGTCGGTATCTATCTGGCTGCGTAGATGCTGATGCAAGCGATAAGTGGCGGGCTGTGCGATGAGTCTATAGTAGCCATAGCTGCCATCATGATCGAGCTGGCAAAGGGCGGTGATATATAGATGACGATAGGCATGCCCACTTGGGGTGTCAAAGCTTAGGGTTAAAGAGCTACCAACAAACGCATCTAGCGACATAAATGGTGGGTGATGACGTTCATGAATGTAGATATGCAGCACATAGGTGTCAATACCGTGTTGCTGGCTGTTATTGGCGTTGAGGAGTGCAAGGAGACCGGCTTCATTAGTCGTTCTAATGAGATTCTGCAGCCAATTTTTATGCTGTTTAAGTTCCTGTTTAGCGCTTGCATAAGCAGCTTGGGTGTTGCCTTCACTGGCATATAGTCTATCGGCATGCATGGGTACGATAGTGTTGGTTAGGCGTAGCATGGGTACGGTGCTCCTTATCGGTTGTCCCGACTCCTATTATTCGGCCAAAGTGAACTCAATACGGCGATTGCGTCGGCGTCCCTCGTCGCTGTCATTACTAGCGATAGGATCCTTATCGCCTTTTCCAGCGGTACTCAATCTTGTGGCATCAATATTACGACCAATTAGATACTGCTTGACTGCTTCAGCACGTTCGTTTGAAAGCAATAAGTTGGCCTCTGGGTTACCTGTATTGTCAGTATGGCCAGTAATGACAACCGATTTATCACCAATACGCGTAAGCACGCCTGCCATATCATCTAAGATACCCAGCCCTAAAGGTGTCAAGTTGGCACTACCGGACTCAAACTCTACGATACGATTGCCCAAGGTGTCATCGATCAAGCGTTGCTCACCTGCTGTGACCACCAGCTTATTATCAAGCTGGTAAAGATCTGTTAAGCGAGTGTGGATGCGGTTTTGGATGGCTTGTTTTTGTTCAATACTATTGACTTTGCCATGTAGGCTGATAGTAGTACCATGAATATCAATACGTCCTTGCCTGATATTCGAGATATCACTGTCGATAATGGCAGTCGCTATTTGTTGCCAATTGGTAGGTATATTGATATTTGAGCGAACTTCTATCTCATCTCGTACAGGTTTATTTGGATATTGGGCCTTGAGTTTATCAAGCAATTGATCTTTATCGGAGCTGGTAGCAACCACACCTTTGATGACAACGGGTACCTCTACATGGTTGGTGTCAATAAAGGTGTTATCTTGAGCGGCAAAAACTGCAATACTGGCCAGTAACGCAGTTGTAAATATCATGATAGGAGCCCGGCGGGTAAGGGCGGATCGTTGCGAGAGTGCAGATATGCGCATACAAATGCCTTTTTATTTTTTTATACTGATAAAACTTAGATGTCAAAGCCATCAACTATGATGACTGTTCAAATATTATTTTGCCAAAAATATCGTCTTGAATAATTGCCTAACATCATATAAGTAGGCATCATCTTGTAATAATATATTGTGAAACCGAGACAGGCCGATGTCATCATCAATAAACTGCTGTGTCCATGAGCTATCGGCGATATTGACCCAGCTTTCATGTTTTATTGATGTACTTGTCAGTATTTGCATCAATGTAGTGGCGGCCGGTTTTGAAAAACTCATTAGGAGGTGATAATGCCCGTCACGCCAGTAAAAATAGCTGTTAAAGTACAACTGATGCGGTGCATAAAATCCATGAATTAGATCGTGCCAAAAAGAAGCAAAATAAATGGCTTGCGTCTTGTTATCAGGCAATGACCAGTAAATAGCCTTATTTAGACTATGGAAGCCTTTGGTAAATGTGGGTAAAAACAGTAACCCTGTCGCGATGATCTGCTCAATCAAAGAAGCCTTATCAATATCTATCATCATCGCGCCTTCTTGCAATGTGGTAGAGTTAATAAAGTCGTAATAATGTGTACTGGCATTATGATCAATCGAAACAAAGCTTTGGTTGAGCGTCTCCGTTATCTGTGTGTTGTCGACCTTAGATCGTGCTTGATCTAAGGTTTGATGGATATCATGCCACATGCCCGCTGATTTTATGGGTAAGTATTGCATCCATGTTTTGGGCTTATTGAGGTGCATAAGTCCAAATCCGATGAATGGGTATTGGCGATTACTACTATCATAGCTAGATATTAGTACGCCAGTCATGATTTTGTTTTCTGCGGTATCAACATGGCTAAAGTGTAGGGCTAATGAAGTATCCATCTCATCCGCTGATTCAGATAGTGCTTGACTGACCCACTGATCAATGACATTGATATCACTCATGTGCGAGCGCGAACGAACAAAATCGCCACGACAAGGTAGTTTGCCAAAGTAAACCAAAGGAAGCGTATCAGGTATCATGATGTTGGCTCCTCGATGAGCGCATCGCTTGGGCGGCTGGCACCGGTAGCGTTATCTGTGTTAGGCGGACTGAGTAAGTCGTCATCATGAGCCGTCGTGTTTTCAGCTGAGCCCTCATTGCTGCTTATCGGCGTTTGGGAGCTTTGGGGTGTAGAATGCTGGCTATCCTCATCGGTGGGTTTTGCGGTGCGAGTTACACCAATGCCAATGACTTCTTCAGGCAGTTTCATGCCAGTAAATGGGTTGTCTGATTGCCCTGAAGCGTTTGTATTCGCACTACCACTGATGATTCTAAAGCGTACCGAAACCGTCACCCCATCACCTGTCCAAGTCATCTCAAACACATCATTACCAAGCTCAGTTCTTTGTGCTGCATTAATAAAACGCTCTACGCCAAAACTACCAGCTTCTTCTAAGATCGTATAATCCCGACCATCGTAGTCTTTGGCGCGTATGCTTGCTCCGGGTTGACTGCTTGGGTTTGGCCATACAAAGGTCGTCCATGCCTGCGTACCCATACGGTACCGTAACTGCTGACCATCTAAAACTATCGTGTACTCGGTCAGTCCACTGACAGGTAGAGGCATGATTTGAAAGGTGGTTTGCTTAGCGGTACTGTTACTATTAGAGGAGTTTGTGCGTTGGCTTCCTGTGTAATTGACAAAGTAGCGTCCAAAATCGGCAACAAACTTAGGATTTAGACCAAGTCCTGCACCATTCCAAATTTTGCTCGATATCTGATCACCGCGGCGAATAATAAAGGGAGAGAGGGTCTCATCTACAAACCTTGCCACATAGCCATCATCACCAAAAAACTGGCCAATCTCAGCAGGTGTTGCCTCTAAATTTGCGTTTTGAGTAAAAGGATACTTGCCAGCTAGGTCGTCCAAAAATGGCTTATACACTTGAGCTTGCCAAACTTTATTAATTTCAGTTTTGGTCGGTGTGAGCAGCATATTAAAAGAGCGAGTAAGCGGTTCACTTAATAAGGGCCGAATCAGTTGTTTGATTTGTGAGTTGGATTGGCTCAAGATTTGTTCATCTAATATCTGTAAAGATTGAGTCAGCTCGGAGCCCTCACTACTTAGTGTTTGGGAAGCAAAGAGCAGAGCATCAGGGCCAATGTCATCACTTCTCGTGATATTGTTAAATCGTGTCCTAATTCCACCCAAGCTTGTCAAGTAGTTATCTAATAACGATAAGTCTTGGTTATCCTCACGCGGCGTAACCAATGCATGTATGGCGGCAAACTCTTGTGCTATTGCTCCAGACTTTGTTGCCGTGGCAGACGCTGAGTGTGCGGCGTTACTATTTAGCATTGTCTGAGCTTGTTTTAATTCTGCAGGACTTTGACGCAATATGGTTTGTTTAAACCAATCCACAAATGATCGTTTTGACTCATCAGATTGAGCTGGGTTTTGATGGTTTGCGCTATCCCATTGCGTTTGACGATCAACAGTATCAAATAGAGTAATAAGAGGAGATTGCTTGGTATTTGATAATTGACTTAACAGCATGGCATGATCTTTGAAGTCTTTACTATCTCGTATATATACTTGAGACAAAAAACGTTTCCACTCTGCAATATATTCTTGCTTGTAGCGATTGACGAGATACTGACGGATTTGTTCAGGACTACCAGTTAGTGTCAAGTCATCTTTGCTGCTGGTTGCCAGTACCCAGTCATCTGCGACAATTTTGTTGGTTGCTGCCTTATCAATTTCATTACTAATAAACGATGACCAAGCGTTTTTGGTAAAGGTGCCTGAAATCACATAGCTCCCAAGCAATGCCTCTGTAGGGGCATTTTGAGTTATTTGTGCCACTGTCACTGAGGGGAAACGCGATGAGGCGCGCATTTTTATCTCAGCATAAACGCGCTCGCGAGCAGGCTGTCCTTTGCTCACTTTGGTCAAAGTCGCGCGTGTATTATCAACTAGAGCCAAGTCGTTTTGAATACGAGGGAAGCTGGCGTCATTAGTATGAGATAGAGTGAAAGCTAAAATACGCTCAGCTTGACGAATCATTTTATCACGTTGCATATCGGCACGATTGGCTTCTAGCCAAGTACGCCAAAACCTAGTCATTTGATCGCTGAGATGGCTGGCTTCTAAATGCTCATGATCGCTCAACATTAAGTACGCTTTTAGCGCGTTATAAGCATCTTCTACGTCGGTTGGGTCTGACTGCACGTAGGTATCTATAGCGTCTTTATCATCCTCACTTGTCTGTTTGGCCTTAAGTTTTGACGCATTGGCATTCACCTGTGTCAAAAACGCTTCAATATTTTGTTTGGTCGGCGATAGTACAATAATATTAATACCGTGAAAGTACTCTGCTAGCAGCTTACGTTTGAGAGTATCGCCTTGATATAGCCCAAAACCTAACGATAATGGTCGATCTTTTTCATAAGCCTCTAGTTGTTCAATGCGGCTTTGCAAAATAGCCAATGACTCAAGTTGTGTTTGCAAATCACCATTCGTGTTGTTTTGCATATGAGCCACTTGTTGTAAATCAGCGATAACACGCTCAGTTAATTGTTTGTTATTAGTATATGACCAAGTCCATAAGCCGGAGGCTGTACACAACAGAACGACGGCAGCAAGCGTAATGACAGCTCTATAACTGCGTTTTGTGCGATTTTTGTACTGCTTGACTAAGTGCTTATCCTTTAAAACCACCTTTGAAAACAAGTCATGTAAAAAGTAAGCGGTGTTGTCGTTTTTATGGTGGTTTTTATCATTAAGAGACGATGTGGTGCTTGGCTGTAAATGATAGTTTTCCACCATTTGCAGCGTCATCTGACTATTGACCTGACCTTCTTGTAAGGCGCTGGTAAAATAAAACCCGCGCAATATGGGCTTGAACTGAAATGGGTTGTCTTCAAACAAAGCATGCATGAGTGTTCGTATCATAGGGCGTAACGACTGAAACTCCATAGGAAATGTCATTAAGCTTGGCGATACGGTACGCTGATGACGTAATGAAAGCTTGGTTGTGCTCAGATCTTTTAAACCATTAACCAAAATATTAAAGTGTTCTTCAAAGACATCAGTGATATTAATATTGTCGGGATCGTCTGGGTAAGGGATGGTCGCGCCCCATACTTGGTCACGCTCTGCTTGCTCATAGTCCTGAAAAAAATCACGAAAACCTGATACCAAATCCATTTTGGTAAAGACCACATAAACAGGTGCGTACACTTCTAGCTGTTCTGTTAGGTCTTGAACGCGGCTGCGCAGGTTTTTTGCCAGATCCAGTGCATAATTGGGGTCGTTTTTAGTCAGCTCGGCGATACTGACCGCGATGATAATGCCATTAATGGGTGCCTTGGGTCGGTTTTTTTTGAGTAAATTTAAGAACGATAGCCACTCTGAACGATCTTCTTCGTAAGCTGAATAACGCCCAGCCGTATCCAACAAAATGCCTTCGGTTGAGAAAAACCAATCACAGTTTCGCGTGCCGCCGACCCCTTTTACTGATAACTGGTTGGTCTTTTCCATAAATGGAAAGTTAAGTCCGGAGTGAAGTACAGCTGAGCTTTTCCCTGCGGCAGGATTACCAATGACCATATACCAAGGTAATTCATACAAAGCCGCTTTGCCAGTTTGATCCCCCAGTTTTGATTGACGGATGGTTTTGATTGCTTCTTGTATTTGCCCACGAAGTGCTTGTACTTCTTGAGCGTCTTCAGTCTTCGTCACAGGATGCGTGGCTGTGTCATTATCTTCAACCAAGTCTGCCAGATCGTCAGATGCCTTTTTGCGTTTTTTGTACCAATAATAAAGGCCTGCTCCTAATAGTGTACTAATGAGCAAAAGCGCCACAGTGATCAAAAAAGCCTGAAAGGGCAGATAATCGTACAACAATATAAGGGCAACAATGGCACCTAAAAAGAGTAACACTCGAGGATCATAGATGAGGTGATAGAACCTTGAAAACATACTTGCTACCTAGTGCGTTTATGATGCTACAAACAGAAGACTGAAATAATGTAAAGATTATGAGGGTGAGTTACGGCGAAATAGTATGCCATAGCACACAATACGGCTTATGTTTGGTCACTAAAAATAAGAAATCTGATGCGGTGTGATCAGATTGTGTGTGATTAATAAACAAAGATATTGCGATAAACGGTTTTAACCAAGGGTTAAGTGGCATATAATGCCCTAAATGATGTTCATTTACTAGCGCTTGTTGTGCTAAAAGCGCATCTGCTAACGCCATAAAGGTGCTGGTATCATAAGCTTGTGATACTGGATTTATGTCAGACATTAAAATGATATCCATATTAGTCATCACGTTCTTATCGTAATTATTTACTTCGTTGGTTGTGTTGTTTTGATTGTATTCGTCCGCTGACAACCCATGGTGTAAGAGATACTCTCTGATAGTCGCAAGGTCGTGAGCATATTTCCAAGTCTCGTTGTGGGACGGCTTTTGGACTACTGCCTCGTTGTTTGCAGGAGTCATGGCACAATAAACAGCGTCATCGATGAGAAGCGTTTTTTGGGCGGCATTATTATAAAACATAAGTAACACACCAGCTTCTGTAGGAATGCTTGATGCATTGACTGTATTTAGCGCTACCCAGTCCTCACTGATCTGTGAGTCTGCGATGAGCAGCATGCAGACCTTAGGAGTGTCAGACGTGGATAAGGCTGCAAGATAACTGTTGATGAAGTGATCAGGACTGCCACTACTATCGGTCAAACTGCCATCTGATTCGTGATCAGGAGTGTTGTCTTCTATGATTATACTATCGATAGTAAAAGCTTCTGTAGGCAAGGTGAACTCGTAAAGCTGCTCGCTCAAAACGCTTTTGAGTATTGACGCATCTGCCTCTTTAGGAACACATAAAAATACCGATAGATCGATAGAAGGCCTGCTATCAGGCAGAGCTGGCTCCGTTGCCGATGGGGTGTTTTTGACGATGTAGTGTTGCTGCCACTTTGGATGTGCCTCTATTGCAGCGTTATGCTCGTTTTCAGTCGATAGTGTTGCTGATAGATGCTCTGCGATTAAAAAGATAGTCTCACTGTGAGCATGTAATAAGGCCTGCATGATGGTTTTTACTCGTAAAGTAGCATCAGATGGGACCTCGTCATCATATGTTGCTCGAATAGGATGATCAATATCAGGAATGGGTTTGGTTAATACTGGCATACCGTCGATATCAGATAGTTGGTCGCTTAAGACAGTCAGGTCTTGTTGGTCATTACTGATATCGAGCCAGTCACTGCCTTCTGGTAGGCACACGTTACTTTGAATATACAGGTGATAAGATAAAGGTGGTTGGATAGGCGGAACATTTTCTTCAGACTTATCGGCATTACTGGATAGGTTTTGAGCGCTTTTTTTCCATGTATTGAGCGCAAAAATAAAGCCCATAAATAATACAGGCACTGCGATAAACCATAAGACAATGTTGACTATAGTTAGCTGCTGAGTGTTGTCTGAAAAATACATCCAAGCCAATAATAGATGAATGACTAGTATGGCGCCTAAGATTTGTCGACTATATTTAACGACCGTTTTTTTTATATTCATCGATTATTCTCAACTCAGCTTGTGGAACTAACGAACAACTGATAGGTATTATTGCAGGGTATTCTATGATATTTAGAGCATCGTTGCTACAATAACACCCTAACTTATCCTGCAATTGTTTATTATTTTTTTTGGTTTTTGTCATTTACATTATGGTCTACCTGATTGCTGTGCTGTTCACTGTGCTTTCTATCGTTGTGATAATCACCTTATTTGATCCGCAGCTATATAGCCGTCTTCGGTACACGCTAAAAGGTCGCGTGCGTGCCGTCTCCGGTTGTTATAGATATCCAAATTTATCGACGTTTAATAAAGCTGTAATGAGTGGCTATCGTCATATTAATAAGAGTTTGAACTCCTATCGAAAAAAGAGTTCAGTGGTAACGCTGCTCTCATCATTGATAATTATAACGACAGCGGGCCTATGTTATTTGCTGCTAAACACCCATTCATTGGCTGTCTATCATGCTGATACTGTCGCTTCTAATGCGAATCTACAGGTTAATCAAATACTGCTGGGTGAGCGGTTGAGACCTCCACCTCCACCACCTGAAGATTTGTTTGAACAGTTAGATGCCGAAATTGCCAGTTATCGAGCAGAACAGGTAGATATAGGTTATTGGTCCAATACTAACTCTACTATGTCACGATCTGGCTCGTCTCTACTGAGGGCAGAACCAAACATGGATATTCAGACAATGGATGACACAGCAGCATACTCAGACGATATCTTGTCATCTCATCTTATCAATGGGCATATTAATATTAAGAATGCCGATCGCAATTGGAAAAAAATGAATTCAGACTTTGTTCAGCGGTTACTGACAGTTTACAAAGTCATGAGCGAGCAGTATGGTTACGATATGGTGCTGCTTGAGGGGTATCGCAGTCCTGCGCGTCAAGCAAGGCTACTAAAAAAAGGCAGTCATGTTACCAAAGCTGGCTCTTACAAAAGCTATCATCAGTTTGGGCTGGCAGGGGATAGTGCGTTTATCAGAAATGGAAAAATTGTCATTAGTGAAAAAGATCCTTGGGCCATGCAAGGTTATAGGCTGTACGGCGAAGTAGCGAAATCTGCTGGCTTGGTTTGGGGTGGTGACTGGAAGATGATGGACTTAGGTCATGTTGAACTACGTAAAAAAGGCGTACTTGGTCGTCCTGATATGGCCGAGATTTTAACCCGTCAATAGTATTACGTTGTTACCAGAGCAGCAGTCATGATAACTCATTGATAAAAGAAACAACCATCCATCGTTTTAACTATTAAATAACGTAGTAGGGCAGATAATTAATATGAATCAAGCAAAAAGGCTGGCAGGCGCAATCGCGATTATGAGTGCATTGTCGGGGGTAATGTTGGTTGGCTGTAGTGCCAAGCCTGAGATAACTGCTACAGGAGAGGCGCCATCAGATGGAGCATCGACATTAGCGGGTAGCTTAAAAAATATAATAGCGGACTCTGATTCTAAAGCGGAGCTAGCAGCGCTTAAGGCACAGCTAAAAATGCAGCAACAGCGTCTTGAGGCTATGAGTGAAGAGCAGCAGTCTTTGCAAGAAGCGCTCAAACGTCAGCGTATTACAGTTGAGGTTCACCCACTGGCTGATGCCAATGCAGGGCGATCAAATAGCGCTACCGCAAGTACAGCGTACATTGCTTTTTTAGAAAACAAAGAGCAATTGGCAGATATAGAAGCACTTGCTTCTAAAGAGTTTAGCGTAATTCCTAATCGTCAGAATAATGTAACGTTGTCTATTCCGCAGGGCATGGATTTTATTGCTATTAAGCTCAATCTAAGATACACAAAAAAGCGTTCACAGTTTGTGATCCCGTTAAGTAGTCTAGATTTTGATACCCCCCTGACTCTCAATATTGGTGCGTGTGATGTGAATATTACCTCAGGAGTCAATCCTGAGCTTGCACCTGACTTTACCCAAAAACTTAATTATTATCAGCAACCATTGGTCAGCTGTTTGTAGGAGATTATTGTGAGCAAACATAATGTATTGTGGGGCGAGGGTTTGTTTTTACGTCCTCAGCACTTTCAAATGCAGGACAGTTATCATCATGCTCAGCGTGCGCTTACTATGTCAATTACGCACCCTTATACTTATGGTATCGTAGGTATACAGATGGACGAGCAGTTATTAGATAGTAATATACTAGCGGCTGAGCATATATTCTGCATACTGCCAGATGGTACGATATATCAAGCACCGCGTACTGATTTGCTGCCAAAGCCACTTACGCTTGAAGGTCAAGACCTTGGTGATGAGCTATATGTCTATTTAAGCTTAGAGATCATACAAAACAATGGCAGTAATATCCAAAGCTCAAGTAATGACAATCCGACAAGATACAGTAAAGAGACCATTGAGGCGTCGGATTTATATACTCAGGCCGCACCCGCCATGATTGATGTGGTCAAGCTCTCACCAAGCTTGCAAATAAACGGTACTAACCAGCCGCCAAGCCAAGACACGATCTCGCTACTGATAGCCAAGCTTGAGAGAACCACACAAGGCATGTACAAAGTGGATTCCGACTATATCGTGCCAAGTCTACATATCAAGAGCAACCCTGCTTTGCTCAGTCAGCTGTATCGCTTGATGACCATGATAAACACTAAATCAACTGCCTTATATGATCACCATCGGCAGACCAGTAATGATTTGCTAGAGTTTCGTGCTGCTGATATTGCTTCTTTTTGGTTGTTGCATGCGCTCAATACGTCCTACTCGCAGCTTAGCCATCTGTATAACCAGCCAAAGCTACATCCAGAACGTCTCTATGAAGCACTGTTAAATGTGGCCAGTCAGCTTGCTACATTTAGTTCATTGTATAAAGTGAGTAGCCTACCACAATACCAGCACGATAATGCTCATGAGGCTTTTACGAGTATTATCGCGATTATCCGTGAGTTGCTAAATACCGTTATTGCCAGTAATTTTGTCTCAATTCCACTACAGCAAACCCGACCTTCTTACTATACTGGTGAGCTTAGCGGCGATAAGATCACACGCAGTGCTCAGCTTTATTTGTCAATCAGTTCCTCTATACCTATGCATGAGCTGATTAATTTGGTCCCAAGACGCTTTAAGGTTGCCACGCCTGATGCTGTAGAAAAGCGAGTCTTATCAGCATTGCCCGGATTGCCGATTTCTCATATTACTCAAGTGCCAAGTGCCATACCTGTCAGGCCAGGTTTTAGTTATTTTATGATTGAGCCATCAGGAGAGTTGTATGATGAGATGATGAAATCTGAATCGATTTGTATTTATGTGCCCAATGGTTTTGATGATCTAAAAATTGAACTGATGGCTATTATTTAGCCTAACTTTATCATTTGATAGCTCTATTATTCAGATACACTTTATAAGGCTAAAGCACTATGTCAACAAACCAATTCCCTCCAGCTGTTCCTTCTTTGCTCGACTCCGGTGAGGTTGCGTCTACTGTTTCAACAGATGGTCTAGACAAACGTCTCAGTAGTCAGTCATTAATTGATATAATGTATGACGGGTTTTACTTGGTTTTTTTGCTACGCAATGGCTACTTTAGTAACGAGCCTACAGTTTTTCGTCAAAAGATATATGATTTTTTGAACAAGTTTGAGAGTAGTGCAAGAAAAAAAGGGTTTTTGTCTGAGGATGTCTATGAGGCAAAATATGCGTACTGCGCTTTAATTGATGAGACCATCATGACCTCACAAGAGCCTGAGTTTCAGTCCTTAAAAAATGCATGGGAGCTAAACCCTTTACAGTTAGATTTATTTGGTTCGCAAGTAGCAGGTAATGAGTTTTTTGAACGCCTAGATCATCTGCGAGAGCAAGGTGAGAAAAGACTGGCATCATTAGAGGTATATCATTATGCCATGTTGCTTGGCTTTCAAGGTAAGTATCGGTTAGAAGCCCCTGAAAAAATTCGCTATCTCATTTCTAGACTAGGCGATGAGATTGAGCATTTACGTGGTAATAAAAACGAGTTTTCTCCGTTTTGGGCGATTCCTGATCAAATCAAACATACTTTGACAAGTGAGACACCCTTATGGGTGATCGTGGCTGTCTTGGTCACATTGTTGACGGCAATTTTTTCTACAATGTGGTACTTATCCAACCAAACGACAAACAATCAAATAGTAGCCTACAGCCAAGTCATTCAAGAAAACAAAGAACAGGCACATATTTCAATATTTTTGCCATAACCTATATAGCGAAAGCCAGATCGTTTGGTCGTTTTGAGGCAATGTGATGATATGTTGTCGCTTGACAGCTAACGTCTTGCTTTTGCAATATTTGCTGACCGCAAAAAACAATCTCTGTGTTTATGGTGCTCTGCATGTTTGAACACCGTCATAAAACTTATAAAGGATAAATTATGCATATCACGGCAAATTTCGATGCAGGTAATATCGATATTATCAATACACAAAATAAAGACGACATTCAACTGGCGATTCGACCAGACGAGGGGGGCGAATTTTTTCAGTGGTTTAATTTTCGCCTAACAGGTCAGGCAGATGAGCAGTACACTTTAAATATCGTCAATGCAGGGGAGGCCTCATACGTTGCAGGGTGGGAGAACTACCAAGCAGTTGCTTCGTATGATCGGGAGTATTGGTTCCGTCTGCCTACCACTTATAAAGACGGCAAGTTGACTATAGTGGCAGACTTGGAATATGACAGTATTCAAATTGCCTATTTTGCCCCATACAGTTATGAGCGTCATCAAG
>Ga0208300_100728_pt1 | contig 19871 bp, 21 predicted proteins | sample 23_taG_FD_184096 | JGI IMG/M metagenome (GOLD analysis project Ga0208300, IMG submission 184096) | Marine viral communities from Cariaco Basin, Caribbean Sea - 23_WHOI_OMZ (SPAdes) (version 2) | ecosystem: Environmental > Aquatic > Marine > Oceanic | place: Caribbean Sea: Cariaco Basin... | reverse complement strand
TGGGACTAGTCATGGATGCCGAAGGAGGCTTGCACCTTTCTGAGTGGGGTTCGATTCCCCATAGTTCCACCAAATTAATACTCTGTTGGAGAACGTGGTTATCTCGTCAGACTTTCAATCTGGAGTAACGGGTTCAAGTCCCGTACAGAGTACCATATTAATATTAGCGTGTTAGCGGTTAAAGCAGACATAAAATAGTTAATAAAATGAGAGCATATAGTTTAAGGGAAAACGCCATTCAAGAGGTTTGGAAATATAGGTTCGAATCCTATTATGTTCGACTGGACACATTTTATTATTACTGTTTGAAGTATTCTAATTGTCCTACGAATATTGCTAATGTTATTTTTTTAGTGGATTAGTTCAATGGTAGAACGAGGCTTTTACACAGCCTAGAAAACAGTTCGATTCTGTTATCCACTACCAAATTTAATGCTTGCGTAGCTCAACTGGATAGAGCAGTTCCCTACGAAGGAAAAGGACGCGCTTTAGCTAAAAAAATTGAAAAATTTGACGATGTAAAAAAATGCTACATTGAACACTATTAACCTATTCAGAAAAAAGGAGATAATTATGAATATTAAAGATATGGTTAAAAATAATAAAAAAGTTACCTTTTCAAGATACAGAAAAGGAAACTTATATTATAAAACTGAATGTGGTTTTGAATTTCCCGTTCCTATTTCTGATACTGGTGATGGTGAATTTTTAAGTGAAGATAAAGCATTGACTTATATGCGTTGGATTAGAAAACATATTAAAGAATCTAATCAATAAATTTAAACATAAAAAAAGTGCAATTTATATTGCACTTTTTTATTATTTATTTATTAAAGACAATAACTTGGTAATTCAGCAGAAGAAATATCAAATTCATAAATATCTCCTGTTAATGCTTGTATACCTATTTTTTGATAGTCAGATATATTTATTAAAATATTTTTATTATCTATTCCTTCTAAAATTATATCCGAATTTGTTGTTGTCATTATATCATCAGAACTTAAACCATTTGCACCATAAATTGTATAATTAACGCCTGAAACTGATTCTCTAAAATCACCCCAAGTTAATTCATACAGCGAACAAACTGTTGATTTTTTGTTTTCATTACTTTCTACTAACTTATCTAAATATTTTTTATCAAATTCGCTTTCAAAACCTTTATATCTATGAGAAATATTCAAATTATTTACTGTATATTTATCATAATTTGATACTATAGCTTTTTCTACATTACCTATTCCAGCATAAGGCGATAATTGTGATAATAATGTCTCTTCACCTGACTCATTACGATCATAATTTCCTGCTGTTGTTGATATAATAGCTCTTATTTCACTCTCAGTTAAATCAGGATTCACCATCTTCATTAAAGCAGCAGCAGAAGATGCAAGTGGTGCTGCAAAGCTTGTCCCACCACCAGAAGAAAAACAATTCCTTGCATCAGCTTCATTTGTATCTGGATTTCTACAAGATGCATTACCTTCTGGATTTTTATATGTATTCTTATTTAGACTTGCTACATATATATCTTCACCTTTAAAAGAAACATCTACTCTTTCACCATAATTTGAAAATGTTGAAATATCGCCAAAACTATTATTTGCGCCAACTGTTAATACCCCTTCACAACCAGCAGGTTGAAAATCTTTAACATCCATTGAATCATTACCAGCAGCTACAATTACAACTACATCTTGACTTCTTGCAAAATCTATTGCGTCATGCATTATCTGATAATTATCACAACTTGTTGCGCCACCTAACGACATATTAATAATATCAACTTTTTCTGAAATATTCTCTAAACCTGGTACTTCTCCACCTGCTGCCCAAATAATACCATCTATAATATCACTACCATATCCTGTTTTTAATGAATTTAGTACTTTTACATGAACAATGTCAACCAAATCAGCACCTGCCGCACCATATATTCCATTACCATTGTTATTTTTAGATGCTATTATTGAAGCAACTGATAAACCATGCCCTGATATATATAAATTCCCTTGTTCATTTCCCTCTGAATCTTGCTCTACCAACCATGCTTTATCAGTAGGATCATTGTCCCTCTCTTTATCTATTAAGTCTTCAATAGGACAAACAACATCAGAACCTGAATAATTTTCATTATCTGCTGATTTACAATCTTTTAAATAAGAAAAACTTGTCATATCTACACCTTCAACAAATTCTTCTTGATCATGATTTTTTAAATAACCACTATCTAAAACAGCCACTCTTACTTTTCTATTTAATTTATTATTTTCTTTTGCATATTCTTGAGCTTCAAAAAAACCATGAGAACCCATTGAATATTCTTGTTGAATATCCAAATAATCTTGACCTACAACATAAGTGTCACTGTATCTTCCATAATTAAAACCATTTGGTGATACAATTTTTTTCATATTTCTTTCACTTAATGGCTTTAATTCTACATTGTTTAATTTTACTTCTTTATCTATTACAATACTTTCAAAAAATCCTGTATTTTCAAGTTCTTCAATTGCTTGTTCAATATCATTTGTTTGTATATTAAATTTATTGTACCCCATTGATAACGTTCTAACTTGCTTTAACATATAACCAGTTTCATTATAAATTTGAGCTAAATATTCAAAACCTTTTTCTCTATTCGAAACTTTTAAATTGTTTGCTTGTGCTGTAGAGTAATCTTGATTCAAGAATATTTGTTTTTGCAATTCTTTTTTCTCTGGTACATAAAATAAACTTTGAGATATATCGTTATCATTAAATTTAACTATCAAGGAATAACTAGATTTTCCTGATACATTCATTTCTGATAATGGTGTTGAATCTACTTCTTTTACTTTTTGAATCAATGAGTTGTCTATTGAATATGCATTCATTGATAATAATAATGTTGTTGCTAATATTGTTTTTTTCATTTTTAACATCCTCTTAGTTTAACTCAATATTCAAATATTTTTCTAAAATTGGAACTAAATATTTATATTCTTCATTAAATACCCACTTTCCATCTACATAACTTCCATATTTTTCATTTCCTACATATCTTGAATATTTACCTTGCTCTATTTCTTTTAATTCTTCTAATTCAACCATAATATAGTTTTCATTTTCATTTACTTCTTCAAATAATACTCCCAACCTATATAAACTCATATATTGATTTGTTTTTACTCTATCATAATATTCTTGAATTTGCGCCATATCTTCTCTTATATCTGCTTCTCTCCTTGATAGAGATTTTTCAGGATTAGTATAATATCCTGTTTCGTTGATTTTATACATAGCGTTTCTTAACGCATCGTTTAAAGAACTATAATTAAAGAAATAACCACTGTTAAAATCAGCATATTCCTCTGCTTTTAATTGAATACTTTCATAATCTTCTTTCGTTGAGTTTATTTCTAATTTTTCTAATGATTTTGACATATAATTTTCAATATAAAAATTACCAATTGCATCATATTCAGCAGAATAAGAAGCGGCATTGCTCATTTCTTCAAGAAAATCTATAAAATCCTTTTCTAAATCTGTATAACCATTTTTTATGATAACTTCAAAACTTCTTCCACTTTCATAATAACCTTCTTTACCAAAGACAATTAATACAATTGTTTTTTCATTATCTAATGATTTTGCACTTAGTGTTACTATACCATCTTCTGAAATTGATTTGTTTAATAAATCCTCTTGAGCATCTTCTGGATATAAATACTCAATACTTGTAAAACTAAAATCCTCTTTATTATTATAACGAGCATTTACTTTCAACTCAACCTCAGACAAATCAGTAATAACAACCGTTTCTTTTGAAGGTATTACTTCAACTGATTTTCTGTTTTCTTTTATTAAAATAGTAAAGAAGCCAGTTGTTGTTTTATAGCCATCATCTACTGTTATATTCACTCTATATCTTGGATCACCAATTGCTTCTGGTGCTATAATTTCTATTAATTGTGATTCCATATTTACATTTAATGATAAATCTAAATTTTCATAATAAGCACCTGTTAAATGTACTAATTCAAAATTAAATTTAACATCTTCTTTATTTAGTTTTTCATCAATACTTAAATCAAAAGGAATCGCAAGTCTTGTTTTTTCTTTCATTACATATTGAGGTGAAAAACCTGTTTCTTTCTTTTCAATTAAAATAAATTCAGGTGGTGTTGTTTCTTCTTCTATTTCATTTTCAATAGTTATAGATACTTCTTTTTGATCACTTAAACCTTTACTGTCTGTTGCAACTATTGTTAAAATTCCAACCTCTGTTTGCTCTACTTCCAATGCAGTAATAAACACTTCATTTTCATTCATACTTACTTCGAAAAATTCATTACTTTTTTCAAAACTAATTTCTACCGAATCTTCATCGGGATCGCTATATTCAATTGACAATTGAGAGGATTGACCTTCTTCTATCGTCAATTCCGCCACACTAACAGATAATTCAGGCGCACTATTTTCTTCTTTATTTTCTATTGTAACAACTATTTCTTGTTTTACACTTGAATCTTTACTATCTGTTGCAACTATTGTTAAAATTCCAACCTCTGTTTGCTCTACTTCCAATGCAGTAATAAACACTTCATTTTCATTCATACTTACTTCGAAAAATTCATTACTTTTTTCAAAACTAATTTCTACCGAATCTTCATCGGGATCGCTATATTCAATTGACAATTGAGAGGATTGACCTTCTTCTATCGTCAATTCTGCAACACTAACAGATAATTCTGGTGGATTATTTTCAGTTTCTGATTTATCTTTTATCTTTATTGTAATTTCTTTTTCAACAACACCACCTTTACCATCATTAGCCACAACCTTTAATGAACTCGTTGTATCTGAATCAACTTCATTTGCTTTGATTAATATTGTTTTATTCGCATATTCTGCATTATAAGAATTTGAATTATTAATTAATTCGATAGAAACTTGATCGTTGTCTGGATCTGAATATTCTACTTTAATTTGAGACGTTTCATTTTCTAAAACTTCTAAATTACTTTTATCTAAATTTAATGTTGGAGCGCTATTACTTGGTGGGTTTGTTGTTTGAGGTGGCTCTACAGATGAACTAGGACTGTCACTTCCACCTCCGCCACCACAGGCTGTTAAAATACAAGTTGCTATCGTTGCTATCAATAAACCATTTCTTTTTTTCATATACATTCCTCTTTATAATTCCTTGAATTATATTTAAAATGTTTTTATTAATCAAGTATTTTGTGTTTATTTATTTATACCTAAGTATTATTTTTGTTTTATGTGATTGTTTTTAATCACTTTCATAAAAGTAACCATATTTGGTTACTTTTTAAAATGTAACTATTTTTGGTTACTTTTTTAACTTGGTTTTAGTGGTTTTGGTCTAATATGAATTGAAGGAACATCTGGTTGTATTTTATTTTTTCCTTTTGGCATTTCTAATTCATTTTTAGGTTTATTTTCATTTTCCAAACTGCTTGTCAATTCTAAGCCATTTGGCATTTCTAATCTTTTTTCTTCTATTTCTTTATGAATTGTTGCTCTATAAATTTCAGTAAATGTACTATCATATTTTTGTGGTTTATCATACATTGAAAAATGATAATCACTTTCTGCCATAAATGCTAATGCTATCTCATTGTCTATTTTATTTTCTAATTCTGCTGGAAACTCAAGTTCTCCCATTTTTTTTCTTATTTCTTCTAGTTCTTCATTAGTTTCCTCAACTCTTTTTGCACCATACTCTTTTACTTCTTCTACATAACCTTTATATTCAAGCTTCATTTCATTTGTTATATTTAATGGGGAATCGTTATTAACACCTCTTCTTCTTGCTATACTTTCTACTTGATCAATTTTATCATGATAAGCCCATTCCAAAGTGCTTTCTTGAGGATTTTCTTGATTTAAAATATTATATTCTGAATTTTTGAAATGCTCTACTGCTTCTTCTAATAATGCTTCTTTTTTTAATTCTAATTCTTCTTCTGTTAATAATGTACCATCTTCTTTTTTAAATAAATCTTGTATTTCTTCTGGTACTGGTTTAGCTTTTCCAAAGGTTTCTTTAAAAAAACTAACTATTCCAGATTCTTTCATTTTGTCTTCATTATTTTTTATTAAAAGGTATTCATCCATTTTTTGAAGAAATTCAAGTGAGTGACCTACTTCTTCTTCATTTATATTAGAATTACTCTTCGCTTTTCCATTTTCTATACTGGCTTGTCTTTCTTTATCTTCTAAATTAAACTTTTGACGTTTGTGGGCTAAATATTCCAACCTTTCTGTCATTGTAGAATATTCTGAATTAGGTACACTTTTGAATATCTTTTTATAATTATCACTTGTTTCTAATTTATCAATATCTCTATCTCTAAACATTTCTTTGAATTTTTGTGCGCCAAATTCTAATTCTGATAATCTTATTCTTCTATTTCCGTTTTCTAATACTTTTCCATCTTCTAATATTTCAAAATTCATAATAAACCTTTCTTATTTTTTTATTATTATTTTACATTATAACATAGATTTTTAATTTTTAATGTGTTAATATAATTTAAATTTTTAGGAGTTTTTATGTATTCTTTTATTTTTCCTTGCGAACCATTTAATATTAAAAAAGTTGATGAACATTTTAAAGAAGAGTTTGATTTATTTAAATTAAAAGGCTTTAATGTTTGTCTTATTGATCTTGAAGAAAAATTATTAAAAGGTAATTTTGATGGTTCAGCTAAATTTATTTATCGCGGTTGGATGCTTTCAAATCAAGAATATGATGTTTTAGAATCTTTAATTAAAAATAAAAATTGTGAATTATTAACAAATAAAGAAAATTATTATCAATCTCATTATTTATTTAATCAATACCAAAATAAAGAAAAAGTAATAGGTACTTCTCAATATACACCAGAAACAGTATTTTGTTCTGAAAATGATATTGATGATACTTTAAATAATTTAAATTGGGATTCTTTCTTTGTAAAAGACTACGTTAAATCTTTGACCACTGAAAGAGGTTCTATTGCAAATAATAAAAAAGAAGTAAAAGAAATTATAGAACTTATTAAATATTATAGAGGTTCTATTGAAGGTGGGATTTCGTTAAGAAAAGTTGAATCTTTTGTTGAAGATACTGAAGTTAGATACTTTGTTTTAAATGGAAAAGTTTATTCTCCTAATGGAAAGTATCATAATATTCTTAAAAACATTAATAAAATACATAATCAACCTTTCTTTTCTGTTGATGTTATTTTAGATAAAAATGGCAAAGAGTGGATTGTTGAAATTGGCGATGGTCAAGTATCAGACTTGAAAGGTAAATGCTGGAATACAGAAGATTTTGTTGATATTTTCTTAATTTAATATTGTTTTTTAACATTAATTTTGATATAATTATATCACTTAATCAAATAGAGATATTTTTATGTTTTTAAAGTTATTTTCATTTTTTAATAAAACACAAAAGAAGAATCCAGAATCTTTTTCTGTTAGTTATTTACAGAAACGTATTAATGCTTTTAAAAATCATTCTTCTTATAATAAAAAAGATTTAAAACATTTTGAATCTCTATATGGACTTATTTTACTTAAAAAACAAGAAGCTCTTGTTAATGAAGCATTAGAAGCATTTTTAACTAATCTTAAAGATAAATATAGCTACAGTTTTTTTATTTCAAAACTTTTATTATCTACATTTAAAACAAAAAATGTTTATCTCATTTCGCAAGCTACTTCGATTGTTTCAAAATATAATATTCATTTTTATAAAGAAGATAAAGCTTTTCAAATTAATGCTCATAAAATGTTTTTTATTGCTATTAGTTCTTGTAGAGGCAATAATGCTCAATTAACAAAAATACTTTTAAATTCTTCTTGTTTTTCTTGGTTTACAAAAACATTTTCTTTTAAAAATTTATTAGAACCTACAATTTATCAATCAATCAAAAACAAAGATCACAAACTTTATTTTTCAATTATGGATTCTCTTGGAATGAAAGCTAATTATTCTAATGGTAAAGTTATTAAAAATGCTAGTATTATTGCACTTGAAAATAATTATCTTGAATTTTTTGATAATGAATATAGTTTTGATATTTATTCTAAAAAAGAATATTCAAGAAGCCATAATTCGGCTGATTTTTTATTACAATGTTTTTTTTGTTTTATCAATCAACATAAATTTGAAGCGGCAACTAATGTTTTAAAATTAAAAAAAGAACTTAATAATTCTTATTTTCAATTTCTTTCAGATGAAAAGTATTCAAATAATAATGATAAAGTAATTTCTGCTATTAGAATATTAATGGAACATGACAATACATTATTAAAGTTATTTATTCATAATATTAAAGAAGAAATGAATAATAATTATATTTCAGATGATATCCTTAATGTTTTTAATTATAGATATTTAGAACTTTTAAATAACTCTAATATTGATTTTTTTGATAAAATTGATTTATTATATAAATCTTATTTACCCAAAAATGATATATTAATTAAATTCTTTAAAAACTTTTATACTTCTGATAATAAATTTTTAAATCATGTCTATGATCTTTTACATTCAAGAACAAAAAGAGATATTGCAAATTGCATTGAAGTTATTAAAACAAAAGAAAAAATTAACTCTTTTTAATATTTTCTTGATTATTTTTTTTTTAAAGTATATAATTACTAAAAATTAGAGGAATTATGGATAGAAAATATTATGAATCTTTAAGTTTTAATAACTTTAATGAATGGAATAAAACATTTAATCAATTATGGATTAATGAAATTCCTATGAGAAGCTTTACTTTTCAAGAAATTATTGAAATAAATAATTTAAAACATTATTGTTTTAAAGTTTTTAATTACACCATTTATTTTATTTATATTGGTGAAGAGGTTATAACAACAAGTAATATTTCAGATAAAATAAAAATAGAACCACAAAAATTCATTGTTCATAGAGAGGATAATGAACCAGCTATTTTTAGTTCTAATAAAGAAAAATTTGGTTTTTTTAAATATGGAAGATTTCATCGTGAAAATGATTTACCTGCTTATAATACCGAAAATGCTGAATACTGGTATTTACACGGTTTTCAATACAGAAAAAATGCTCCTGCAAAAACTGAATTTACTTATAATCATCAGGAAGTTTTTGATTTTTTAATCTTTGATGAATCTATTCCAGAAGATTTTAATCTTCGTGAAAAATATGAAGAAGTTATCATTAATAACATTAAGCATACTAAATATACTAATAACTTAAATCAAACAATTTATTTTTGTAATAATAAAATTCATAGAGAAGATGATGAACCTGCTTTTATTTGTAGTGATTATAAGATTTGGTATAAAAATGGTTTAGTCCATAGAATGTTTAAACCTGCTGTCATTCATTGGGGAAATCATGAATTTTATTATAAATCTGGAAGATCTCTCTCTAATGAAGAAATACAAAAAGAAAAAGTGATTGCTAACGTAAATATATTCTAAATAGTTTGTGTTTTTTGATTTAATTTGATATAATAGGCTCTTACAAATAAGAGGATTGTTATGTTATTAATTAATATAGAATGTGATAAATTACAACAATTACTTGGTGACGATAAAATAAAAATTGTATCAATTAAAAATATTCAGGATGATTTTTTTGTTGCTGTTTCTGATAATGGTGATATGCTTTATTTTTATTTTAAAAATGGTGTCACAGCATTTCATAATTATGAAGACAAACCAGCTATACGATTAAATAATGGTACTAAAATTTTTATGGAAAATAATAAAATTCATAGAGAAAATGATCAACCTGCTGTTATTTTTGAAAATAACTTCGAAATGTATTTTAGACACGGCAAATATCATAGAGAAAATGACAAACCTGCTATTATTGTTCAATGGTGTTCTAATTTTCCTTCATTTTTTAAAGTCAATTATTCTGCTTTTGATAATGAAGATAATGCGGGATACTCCATTTGGCTTAATAATGATAAAATTCATAGATTACACAAACCTGCTTTTGTTCATAATATACTTCATGGTTCTGATCGATATTTTATTATGGATACTGAATTTTCTGAATATGATTTTAAGAAAGCTTGTTTAAAACATATTGTAGAAGATTTTTAAAACAAAATATATAACATAATATCTCTTTATTTAGGTATTTTATTTTAAAAAATTTTGATTCTTTTTACTTTTATTGGTATAATAGCTATTATTTACTATGATGGTGAACTACATGAATTTTGATGATAATAAAACACTTAAACAAAATATTGAAGATAATTGTCCTGAACTTAATCTAATGGATTCTTATAATCCTTTTATTAATAACTTTTTAGATTTACAAAAAGATTCTAAAGAATATAAAGATTTGTCTACTCAAATTAAAGATAAACATATATTTTTATCAAAGTATTTTTCTATTTATATCGAAAAAATTAAACAACATTTTTCACAAGATGTTAATATTAGTTTTAATAAAAATAAAAAAATTCTTTTTATTGAATTTAGTGGTGTAAAAGTAACTTATGAAAATGGTGAAATGTCTTTTGATATTTTCGCAACACACAAAACATTAAAAGATTTAAAAGAATTTGATAAAAAATATTTAAAATTTAGAAAAGATATTGATAAATTTAATGATAATAATTTTTTTGATAAAATATTTGAAGATTTTGACTTGTTAAACAAAACAATTAGTCAACTTGAAACTCTTTCCCTTGAATATAATTTAAATGCTAAACTTATTGAAAATAAAAATAAACTTAAAATTACACAGTTTTCAAAATTATTTAGATTAGCAAACTTTGACAATGAAAAAACTTTCATTAAAGAACAGATTTCAGAGGGAAATTTTAAAGGAGGCGATGATAATGCTAGAATTAAAATTAATTTTGTAACTTTTCGTTTTAATTTTCAAAATCTTTTATTTACAACTCACACCTTAAAAGTTATTCCTACAAATGAAGGTTTTTCTTATAATTTAAATGGTAAAGATACTGATAATTTTATGAATCTCATTAATAACTCTTTTTATATTGATGATAAATTTATTTCAAATAAAGGTTGTTTTAAAGATTTTAATGTTCAATTAAGCACAAAAGGAAGAATTCAATATAAAGAATTAATTGAAAAATTTAAATTAAAAATTCAACAACAAAATATAGTTGATTTTTAATACAAATTAGCTATTATATTTTTATAATTGGAGTTTACAATGTCATACAACATAGGTTTAAAAACCACAACAGAAAAACAGGCTAAAGATATTTACCACTTTGTTAAAAACAAAGTGGTTTCTCTTGATATCTTAAAACCTAGTATGTTTAATATAAAGTGGATGTGTGGAAAAGATATGGCATATATTAATCAACCTAACTATTTTGGTGCTGGATATTCAACATTAGATGGGTTTAAAGCGATATATTTCTTTTCTATTATGTATCATGTGGCTATTAAATTTAATTTGTATGAAGAAATAAACAATAATAAAGTTGTAACTTTAAATTATGATGACGATGAACTTTTTTATTTATCAAAATCAAACCCTTTTGAAAAAAACGATAGCCGTTATTTCTCTTTTGTCCAAATTAATGAAGAAGGTTTAAAAAATTATAAAAGAAAAGGCTGGCGAAAAATATTTGGGAATAAAATATCAAAAGAAGAGATTGAATTTATCAAAGATAATATCAAAATTATTCACCGAGCCAAAATATGAAAGAGAACTTAAATCTTAATATTAAAGAAAAAATTAAATTCTTTTTAATCAATTTCTCTACCATTTGCTTTTTCATAAATACGATGTAAATTGTAATTTTTAATTACGTGTATTTTTGGATTTTTTAAACATACAAAAACTTCAAATTCAGACAAATAGTTTTCTTTCAATTCTTTTTCTGTTAATTCTCTACTTGTTGCCTCTTTATCAAACTCCCATAACTCTTCATCACTTTTGTCTAATTTCAACAACGCCATATCAGTAAATTCATATTTTTTTGATTCTACATTATATTCAAAATCCATCATATTTAAATAATATATTTCTCGGCTATATTTTTTATTTGAAATTTTTTCTTGTGTGTATAATTTATTTACCTTAGCCTTTCTGGTTATATTACTTTTTAGGGCTTTCCACATATTAAAAGCTTTATAAATACCATCAATTAACAAATAACCAAATAAACCTGCTATATAAATCATAAAAACAATTAATACACCTCCAAATAATTCAGCATTTTCAGAAAACACAAACATTGAAACTAACAAAGATGCAGTCAGCAATAAAATAGGTAGTAATAAATATAAATATACATTTTTTCTTTTATTTTTTTTTAAAATAATATTTTTAAAAAATACACCTATAAAAAATAGTAACTTAAATAATAATCTAACAATCATAAAAAAACTCCTTCTTTATTTTTTATTATAATATATTTCTTTATATTTAAAATACTTTGATTTATATTTTTTTAAATGATATAATAACAGAAATTTTTAATAGAGAAATTATTATGATATTTGAAAAAAATCAAATTCTTGAAGATCTACCTTCGTTAAAAGAATACATGAATAAAGCAAAAAGTATTGACTACTTTTCTAATAATTTTTTAGATCTTAATCAAAATATTGAAGAACTTCAATCTGAATTAATAAAAATTAAAAAATTACAAACAAAACTAAAAGAATACCCTAACATTCTTGAAAATAGTCTTTTATCTTTATTTCAATCAAAAGTAAAATTAAGTTATAGAGGAAGAAAACTTATCATTAGTTATCCCTATATAAAAAAATTTGAAATAGAATATAGTCCTTTTTCTGAAAAATCTTTTTCTTTTAATATTGTTTCTCCTGATGATTTCTCTTCGTTAGATTTATTTAATGAAATTTATAACAACTTCTTAAAAGATACAAAATTGTATAAAAATGAAGAGATTTTTAAATCCTTTTTAGATTCCTTAAAGTATATCGAATTATGTAAGGAAAAAATAAAAGATTTAATTGAAGAATATCATTTAAATATTAATCTTTTAAGAAACAAAGAAAAATATAATATTAATAAAATTCAACAAACTTTGAAAAAAAATACATTTAAAACGGTTGAAGATTTTATTTTTTCAAGAAAAGATCAAATTCAAGATAAAACATATGAAGAGCATTTTTATACCTACAAACTGGACTTTCAACATTTACGTTTTATTAAATATACTCTTCAATTTCATAGAGATAAAGATACACAGAAAATTGTATATAAAATAAAAAATGATTTTAAAGATAAACTTAATAATGCTAAAATATTAAAAATTCTAAATAATAGTATTAAAATAGTAGGTAAAGTTGATTTAAAAAGTGAAAATTCATTAAATAGAATTGGTATTAATATTAACTCTAATGGAAGAATATCTTATGAAGACTTTTTTAATTCAAAAATAAACATAATGCATAACGCTGAATATTTTTAAGGAAAACTATGAGCAACGCTAATACAATTATTAAAGAAAATGACTTTAAAGCTCTCAAAGAAAAAATTGAAACACTAGATCTTCTTAGATTAATGAGAATAACTAAAAAATCAATCAACAAATCCAGAGCAGCTTGTTTTCATTTAATCTTTGAATATTCAGTGAAGTTTGCTAATAAAAAAGACTGTGATTATCAAAAAGAATATTTAAATCCTATTTTATTACAAGCTGCCAATAATAATGCACTTTATGTTTTAGAGACTGTTATTAAGTCACCTTATTTTGATAATAATAATATTGATTTAACTGAATATTTTTCTGGTTATAATTTGCATGAAAGAATTACTTTGTTTTTAAAAAAACATTTTGATTTATCCAATATTAATATAGAACCTTACCAATGTATTATTAGACAAATTAGAGAAAAAGATGGAAAATTAATAACAAAAAATAAAAAAAATATTAATTCTTTTATTAATGTTTGGGGATTTGATTCAGAAGATTTTCTTTTAGCTTGTTTTGAATATAAAAAAGAAAGAGAAAGTTATTTTAATAAAACATATGATTTTAGAATTAGCGGATTATTAAGCTTTCTTAAGATCTATGTAGAAAAAAACGAAATTTATAAATTTAAATCATTATTTTCTAAGAAAGATGAAGAAGAATATAAAAGAAATATTATTAAATATAAGATTAATGATTTTTAATTTCATTCATTAAAAAACTTTATATATTACTTTTTTTGTAGTATAATAAATCAAATTTTTTTATTGAGGTCATTTTCATGGGATATTGCATCGGATTAAAAACAGAATCAGAAAAACAAGCTAAAGATATAATTGAATTCATTTATAAAAATAAACTTAATCCATTTAATCTTGAATGGTATACAGGAAAGGATTTGGCTTATATCGATGATGATAAATATGTTGGAATTGCTTATTCTTTTTTAGATGATTTTGAAAATACTTATTTTTTTACTGTTATTTTTCATTTAGCTTTAAGATTTGGAATAACAGAAAATATAAATGGAAAAAAATATGTTCTTATTAATTATGATGATCAGGATACTTATGTCTTAGGTTATGAAAACCCTTTTGAAAAAGATAAAGATAGTCGATATTATTCATTTGTTAAAATTAGAGAAGATGGTATTAAAAATCATAAAGAATATGGAATTACCGCCAAACAATTTGGACTTGGACTTTCAAATAAAAATAAATCTATTCTTCTTGTTTTAATTAATACTATAAAAAATAAGGACGTAAAGTGATATTTAATTATGATAAAGAATTAACACCATTAGAAAATTATAATATTTTTATGAAATCTAATGAATTAATGAAAACTTATATTCAAAACTTTGATATATTAAACTTTATTAATTCTGATATCTCTTTACAAGAAATTAATAATTTCTCTTCTTTTATTTCTAACATCGAAAATGAAATAAATAATATAAAAAATGAGAAAATCAATGAATTTTTAAAAACATATAATATAAATGCAATAGTAGAATTTAGTTTTTTGACAACTCCTCTTTTTTATGAAAAATATCCTTTATTAACACTAAATGACTCTGTTGTTCATTTTGTTTTCTATGATAATTCAAAAGATAACCTTATGTTAAGTATTCATAAAAAAGAAAATACTATAAATAAAGAATTTACAATAAGCTTTAATGGTTCTAATGATGAATATTACTACTTTAAAAAAGCTTCTGACAATCTTCAGGAAACTAATAATATTCATAATAATATTTTTTCTGAATTAATTGATTATCTTACTTTTATTGAAAGTATTTTCTTTATTATTAAATTTTTAAATTTTAAATTACAAAAGTTAAAATCTATTCTCGAAAATCTTAATTTTTATAAAGATTTCTTTAATATTTTAAAACTAAACAATCATGTTGAAGACTTAAATGATGTTAAAAATATTATTGAAAATAATTATATTAAATATGAAAATATGAAATTATTTAAAGCCTATAAAATAAACTTAGTTAATTTTTCAATAAGTCCACAAGGAGAGTTTACATTAAATAATAAAATAATTCAAATATCTAAAAATATTAAAGGAGATGTTGAATTTAAATTTTCTAAAGATTCTAAGAATTTCGATGATAATATAATAATTAATATTTTTAAAAATAGCCTTTTATTTGAAAATAAAATTTTAAAATATATAGAACAATTAGAAAAAAGAGGATTAGAAAAGGAAAATGAAAAATTCAATTTCAAACCTTTTATTCAAAAATATAAATTAAAAAACAATGCTATAAATTTTTAAGGCTAATTATGGAATATAAAGATATAATTTTAGAAGCTATAAAGGCTTTACAAAAGCAGATAAACTTGCTAAAATAACAAGAAATTATAGAGAACAAAATAAATTAACTTGGAATATCTTTATTTAAATAGGTAAAAAATGAAAATATCAAAAGAAAATATTGAAGATTTAGAAAAAAAATTATCATTTAAATTTGATAATTATTATCATAATTTCTTAACAAATAATCAGAATACTCATTCAGCTTATTATTTAATGGATATAACCAACCTTGATGGTTATAAAGATACCTATGAATTTTATAGATTTACACAAGTTTTAGGCAATAGAAATGATGAACTAATCTTAGATTACACTCAACGTTATCAAAATGAAAAAAGAATTCTCAATTATTTCATTGTTGTAGGCATTACCTCTTGTGGTTCGCTTATTCTTTTAAATAAGAAAAATAATAAAATTTATTTTTGGGATCGTGATTTTGAAGTCAGTGATGGTGAAGAACCAACAGAGGAAAATTGTTATTTAATTGCTAATGATTTTCAAGATTTTTTTGAAAATACACTTTATGAAGATGAATAATAATTTTTAAGCCTACTTATAGTAGGCTTTTTAATTTAGCATAATTTGATTTCATTAAAACATCTGATAAAGAATTGCTGATTGTATAATATTCTTTTATCAAACCTTTTGAAAAATTAATATTAACTTCATCTTCTTCTTTTAAAGCTTTGTTATGAAAAAGAATTGCATGAGATATTAATTGTTTCATAACATGATTAATAGTACGTTTATCAGATATAGATGTTCTTATTATTTTTTGGTGATAACTTACTTCAATTTCTTTTTTTAATAAATTTAATTTACCTTGAATTTGTTTCATATATCCATCGTTACCTAATACAGTAATTAATGAATTTCTAACCTCTATTTGTGCCATTAAATGACCTAATAATACACTATTATTTTCATAAGCATTCATTTCTTTAATTAAATTTCTGGCAGTAAGTTGAATCTTGTTTCTTAATACATTTTTATTTATATCTGGTTTTGATTTTTTATTAAGTAAATCAAGTGGTGTTAGTATATGCTTCATTTTTGCGCCTTAATAGTTAAAATAACTTCCATATTATAACAAATTAACTAATTAAATGCAAAAAAATGATTAATTTGTTATTTTTATTTCTAATGTTTGAAATTCGGTTTATTTTGTGTTAAATTAATACTTTAAATAAACCATAGAAATACTAATGTCTAATTCAAAAACACCAAATAAATCTAAAATTATTGAAGCTATAAAAAATAAAAACGATTTTGTTGTAAATGAACATCTATTTTATGCTTCTCTTAAATCTCAAAGAAATTTTCGAGATTATTTTAATTGTTATTTAAATATTCTTACAGATTTTTGTCATTCTCAAGATAACGAACATATTAAATATATTATATCTTCAGATTTTGAAACAAAATCTGTTGATTCTCTTTGCCAATATTTATTAGTTGAATCTTTTAATTCAGATAATAAATATATCAGAGATTATATTATTAAAAATAAACCTAATCTTGATTTAGATTTCCATAATTACAGCCTATTTGTTATAGCTATTCAAAACAAAGAATTAGAATTAGCTAAATTAATTTATAAAAAACATAAATTTTACAAACCACATTTAAATGATTATAATTATATTGCAGTGATGGAATCTATTGATTATGCATTTAATCATTTTATAAAAAATGACTATTATATTTTTGATTGGCTTTGGAATGAATTTAAAAATGTTATAAAATCACAGAATAATAAATTTTTTAATAGATATAATAATGCTTTAAAAATAAATGAATTTTAGATTAAATAAAGATTTAATAGTTTTTAATAAAATCGAGGAAGTAGTTAGGCTGGAACTAATCCAATTTAATGTTTTTAAATACCTAACTCTTTTCATCTTGTATTTGGTCGAACATCAGAGAATCGAACTCTGCGGGGCATTAGCCAAGTGGGTTACAGCCACTTCCGTCTCCATAGCGGTCTAATGTTCGTTTAATTTGGCGGATTGTGTTGGAGTCGAACCAACGGGATGCTTTCGCATAACAGATTTACAGTCTGCTCTTGCCCCCTACAAGTCTAACAATCCAAATTTGGTCGGGATACTTGGAATCGAACCAAGATGGCTACCTCTCGGTAACAGTGAGGTTACAGTCCACTCACGATCCATACGTGACTACATCCCGTTTTATTTTGGTGAAAAGTGAAGGATTCGAACCTCCGACTGATCCTTTCGAATCTCCTGATTTACAGTCAGGTGCATTAGACCGCTCTGCCAACTTTTCATTTATTACATATACAAAAAAAGCCCATAAGTATCTAACCTATGAGCTTTCATGCTACAAGGTTAGCCATTGTATCGGCTAACCTTAAAAAATTTATTTAAGTCAACCGATGTTTATATAATTATAATAATTTGTATATGTATAATTCATTTTTAATTTACCTTTTATTTGTTGAGAAACTTTTCTTTGTTTCTTTATCTTATGTTGTACATTATATACCGTTATTTTTTATTTGTCAATACTTTTTTAAAAATTTTTTCAATTAAATCAATGACTTAAATTAAAAATGAGTGTCTCCCTACGTTAAATAAAACGCATAAAAAAACCCTTTGAAATTTCTTCCAAAGGGTTAAAAACTTTACTATCTTGACCTTTGGAAATTGCACCAGCAATTCCCACGAGGTATGCTAATGCCTATGGTAATGGATAGTAATAATAATAAGTTTTGTTTAAAGTCATTTTATTTCTCTCTTTTGAGTTAAACTAATAATATTAAATATTATAAGGCATTGTAACTTAATAGTCAAATTTTAATTTTAGTTTTTTTAAAGTATATACTAATGTTTAATTTATATTCCTTTTTTAATAACATATAATATAAAAAAAATCTTATTTAGAGGAAAAACAACTTAATGTTAGAAAAAAAAGAAAATTTAGATACTAAATTAATGTGGATAAAAAGAGTAAATTCATTATTAATGGCTGATTCTCAACTCATTAAAAGTATAAGAATTGAGAAATTCTGTTTAATGACTACTATTTTAAGTTTTTCAATTTTAATATTTTCTATTTATCATTTAAGTTTCTTGGAGCATGATTTTTTTGTTTTTTGGGCTAGTACCGCTGGTCTATCACTCTTTTTTTATCCTATATGTTTGATTTTAGTTTTTATTAATAAAAAACACCGACATAAAATTTCTTCTTTATTTCATAAAGAAAATTATGAAGTTGATATTAAAGATAATAAGGCAGAACTTATTGATAAATCTAATAACTCAATAGTCTTAGAGGTTGTTATACATAATAATTAATAATTTTCTTGATTTTTCTTTTTTAAATATTGTATAATTCATATTCATTAACTATTTTTTTGGATATTTATGTTTAGATTTTTATTAAAGAAAAAATTTGGATTTTTTGAAAATGGATGGTTTGTTTCTATTTCTTTTGCTTTTTTTATGACGTTATATTTTTGCTTTTTTGCTCTATTAGCGTTAAATATTAAATTTATACATAATATAGATCATGACTTTATTGTTATTTTTGTATTTTTTATTTCAATGCCACTATCAGCTAAAAGTCTAACTACTATCATGGAAATAATTAAAAAATACAGAGAAAATAATCCATACAATACAGAAATTGTTATTGAAAATAATAAAAAATTAGAAGTTAAATATTTTCCTGCTTTATATAAAAAAGAATACTATTACAATGGTAAACTTCATAGAGAAAATAATCCTGCTATTGAAATTGATAGCTCTTATGGCAGTTATAATCTTTTTTCAAAACCTATTTTTTATCTTTTTGGTAAAGAATATGAAAATAAAACTGAATTTTATAAAGCAAAAGAAAAATTATTAATACAGGACAAAATCGGCAATTTTTAGTGATTTAGTTTGATTTCCATCCTTATATTAAGTATAATAAGATAACTTTTAACTAATGAGTATTTTTAAGTCAACAACCTCGCCTTGAAAGACGAGGCTTGTAAAAGCCTTAATTTCGAGACTCAATCTTTGATTGATGGTTGACCAGACTCAGGATTGCAGTTTTTTATTTGCATTCCTACGTTAGATTAGAATA
>Ga0208300_100722_pt1 | contig 20029 bp, 18 predicted proteins | sample 23_taG_FD_184096 | JGI IMG/M metagenome (GOLD analysis project Ga0208300, IMG submission 184096) | Marine viral communities from Cariaco Basin, Caribbean Sea - 23_WHOI_OMZ (SPAdes) (version 2) | ecosystem: Environmental > Aquatic > Marine > Oceanic | place: Caribbean Sea: Cariaco Basin... | reverse complement strand
TCGATAAAAAAGGTATTGACGCTGTACTGGCCGATCTTCGTGCCCGCGGCGAGAAATTTTAAGGAGCTGCATCATGCGCGAAAAAATTAAGCTGGTATCGTCAGCAAACACCGGTCACTTCTACACGACCATGAAGAACAAGCGTAACACTCCGGAAAAAATCGAGATCAAAAAGTACGATCCGGTTGTCCGTAAGCACGTTGCGTACAAGGAAGCCAAGATCAAGTAATTGGTCCTGCCTCCACGAAAAACCCGGCTCTCGAGCCGGGTTTTTTATTGCCTGAACAACACCAAACATCTATGACACGCGCGCGCCGCTTCCTTCCGTCGGCACCAGAGCCTTAGTCAGCTCTGTCATCGCAAGACAGCCAACCGGCTGACCGTCACGCACAACCCTAAACACCTGAGTCACATCGCCACCCGACTTAGCCAGCACCGACTCCAGGTTATCCGTTTCCAGCACATCGCCCGCAAACGACTCTGAACCGTTAACAGGCTCCATAACGGAACGCACTCGAAGCACCCGGGCACGATTGATATCACTGATGAAATCGACAATGTACGGATCGTTGGGCTGCAGCAATATGCCCTGTGGGTCACCCTGCTGTACCACTTCACCGTCTTTGAGAATGACCAGATGGTCTGCCAGCTTCAACGCTTCATCAAGATCGTGGGTGATGAAGACAATGGTTTTGTGCAATTCAGCCTGCAATTCCAGCAACAGATCCTGCATATCCGAACGGATCAGCGGATCCAGCGCCGAAAAGGCTTCGTCCATCAACATGACCGGAGAATTAGACACCAGCGCACGAGCAATTCCGACCCGCTGCTGCATACCGCCAGACAACTGGTGAGGATATTGCTCCTCACTGCCTTCCAAGCCTACACGAGCCAACCACTTGCGGGCCTCTTCTTCATAGGCCTCGCGCCCCTGGCCTGAGATCTCCCAAGACATACCGGCATTTTCCAATACTGTCTTGTGAGGCAACAACGCGAACTTTTGGAACACCATGGACATTTTCTGGCGCCGCAGCGCACGCAAACCGTCTTCGCCCAACGCCAAAACGTCTTCACCATCGAACAGGATTTCACCTGTGGTGGGCTCGATCAGGCGATTAAGATGGCGAATCAATGTCGACTTTCCGGAACCGGACAGGCCCATGATAACGGTGACCTCTCCCTCATGGATATCCACATTGATGTCTTTCAGACCGAGCACGTGCCCGTGCTCATCTTGCAGGCCGGCCTTTGTAGCGCCTTCTTTCACATGCTCAAGTGCAGCTTCCGGCTCTGGCCCGAAAATTTTATACAAGTTGCGAATCGCGATTTTGACATTCTTTGCCACGATACTGCCTCACTGTTTCTGTGCGGAATTAACCCGGGCCAGAGAGGCCTTGGTAACACGATCAAGAATGACTGCCAGCAACACAATGCCCAGGCCAGAAACCAGACCAACCCCCAATTCCAGATTTCGAATCCCACGCAATACCAAAACCCCTAAGCCCGGCGCAGACACCAGCGATGCAATGACCACCATGGCCAGACTCATCATAATGGTTTGGTTTACACCGGCCATAATGTTGGGCAAGGCTAACGGAATCTGCACTTTGAACAGTTTTTGCCGGGGCGTCATGCCAAATGCATCGGCCGCTTCAATCACTTCTTTGTCCACCAGACGAATACCCAGATCAGTCAGCCGCACTACCGGCACGATGGCGTAAAGGATAATGGCGATGCCGTACAACTTGGACTCTGTAACGCTGAACAGGAAGATCAGCGGAATCAGATACACGAACGGAGGCAAGGTCTGCAGCATATCCAAAACCGGGATAGTGCCCCGCTGCAACCAATCGCTCCTTGCCATGGCAATACCAATCGGAACCCCGATCAACACGCACAGGAAAGCGCAGACAAATATAATGGCGAGGGTCTGCATCGCGTATTCGTAGTAATCAATGAAGGCCAACAAGCCGATGGAGAACGCAACGAACGTTACCAGCTTCCATGACTTGCTCACCAAAAACACCACCGCCAGCATCACCGGAATGACTATCCACCAAGGCGTGTTGAGCATGACGTAGAGCGAACCGTCGAGAAACCAGCTCAGAGGCTGAGTAAGCGGGTCTAGCACCAGACTTAGACTGTCTTTAACTGCCAAAAATCCCTGCTCAAGTCCCTTGGTGAGATCCCTTGATTGCGGAAACGCTTCGCAAGATTCATTCAGCGCATCCATTGAGGGAAACGGTAAATCCCAAAGGGATTGAGATTCAGCATCCTCGCCTTTGCTCTTGGCCAACAAATCAGCCATGGACAGGGGACCGGAGTCTTTATTTTGGCCACACCACTCCTTCAAACCCAAGGTTGAGAATAACCAGTCGTATGTTGCCATCAGGTAAGCCTATTGTGTAAAACCGTCGATCAGAATGGGAACGTCAGAACATTCCCGGCCCACCTGACGGCGGCGAGCCGGGCTTAAGATTGGCGTATCAGTTACCTAGCAGGCGGCTCAGACGCTTCCGGGCATCGTCGTTCAGCCACGACGACCACTCGTCACCATAATTGCTCAGGTAGTAGACCGCAGCTTCCTCAGCGGTGGCGTTGTTGGCGTCCATCCAGGCAAGCAACGAACTCATGGTTTCGGTTTCAAAGCTTAGCTGAGCCAGCATCTCTGCGACTTCCGGCTCTCGATCTTCGAAGTCCGGCGTTACGGTCGTCAGCACCGTCGCTGCCGGAAATTCGGATACCTTGGGGTTGTCGGCATCCGGCGATTGGTTCTTCGCATGCACTTCTGCTTTGTATTCGCCCAGTTTGACCCGGGTCATGTCGAACTTACCGAGAGGAACCGTCGGCCCCCAGTAATAACCAAACCAGGGCTCTTGTTTCTGTACAGCGGATGCCATCGATGAGGCCAGGGTTTCACCCGAACCGTGGTTAAATACATCGATGCCCGACGCTTCCAGATCGAGCGCACGCACCAGATTGTCGTTAGCCACACGGCAGCCCCAGCCGTCAGGACAGTTGTTGAACCGGCCGCCCACCAATTCCGGGTTTGCCATGATTCCTTCAATGGTGGTCAGCTCGGGATGCTTTTCCGCCAGATAAGTCGGAATCCACCAGCCTTCAATGCCACCGGGCCGCAGTACTTTGGTCAGTGGCTTGATTTTCCCGGCGGCTTCCAATCGCTCGTAGGCCTCACCGGCCGAGTTTTTCCAGAGCTCAGTCACGATATCCGGCTCGCCATTTTCGGCAACCGAAGTCACGGCGGGCACGGTGTCTGAGGGCACAACCGTCACATCGCACCCATAGCCCTGCTCCATGATGAATTTGGCAACGCTGGTCACCACTGTGTTAGACGCCCAGTTCATTTCCGTGATTGAAACCTCGCCACAGTCGGCGCTCGCCACGGACGGTATCGTTAGGGCACAAAGTATTGCTGAATAGGTAAGCTTTCTCATGACTCACTCCCGGTTTTTTATAATGTATCGGGCCGCTTAGATTGGAGACAATAATAGTCAATACGAACAACAAGATAACTTGGACTATCGACGTAGCCTGCGATGATACGAACGCAGTTACAGACGCCCCTCAACCACCCAGACTCAATGCAATCCATAGACTTCTAAGCATAAGGCCTAAGCTCGAAGTTACAAGATTTTTACCAAAACCGGTAGCTTAAGAAGACACAGACTGGGAGGTTAGAAGGTTTCCAGATAACCCTTGGGCAAGGCAATATCGAGCGAGATAGGCAGGTGGTCGGAGACGGGGTAACTCACTACGCCGGATTGACGAATTTCCAACGATGGGCTTACCAGTATGTGATCCAGCGCTTTTTCCGGACGCCAGCTTGGGAAGCTGTGGGCAGTCGCCGGCAGCGGCACCAAGTCGGTTTCCCGGAGCGGGGTTTGTGTCAGCAGCTGTTCGGCGTGGGCATTCATATCTCCCATCAACACCACATGCTGATACTGACTGATCAAATCACGGATAAAGCCAAGTTGACGCTGCTGCGCAGACTTACTCAACGACAGGTGCATCTGCACCAACACCAATGGATCTTCTTCCAGGCCATAGCGCGCGACGATAGCGCCCCGCCCCGGAATCAACCCGGGCAACTTGTGCTCCGTCACATCCAATGGTTTGTAGCGGCTCAAGAAACCGTTACTGTGCTGGGCCAGTTGCCCAAGATTTCGGTTCAGCTGCTGATACCAATAGGGGATGCCTGCGGCCTCGGCCAGATATTGGACTTGATTGACATAGCCACTGCGTAAACTGCCGCCGTCGCATTCCTGCAAGGCCACAACATCGTACTGTTTCAACAGCGTTGCGATACGATCAAGGTTTTCGAAACGGCGTCGATTAGGAAGGAAATGCTGCCAGCTTCGGGTCACGTAGTGACGATACGAAGAGGTGTTGATGCCAACCTGGATATTAAAGGTTAGCAGCCGAATATGGCGATGGGGCTCAAAGTCTGGCACGTGCTCGCTTCCCGAACACGCACCACGCGGGGCGGCTTCCTGTGATTTCATGATGCCGTTAATCTGGCTACGAATCCGTTTATACATAATCACCCGGAGTCTTGGTCCAAACCCTGCTAGCCACGCCCATCAGCCTTCTCCTTTTACTTAGAAACTCCATGCTCTTTACTGACCAGATAATCAACAACCTTCAGTACGTTTTCATGACCTCGGGCCATGGTTGCTGTTACCACGTACTTCCCGTTAACCAGCATAGTCGGAGTCCCGGTAACTTGCGCACCCATAATTTTGGTTTGGGCCTGACGTACCCGAGAGCGAACCGCGAAGCTGTTGTAGGCTTCCACAAAGGCTTCGGCATCAACGCCGTGGTCCGCGACAAAATCGGCGAGCGCTTCCGCCGAGTTCAGTGGACGACGCTCAACGGCCAAAGCTTCGAACAACGCATCGTGCACTTTATCCAGCTCACCCATGGATTCCAGCGCATAGAACGCGAAAGCGTGTGGCGCCCAGCTCTCGCCAAGCACAGCCGGCAGGCGAACATAGTTCACGTAATCTGGTGCTTTTTCTTCCCACGCTTCTGACAGTGGCTTGAAGTTGTAACAGTGCGGACAGCCATACCAGAACACTTCAGCCACCTCGACGCCGCTGTCGGCCGCGGTGCTGACCGGTGTACTCAAAGTGCGATAATGCACACCGTTTTTCCATGTATCGGCACTGGCGACGCCACTGACAGCCAGCGCTGCAGCCATGGTTACTATCAGGCTAAGGGTTCTGATCATGAAACTCTCCGAGCATTAAGGTTTTGAGTGGTTCTATTCAGGACGTTTGATTATGACCCAGCCACGCTAAAAAGTTCCACCGAGCGTCGCCGCAAATAATTACAGAAGGTTAAGGGCTTTCCCTACTCTAAAAACAAAAACCCCGCCGGAGCGGGGTTTTCTGATCTGACAGAACTGATGGGATCAGTGCAAACCAGATGCGTAGTTGGCAACTGCTTCGATTTCAGCGTCGGTCAACTTGGAAGCCACGTCCGCCATGATGCCGGCATTTGCCGTGGTGGCACGTGTGCCATCGCGGTATGCCTTGAGCTGCTTGGCAAGGTACTCGGCATTTTGGCCACCCAAAGCCGGGTAACCCGCAGGCTCGTTACCTTTACCACTTGGGTTGTGACACCCTGCGCAGGCCGGTACGCCAGACGCCATGTTGCCGCCACGGAAGATGGCTTGCCCTTGAGCGATGAGCTCTTCGTCATCGTTGGCCTGGTTAACCACCAGTTCCTGCTTATTGAAGTAGGCAGCCAGATCTTTCAGATCTTGATCTGACATAGCCGTCAGCAAGCCGGTCATCTCAGGGATCGAGCGGTCACCCGATTTGATATCCACAAGCTGGGTGTACAGATACTTCTCACCCAACCCCGTCAGCTTCGGGTAGCTCGCCATCATCGGCTTACCGCCACCCTGGCCGTGACAGGCAGCGCACACTGCTGCTTTTTGTTCACCCGCTGCCGGATCTCCTGCCCCGTGAGCCATGGTTGTCAAGCTAACTCCGAGAACCACTCCTGCGATCAGTCTTTTCATGCCCGCTCCGCTTCTCTCATCTTAGAATCTTGAAAGTATTCTGGTTATTCGCCGGATGGCCCTGTTGGATCAGGCTCAAAACCGGGACTGACAGCGGAACGCGCAGCGTGCCGCCGGAATTTGGTGTAGCATTATACATTAATCGTCGATAACTGAAATCCAAAGGAACAGCAACCGTCGTGGACCCTGACCTGACTCAAAAAAGCGTCTCATTCAACAGCGCCCGATTTTTAATCAGCGCTTCCAAACTTGACGAGTGCCCGCCCGATTACGGTGCCGAGGTTGCCTTTGCTGGCCGTTCCAATGCCGGCAAATCCAGCGCACTCAATGCCATCACCGTCAACGGCAAACTGGCCCGGACCAGTAAAACTCCGGGACGCACCCGGCTGATCAACTTTTTCAGCCTGAACAAAGAAAACATGCACCTAGTGGATTTGCCTGGCTACGGCTACGCCAAAGTCTCCCGAGACATGAAAGATGACTGGCAAAAACACCTCGGACATTACCTGAATGAGCGTCGCTGCCTGCGCGGCCTGGTATTGGTTATGGACATTCGCCACCCGCTGACTGAATTTGACCAGATGATGATCGAATGGTGCGAGCACAACAAGCTGCCACTGATGATCCTTGCCACCAAAGCTGACAAACTGAAGTTTGGTCAGGCCAAAACGGCGATGTTAGGCATTGCGAACAAACTGAAGAAATACGAATACGTGGAACATCTGGTGATGTTCTCCGCCACGTCAAAGCTGGGCCTTGATGAATGCCGGGCGGCACTGACCAATTGGTTGGAAGCGCCTGACGAAACCGAAGCCTGATGGCTACAAAAAAAGCCGGCCCACGATGAGTAGGCCGGTAAAACGTCAGGGTTTGCGACGTGCTTGCCCCTCATAAGGGGCAGCCTGAGAACTCACTCAGGAACAACAGAAAAGTCCGGTTTTCTGCTGTAATACGTTCGACCGGCGCGGCTCTCAGAAGTTCAATTTCCGCTCAACCTACGCAACATCCGAATCGCGCTGCTCGGGTAAAACCGGTCGATACCTCTCTCTTAACGTCATTACCTCATCGCGGTACTCTGGCATCAGATACGGCATTTCAAGCGTCAACACCTGATAAATACCCTGCTTGAGCGCTGTCAGACTCAGGCCCTCATCGCCGGTGCTGGCATGGGCCGTTTTCAGAAATGCCATCCAGTTTGTGACCACCAGCCAGATATTCAACGCCATAACTTCACGCAACTCTTCCGGCTGTTTTTTCACGATGCCCGCTTCCGCCAACTTTTCGAAAATAGTTTTCATGGCGGCCAGACACCGGTTGGTGAAGTCGCGGTAATCGCTCCGCAACCGCGGATCGCAATCCAGCAAGTACTCAAGATCCCGATGGAAAAACCGGTAGCTCCACAGGCCGTCAAACACGGACTCGAGATAAAAGGTCATGTCCGCCACGGTCAGTGGCCGGTCCTCTGGAATATCCAGGTAGTAATCCACCAGTTTTTCATATTCCTGGAAGATTTCATAAATGATGTCCGACTTGTTCCGGAAGTGGTAATACAGATTTCCCGGAGATATCGCCAAATGTGCGGCGATATGGTTCGTCGTGGTGTTTCGCTCCCCTCGTTCGTTGAATAGCTCGAGGCTTGCCAACAGGATTTTGTCTCTGGTTTTCATGCTCACGCCGCAGTTTGTTGTTATGTCATAAACGATGGCCCGTTAGGCCACCCAGCATTTCTTGACTGAGTAGAGTATATACTCTAATAATAGCCGTTAGCGCAAATTTCATACACCGAGCGCCAACAACAACCGCTTCCAGCATCTTGACTGGATAGCTCAGGGAGATTGCAACATGGTAGCCACTGTCGTTCAGATGACCGAAAGCAACACGCAGATCCAACACACCCACCGTGTTTTCGATATTCAGAAAAAAGCATTTCGGAAAAACCCGATGCCCTCTTCGTCTGAACGCAAAGAGAACCTGAAACGCCTCAAGCGCGCACTGCTGGCTAATCAGGATCGCTTGCTGGAAGCCATAGACCGCGATTTCAGCTGCCGCTCGAAAGACGAATCACTGATTGCCGAGGTCATGCCGTCCATTCAGGGTATCAACTACACCCTAAAGAATCTCGACAACTGGATGAAGCCTTCCAAGCGCCACGTCTCTGTGCTGTTTCAACCAGCCAGCAATAAAGTACATTACCAACCAAAGGGTGTGGTAGGCGTTATCGTGCCCTGGAACTATCCGCTGTATCTTGCCGTGGGCCCACTGGTTGCGTCATTGGCCGCAGGAAACCGGACCATGGTCAAAATGTCCGAATTCACTCCGCACACCTCATCATTGTTTAAAGAAATCATCGAGAGCATGTTCCCGGAGGATTTGGTCGCGGTGGTTACCGGTGAAGCGGATGTTGCCGCCGATTTCTCCCAGCGCCCGTTTGATCACCTGCTGTTCACTGGCTCTACCTCGGTGGGCAAGCTGGTAATGCGTGCCGCGGCCGAAAACCTGACCCCGGTCACTCTGGAGCTCGGCGGCAAATCCCCGGCGGTGGTCTCACCCGACGTACCCCTGTCCGATGCGGCTCAACGCATCGCATTCGGTAAGGCGATAAACGCAGGCCAAACCTGTGTAGCCCCGGATTACGTGCTGTGCCCGGAAGACCGGGTGCAGGCGTTCGTGGACGAGTTCCGCACTCAGGCTTCAACCATGTACCCGAGCCTGCGCGACAACGACGATTACACAGCGATCATTAACGAACGCCAGTACGACCGGTTGCAGAGCTATCTCGAGGACGCTCGCGCAAAAGGCGCCGAGATCATCGAGATCAATCCGGCCAACGAGAACATGAAAGATGGCACCCGCAAGATTCCACTGACCTTGGTGCTCAATACCACCGAAGACATGAAGGTCATGCAGGATGAAATCTTCGGGCCGATCCTGCCTATCGTCACCTACTCGGACCTGGACGATGCCATTCACTACATCAACGAGCGCCCTAGCCCACTGGCCCTGTACTTCTTTGGCTACGATAAAGACGAGCAAGCGCACATCATCGATCAGACCCACTCCGGGGGCATGTGCATTAACGACGCCCTGATGCACGTTGCCCAAGATGACTTGCCCTTCGGCGGCGTCGGGGATTCCGGCATGGGCCATTACCACGGCAAGGAAGGCTTCATGACCTTCTCCCATCACCGGGCTATCTTCAGCAAACAGAAATTCAACAGCGGCAAATTCGTTTACGCACCTCACGGCACAGCCGCGCACCGGATGATCTACAAACTGTTCATTCGCTAACAAAGAGCCCAACTGGCACAAGCGCCCGGGACAATTACCCGGCCGCTGTGCCGACTCTGTAAGCCCGACCAATCTTCCTCCATCTCCAGCAAAGGTGTCACATGCTCGATCAGCCAACCCACACTGCCGAGAACCCACCTCAACTGAGTCGTCGAAGCTTCCTGAAAACCGGCGTGGGCGGCGCTTTGTTCCTGGGAACCGTCAGTATGACCGCAGGCCTGACGGGCTGCGCTACTGCACCCGCAGGCCGGATCAGCCCAGTCAAAAGCCGGATGGATGCCAGCTACCAATTCCAGTTTTTAAGCAAAGACGATATCGCTCTGTTCGAAGCCTTGTTACCCGCCCTGTTTGCCGGAGCCTTGCCCGAAGAACCCAACAAACGCCAGTTCGAGATTGCCGCCACCATCGAGCGAATTGATCAGGGCATCGTCCAGTTCGGCGCACCCAACCAAAAAGAGCTACGCAAGCTCTTCGACCTGCTGAACTTCGCCCCTACACGAATCACTTTGGCCAGAGTCTGGTCCGACTGGCCATCCGTCACCACCAAAGAAGCCGATGCCTTCCTGAAACGCTGGCGCAACAGCCGACTCGGCTTGCTGAACAACGGCTACATCGCGTTGAGCAAAATCGCCAACGTCGCTTTCTACGGCCACCGGAATCAGTGGCATCTGACCGGTTACCCCGGGCCACCCGCCTGGATGGTTGAAGCCTTACCGCAATTCAAAAACGCCTGATGACCCCGGATAACGGAGAGCACTATGTCCATGAATGATCCCATCGCCCGGGGCCTGGCTTCCGGCTGGAACGTTGTCGATGCCAGCAAGCTGACGGAAAACCAAACTGCAGAAGCCGACGTTGTCGTGATCGGCACTGGCGCGGGTGGCGGCACCACCGCCGAAATCCTGTCCAAGCAAGGCTTTTCGGTAATATTGGTCGAAGAAGGGGGCCTGTATTACCAGAAAGACTTCAAGATGGACGAACAAACCGCCTACGCCTCGCTCTATCAAGAAGGCATGAGCCGCACCACCGCCGATGGCGCCATATCTATTCTGCAAGGCCGCTGCGTGGGTGGTTCGACCACCGTGAACTGGACCAGCAGCTTCCGCACACCCGAGCAAACGCTGAATTATTGGCGCGACACCTTCGGGCTGGAAGGACTGGCCCCGGATGTCATGGCGCCTTGGTTCGAAGGGCGAGAAGAACGCCACACCATGGCACCCTGGCTAACACCGCCCAACCAGAACAACAGCATCTTACGAGACGGTTGCGAAGCACTCGGATACTCCTGGCAAACCATTCCGCGCAACGTCAACGGCTGCTGGAATTCGGGCTACTGCGGGGTAGGCTGCCCGACCAATGCCAAACAAGGCGCCCTGATGACCACTATTCCGGGCGCGCTCGACAACCAAGCCCAAATGTTCCACGGCTTGCGTGCCGAACGACTGGTCATGAAACAAGACCGCATCGACCACCTGCAAGCCACCGCCATGGGCTCAGACGGCGTCACACCCTCGGGCGTGACCGTTACCCTGAAGGCCAAACATTTCGTGGTAGCCGCCAGCGCCATTGGCTCGCCCGGACTCCTGCTGCGCTCAGAACTGCCCGACCCATACGACCGCGTGGGCAAACGCTCATTCATCCACCCGGTCAGCGCCACCGTCGCCCGCATGCCGGCCAAAGTAGACCCGTTCTACGGCGCACCGCAGTCTATTTACTCCGATGAATTCAACTTCAAAAACGGCCACGACGGCCCGGTAGGCTACAAACTCGAAGTGCCACCACTGCACCCAGGCATGGCCGCCGGCGTTGTCCCTGGCCACGGCCAACAACAGCGCGACAACCTCGGCCAACTGCCTTGGCTGCAATCGGTCATTGCCCTGCTCCGGGACGGCTTCCACCCAGACAGCCCCGGCGGCACCGTCAGCCTGCGTGACGACGGCAGCCCGGCACTCGACTACCCGATGACCGACTACCTGTGGAAAGGCATCCGCCAGTCCTACCTCGACATGGCCGAAATCCAATTCGCCGCGGGTGCCGAAGCCGTGCAAGCCATCCACATGGATGCGGCCTGGCACACCAGCTGGAAAGAAGCCAAAGCCGCCATCAACGAGCTCCCGATGAAACCCCACCGGGCCCGCATCTTCACCGCACACCAAATGGGCGGCTGCGGCATGGGCAGCAACCCGGAGGAATCCGTGGTCAACGGCTTCGGTGAACACCACCACGTGGCCAACCTGAGCATCCACGATGCCTCCATCTTCCCCACCAGCATCGGCGCAAACCCGCAGCTGTCGGTTTACGCATTGGCGGCAAGAAACAGCGTGAGACTGGCGCAGAAGCTGGCAGCGAAAAGCTGAGATCAAAAAACATTGGATTGTGATCGGGGAGACGAGCACACAAGCCGGGAGCGCCGGCCTGAAGAACCTTCCCGGGAATGTTGAGGGCCAAGGACGGCCCGAAACAAGCGCACATGGATGTGCTCGTAGCGTTTCCCGGGAAGGTTCTTCTGGTTGGCGCATGCTCCGCAGGCAGGTTCCCCTTCTCCTTCCGGTGCGGATCAAAAGCACAGGACTACAGCCCGAAAACCAATGCTGCTATGCTACCAAGCATAAAAACCAAGGAGCTGTGCATGCCAAAAGTAATCTACCCAGGCACCTTTGACCCCATCACCAACGGCCACACCGACCTCATTGAACGGGCCGGCCGGATGTTTGATGAGATCGTCGTCGCCGTCGCCTACAACCCCAAAAAACAGCCTCTGCTCAACCTGGACGAGCGCTGCGAACTGGTCAGAAAAGCCACTGCACACGTTCCCAACGTCACCGTCACCGGCTTCAGCAACCTGCTGGCCGAATTCGTGCGGGAACAAAACGCCAGCGTCATCCTGCGTGGCCTGCGGGCCGTATCCGATTTCGAATACGAATTTCAGCTTGCCGACATGAACCGCCGACTGGCCCCGGAAGTTGAAAGCGTGTTCCTGACGCCATCCAACCACCTGTCCTACATCTCCTCCACCTTGATTCGGGAAATTGCCTCCCTGGGCGGCGATGTATCAGAGTTCGTGGATCCTGCGGTTGCGGAAGCACTGAAGCAGAAATTCAGCCAAGCCTGATTCTGCAAAGAAAAGAAAGGAAAAGCACCACCGGCCAGCGGTGGTGCCAAAACCGACTTAAAGCAGCGGCGGCAGCGGAATCTGAACGCCGTTAATATCCAGCACCAAATCTTCCATCTGGCCCTTCATCACCAACTCATCACCGTCGCGAACCAACAACCCCTGCTTGACCAATGGCGACAACTGCATGCGCACCGCCGGGTATTGCTCAGCCAGCGCCAACGGCACTGTCACATCCACCGAACCGACCAAACGCTGCATCACCATCAGCATATTGGCCCGCTCATCTTCCGACAGTTCAGGGTGTGAAACATCCAGAGAACCCTGAATCTCGCCCTCTGGCGTAGCCAGACTCAACTCCCGAACACCGACGGAAAAGCCGTTGGCCGCCAACCCTCGCACGGCTTCGTTGAACCGCTGCATTACTGCCATTTGCTGCTGATACGTCGAACGCGGATCGGCCCCCGCATTCATTGCCAGCAACTGCATATCCGTCATGGCCGAACTGAACTCGTTCCAGCTCGCAACATCCAAATGATCAACCGACACCGCCACCCGATGCGGGCCATATTCGGCATCCTCGATGCTGACCGAATCCACCGCCAACACCGCCTCTGAATTAAGCGTCTGACCGCTGTTGCTGGCTTCACTACGGGTTTCAAAAGAAACATTGCTGACCGATACCGCGGGAAGTTCCGCGCTATCAACCACCAGAGCCCCCAGCGACATCGTGCCCGTACCGGTCCAGACATCACCGCTGAGCAGCGCCATGCTCTGTTCGACGTGCAGATCCTGAAGTTTTACTTCAGCCCGGGGGCCCAGCATGCTCAACTCCGGCCACACCACCAACACCTCAGCCTGTTCACCCATACGGCCAACTTCGACCCGGGCAAAGCCGCCACTGGCACTGACCGATTCGGACCTGTCAGGTTGTTCAAACGACACCGGCGGGGCCTGAAACTCGACAACGGCGGACCCCCAAAGCCGGGTTTCCAAAGTCAGGCTTGGCGCTTCATCTTCCAACCATCGGGCACCCTCATGCTGCCAGCCACCCTTCGGACTGAAAGCCAACAAACTTCCGGTTACGCCATGGGAAATGGCTACTTTGAACCCGATCTGGTCCGTTTCGCCGGTTTTCGGATCCATCAACGCCAGTGTGCCGCTGGCCTCGGCACTGAACACGCCCCGCTCGTAGCGATCGGTTTCTAACCGAACGAACGGCTGCGACTGGTTCACTTCCTCGGTTGCCTCCAGCCATTGCTGCTCCGTCACGTAACCCACGGCCCAAGGTGCCACACCCGCAACCAGCAATACGGCTGAGCCAATCATCGTCCATTTATTCAATTTCAATATGTCTTCCCTTTGTCGCACTAGGCCTTGTGAGTTGCTGTTCGTTGCCTGAACGCTATGAGCCGGGTTTGCCCGTCAGGCGCTCCAGCAACACCAGCTGCGCTGCCACTCGCGGTTCGCCTTCGGCAGGCTGGTTCTGGATGTAACTGCCGTCGGGCTGCAACATCCATGACTGGCAATTGTCGGCAAGGTAAGCGTCCAGATCTTCCTGCAAGCGCGCGATCAACGCGGGCTCTTCAATCGGAAACGCCACTTCGATACGGCTCAGCATGTTACGTTCCATACCATCGGCACTGGCGCAATAGACATCCGGCTTGCCCTGATTCTCGAAGTAGTAAATCCGCGTGTGTTCCAGAAAACGCCCGACAATAGAGCGCACCCGAATGTTATCCGACAGCCCCGGCACCCCGGGACGCAGGCAGCAAATGCCGCGGATAATCAGATCAATCTGCACCCCCGCTTGCGAGGCCCGATAGAGAGCTTTGATCAGTTGCGCGTCGGTCAGCGCATTAAACTTGAAAATAATGCGGCCATTTTCACCGTAACCGGCTTCCCGCTCAATGAGGCTGATCAGACGTTTGCGCATGGAAAACGGCGCATGGAACAACTTTTTGATCTTCAGCGCCTTGCCCATACCGGTCAATTGCTGAAACAGCTTATTCACATCATCCCCGATGGATTCATCACAGGTCATGAAGCTGTAATCGGTGTATAAACGCGCGTTTCCGGCATGATAGTTGCCCGTACCCAGATGCACGTAGCGGGACAACTTGCCCTCTTCCCGGCGCACAATCAACAGCATCTTGGCGTGGGTTTTGTAACCCACCACCCCGTACACCACGATAACACCCGCTTCCTGCAACCGGCTGGCCAGCTCAAGGTTTTCCGCTTCACTGAATCGGGCCCGCAGCTCAATCACTGCGGTCACCTCTTTGCCGCGGCGCGCTGCATCGGCCAGCGCCTCGACAATTTCCGAACCCGTACCGGCCCGGTAGAGCGTCTGCCGGATAGCCAACACCTGAGGGTCTTTCGCCGCCTGGCGCAGCAAATCCACAACCGAACTGAAGTTCTCGAACGGATGCGACAACAAAATCGGGCGTTTGCGAATTGCCTCGAACATCGATTCCTTGCTGCGAATCTGCCGGGGAATGGCCGGGGAAAAGCTCGAATAGGTCAGGTCCGGGCGTTCGACCAAGCCACTCACCGCCAGCAGCCGGGTCAGGTTCACCGGCCCATTTACGCGGTAGAGGTCTCTTTCGCCGAGGCCAAACTCATGCAGCAGGAAATGCACCAGCTCTTCCGGGCAGTTATCGGCCACCTCCAAACGCACGCCGTCACCAAAGCGACGACTCAGCAATTCACCCCGAAGTGCAGAGGCCAGATCCTCCAGATCGTCTTCCAGCTCCAGATCCGCGTTGCGGGTCAGGCGGAACTGGTAGCAGCCCTTCACTTCCATGCCCGGAAACAGCTCGTCGGCATGGGCGTGGATCATCGATGACAAGAACACCAGGTTCTCGCCACCATCACAAACCTCGTCTGGCAAACGCACCAAACGAGGCAACGAACGCGGAGCCGGCAGGATAGCCATGCCGGTCTCCCGGCCAAAAGCGTCTTTGCCGTCCAGCTCAACAATAAAGTTCAGGCTCTTGTTGACCAGGCGCGGAAACGGGTGCGAAGGGTCCAGCCCGATCGGGCTGACCACCGGCAGGATTTCATCATCGAAGTAGTTTCGGACCCACTCGGCTTGCGCCGGTGTCCATTCCCGACGACGAATAAAGTGGATGTTTTCCTTTTCCAGCTCTGGAAACAGCACGTTATTGAGAATGTCGTACTGCTCTTCAATGTACTCATGAGCGACACGACTGATTTCGGCCAACGCCTGCTCGGGCTGAATGCCATCAGCACCAACGGTTTCCCGCCCATACTTTAATTGTTCACGCAGGCCGGCAACCCGGATTTCGAAAAACTCATCCAGGTTGCTACTGAAAATACAGCAAAAAATCAGCCGGTTAATCAGCGGATGCGCCGGGTCCATGGCTTGCTTTAGCACCCGGTAATTAAACTGGAGCTGGCTCAACTCCCGGTTAAACCAGTTCTCACTGGCGTCCAGATTGACCTGTTCACCAACCGGCGGAACCTCAACCGGAGCGGGCACACTCAAGTCATCGCTTGTGACTGATTTTGCTTTTGTTATTTCAGTTGTCATCGCTCTTTGCTTCCCTATCAGACGCGAACGGCCTGCTTGTGCGTTACGATCGCTGACGATCTCTCATCAATCTGGCGGCACGCACAGCGAAATAGGTGAGAATGCCATCAGCACCTGCACGGCGCATCGCCATCAGGCTTTCCATCATCACCGCGTCGCCATCAAGCCAGCCATTTTGCGCAGCGGCCATGTGCATGGCGTACTCACCACTCACCTGATACACGAACGTCGGCACCTGAAGCTCGGTTTTGACCCGATGCACGATATCCAGATACGGCATGCCCGGCTTGATCATCACCATGTCGGCACCTTCCGCCAGATCCATAGCCACCTCGTGAATGGCTTCGTCGCTGTTTGCGGGGTCCATCTGGTAAGTCGATTTATTGCTTTTACCGAGATTGCCCGCAGAACCGACGGCGTCCCGGAACGGCCCGTAATAACTGGACGCGTACTTGGCAGAATAGGCCAGGATACGGGTATTTACGTAGCCCTCAGACTCCAGCGCGTCGCGAATCGCCGCGACCCGGCCGTCCATCATGTCTGACGGAGCCACCACATCAGCACCGGCATCCGCATGGGATAGAGCCTGATTAACCAAGGCTTCAACGGTCACGTCGTTCAGCACATAGCCGTCGTTATCAATGATGCCGTCCTGGCCGTGGGTGGTGAATGGGTCCAGTGCCACATCGGTAATAACACCCAACTCAGGATGCGCCGCTTTCAGAGCCCGTACCGCGCGCTGCGCCAACCCATCGGAATCCCAAGCGCCGGACCCGGACAGGTTTTTAAACTCGGCGGGCACCACCGGGAACAAGGCGATCGCCGGAATCCCCAGCTCCACCAGTTCGGCGGCCTGCTCAACCAGCAAATCGATGCTCAGACGCTCGACACCCGGCATGGATGGCACGGCTTCCCGCTGGTTCTCGCCCTCCAATACAAACACCGGATAGATAAGATTGTCCGGTGTCAGCTGGTTTTCGCGGACCATACGGCGGGAGAAATCACTGGCGCGATTACGACGTAGACGGGTAAAGGGAAAGCTTCGACCGGAAAGCGGCTGGTGCGGCTTTGACACAGGTAACCTCCTGAACATGAACCGTGGGAAGAGCCCCCATCATACACCTCAGAGGCGCTTTGGTGCAGGCCCGCGGTCATGTGCGTCATTGCGGGGGAGACAACGAAAGGGGAATCCGGGCGGCTAGCCAAACACCGCCCGAATCGAAGCGCTTTAGAGCGTACGATTGTTGAAGCCCGCATCCACCTTGCGGGAAGCATTCGACTTCAATGTCGAATCAACCTCTTCAATTTTGCCTCCACATTGCAAAAAGGCTTCGATGTCCGCCTGCAACTGTGCCCGTACCCGAGCCCGGCTCGCCACCGAATGATTGTCATCGCCGTCCCCGGGCCAACTTCCGGATTGATCCAAACTGCCTTCGTCGAATTCACTCATGCTTTTTCTCCATCAACGAAAACCCCGCCAACCGCGCTCTGAAGGCGCGCTGGCAGGCAAAACTACCTCGACGAACGCCCCATAAAGACCTCGTCTTGGCGTCTTTATAATCCGCTTTTATTAAACGCGCTATTTGCGTCTTCATTCTTTTTTGTAACATTTTGTAAATTATATTAACTTATTGATTTTATAGCCCATAATTAAGAACCATCTAAGCTGTCATTGATTGACACAAAGAATGAACAGTGATTCACTACTTAGGAAGGCAGCATGGCCTATCGTGAAACCGACAAAATGCGCCAGCGAAAAGCAGAGGCACGCCAAAACATTCTTAAATGTACGGCTCAATGCGTCGCCGAGAACGGCTTTCGCAGCGCTCGAATCACAACGATTGCCAGTTTGGCGGGCGTCGCAACCGGCACCATCTACCGCCATTTCGAGTCTCGGGAAGAGTTGTTTGCCGAAATTTTTCGGCTGGCCACACAACGTGAAGTCGACAAAGTGGCCGAAGCACTGGCCGTAGAAGGCAATGCCGTTCAGCGTCTGAACCACGCCCTGCATCACTTCGCCAGACGCGCGCTGAAAGGGCCAACGCAAGCCTGGGCATTGATTGCTGAACCCGTCGATCCAAAGGTTGAAGAGGAACGGCTGTTATACAGAAAGGCTTACGCCAACCTGTTCGAGAAAATCATTCAGGAAGGCATAGCAGACGGCTCCATACCCGACCAAGATGCCCGAGTAACAAGCACTTGTCTGGTAGGTGCCATATCGGAATCACTTGTCGGACCGCTGTCACCGGCACAGACAGCCTCTTTACCAACAACAAAAACTGATCAAGAAGCGCTGATCAACACCATCGTTCGCTACTGCGTAAGGGGGTTGACCGGCACCAGGAGCTAACTATGAGCAAGCCGCTAGACACCCCCCGCGATCACAACACCGACGCGCCTCAAACCGATCGCTATCTGGCCGCAACCCACGAGGTGATCAACCAGCCGAAAGCGCTGACGGATTACAACCTGTTCGAACAAGACATTGCCCTGCGGGAAGCCGTATTACGCGAAGGGGCCGGCCACGCCAGCGAAAGCCTGACCCACTTTGGTGCCTGGGCCGGAAAAGCCGACACCATCGAACTGGGCCATCAGGCCAACCACAACAAACCCGGCTTTCGCACCCATGACCGCTACGGCCACCGAATCGACGAGATCACCTTTCATCCGGCCTACCACGAACTGATGACCGCCGCGCTGGAGAACGGCTTACACAGCTCCCCCTGGGCCAACCCCGGCCAAGGCGCCCACGTCGCGCGAGCCGCCAAGTACTACATGCACTCGCAAGTAGAAGCCGCCCACTGCTGCCCGATCACCATGACCTTCGCCGCTATCCCGTCGATCCGTAAGCAACCGGAACTGGCGAAGCTCTGGGAACCCAAAATCCTGACCAACGCCTACGACGGCCGCAACCTGCCAGACAGCGAAAAAACCGCCGTCACCATCGGCATGGCGATGACCGAAAAACAAGGCGGCAGCGACGTACGCGCGAACACCACCCGCGCCTACCCAATCGGCGCCGAAGGCCCCAGCCAAGCCTACGAACTGGTGGGCCACAAATGGTTCGTCTCCGCCCCCATGTGCGACGCCTTCCTGGTACTGGCGCAAACCACCAACGGTTTGTCCTGCTTCCTGATGCCGCGCTGGCGCCCCGACGGCAGCAAAAACCCGTGGCAGATCCAGCAACTGAAAAACAAAATGGGCAACGTCGCCAACGCCTCCAGCGAAGTTGAACTGCGTGGCGCCATGGCCTGGATGGTCGGCGAAGAAGGCCGCGGCGTACCCACCATCATCGAAATGGTCGCCATGACCCGCTTCGACTGCATGATCGGCAGCTCCGCCGGCATGCGCCAGGCCGTCGCCCAAGCGACGCACCACTGCCACAACCGCAGCGCCTTCGGTGCCCGCCTGAGCGACCAGCCCTTAATGCAAAACGTACTGGCCGACCTGACCCTCGAAAACGAAGCCGCCCTCGCCTACACCATGCGAGTTGCACGGGCACTGGACAACCAGAACAACGAACACGAACGCCTGCTGGCGCGACTGGCCACCCCCGTCGGCAAATACTGGATCTGCAAGCGCACCCCCAACCACGCCTACGAAGCCATGGAATGCATCGGCGGCAGCGGCGTGATGGAAGACTGCATCATGCCCCGACTGTTCCGGGAATCCCCCGTCAACGCCATCTGGGAAGGCAGCGGCAACGTCCAATGCCTGGACACCCTGCGCGCCATCCAAAAAGAACCCGAAACCCTCGACGTCTTCTTCAAAGAAGCCGCCGAAGCCAAAGGCACCGACCGCCGCTTCGACCAGTTCCTCGCCCAACTGCAAGCCGACTTCTCCGACATCAGCGACTTCCAGTACCGCGCCAGAAACCTCGTCGACCGCCTTGCGCTAGCCATGCAGGCATCCGTACTGCTGCGTTTCGGCAACCAACACGTAGCCGACGCCTTCTGCGCCTCCCGCCTGCAAAACAACGGCGGCATGAACTACGGCAACCTGCCTTCCGGCACCAACGCCGCGG
>Ga0208300_100721_pt1 | contig 20055 bp, 16 predicted proteins | sample 23_taG_FD_184096 | JGI IMG/M metagenome (GOLD analysis project Ga0208300, IMG submission 184096) | Marine viral communities from Cariaco Basin, Caribbean Sea - 23_WHOI_OMZ (SPAdes) (version 2) | ecosystem: Environmental > Aquatic > Marine > Oceanic | place: Caribbean Sea: Cariaco Basin... | reverse complement strand
CATCTACCGCGTCATGCACCAAGCGCATCATCAAACCGGCGATAAATGGTGCATCTATCCGATGTATGACTTTGCCCATCCGCTCTCTGATGCGCTCGAAGGTATTACTCATTCGTTGTGTACACTAGAGTTTGAAGACCATCGTCCGTTTTATGATTGGGCAGTAGAAAAAATTGGCTTTGAAGTGCCGCCACATCAGTATGAGTTTAGCCGCTTAAATGTCGACCACACCATGACCAGTAAGCGCAAGCTCAAACAGTTGGTCGATGAAGGGGTGGTGAGCGGCTGGGATGATCCGCGTATGCCGACTATCGCGGGCATGCGCCGCCGTGGTTATACGCCAGAGGGTCTGCGCGATTTCTGTGAGCGCGTTGGCGTGACCAAAGTCGACAGCGTTGTTGATTTTCGTCTATTAGAATTTAGCATTCGTCAATCACTCGAGATGACGACCGCGCGCGGCATGGCGGTGCTTAAGCCGTTAAAAGTGACGATTACTAACTTCTATGATGCGGTTAGCAGCTGGGAGTCACAAAAGGCTGATAGCGTCAATGCGCGCTGGGATGAAGACGCTCAGACTCTATGGCTCAAGCAGCCAAAACATCCCAACATCGATATGGGTGAGCGTGAGATTCCATTTACCGAAACCCTTTATATCGACCAAGGCGACTATGAGATTGAGCCGCCAGCCGGTTATAAGCGCCTGTCACCAGCAAAGCCAGAAATCCGCCTGCGTAACACCTATGTGCTGGCCGTGACTGAACACATTACTGACGATGCTGGCAATGTGACCGAGCTAAAAGCGACGATTGATCCTGCGACATTGGGCAACAACCCTGAAGGCCGCAAAGTCAAAGGCGTGATTCATTGGGTATCAGCCAGCCTTGGCGTGCCTGCGACCGTGCGTATGTATGAGCAGTTATTTAGTGTCGAGGACCCAGGTAGTGCCAGTGATGTGCATCAAGTACTCAATCCCAATTCATTGACTGAGCTTGCAGCAGTGGTTGAGCCCTCACTTGCCAACGCAGATGCTGGCACGCGCTTTCAGTTTGAGCGTGAAGGTTACTTCATCGCCGATAGCGAAGAGCACACCAGTGACAAGCCGGTATTTAACCAAATCGTCAGCTTACGCGACAGTTATAAGCCAGCTTAATGCATAGCCTTTGAGCTTGCCCTTAGGGCTTAACGTCAAATTATTATGTCAAATCATTGTCCTTTTATACTGACCCATCTCTAGTGCGCTAGGGGTGGGTTTTTTATGAACTTTGCTTGTGGAATACAGGCATGGTAGTTCAATTCGCTATGCTACCTATATATTGGTTTATTTAGTGATAAATGGAATAAGCGCATTACAATCCTTCACAAGACATTCATAACCAGTTTGGTACTATAAAGTGAGTTTTTATTGATGCACTAGACGGGATAAACAAATGATCAAACCGTCTCGCACATTGCAATAATCGGTTTATAATAATAGGGCGCATAAGACAGTAAGATCGGCGCTCATCATTCATATAAATAAGGAATTTAGTATGGCACATTTACGTTTAGGCGATACCGCACCAAACTTTGATGCAACCACCACAGAGGGTGATATTAATTTTTATGATTGGGCGGGTGATAGCTGGGTGGTATTGTTTTCGCATCCTGCCGACTATACGCCAGTTTGTACTACTGAGCTTGGCCGCACCGCTGCATTGGGCGGTGAGTTCCAAAAACGCAATGTCAAGCCGATTGCTTTGTCAGTGGACGGCTTAGAAGATCACAAAGGCTGGGTCAGCGACATCGAAGAGACACAAGGCGCTGCGGTGAAATTCCCTATCATTGCAGACTCTGATCGCACGGTTGCGGATTTGTATGACATGATTCACCCAAATGCTGATAACACCGCGACAGTTCGCAGCGTGTTTATCATTGATCCAAACAAAAAAGTACGTCTGACCCTGACCTATCCAGCCAGCTGTGGTCGTAACTTCGATGAGATCGTTCGGGTCATCGATGCGCTACAGTTGTCTGATGAATATAATGTTGCCACACCAGTCGACTGGAAAGATGGCGACGATGTGATCATCCCGCCAAGTGTCAAAAACGAAGACATCCCTGCCAACTATCCAAAAGGCCATACAGAAATTAAGCCCTATCTACGTACCACACCTGCCCCTAATAAATAAGTGGCAGTGAATGGCAAGTCGCATGATACAAAGTCTCACGACGTAAAGTTGTGAGGCTTTTTTTATATCTCAATCATCGTATTTATCTAGCTTTAGGCCTCTGCCGTGGCAAAAGACAAGAAAGCTTTGCTATGGTGCGCTGAGTAAGCTATAACTATGATAGAGCGTCAGGATGTGAGCCAGACTTGAGTGGGCCGTAGCCACTCAATACGAATGCTCAGCAAGGCTCGTTACTCATTACAATAGTGGCTGGCAGCGCTAAATCGTTATCTATCTATTTTACAAGGAGTTTATTATGAAAAAACTATACGTCACTCGTACTGCCCCAAACCCGCGTAAAGCTTTGATACTTTTGGCATCAAAAGGGATTGATGTCGATGACATGGATGACGTCGATGTTATAGATATCGACTTTGCAGCCAACGAGCAGATATCGGCGGAATTTACCAAGATCAATCCGATGCAGACGGTACCGGTCTTGACCTTAGACGATGGGACGGTGCTCAACGACTCACAAGCGGTCTGTGAGTATCTAGACCGCGTCTATGGCGAGCGCTCAGTGATGGGAAATGATGTGGTACAGCGCGCGCAAGTTTGCGCCATGCGCCGGATCGCTGAGTTTGAGGTGTTGTACAACCTAATGCTGGCGTTTCAGCACAGTCATCCTTCCAAGGCTCAGCGCGTCGAGCAGGTTCCTGAGTTTGTCCAGCCATCTATCGCCCGTGCTACCAAAGCCATGGGCTATTTTGAGAACGCTTTAGTAGGTCGCGACTATCTCGTGGGTGAGCAGTTAAGCTTTGCCGATATTGTGCTGTACTTGGGGTTAGATTTTGGCAAAATACTTAAAATTGACCCAAGCGAGCAAGGTGAAAACCTAGCGCGCTTTTATCAAAAAATGAATGAGCAGTTTAGTATCAAAAATATGGCAAAAGCCAAGCCCGTAGATGGCAGTAAGTGATGAGGGATGGACACGAGAGATTGATAAGTAGTCGGCTGCTTACTTCTTAAGTGTATCCTTAACTAGGGCGTGTCCTCAATTCAATCGATAGTAATCTAAATGGGTTAAAAATGGCTAAATCTGGTCAAATGAGAACACGCCCTAGCTGCTCAATTAACCTTTCAACTGCTGACAGCTTGTATTCAATTAAAACAGCCTATCTTATGATTGGCTGTTTTTTTATGCAGCGTTAATAAAGCGTTATAATCAAGCCAATATAGAAGCTGCAAGATAGTAACTCACGACTACTAGCACTAAAACATGGATTTGGGAACTGTTTTTAAAAGATGTAATAAAAATAAACATTTTATTACATAGTGCAGTAGACACAGCGTTATAGTGAGCAATCTATCCTGAGCTTTTGGACGTTGCATAAAAAGCTCTGTAATAGCGCTTAAATGATGATATTTGACAGTTTTTTGGCCACATCTGTTTTATACAAAAAAAGAAACCAAGCTTACTAAGAGGTACGTTGTATGGTAAGTAAAACCGCAAGACCCGCTTCGAAATGGCTACTATTACCAAGCATGCTAGTAGCAAGCCTAGCGCTGGGCGCTTGTCAAAAATCCACTGCGCCTGCTGATGGCGACACGGTGGATCGTCATGAAGCGGTGGCAACCAGTGAAACAGATACAGATGGCGCTACGCCAATAGACGAGATGAATGTAGAGAATACGGATACAGACGATGGCCATGATGATAAGCTGACGGCAGAGCAAAAAATGATCGAAAACCTATCGCGCTATCGTTGGACGCTATCGGATATTCAGAATGCTGGCAGTGGGCCCTCGGTGTCTATGCTGGCTGATATCAAAGACCAAGTATCATTACTGTTTAATCAAAATCAAGGGCAAGACACTTTGAGCTATAGCGTTGGCTGCAATGCTATGAGCGCAGTTTATCAGCTGCAGGGTAATACATTGACCACCGAAGAGAGCATGAGTACACAAATGCTCTGCCAAGATATCAATGAGGCTGAAAATCGTCTGAACACCTTGATGCAGGGTACGAGTGAGCTGAGCGTGACGACAGATGAGCGCCCCTTACTCACGCAAGTGACCAGCGATGAGGTGACGTTGACTTGGAAAGGGCGGCTAACCTCACAGGCGAAATATAATAGCAAAGGAAAAACCGTCTTTTGGGCCGTCAATGCCAAAAAAGCCCCTTGCACCGCTGAGGGGACGCAGCAGTGTTTGCAAGTCAAACCTATCACTTATGATGATCAAGGTATCAAGACCAGTGAAGGTAAATGGGCTGCGTTCACGGGCGAAATCGAAGGCTATCAGCATGACGGCAAGCATGATGAAGTGCTGCGTCTCCAGCGCTATCAGTTGGATGCCGAAGATGCAGAAGTCAAAGGTGAAGAATACGCTTATGTACTCGATGCCGTGATAGAAAGTAGCGTGGTAGAGTAGGGTTACTTGAGTAAGTTGGTTGGTCGTTTTGGTTATTTAAAATGAGGCCTAGATAGCCAAAATGGTCTAAAAAAACACGCGTTCAAATGACGCGTGTTTTTTTATGTCTGATGACTTGCAGACAAATAGCTTGATGACCTAACGTAAATTGCCCAAGTCTTCTTCTGTTAGCCGCCAGCGGCCTTTTTTCTTAGAGCTGCCGCGCCCGCGCATGGCGCTGTTTAATATCAGTTTGTTCATCGAATGGCTGGAGTGGGCATGACAAATCGCACAAGCAAGGCCGTCGGCGGCATCTTGCTGTGGCACGACGTCTAACGATAGTATACGGCATACCATCTCCTGCACTTGCTCTTTGGCCGCTGCGCCATAGCCGCAAACCGCCTGCTTGATCTGACGAGCAGTGTACTCTGACACCTCTAAGTCTAGTGCTACCATCGCTGCGATGGCGGCACCGCGGGCTTGACCGAGCTTTAGCGCTGAGTCTGGGTTTTCGGCCATAAATACTTGTTCGATTGCCGTATGAATTGGCTCGTCAGTATATTTTAGATGGTGCTGAGTAATACGCGTCAACCCATTAAAAATACGCTTTAAGCGCTCAGGCATCTCCTTAGTATCTGTGCGAATGGTGCCTGCATCGATATAGGTCAGTTTGTCGCCGGTTTGTTGCACGATGCCATAACCGGTCATACGCGAGCCTGGGTCAATCCCAATAATAATTGCCATAGTATTCCGTCTTACTTACATTTTGTTTTATATCTTAAAAATCCGCTATAAGTTTGATAGTATAGCAATCAATCCCCATATACATCATATGTTAGCCATCTTAATTTGTATGGCGCTTTATTTATTGGTTTTTATTTTATAGGACGACACTTTATGGGTCAGATCGTTGGTATCGCCATTGTTTGGTTTATTATTGAGATGCTGCTGTGGTATTTGCTTGCCCAGTTTATGAGTGGCTGGTGGGTATTTATGTGGTTTATCATCGCCGCTGTCATCGGTGTGTCACTGATGCGCAAAGGTATGGCCGCGCTCAACCCGATGGCGCAGCAGATGAAAGCAGGTGGCATGATGAATCCAGCGATGCGCCCGCAAGAGTCTACCATGCTAAAGAGTGTGGCAATGGCGGCAGCCGGTATTTTATTACTGATACCAGGGGTGCTCAGTGATTTACTAGCGTTATTGGTTGTGTTACCGCCTGTACAAAAAAAGCTGAAAGATGCGGCCAACAACTATGTCATGAATAACCAGCAAAAAATGATGGAAATGATGGCAAAACAAATGGGTGGACAGATGGGCGGTCAAAACCCCTTTGGTGGCATGGGCGGCCAAAATCCGTTTGGCGGTGCAGGTGGTATGGGTGGTCAAAACCCCTTTGGTCAGCAGTCGCAAAACCCGTTTGGCGATGTCTTTAAACAGCATACTACCGTAGATGGTACGGCCAAAAGCGTGCCCAAAGATGTGAAAAAAATCACCAAGTCTGCCAATGATGAATGATGGTAAGTCGTAAAGTAGATAGTAAAAAGCCCCTTTCGTGCTGAGCGAAAGGGGCTTTTTGCTGGTCTTGATGGCTTATTTATCCTTTGTATTTTACAAGCGATAAAATAAAGAGAAGACCGAATAGAACAACCGAAGTGCCGCCGTAAGATGGTGACCCATGAACCGTGAAGTTCAGGGCGGATGCGTCACTACCTCTGCAGGTTTCCTGATACACCGCAAGCGGTGCAGGCATACACAATGAGGCAATAGGTACCACATCCTAGTAAAGCATTATCGGCTCAGGGAATAAACATCTACTAGCCAACACTTCAGAATAGTTTCATCTTAACCAATGAAATGAGGGATTGCAAGGGTGAATTACAGATTGATACGCAGTATTAACGATTGGTATAGGCGATATATATCGTGCTCTAGATAACTATATAAAAGGCCTGCTCATTAGTAAAATATTGTCAGTTTTTCAGCTATTTTCAGATATGTGTTAATATAGAGGGCTTTCAACACCCTAATACAGCATTATAGGCGTTCATTCACTCGAGGAGCGGTAATATATGACCACGAACCAGCAACCATCAGAGTCTATCGATGACAATCAGGCACCACTTAATGACAAAAACGGCGGACAAAATAAAAAAACACCGCATGTTTTGATGATATTGGACGGCTTTGGTCATCGTGAAGAAGATAAGGATAATGCCATTGCTGCGGCCAATATGCCAAACTTGGATAAAATCTATCAGCAATATCCACATGGCCTGATCTCTGCCTCTGGAGAAGATGTGGGTTTACCCGGTGGTCAGTTTGGTAACTCAGAAGTGGGACATATGAACCTCGGCGCTGGCCGCGTCCTGTATCAGGACTCAACGCGTATCTCAAACGAGTTGGCCAACCGTGAGTTTTATAAAAATCAAGCGCTGGTCAATGCGGTAAAAGCAGCAAACGACTTGGGCGGTAATGTGCATATCATGGGCTTGCTTTCTGATGGCGGGGTGCACTCGCATCAAGACCATATCGAAGCAATGTGTCACTCAGCGCTGGTACATGGTGCCAAAAACGTCTTTGTGCATTGTTTTTTAGATGGCCGCGATACGCCGCCTAAGTCTGCTGACAAATATATCGATCGCTTGCGTGATCATATCGGTAAGCTCAACGCCCACTACGAAGGTGGCCGCGTACAGATTGCCAGTATTATCGGGCGTTATTATGCCATGGACCGTGACAATCGCTGGGAGCGCGTCCAAAAAGCCTATGAGCTGATCACTGAAGGCAAAGCTGATCGCTTGGCCACGCGTGCCGATGGTGCTGTACAAGCCGCTTATAAAGCGCGCGAGACGGATGAGTTTGTCAGTCCGACGACCGTGATTGGTCGTGATGAAGTGCCTTATACAGTTGAAGACAATGACGCGCTGATCTTTATGAACTTCCGCGCTGATCGTGCTCGCGAGCTTACCCAAGCGTTTGTGCTGCCAGATCATGAGTTTTCAGGGTTTGCCCGTCAAAAGCAGCCAAAGCTGGCCGCCTTTGTCATGCTGACCAAATACTCTGATGTGCTGGCTGACAACCCGCACACCAGCATCGCTTATCATCCCACCTCATTAACCAACACTCTTGGCGAGTACTTGCAAAACATTGGCAAAACGCAGCTACGTATCGCCGAAACGGAAAAGTACGCTCATGTGACGTTTTTCTTTAGTGGTGGCCGCGAAGAGGAGTATGAAGGCGAGACCCGTATCCTAGTACCATCACCTGATGTGGCCACTTATGATCTGAAGCCTGAAATGAGCGCCCCTGAAGTGACAGATAAGCTGGTCGAGGCGATTGAGTCTGGCAAGTATGATGTGCTAGTGGTCAACTATGCCAATGGTGATATGGTCGGACACACGGGTATCTTTGATGCCGCGGTGCAAGCGGTAGAGGCGCTCGATGTCTGTATTGGCCGTCTTGAGACTGCTGTGCGCGTGGCTGGCGGCGATATGCTCATCACCGCTGATCATGGCAACTGTGAGCAAATGCAGGACTATGAAAGTGGGCAAGTGCATACTCAGCATACCACCGAGTTGGTACCGCTGATTTATATCGGCGAGCAAAAACTCACGGTGCGCAGTGGGGGTAAGCTCAGCGATATCGCTCCAACTATTTTGACCCTGATGAGTGTGGATACACCAGCTGAAATGACAGGTAAGAGCCTACTGGTTCCAGCGTCGTAAGTCTGCTTTATGATCATACGCCGGCCGCCCTCATGAGTAGCGGCGTGTTGCTCATTGCGGTGAATGACGATACTGTGGCTATGCTGTGAGTTGTGCTGTAGCGATAATATGGCTATGGTACGATAAGGACAGACAGACGTTGTACCGCCATATTATAAGGAGAGATCATGATTGTCTCTCCTTTTTTTTGCTATATTTTTAGGCATTTTTTTTGTCAAGACCGCAGTCTACCAATGACAGTTAACGATTTAAATACTGAGGGCTTGCAATACACTACTAGTCTTAGCTCTGCTCTTGATGCTATCTTATAAAGTCGATATCACAGATATTTTTATAATAAAAATTACGATATTTTATGATTAATACGAGTATTTTATGCGTTCTATTTATTCCATACGCTCTTTTCTCATCAAAAAAATCAATCGCGATAGCAGACGTGTATCCAGCACGCCTGCTGTATATAAGCCTGTCTTTATGGCAGCGCTGCTAGGGCTGGTCGGTGTCAATTTCTCTCAAGCGGCAGCGGCTCCCAGTCATCATTCGGCGCAGAAGCTGCGACTGATTGGCTTAAATACGGATGAGATAGACCCTGCAGAAGACAATCTATCAGATATCGCCGACATGCTAGAGGCAGCCGACGACATCGATGACTCGATAGATAGCGTTGCCGATGAAAGCGTGCTCAATGACGAGGCCGAGGTAATCGATACTGCGATACCGCCGGAGGTCGCGCATGTGTCATTGAATGCCATTTCTCCTGAGACGCTCAAGACCTTTGTCGCTGTGGTCGATTTGGTGCGCCGTGAGTATGTCGATGCGGTCAACGACGAGACGCTGTTTAATAATGCCATGAGCGGTATGTTGACCAAGCTCGATAGTCATGCTGAGTTTTTGGATGCTGAGGCTTATGAAAACCTGCGTGCCTTTACCGAAGGCGACGTAGGCGATGTCGGTATCAAGGTCAGCTATCAGCCACAAGAAGGCTACTGGGTCATCACAGAGGTCATCGATGACTCACCTGCTGACAAAAAAGGCATCGCAGTCGGCGATTATTTGCATCAGGTGGGTGAGTTTAAGCTTGATGAAAATCGCCAAACCAACGACGTTGAGCAACTGCTGACGGGTATCGCTGGCACGCAAGTAGATGTGGTGACTTCTAAAGCGGGTCGCCGTAAGCACACTACCACTTTGCAGCGAAATAACAGCCATCCGCAAACCATTGAGATAGAGCTGGTCGATGGTATTGCGGTGGTTGGGCTACCAGCCTTTCAAAACGATAGTCGTGACAGGCTGCTTGAAGGTTTGATCAATCTAGACGCGCCGGTTTCAGGCATTTTGTTGGATCTACGTGACAATCCAGGCGGCGTGCTTACCTCGGCGGTGAATGTCGCCAGTCTGTTTATGAATGATACTGATGTGGTGCAGGTACAAGCGCGCCAAAACGAGCCGCGCGTGCTGTCCACGACAGGTGAGGCCATCCTTAAGCCTCTACCTATGGTGGTGCTACAAAATCGCTACTCGGCTTCGGCGGCCGAGGTGCTTGCCAGCAGCCTGCAGGCGCAGCAGCGCGCCACTATCCTTGGGGAAGTCAGCTATGGTAAAGGATCGGTACAGTCGGTGATTCCGCTAAATGATGAGCAAGCAGTCAAACTGACGGTCGCCAACTATATGACCGCCACGGGTCAAAAGATAGATGAGATCGGGGTGACACCTGATGTGATGCTCTCTGGAAATGAGAACACATGGCGACAGCAGGCTCTTGAGCTGCTCAAAGAGCGCGCCTTAACGTCAGGCGTTCGTTTTGTCCGAAAGCCCAACCGCGCACAGTGAGCTCAATCTAAGTCATATAATGGTCGCCCATGCCATAGGTCGTCTCTGGTCCTTATTCAAGCTGGTCTTCATCGATTTCTAGTTTTTTCATGCGGTAACGTAAAGAGCGAAAAGTCGTGCCCAGCAGTTCAGCGGCTTGGGTTTTATTCCAGCCTGTTTGCTTTAGTGCGGTGATGATCAGCTGTTTTTCTTGCGCTTGTAAATAATGCTCTAAGCCTTGGGCAGGTAAGCCTGTATTGTTGATGTTTGTTGTCTCGTTTGGCGCTTGTGCGGCCTGATGAGTCGCTGCCAGCCCTTTGGCCGTTTTTATGGTTTCGGCGCTGTCGGCCTGCGCCGTTTTTGGGTGATTGGCCGCCGCACCTTTGATGACAGAAGGGTAGTGCTGAGTATGAGTGCGATAAGGATGCAAGTTGCTGGCCGAAGTCGGGGCTTGGATAGGTTGACCCTTCTCATCGTGTGCTGCTGAGCTGTCTATAGGCGCCATTTGTTCCGATGGGCTGTTTGGTAAAAGCGTGTCTGCTAAAGCAGGATGAGTGTGGGCGGCAGGTGTTTCAGCGGTTGGTGCTGTGCCTTGCGTAGCTGCGTTTACCGCCTGCGGCTCTGTATCCGCCGGCGTCAACGCTGGCAGGCCCAGATGGTTTATATCGATATTTGGCGTTTCTGCTAGGGTTACTGCACGCTCAAGCAGGTTACGCAGCTCGCGCACGTTGCCTGCAAAGTCATGATGTTGCAAACGCTCACAGGCGGCTGCCGTCAGTGACGGCGGCGTCTCCAATTGCCACTCTTCAGCGATCAAGGCCAAAAAGTGTGTCGCTAATACAGGTATGTCATCACGGCGCGCGTTGAGCGTCGGTAGTTTTAATTCAATGACGTTGATGCGGTAGTAGAGATCTTGGCGAAACGTGCCAGCTTGTACCAGCTGGGCCAAATCTTTATGAGTTGCAGACAATATGCGAATATCGACAGGTATCTCTTTGGTATCACCGATGGCTCTTACTGTTTTTTCTTGAATAGCGCGCAGAAGTTTGACTTGCATCGCTAGCGGCAAGTCAGCCACTTCATCTAAAAATAAAGTCCCGCCATTGGCTTGCTGAAACAGGCCCTGTTTGTCAGCGACCGCGCCCGTGAAGCTGCCTTTTTTATGGCCAAAAAATTCTGACTCCATCAGCTCGGAGGGTATGGCGCCGCAATTTACAGGTACAAAGCTACCATCACGGCGTGGACTGAGATCATGAATCAGTCTGGCGACCACTTCCTTACCTGTACCCGACGCCCCTGATAAAAACACCGGTGCTTGCGAGCGTGCCAGTTTTAAAATGGTGTTTTTCAGTGGTAGCATCACCGCTGAGTCGCCGATCAGCCTACTGTCGAGGAGTTTTTGCTCAGGGGTACATTCAGGAGCGGCCTCGGGGTCGTCACCTTGGTGAGTGACTTTGAGGGCGTTTTCGACCAGTTGGCGCAGGCGCGGCAGCTCAAGTGGTTTATTGACAAAATCAAAAGCGCCAAGCTTGAGGGCTTCGATGGCCAAATCCATACTACCGTGCGCGGTAATAACGGCAATGGGCGTGTTGGTGCTGCCACTGATTTCTTTGACCAGCTCCAGACCTGAGCCGTCAGGGAGCTTGAGATCCGTTAAGCAAAAGTCATACTCGCGCTCTTGCCAGTAGCCTCTTGCTTGTGACAATGTATAAGCCACATCACTTTTGATGCCCATCTTGGTTAAAGTGATTTGCATTAATCGGCACAGATCTACTTCATCATCAACGACTAGCGCGGTTTTTGTCATACATCATCTCATCGTATTCGGTAGCGAAAAATTATCAAAGCATCTATCACAATTGCAGTTAAGTGCTTACAAATGCTCAGCTTATCAGTGCGGTATTGGTACACAAATAGTAAGGTCGTACCAATGCGTTTTATACATGGGAGCAGGCATTGATGGCAGGTGCGATGAGGCGAAAGCAGGTTTTTGTGTGTTCAGGCACATATAGCAGGCGAGCTTGATTGGCTTCGCAAAAGGCTTGTGATAGATACAACCCAAGTCCTGTCCCTGCTTGATCTGTGGTAAAAAACGGATTGAACAAGTGCGGTAAATCATGCTCGCGGACCCCAGTACCACCATCTAAAATATCGATTATAACATCGTTATCTGCACAATAAATCTCGATTTCCACAAAGGCATGAGGGTGGGCGTAGCTACTATGACGCAAACCATTGTTGATTAAGTTGATCAATACTTGCTCTAGTTGGTGGGTGTCAAAGGAGATGGTCGGCTGGGTCTTAACACGCAAAAACACGTCATGCCCCTGAAAATGGTTTTCTAAAAATGCAGGCATCCATTCGGCAAGGACGATGGGCTGCTGGTTTGCTTGCTGCTGACGCGACAGCTTTAAGATGTCTTCTATAATGCGATTGACGCGTTTGGTCTGCGAAAATATCATTTTATACAGCTCATGATTGGCTGCGATGTGCTCATCACTATAATCAGAGGCAGGGCTTGTCATGTTATTTGCTGGTGGGTGACAGCTTTCTACGACGTCCTCCATGAGCAACTGGCTGGCTTGTGAGATGGTGGCCAGTGGGTTTCTAATCTCATGAGCAATACTGGCCGTCAGCTGTCCTAAAGACGCCAGTTTTAGCTGCTGAGCGTTGGCTTGCTCACGGCGCAAATCTTCGAGCATGACCAGTTTACTGCCGTCTTTTAGAGGGATAATCTGTACACGTAGCTTGCCAAACACCGATACATTGGCCACGGCAGGTAAGTCATAAGTAAAGGTACGCGACTGTCCTGCTGCGACAGTCAAGCAGGCTTGAAGCAGCTGCGGATGCTGCTCGTTAAGTTGCTCCTCAAAATCTGCTAACTGGGCGGTAGATGCGCTATCGAGCCTACGTCTATCGTTTGGCGTACGACTTTCGCTGGTAGTAGGTAAGGTGAGTGATGGACGATGAGGGATACTGAGCAGCTGATACGCGGCAAGATTTGCCAGCACGATATGCGCCTGATCGATGACAATAACGCCATTGACCATTTGAGTGATGACTTCTTGGTTAATGACATTTAGGCGCTCGACTTCCTTGGCATGACGGGCGGCCACTTTTTCTAACTGCACCAAACGCTGCGAGATAGACCAGCTCAAGCCACCCACCGCCAAAAAACTGGCAGACATCAGCAGCGCATCGCCTAAGTTGGTTAAGCTCATGCTATTGGCAATGGCATAAAAAAACTGCTGATAAATAACAAAAATAATCGCCAGTAAGGTGATGATCAGTGCTTGAGAGCTGTGAAGTAGCATAAAGCTTGCCGCTACCACTACCATATATAGCATGGTCAGCTGCAAGTCAGGCGCACCTGCGGTATAAAGCAGCAAGCTTAAGATGATGACATCCAAAGCCAAGCCAAAGGCCAGCTGCTGGCGCATGTGTTTGTTGACCACATAAAACAAACCGAGCAATATCATGCTAAGCAGTACATAAAAGCTCAGGGTGGTTTGTTGCAAAAAACTGGGCAAAGACGCGCCGCTATCAGCACGTGCGGTGATATAGACCATGAGCATAGAAAACAAGCTCACAGCAAAGCGATAACTGCTATAAATCAGTCCTAATTTACGCAGCTGTGGCAATGGCAGGGTGTCATTGGGGGGCGCTGAGCGGGTGATGGTCGAGAAAAAACGAATAGCAGGTTTCATAAATTCACCGTCATGGGACAATCAGTACTTGCTGACTTACAGTGCTGTCTGGCTTAGCTGTTTGACTTGCTAAGCAGGCAAGTAGGCAAAGATTATGGCTGAATCAGACCATGACGGATCGCTAAATGTGTCAGTTTGACATCGCTATCGACCCCGACTTTTTCATAGATACGGTAGCGATACGTATTGATGGTTTTGACACTGACAAACAGCTGATCCGCGATTTGCTGCGGGCTTTGGCAGTTGACGACCATCATCGCTACTTGTTTTTCGCGATCACTGAGCAAATCAAAGGGCGAGCTGGCATTGTCTGATAGCAAGACGTCTGCTAACTGCTCTGCGACATCTTGGCTAAAATAGCGACCCCCTTGATAGACTTTTTTTACCGCCCGTATCATCTCGTCTAAGGGTGTGCCTTTGGTGATATAACCGTTGACCCCAGCTTTGATCAGCATAGAAGGATAAGGCTGCGCCGACATACTGCTGACTGCCAAAATCTTGATGCCCATGTCTAATTGGACCAAACGTTTGGTGGCTTCAAGCCCGCCAATATTGGGCATATTGACATCGAGTAATACCACATCAGGGTGCAGCTGTTTGGCCATTTTGATCGCCATGTCGCCGCTATCGGCCTCACCGACCACCTCAATATCCGCACTGTCTGACAACATACGGCTGATACCCATACGTACCAAATCATGATCATCGACTACCAATACTTTAATCATCACTATACTCTTTACTATATTGTCAGAAGAAGGGATGTTGCCTAGCATAAATCACAGACAAAAAACTGTCTAAGGTATTTTTTAGTTTTTGACGATGTAAAATACTGCTAATATATTATGTGGATGTTGTTGTTTAATATATCAAATTTTGAATAATTGCCATGCTTTGGGTTAATATATATTGCTGAAATGTGAACCAATGTTTCTATAATATAAAGTGGTTGTAGCAAAATTTGAATTGGGACAAAATAAACCATTAAATCAGATTGATACATTAAACTTGAAAGCAAACCATGATACACTAAAAATACAAAAACTCTATACGAGTACTTACAAACCTATTCATAAACACTATGAACGTTTTTGGCGTCAGATCGTATGTACGTATGTATCTGGCGTGATAGCGACAGCAGGAGGCACAATGAAGCAACTACCATTAACCAACCAGCAACTGATCGCTGCCATGATTTCACTGAGTTTGGGTGGTGTGGCACAAGCTGCACTTACGATTAATGGTAGCGCTGATACAGAATCTAGCGCGCGTATCAGCTGGGGCGGTGCCGATAGCTTGTCTGAAGCCCGTAAGATTATGTACAAATCGACAGGCTCTGCTATCAAAAAAGTCGATACCGGTTATGGCACCACCAATATCACCAATACCAACAGCTTTGGCAGCAGCAATAATAGCTATACCAATAGCAATCGCTACAACACCACCTATCGTGGCGCCTTTGGCAGTAGTGATATGATTCCGATCAGCACAGACTCGCGTAGTGTAGCTGTGATCGATGCTGAAACAGGCGAGTCTATCTACGAAAAAGACGCGGATATTGCCCGTCCAATGGCCAGTATCACCAAGGTCATGACCGCGATGGTGGTACTAGATGCCGGTCTGGATATGCGTGAAGAGATTATCTTAGACGCAGAAGACTTTGTCGGCCCCAAACGTGCAAGCTCTCGTCTAAAAGTAGGAGATCGCCTCAACCGTGCCGAAATGCTACTCATGGCCTTGATGAAGTCAGAAAACCCAGCTGCAAAAAGTCTGGCGCGTAACTATCCAGGTGGATATAGTGCCTTTATGCGAGCGATGAACCGCAAAGCGCAAGACTTGGGTATGACGACTGCCTTTTTTGGTGATCCAACGGGTCTTGACAAGCGTAATGTGGCCTCATCAAATGATTTGGTCAAGATGGTACGCGCTGCGGGTAACTACGATGTGATTCGCCGCTTCTCCACCACCAAAAGCTATGATTTCTTTGTATCAAATTACTCTCGCGGCAACCGCACATATAAAGCCAACAATACCAGCAGCTTAGTACGTGAGGGTGGCTATCCTATTGGTATCTCAAAGACCGGATTTATCAATGAAGCAGGGCGCTGTGTGGTCATGGAAACGAGGGTCAATAACCGCCCAGCCATTATTGTTATTTTGGGCGCAAACAGCTCAGCCACGCGCTGGGGCGATGCCAAAAATATCTTAAACAGCTTGGCCACGCGTCGTACTGTATAAGTGTGGAGTACCATGTAAGTGCAGATTGCTGTATAAGTGCGGATGACACTGATGTCAGTATACAAACACACATACGCACGTATATAGATCAAAAATAGACAGGTAAAATAATTCAAAGGGCTGTTATATCATATAACGGCCTTTTTTATATCAAAAAGGATACTCGTGGTATGAATCACTTGCAATCGGCTGTCGTACCTCAGCTTTATTTACTGACGAACGACGATGAGTTTGAGCGACTCTATCAAAAGCTAGAGGCCGCGCTGGCAACAGGGCTGGTCGGTCTGCTGCAAGTACGCCGTAAAAAAACAGCGGCATTGCCAGATGGTGCGGCAACACTGTTGGCAGAAGCCAAGCAAATTGTCGAGCTGGCACGAAGATATCAGGTACCAGTCGTGATCAATGATGATAGTGCGCTGGCGGCCAAGCTTGGTGTCGGGGTACACCTAGGTCAGCAAGATGGCAAGATGGTCGATGCCAAGCGCCAAATAAGTCCGGATCAGATTATCGGTCGTACGTGTCATGGACAAGTGGCGCTGGTCAAAGAAGCCAAGCAGCAAGGCGCAGACTATGCGGCCATGGGTGCTGTTTTTGCTTCTACGACCAAGCCCAAAGCCGATACCATCTCGTACCAGCAGCTAAAAGAAGGCTGCCAGCAAGGCATCGATATCTGCGTGATAGGTGGGTTAAGTGCTGAGAATGTCGGCGCGCTGGCAGGTTTGCCCATCAAATATGTGGCTGTCGTTGGAGATATTATGGATCTGCCTGTTGCGCAGATAGCACCTCGTTGTCAGCAGTGGCAGCAAGCGTTTGCAAAGTGGCATGCCGCTGCCGGTGACGTAAAGGCCTGATGGCCAAGTATCGTCAATCCAATATAAAATCGCCCTAAAGTAGGTTAATTATATAAGTCACAAGACGAAATAAGTCACAAGGATAAGTCAAAAGCCATTCGCTATTTGGCGTGTTGCATACATAACGTAGCATAGGGCAGGGCTTCTAGGCGCTGCTCTTCGATTGGCTCGCCGCATACTTCGCACTCTCCATAACTACCGTTTTCGATACGGCTTAGCGCGTTTTCTACATAAATTAGACTTTGACGCGCCTCAGCCATGAGGTTTTTTCGCATGTCGTTTTGACGGTAGGAGATGGCTTGGTCTTCCCAGTGCTCATTGAGGTCGTCCTGTGGGTTTTGGATATGTTCTTCGATTTTGTCGATGCGAGTTTCGTACTCTTCTTTGAGTTTTAATAGGTTTTGTTTTGCTGTTTTTAGATCGATACTCATGGTTTTCTCCTAGTAGGTTGTTGTTATTATTCACTAAACAGTTAGGCTAGCGCCTGTGTTTGGCAGAGCCTGCGTTTATTCTGGTCTAGCCTAAGGTCATCATAGTGTAGATTTATCATAAACAGCGCAATCCATGAGTGCCACCACGAAATGTTACTGGTTTTATAAAATGCTGATTTTTATCATCAGTTTGTCGAGCCGGTTTTGTGTGATTGTCTGCTGAGTAATATTTAATCCACGCTTTGATAGGAGAGTGTGGTAGAAAACTGCTAGAATACACCGCCACAAATTCTTACTAGAGTGTTTTTGATCGGCCTGAGCGCTACCACTCAGGCGGCATAGTGCGGCATCGTATCGATGGTGTCAGTTTTATTATGGTGTCAGTTTTATTTAGGATTGACCATAAATATGTGGTATTAGGACTTATCGAGCAGTCCACTGTAGATTAACAATAGATGATGTAGAGGAGCGGTTAATGAATTTTTTGCGTATGAGTGAGCTGAGCTTAACGGACAAGGTTGTCTTGATTCGAGAAGACTTAAACGTGCCAATCAAAGATGGCAAAGTCAGCAGTGATGCGCGCCTACAAGCAAGCTTACCTACCATTAAGATGGCGCTAGAAAAAGGCGCGGCTGCGATTGTCTGCTCACATCTTGGGCGGCCAACCGAAGGCAGCCCTGAGGCCATTTATTCATTGGCACCGGTCGCTGATTATCTTAGCGACAAACTGGCTGCGCCTGTGCGGTTAGACACTGACTATCTGACTCAAGGCGTGTCTATCAAAGCAGGTGAAGTAGTGCTACTAGAAAACGTCCGTTTTAACAAAGGCGAGAAGAAAAACGAAGCTGCTTTGGCAAAAAAATACGCAGATTTGTGCGATGTGTTTGTGATGGATGCCTTTGGTACCGCGCATCGCGCGCAGGCATCGACAGAGGGCGTCACTCAAGCCATGCACCAAGCAGGCAAAAAGGTCTGCGCAGGGCCGTTGTTGGCCGCAGAACTTGATGCGCTAAGTTTGGCGTTAGAGACACCAGCTCAGCCGATGCTGGCTATCGTGGGTGGCTCAAAGGTATCGACCAAGCTTGAAGTGCTGCATAGCTTAGCTGAGGTATGTAGCCAAATCATCGTTGGTGGCGGTATTGCCAATACATTTTTGGCGGCGCAAGGTCATAGCGTTGGTGCATCATTGTATGAAGCGGATTTGATCGATAGCGCTCGCGATATTATGAGCAAAACTGAGATTTTATTGCCTGAGTTTGTGGTGGTGGCCGATAAAGACGATATCGACTTTGCCGACTTTACTGGCTCATTACAACAAGCCACTGCGACCATTAAGTCGGTCGATGCCATCGGCGACAACGACATGATATTGGACATCGCGCCAAAAAGCGCTGAGCGCTTGGCTGAGGCTATCATCAATGCCAAGACCATTTTATGGAATGGTCCAGTTGGAGTTTTTGAAGTGGATGCTTTTGGGCAGGGCACGCAGATATTGGCCGCAGCGGTCAAAGACAGTGCTGGGTTTTCTATCGCAGGCGGCGGTGATACGCTAGCTGCCATTGATAAATATCAAGTGGCGGATGGCGTCAGTTATATGTCTACAGGTGGAGGCGCTTTCTTAGAGTTCGTCGAAGGTAAGGTGCTGCCTGCAGTTGCTGCCCTGCAGATAGACGCGTAAACCTTTAACGTTACTTAGTACGTTAGTAACACTAGATGTACAGCCATGATGAATCATCTAAGGTAGGCTGTGGAAATAAGAGGACGGCCATCAATATAGTACTCTGTATGACAGACTTCGGCATTGATGGCCGCCGATTATTATTAAGTCGTATTTATTTGTTTATACACTGAAAATTATTATTGCATGTCTTATTTGCACTCTATAAAATAGCGCAACCATGTATTTTGACATGCTTTATTTACGAGAGGTTTATTATGTTAAAACGTCATTTGTTACTTGCTAGCGTACTTGCTGGTACTTTTGCTATCACTGCGTGTAGTCAACAAACAGAAGAAAACACTGAAGCTGCTGTTGAGTCTGCCGGTGATGATGTTGCGGCCAACACTGAAGCCGCCGCTGTAGAGACAGAAGCTGCTGCTGCAGAAGCAGAAGTTGCTGCCCAAAATGCTGGCGCTGAAGTCGCCGAAAGCGCTGAAACTGCTGGCGCGGCTGCGACAGACGCTCTAGAAAACACAGGTGATGCAATCGCTGATGGTACCAACAAAGCAGTAGTAAACACTGCCGAAGCGGTAGCTGATGGCGCAAATGCAGTGGCTGACGGCGCAAATGATGTCGCAGTTGATGCTGAGCAGCAGTACTAATAGGTTCAATAATCAGTAGCTTGTCAAAACTAGTCACTTAGTAAATAAGCATCGTTTGACCGATTCAAACCTTTTTTATCACTGTTTGACTACTGATAGATTGATATACAGCTCGCTAAATAAGCAGTTTTTGATGACTGCCCTATAATGATTGTCTCATAAAACAGCTGCTTTATAAGCCCTCAAAATACTAAAAAAGCCTTGGCGATTGCCAAGGCTTTTTGTATGGTGATGGCGAAACACTACAAGCATTTCTTTATAGTCCATCCGTCACAAAATAAATGGGGCTGTAGTAGATAAGGATTAAATATCACACCATTTTCTCAGGAATTTTAGCTGATTAGATGGTGAACCATAGTTAAATCTAAACTCACATTCTTTTAAAAATAAATGGAAGTTCTTCTTATCGA